>CZKY01000050.1_pt1 | contig 113143 bp, 91 predicted proteins | sample 2454881 | NCBI WGS metagenome assembly CZKY01 (sample SAMEA3539301, study PRJEB10725) | soil metagenome | biome: tundra; feature: field; material: soil | place: USA | collected 2010-05 | depth 0.15 m | reverse complement strand
CTCACCGGTGGCAAGGCCATCACCGAAGGCCTCGACATCCAGCTGAAAAACATACAGATTTCCGATCTCGGTCAGGCCAAGAAGATCAGCGTCGCCAAGAACAGCACGGTGATCGAAGTCAGGGCCAAGTACGACCGGCTTTCCTTTGAGCCTGAGCCCTGGGCCCACTCAAATGCTCACACTTCGCCTGTGCAATCTTCACAGACCCATATCACACCGGGAATTTATGGAATACTTTCGGCTTGAGCACCCACCGGATTGATCCTTTGTGCCCACGGGCAAGTATGCCCGTACGGAACCGCAGTGTGGAAGGGTGTGGGTTTCCCGGACAGTTTCTGGCTCAGTGCGATTCCTGTGTTTCCTCGCTGTCGGCCCCAGTCAAAGTGGGTCATCCCACCTGCAGCAAGGCGGCCTTGAGGCGCGCCGGGGTCATGGGCAGTTGCCGCAGGCGAGCGCCGGTGGCGTCGAAGATGGCGTTGGCCACAACCGCTCCTATGGTGGTGATCGGGGGCTCGCCGCAACCCGACGCCGGCGTTTCCGGATTCTCGATCAGGATGGTCTTGATCCTCGGCAACCAGGAAAAGCGTGGGATCTGGTAGGTGTCGAAGTTGCGGTCGAGCACGGCGCCGTCCTGGAAGCGTACTTCCTCAGCCAGGGCGTAACCCAGGCCCATGGTGATACTGCCTTCCATCTGCTGGCGCGAGCCATCGGGATTCACCGTTACGCCCTGATCCTGGGCGCAGACGACCCGCTTCACGTCTACATTCCCGGTGCTTTTGTTGACGGCGACCTCGGCCACAGTCGCGACGTACGTGCCCGAGTAAATCGCGCAGGCGAGGCCGACGCCGCGGCCACTCGGCGCAGGTGCCGGCTTCCAGCCAAACTCCCTGGTCGCCACTAGCAGCACACGCCTCATGCGTGGATCGCTCAGGTAGGAGAGGCGGAACTCAAGAGGGTCCCGGCCCAGTTTGCTGGCGAGGGTGTCGATGTGCGATTCGCGGGCGAAGGTATTGGTATTGACCGAGGGTGCCCGCCACGGACCGACCGCGAAGGGGTGCAGTCCGGGAGGGTTGCCGCTGCCCCAGCCGCCGGATGATTGCGTGCGTTGATGGGGAATGTCATAGAACGGCTGGGCCTCGCGCTCGCCGGCGCAATACACACGGTAATCCCAGAGCAGGAGTTTCCCGGCGTCGTCCAGTCCCGAGCGAATTTTCACGACTGCGGCCGGCCGGAAGGTATCGTAGAAGAATTCCTCGGCGCGGTCCCAGACCACCTGCACCGGTTTGCCCGTGATCTTCGCCAAACGCGCTGCTTCCACGGCTTGGCGGGACGCGCTTTTGCCGCCGAACCCTCCACCCACGTAAGGGGTGATGACCCGCACGTTTTCCGGCGCGAAGCCGACGGCCTGCGCCAATTGTTGGCGGACGGGGAAGGGAGTCTGCGTGCTCGCCCACACCGTCAACTTGCCGCCTTCGATGGCGGCGACCGCGGAGTGCGTCTCCATCGCGGCATGGGCCACGTAGCTGTTCAAGTAGGTCTCTTCGACCACACGCGTGGCGAGTTTCTCTCCTTCCGCCAAGCTGCCTTTCTCGTCCACCATCTGTAGCGGCGGGGCGGCTTTGAGCAGGTGGTCGAAAATCGTCCGCTCGTCCTCACTCGGCTGGGGAGGTTGGAATCCAGCCCGAATGAGTCCCAGCGTCCGGTCGGCGGTGTCGGGCTGTTCGTGGAGCACGGCAATCATTTCGCCGTCGCGGATAACACGAACACCGGGAACTTTCTCGGCGATTGCCGTGTCGAGCTCTTTCACCGTGGCGCCGTGCGCCGGCGGCCTGAGAATGCGCGCGTGCAGCGTGCCCGGCGGAGTCATATCCGCGGCGTACCTGGCTTTACCAGTCACCTTTTCCAGAGCATCTTTGCGCCGCGGTGCCTTCCCGATGACGGTGAATGCCGAGACCGGCTTCACGGGCACCTTTTCGAGATGGCGTTCGATCCGCTTACCCTCAACCAACCTGGCGTAGGAGACACTCTTGTGCTCGTCCTCTGTCCAGGTCACCACGCCATCTTTCACGCGTAAGTGTTCCACCGAGGGTAGCTGGAGGTAGTCGGCGGACATCTGTAACAGCACGGCTCGGGCTTCGGCGGCCGCACCCCGCAACACGGGCCCGAACTGCCGAATGGAGAGCGAACCGAAAGTGCCCATATCCCAGGGACAAAGGTCGGTGTCGCCCATGACCATGTCGACCGAATCGAGGGAGACGTCGAGTTCGTCGGCAACCAGTTGTGCCAGAGCGGTCTTTGACCCCTGTCCCAATTCCACCTTGCCGACGAAACAGGTGACCCTGCCGTCGCCGCCGATCCGAAGATAGGCGTTGAAATCGGTAGGGTAACTGGGTCGGCCCGGCAGACGCGACGGCTCCTGGAAGGCGGCCATCGGGTCGGTGGCGAAGAAGATGAAGAGCCCGGCGCCTGCCAGGTGGAGGAACTCGCGCCGACTGACTCCCGTGGCCATGTCGGCAATCTCGACGGCTTCATTCCAATCGTCTCCGTTCATTAAGCAACTCCTTTCGTCGAGCCTGCTGCCTCCAGGATGGCGTCCACGATACGCGTGTGAGATCCGCAGCGGCAGAGGTTGTCGTCGAGGTGCCGCATGATCTCTTCCCGGGTTGGGTGCGCTTTCTTGAGGAGGAGCGCATAGGCGTTAACAATCATCCCCGGCGTGCAGTAGCCGCACTGGAAGGCGTGATGATTGAGGAAGGCTTCCTGGATTGGGTGCAGGTGCCCCTCCCTGCCCAAACCCTCGATGGTCAGCACGTGCTTTCCGGCAATCTCCTTGACCGCGGTGACGCACGACCGCACGGCCTCGTCGTTCACGATTACGGTGCAAGATCCGCACAAGGCGGCGCCACAGCCGAACTTTGTACCGGTGAGCCCGAGGTCATAACGCAACACCCAGAGCAGCATGCGGTCGTCGTCGACGGTCAGTTGCATCGGCTTGCCATTCAGCGTGAAGGAAATGCTTCGCCGCATTGTTCTCTCCGTTCTCTGGGCGTCCTCTGCCTGGAATCGTCTATCTATACACCAGTGTCAGGGGGGCCGCTGTGACGAAAGCACCGGCCATTTGTGATCCACGATCCCGTGGTCCACGGAGGGTCGGCCCACGTGCCGGTGATCGCACAGTTGCGGTGAGGACAGCGTCCAGCGTTCTGGACCTTACGGCTGTGCTGTTTGCCTCAACCCCAACCACAACCTGAGCTACCGCATTTAGCCAAATAATTGTCAGAACTGTGCTGTTTGGACCAGCCGAACCCTTCTTTCCAAGCCGATGCTGTATCTATCGGGGAGATGAACAGTCGCAGCGAAGGGCTCTTCGCTGGCCTCGTGGAAGAGAGACAGTGGAAAGAGACAATGAAATATGACCCGTATCACCAATAAGCCAATACCCAAACTGCATAAAGCTCCCCAACCGCCCCTGTCATACCCCGGGGCGACGCCTGACTCAGACCGTGCCAGGAAGCCACCGCTCGCCGAGCCCTTTGCCACCGGCCAGGAACTGAATCCCGGAGATCGCGTCGAGGGTTTGGGCAACTTCGGAAAGCCGACTGGAGAATTCGGCACAGTTGAGCAAGCGAACGAAGATGACGCGGTCGTCAAATGGGATGATGACGGTCGTATGAGACTCCGCCAACCGTGGCTCAAGAAGGTTTAGCCCGCCTGGCCAAGCTGGGTATCGACTTGGGGACCGCTCGCATTGCGTGACTTCGCCGAGGTTGCCAGGAATAAGGAGGGAAAGATCAATGCGACATAAACTCGTCCTCTGGTTTCTGCTATTGCTTGCGGGATTTCTTATTGGGTTCATCCTGCAGTATTCCAGACTGCAGCGGGTACACCAGGAACTGTCTGCCTCGACAAAACAATTAGGATCGTGTCGGTCCAGCCAACAGTTGTCGCAGCTTCGCGACACAGCCACCATGATGTATCTGGAGGTGGTGCAAAAAAACTACGGGAAGGCCGGGGAGTATTCCAGGGAGGTTTTTGATCAAGCTCAGCAAATTGCGAGTAGCACGGAGGACCCCGCACTCCGCAACTTGCTTCGTGACACCCTGGCAACCCGCGATCAGATCACGGCGGACCTGGCGAAGGGAGATGGCGCTGCACTTTCGGAAATACAGCCAGTCTTATCTAAGCTCGAGCAGACTGCGAAGCATTGACGGATCTGTGAGTTCGTTATTATCTATCGTTCACGGTTATTCGGGAAGACGAAGTCGTGCGGCTGAGCATAATGCTGCCTCATCCTATCCTTGATTTTCGGGTTGTTGCCAGTTTCAGGGCATGAGCGATAGGGCGATTCTCTATCGCTCACAATGATGCATTATGTGAGTGATAGCAGGCCCTGACTATCGATCATGCTAGGTCGTGCCATGACCCCAAACCAGACACTGGAAGCAAAAGCAGATTCCCCCCTGGGTGCCAAAGACGTTAGCCCGAGCCGGTCGCGGAACATTTTCCTTGCAATCGTCGTATCCTATGTAAGGGAGGCATACCCATGTACTGCAACGCTTGCGGCAAGGCCATCGCTGAGGACGGCCGCTTTTGCTCCTCCTGCGGCAACGTGGTGGGGATTCCGCCTACGGCGAAGAAACTGATGCGCTCACGCGCGGACAGAAAGATCGCGGGCGTTTGTTCCGGGTTGGCTCAGTATCTCGATCTCGACATATCGCTCGTGCGCATTCTCTGGTTCTTCATCACGTTCGTGTCCGGAGTCTTTCCGGGCTTCGTAGCGTACGTGCTCGCATGGATCATCATTCCAGAGGAGCCGGTACTATTACCAGTTGCAACGTCGCAACAGCCGGTGACGAGCTAGCTATAGAGACGGGGCTTGCCCCGTCTCCCGTTGCCAGGCAGAGAACTGGCGGTGCGAGCGAAGACGCGGCAACGCCGCGTCTCTACGGGAAACCAAACCTACCACTGTGTTCTAATCTCCTCCCATGGAACGCCTGCGCAGCGACGATGCCAATATCTTCTACGAAATTCGGGGGAACGGCCCGCCGGTCGTTCTTCTCCATCCTTTTCCTTGTGATCACGAATTCTGGAATCCGGTGGCGCCAGCGCTCGATTCCCGCTACCGGCTGATTCTTCCCGATCTGCGCGGGCATGGCGATTCGGAGATTGGCGAAGGACCTGCCCTCATGCAAAAGCACGCCAGCGATGTTGCCCGCGTGCTCGATGCAGCCGGCATTGGCAAGGCCGCGTTCATCGGGTGTTCCATCAGCGGATACATCCTGTTTGAATTCTGGCGCCGCTTTCGCGCGCGGGTGACCTCGCTGGCGCTTTGTGACACGCGGCCTCAGGCCGATACCGCAGAGGCCCGCGCGAATCGGTTGAAGGCCGCGGCCGCCGTCCTGGAGCAGGGAACTGAACCGTTCATCGAGAGCATGATTCCGAAGCTAATGGGACGCACGACGGTGGCCACGCGTCCGGACTCAGTCGATGGAGCGCGCGCCATGATGCGCAAAATGTCGCCCGAGGATATCAGCCTGGTGCAGCGCGGCATGGCCGAGCGTCCCGACTCGGTCGCGGATCTGAAGTCGATCAACGTGCCCACGCTAATCGCGATCGGAGAAGAAGATGTGCTCTCGACTGTAGCCGACGGTGAAATGATGCGGCAGAACATCGCAGGCAGCCAGTTGAAGGTGATCCCGAAGGCGGGACATTATTCGCCATGGGAGCAACCCGAACTGATCGGCAAAATCCTGCGCCAGTTTCTGGATGACGTAACGTCGAAATAGCCGGTTGCGGTCGGCAACGGCCGCGTAGGGACGGACGCCCTCGTCGTCCAGCGGGACGAAGACCCGTCAGCGCTAACTTAAGGCAGAATTACTTCCGAATCGGCCGTGATCCAGGCGCGATCCCGAGAGGCGCCCGGCGCAATACCTGCTCGGACTGCTACTACCTAACCCCTTTGGGGTGATCGGCGCAAACATGGGATGCAAATGCTTTGTCGCGCTGCAACTCGAAGTTGCGCATCATTTCATCGAAAGATGTGCCGGTGGGCGCACCAGAAGGTCTGAACCGCCAGCCACACACGGAGCAACCAAAACCCCGAAAACGCGGTTGCTCAATCCATACCAACTCCCGGCTCATGGCCGCCTCTGTCGCTGCGCCCCAACGAGTACCCGCTTGCTGTCAAGGGACGAAACGTTCTGGTTCGCCATTAACGGCTCCTTTCGCAGCAGCGTACTGCCTGATTGCAGCAGAAAACCGGCACCCAGTCTGGGCGTGGCGGAAGATGCATAAGAAGATGCATAAAAGGATGGGCGAAGTTTACATGCGCCAATTTGGATGGTCTGTCGGGCGTCCTACAAACATGGAAGAGTTTTGTTCGTGCGAGCGTCTGATTTGGGGGGCCTCGTTTGAAGTGAGCGGAATCGCTTTAAGTGTTGGTCACGTTTGGTGCGTCGCGATGCTTGCGCGTAGCAGCGGTGAAGCCAATGTGGGATACTCTACAGAGCGTCATATTTGGGGGAAACAGTGGACCCTGTATAATTTCGCGAGTAGCGCGAATAAGAAGAGTTTCTGTTTCCCACACCATGGCGGGTGAGTTTATCCCGCGTCCGGGAGGCTTTTCGGTTCTGGTTTATGGCGAACAAAGGCCTCCAAGTCCTGCAGTCCGGCGAGCGGACGAATGCCGCAGGAAAGCCCGTCAGCAACAAAATACTTTTATCGATCTGCGATCGCGACTACGGCTCACTTCGTCCTCATCTCGAATACGTCAGCCTGCCAAACCATCTAGTCATTCACGAGGCGGATGGAAAGCTGGAATTTGCGTATTTCCCGAATCGAGGTTTGATTTCTCTTGTAGTCGTAATGAACAATGGAAAAACGGCCGAGGCTGGCATAGTTGGAAATGAGGGCTTTACAGGAACACTGGCGGCGGTCGGCCTGAGCAGGGAGCCGCTTCAAGCGGTGGTACAAATCACGGGGAATGGGTTTCGGGTAGAGGTCGGAGCTTTGCAAAATACTTTGGAATCCGCTCCACACCTGCAATTGATGTTGAGCCGCTATGCCGCAATTCGGGGTATGCAGGTTGCACAAACAGCCGCGTGTAATCGGCTGCACGATATTAAGCAGCGCCTTGCGCGGTGGTTGCTAATGACCCAGGATAGAGTGGATTCAGGGTCGCTGCCCATCACTCATGATTTTCTCGCAACCATGCTCGGGACAGATAGACCTACGGTGAGCTTGGCAGCTGGTGTTTTGCAGAGGAAGAAGCTCATCGAGTACACCCGTGGCGCAGTGAAGATCGTCAACCGCAAGAAACTTGAAGACTCCGCCTGCGAGTGCTACGGGGTTATCCGACGGTACGATGGCGAGCTTGGCTTGAAATAAGTCGGCGAGTGAAAACTCACCCTGTTTTTATTGCCGACCGAGCGTGAATAGAAACGATTGCGCGGCTGAGACGCCCCGGCTGGAATCGCCATCTAAAGATGAATCCATTGGTATTGCGAGAGCGCGCATTCGGTTTGATCTGAGGTGCACAATTCGGAAAACCCTTGATCACCCGTCGCAGAATCGATCCTGATAAGTCGCGCAGTGTTTGCCAACAGATTTACTTAGGTTGTTGACGGCGCACTCGGAGAGCAATCCACCGGAACGTATAACGGGCTATCCGTAGAAGTGGGCGCACTGATGTTAGCGCTTATGGGGAGAAGCCCAGCAGACTGCAGACAGCGACAACCGCCACAGCCGCTTGCCAGCTGCCTCTGCTAGAATCGCCACATTATGATGGAAGCCTTTCTTGTTCCTGAAAAAACCGTGGTCAACGCCAAAGGAGATGGGCCTGCACTCGACGTGAGTCGGGCGGAGGGCCGGATTTTTCTGCTGACGCTCGCAATTACCAACATCGTCGAGCAGGAATCGCTCGATGTCATTATCCACGGGTCGGCGGATGGTGCGACGTGGGATGCCAAGCCGGTCGCGGCGTTTCCGCAGAAGTTCTATCGCGAAGAAATTCCTTTGCTGCTCAATCTGACGGCGCGTCCAGAGATCAAGTTTGTCCGCGCGCATTGGGAAGTGGGCCGATGGGGCCGCGGGTCGGAAACGCCTATGTTCGAGTTCCACGTCACGCTGCGGGAAGTCCCGCAGGAAATCCTCGCGGAAGCCGCCGGGCGAGTGCGAGCGCAGTAGGACGAACCCGGGGCCGTCCGCTCGGCATGCATGTCAGGTATGAGGCCCGAAATCTCACAAAAGGATAGTTCACCGATCACAGATTTCCTTCCCCGTTTGGATTGCAATGGTGCAAACGGGGAGAGCGCCAGTGGCATTTGAACTCCTACCATATGTACAGGAAGGCCGAAAGTCCCACCGCCAACAAGAGAAGAACAACACCAACCTGATAGTAATCAATGAAGAGTGCCAGTTCTGCAAATCCACCGCCAAGCCAGTCGGTTGCTCGAAATGTTACACGCTACTATGCGAAGACTGTATTGATTACTTCAATGGAAAACCAGTCTGCAACTTCTGTCGCGACGAATTGGAGAATCCAAAGCGTCTAGCCAAAGTTCTCATGTTCTCCGTTGGTGCAACTTCGCGCCGCGTGAAGCGTCGCGACTAATCACCGGCACGGGGCGTTACGACAAGGAGCCCCAATTTACGAGTGCGAGCCACGCCGCACGGCGTAGCGTCATTTCCCCTGGCGCGACGCTTTCCCCCCACGCAGGTTTTGCTCACCAAGTTGACGAAGTCTCCACTATATTTAGAACTCATGGTTTTCAGCTCGAATGTCATCGTCCGTCCTGCGCGCGCGGTGAGCGGAGTCGTTCGCATTCCTGGGGACAAGTCCATTTCGCACCGCTATGCCATGCTGGCGGCGATTGCGGAGGGCACGAGCAGATTCCAGAATTTTTCAGCGGCGCGCGATTGCGCGAGCACGCTCGATTGCGTCGGCAAGCTCGGCTGCGAGTGGAAGCGCTTGAAAAACGAAGACGACGACGGAGCGATTGAAGTGCGTGGCGTCGGGCCGCGGCTGAACCCGCCGGCGGAGCCGCTCGATTGCGGAAACTCCGGCTCGACCATGCGCATGCTGAGCGGAATTCTTGCCGGCCAGCCATTTACCAGCGAGTTATGCGGAGACGAGTCGCTCTCGCGGCGGCCGATGGCGCGCATCATGGAGCCGCTTTCCGAGATGGGCGCGAAGATCGAGGCTGCGGAAGGCGGATGCCCTCCACTGAAAATTCACGGCGGTCCCCTGAAGGCGGTTCACTACCGGCCGGAGGCGGCGAGCGCACAGGTGAAATCGTGCGTGCTCTTTGCCGGACTGTTTGCCGAAGGTGAGACGGTGGTCGAGGAGCCCATACGCACGCGCGATCACGGCGAAATTGCGCTCCGGGCTTTTGGCGCGGAAGTCGAGCGGACCGGGAATGCATCGCGGATTGTGGGCGGACAGCGGCTGCGCGCGATTGAGGCGCATGTGCCCGGCGATCTCTCTAGCGCTGCGTTCTTTCTTTGTGCGGCGGCGCTGTTTCCCGGATCCCAGATCACCTTGCCCGGGATTCTGATGAATCCGACGCGGGCACGACTACTCGATATCCTGGTGCAGATGGGCTTGAAGGTTTCGGTCGCGCATCTGGAAGAACATCAGGGAGAGTTGATAGGAACGATTGAGGCGCGTGGAGCGGCGTGGAAGGGCGCAGTAATCGCCGGCGCAGATACGGCTGCGTTGATTGACGAGATCCCCGTGCTGGCGGCGGTTGCACCCTACACCGAAGGCGGCCTCGAAGTTCGCGATGCCAAAGAGTTGCGCGTGAAGGAATCAGACCGCATTGCTGCCGTCGCCGCCAATCTGCGGAAGATGGGAGCGGAAGTCGAAGAGCGCCCCGATGGAATGCGTATTCCTGGCGGCCAGCGTCTGCATGGCGCCGAACTGGAGTCGTTCGGCGATCACCGGATTGCCATGGCGTTCGCCGTGGCCGCGTTGCGAGCGGAAGGCGAGACGACGATTCTGGGCGCGGATGCGGCGGGAGTATCGTATCCGACGTTCTTTGAGGAATTGCGCAAAATTACGGAGTGAGCTACGAGCTACCAGCTGCGAGCGAATACGGATCGGTTGCTCGAAGCTCGAAGCGCGTAGGTCGTAGCCTTCGAGCGAACAGCGAACAGCGAACGACGAACAGCGAGGAGTGCACGCGTGACACCCGACAAACCCCAATCCCCCGACGAGCGCCTGCAGCACGAATTCAATCGCTGGGCCGAGGACGGCGAGGGTGCAAAGATGGAGCGCCATCACCTCGACATCACCGAGAAAACGATGCGCCGCATGGATCTGCGACCGGGTGAGCGCATTCTCGATCTGGGCTGCGGATCGGGGTGGGCGACGCGCTTGCTGGCGCGCATGGTCGGCGAAGGGCCACAGGGTTTTGGGCAGGTGGTCGGGGTCGATATTTCCGACGAGATGATCCGGCAGGCGCGAGCCGCTTCGAAAGAATTCGACAACGTGATGTTCGTCGTGGGTTCGGCGGCGCAGATTCCCTGGGAAGAAAACTTTTTTGACAAAGTGCTTTCGGTGGAGTCGTTTTATTACTATCCGGATCAGGAACGCGCGCTGGCTGAGCTTTTTCGCGTTATGGCGCCGCATGGACGGCTGTTCATCTTGATCAATCTCTACAAAGACAATCCGTATTCGCTGCAGTGGGTGCCAAAGTTGAAGGTTCAGGTGCATGTTCGTTCGGCGGCAGAGTACGTCGAACTGTTGAAGAAGCACGCCTTCGAAAACGTGGAGTGCGCGCTGGTTCCCGACGATACGCCCACGCCCGACAACTACCAGACGACTTCGTTCCACAGTCTGGACGATCTGCGCGCCTTCAAGCGCGTTGGGGCGCTGCTCCTCATGGCGTCAAAGCCTGATGTGCGGAATCCGGCGCCGGGCTACACGATCTACTGATTCGCGAACTACAGATTCGCGAACCCGTCTCCATGCCTTCCCAGCCAATTTGACAAGCCGCCCGCCGCTTTCTGCTTCGGGCTTAAGGTTGAGGTTTGAAATTAGGACACGACCTCAAGCTGCACAGGCTAGCGTTGGTCGAGCATGTGGATGGTTTCCAGGATCGTATTGCCGACGATTTCGAGGCTTTTGGGGCTTAGTTTGTCCATGGTGTCTTGAGGGGTGTGGTGGAAGACGTTGTTGTAGCCGTAATCGAGGTCGATGACGTCGGCACTGGGGACACCGCGTTTGACGAAGGGAATGTGATCGTCTTCGATGGCGGCTTGGCGGGCGTAGAAGTGGGACTGGTAGCCTCCGCGTTCGGCGGCGGCGTAGATGAGATCGAGCAGCCAGGGAGCGCCGTTGGTATTGCGGTCGATGTTCAGGTCGGCGTCGCCGATCATGTCCATGACCATGAGTGCTTTGATCTTCTTGAGCGTGCCGTCTTTTTCCCATTTTTCGGCGAGATGGCGGGTGCCGTAGAGACTGTCGGTGTCGGACCACTTCTGAACCGCTTCTTCGCCGTCGGTCCAGACGAGCCAAACGCTGTAGCCATCGCGCTTTTTGCCGCGCAACTGGTTGGCGTATTCGAGCAGGATGGCGGTGGAAGAGCCGCCGTCGTTGGCGCCGACGTATCCGGTATTGCGCAGTGGGTAGTTGGTGTCGTAGTGGCCGAGGATGGCGATGATGCCATCTTTTGTGCCGGGAAATTTCGCGATGATGTTGCGGACCGGAAGCTTCCCTTCCACGGTGTCGGCGGTAAAGGCGTCGTCTTCGACCTGATCGCCTTTGAGGTGGTCGAGGATGTAGCGTTCGAGTTTCTTGTGATTCTCGCTGCCGATATAACGCGGGCCGAAGGCGGTAACCTCGCGCGTGTACTGGAAGGCGCGTTTGGAATCGATGTGCGGAAGTGGGGAGGAGTCGGGAGGCGCGGCTCCCACGGCGTTCGCTAGGGCGATGGTCAGCAGCAGCACTGGACAAATTCTTAACCACAAAGAACACGAAGGTTCACGAAGGTCTCGTGCAAGATTTTCCTTCGTGTACCTTCGTGTCCTTTGTGGTTTCATGGTTTTCCCTGTGATCCTCGGTGCCCTCTGTGGTTAGGGATTCTTCTCCGCGCGCTTCTTGCGCTGGGTGGGATGCACGAGCCAGGCGATGGCGATGCTCAGGACGTACAAGGCCACCATGGGCGCGGCAAAGATGCACATGTTCAGGATATCGGTGGTGGGCGTAACGACGGCGGCGATGATGAAGATGACCAGGATGGAATAGCGGAGGTTGCGCCACATCCAGCCGGCGCTGACGATGCCCATGAGCGCCAGGAAAAATACCAGGATCGGCATTTCGAAAATTACGCCCAGGCCGACGATGATCGTCAGGAACAGAGAACTGTACTCGCTGAGCGTGATCATCGGCTGGAAGGCTTTGCCATAGCCGATCAGGAACACGAGCGCGGCGGGAAGGACGAGTTTGTAGCCGAAGTATCCGCCGGCGAGGAACAGGGCGACGGTCGAGACCATGAAGGGCATGACGTAGCGCTTCTCGTTGCGGTAGAGACCAGGCGAAATGAAGCACCAGATCTGGTAGAGCACGAAGGGCGAGGCGACAAACAAGCCGGCCATGCCTCCGACTTTTAGATACAGATTAAAAGGCTCGGTGGGATTGAGGTAGACGAGTTTTGCCGAGAGGCCATTGTGCTGGAGCGCGTCCATGATGGGACGCTGCATAATTTCGTAGATATTCTCGGCATATCCCCAACAGGCGAAGAAGCCGACGGCGATGGCGATGATGGAATAAATGATTCGCTTGCGCAGTTCCTCGAGATGATCGAGGAAGCCCATGGTTGGCATTTCATCCTTGGCGGATTCGTTCACGGGTGAGGAGGCGGCCGCTTCAGGCATCGGGCGCTACTTTCGGAGCGGGAGCAGGCTCGGGAACGGGCGCGGATTCGGCAGCGGCCGCTTCGGTAGCGGCTTCGGCGGCTTCGAGCTTTTCGGCGGGCGGGGGATTGAAGATGCGATTGGCTAGCGATCCGAGCGGGGCCTGGAGGGGTGGCAGGATCTGCTGCCGGGGGCGACCACTGCTAGCGTTGCCGCTGACATCGAGCGAATTGATTTCGGACTCGATCTGCGAGCGGAATTCGTTGGAAGCGCGCCGGAACTCGTTCAAGAAGCGCGCGACCTGGCGTCCGATCTCCGGCATTTTCTTGGGGCCGAAAAGGATCAGCGCCAGAAAAAACAGGAAGATCATCTCGCCGGAGAAGCCGAAATTCATACGTCTATCATAATGCGGGACGGGTGAAACAGGAAACTCGCGAAGTTGAGCCGGGCGGAGAATTTGCGCGAGTTTTTCGACGCCCAGCCCCTAAAGGGGCTCATGATGGCGATGGTTTTCGGCATCGCTAAAGCGATGCCCTGATACGAAACGTCTCGCTGCCACAAGCTGTGAAGGACATGCTTGCCGAGGTTGGCAAACAACAGGTCCTTCGCTTCGCTCAGGATGACAACTTCAGATTCAGGATGGCAAATCTAAATTGCCACGTGGTTGGTGATTATCGTCCTCCCTTGTGGCTAGTGTCGTCCGAAGGTGTAGCCGATCGACGCCCCGAAGCGGGTGGCGTACGAGGAGCTGAATAACTGGTTGTTGGTGACGAGGTAGACTTTGGCCTCGGGACGGATGAAGAAGCCGCCCTTGGGATAGAACTTGAGGCCGGCGCCGAAGTCTCCCATGAAGTGTTTATCGCTGGTGTAGTTGGTATTGTAGCCGTTACCGCAGACAGAACAGTACTGACGAGTGTCCAACGCGCCAATGCCGGCGGAAAGCTCGAGATACGTGTGGCTGGCTAGTTTGGGCGCGTAAATCCCGTTAAAGTCCAAAAAGAGCGGACGATAGGGGATGGGTCCATATAATACGCTGTTGTAGACGCTCTGGGTTGCCCTCCAGTAGACTTCGGCCCCGATGCCGAAATTGTGCCAGAAGAGCACGTCGCCGCTAAAGCCGGGATAGGTGCCACCGCTGAGCGATGGGCCGGTCGAGTTGGCCGCGGGCGCTTCCACTGTGCTGACGCCGAAAGCAAAGTCGACTTTCTGGGCCTGCGCGAAATTCGAGAACGCTGTCAGGGCGGCGCAGGCAAACGTCAAGAGGATGGCAATACGCAATGTCTGTTTCAATCGAAACCTCCGGTGAAATAGTTAGTTAGTTTAAAGACTTAGATGCAGGCTGGAGGTGCGATGCTGCGGGGCGGAAGGGAGATTTACAAGAATTTACGGTGGCCGGAAGACCATGGACTGCCGGGTGTTATCGGAACGCTAAGTTCGAGTCGCGAAAATGCGTGCCTATATATAGGGGCGAATGTTGGGCGAATATTCTTTGTTAGTCGGGAGGTTGCGGGCGGATTAGTAAGCCAGCAGGATGCGAAGGTCGCGAAGATTATTTCCGGTGGGCCCGGTGATGATGGTGTCGCCTAGCGCGTCGAAAAGAGGATAGGCATTGAAGGTAGAGAGCGCGTGCCGCACGGCTCCGGCGCCACGGGCGCGGGCATCGACGCGATCTTTTACTCGATTAAGTGCTCGATCGAGGGTGCTGCCATCGACCACGGCGCCGGCGGCAGGACTGTTGCCGTCGATGCCGTCGGTGCCGGCGCTCAGCACGGTAATGTCGTGTCCCGATATTGGTTCGGCGCAGGCGAGGGCGAACTGCTGGTTGCGTCCGCCGATGCCGCCGTTGCGGACGGTCACGGTCACCTCGCCGCCGGAGATCAGGCAGACGCGCGATACGGAGCGGCGCAGTTCGCGCAGGCGGTTGAGCAAGTAGGCGGCGGCTTTGTCGTAGGGCCAGTCGTCGCAGGAGTTATCGACTTCGACGGCGAAACCGGCGCGGGTGGCGGCTACAGCGGCTTCATCGATGGCCGCTTTGTTCGACAGCACGGTCCACCAGCGAGCTCGGACGAAAGCGGGGTCGTCGGATTTGGGTGTCTCGTCGAGGGCATGCTGACGGAAGAGATCAGCAACAGATTTGGGGAACTGATCGACGAGGTTGTATTTGGCGGCGATGCGCTCGCAGTCATGGATGGAAGTGGAATCGGGCATGGTGGGGCCGGAGGCGAGCGCGTCGGGTGTATCGTCCGGCACGTCGGAGACAAGAATCGAAACCTGCTGCGCGGGATAGGCGGCCTGGGCGAGGCGTCCGCCCTTCACGGCGGAGAGATGTTTGCGGATGGCGTTGATCTCGGCGATGGGCGCGCCGGAATGCACGAGTGTCCGGTAGGTGGCGGCGAGGTCGGGCAGAGAGATGTCGTCGTTGACGGGCTTTTCGACGATGGAAGAACCGCCGCCGGAAATCATAAAGATGGCGAGCGAAGCGGAGTCGAGAGCAGTCAGCGATTTCAGAATGGCGTCGGCGGCGCGGATGGATTCGGCGTTGGGCGTGGGATGTCCGCCACAGAAATAGCGGAAACCGCGGACTTGGCTCGCTGGCACCAGGCTGGCGGGTTCGACCGACGATGCGACGATGCCTTCGAGGCTGCTGCCGAGTTGGGCTTCGAGCGCGGCGGCCATGGTGTGCGCGGCCTTTCCAATGGAAACGACGAAGACGCGATCGTAGGAATCGAGATCGTGCAGATCGTCGCCGATGCGCAGGACGCGGCGCTCGCAGTGCACGTTGCGGACGAAGGCGTTTTCGATCGAGGCGTTCTTGAGCGCTGCGGCAAATATCTCGCGCGCCGTTTCGCGCATGCGAGCAAACTGCTGCCAGCGATCTGGAGCAATCTCCGCCATGTTGGAAGATTATAGAGAACGGCAATATAATCCGCGGCATGCCTTCAAAAACAGCCGCCGATAAGAAGAAAGAGTTCGCGCTTGCCTTTCAGGGTCTGCGGAAGATTCTGAAACCCTACGACAAGAAGCTGCGAGTGATCAAAGACGGTCCCGGCGGCTACATGAGCGAGTCGAAGTCGATTCGGTATCAGGGGAAGCCGGTGATGTTTGTGTCCATTACGAGCAAGAGCTACGTGGCGTTTCATCTCTTTCCGGTTTACATGTTTCCGGATTTGCTGAAAGGCATCTCTCCGGAACTGAAGAAGCGCATGCAGGGCAAGACGTGTTGGAACTTCAAGAAGGCGGAGGAACCGCTGTTCGCGGAATTGGGGGGAATCGTAGAAGCGAGCTTTCGCCGGTTTGCGGAATTCGGGGAGCGCGACCTGAGCCGAGGGGACGCCCAAGCGCTGTGGGGCAAGAAGAATTTGTAGTTGGTAATTTGTGATTTGCAATTTCAGGACCGTGAGCTTCACAATTACAAATTACAAATTGCCAATTACAAATAATTTGTAGTCTCCTTTACCCACGTCTCAATCGCCTCTCGCAGTTCGCGTAGACGACCTTCGAAGAAGTGATCTCCAGCTTCGATGCGGACCAGCTTCTTGGGGTCGGCGAAGGTGTTGACGAGCGCTTCGAGTTTACCCAGAGGGCCGAACTGATCGCGCGAGCCGCTGACGAAAAGTTTGGGCTTGACGCACGCGCGCAGGAATTCGAAATCGTAGACGCGGTCTTCGACGGGAACGGCGGGCAGACCGAGGGCGATGAGCGCGCGGACGCGGTCGTCGGAATAGGCAGCGCGCAAGCCGACAGCGGCTCCGAAAGAAAAGCCGGCGAAGATGACGGGCAGCGTGAACTCGCGTTCGAGCCAGTCGAGGGCGGCGCGCACGTCTTCGACTTCGTCGATGCCGCTGGCGTGCTCTCCTTCGCTCAGGCCGGTGCCGCGGAAGTTGAAGCGGAGCACAGGGAATCCGAAATTGTTGAGCGCTTTCATGGCGTGGAAGACGACTTTGTTGTGCAGCGTTCCGCCGTAGAGTGGATGCGGATGGCAGACTACGGCGGCGTGCGTCGCATTGGGCGATCCGGCGTTGAGGAGAGCTTCCAGACGTCCGGCGGGGCCGGCAAGGAATAGCGCGCGGATGCTGGAGGTTTCGTGGAGCATAGGCAGTCGTTAGTCGTTGGTCGCTAGTATTGCAGAGAATCTGCCCGCCAGCGACTAGCGACCAGCGACCAGCGACTGTTACTCTTTTCCTGCATGGACCTGTTTGCGCTCACCCGCCGGCTGATCGATATTGAATCCATTACTCCGAATGAAAGTGCGGTGGGAGATTTCCTTTGCGACGAGCTGCGGCGACGTGGGTTGGAAGCTCGCAAAATGCCGGTCGAAGGTGCGCGCGCGAACGTGCTGGCTACGTGGCCGGGGCATGCTCGTCCGGAGATTGTTTTCTCCACCCACATGGATACGGTGCCGCCGTTCATTGCATCGTCCGAAGACGACGGGCGCATCTACGGGCGCGGGGCTTGCGATGCGAAGGGGATTATTGCGGCGCAGATTCTGGCGACGGAGAAGCTGTGCGGGGCTGGCGTTTTCGTCGGGTTGCTGTTTCTGGTGGGCGAGGAGCGCGACTCGATCGGCGCGAAACTGGCCAACCAGCAAGCGATGGGCACGCGCTTCATGATTAACGGCGAGCCCACCGAAAACAAACTGGCGCTGGCGAGCAAGGGCGCGCTGCACGTGGAACTGGTGGCGCGCGGAAGGATGGCGCACTCGGCGTATCCGGAGCTGGGCGAGTCGGCAATCGACAAGCTGGTGGAAGCGCTGCACCGCTTGCACGCGATGAAACTTCCCGAGGACCCCGAAGTAGGCCCTTGCACAAAGAACGTGGGCTTAATTCAGGGCGGGCGCGCGCCAAATGTGATTCCCGATTCCGCCCAGGCTAACCTTTTTTATCGCCTGGTGGGCCCGGCGGACGCACTGCGCCGCGAGATTACGGAGGCCGTCGGCGAGCTCGCCGAGGTTCACTTCACGCGCGAGACTCCGTTCCTGCGGCTGCGCACACTGGACGGTCTGCCGACAATGGTCGCGGCTTTCACAACCGATATCCCGTCGCTGGCGAACTGGGGCGAGCCGCTGCTACTTGGTCCAGGCTCGATTCACGTGGCGCACACGGAGGGCGAGTTTGTGGAGAAAGCGCAGCTACGGGAAGCGGTGGAGATTTATTGTTCGATGGCAAAGCGGCTGAGTTCTTAGCTCTCGGCTCTCTTCTCTCTTCTCTCGGCTCTTTTACGCATTTCGGCGGGAAGATCGCGCACCGAGTTGCTGGAGGCAGTCTCATAAATGGCTCCGTGTACGCCGCATCGCGAGACTCATTCCTACGCCCCGGCCCATATCCAACCCTGCATTCGGAAAGCGAGCATTCTTGACCAGACTACCGAATTCGCCGTCGCTAACATGGTTGTCGTGGGGGGCTCAATCTATGGACGAGGCTAGCGTGTACACGGTTGAACGAAATGCATGGTCCACCGTAAGGCAATGTGATGCGCATTTCCGCCTGACCTACCAGCGCGAGTTCCTACCGGTTCAAAATCTCTGGCGGGATTTTCTGCTCCATTCCGAGGAAACAGGCTTAGCTCTCGCGGCCTAAAATCTTGTTCCCACATTCATGAGGGTAGTTCCAGTGTCGGCAGAGGATGAGCGCGTGCTTATTTTCCGCCTATTACTCCGTTGGTATTAACCAGTTAGTACTGGTACCCACCTCCACCCCGGTCTTTTGGAATCATAGAGTTAGGCGGAAAATCCCGCAAAATCTTTGAGTTTAAAGGACTTATATGTAAAATATTCCGGAATAAGGACTTAGCTCCAAAACAGCGCTGAAAATGGCTTTGGGGCAGCTTCGAGGGCCGTCTTGGTGGACGGGCACACTTCTCGCTGCCCCAATCAGTGGACATTCTCGCACTCAGTGGGTTGGAAGTCTTTGACGGGAATCACGGCTCGGGTGTGATGATTAAATTCAAGACCGACAGCCAAAGCAAAGCTGGGACGGAGCGCCCTCATGAGAACGGGTTGGCGCGGGCCCGCCGTCCGCTGCGGACTCCCACTCATCGCAACGTGCGCGATGAGTGGGGCAGCCGGCTCGCGCAATCCCCGCATCGTTAACCACCACACGCAGACGAATGAAAGATAGGAGAGGGATTGTGGTAACCCCTTTACTTACTTGTAGAAGTGGGCCACCCGCGGCCACCCGCCAGGTACGCAAGTCACTTGCTGTCTCTGTGCTATCCTGATTATCTTGAGGCAGTTGCACCGGGTTACGGTTGTGGCGTTTCCTGCAATGGACCCGGCGTTTCGTATGGAGCTTTTTCTTAATCTCTGTTGGCTCTCTCTGCTGGTTCCCGCCTGTCTGTTGTGGCGGCGCCGGACTTCTTCGACCGCTTCGGGTAGTCTGGCAGGAAGCACGGCGCGGCGCCCGCTCGTCTACGTTTGCACTCTCGGCTGTGCCCTGATTCTGCTGTTCCCTGTGATCTCGGCCACCGACGACCTGCACGCCATCCGGCCCGAGATGGAAGAGTCGGAGCGCGCCTTCCGCAATGCCAACCGTTGCGCTTGCACACACGCGCTGACTCATTCTTCGCAACCCGTTCTGGCCAGTTCCGCTTCTTTGACGCCCGGGTTCGTGCAGATCGGCACGGTTGTCCCGCTCATGTCGCAAACGCTCAGAACTTTCTCTGCCGCTGCGCCCGCAGGCCGCGCTCCTCCTTCCGATCCTCCAACTTCGCTGTAAATCCGAAGTCAGTCTTATTTTATTAGTCCGGAAAATCCTGAGGATTTTCGCATTCACGCGCATTGGGCGATCCGCCTTTCCTGATGCGCACGGAGCACGCGATGTTCAAGTTTCCCAATTTCAGTCTGGTCGCATGGCTATTGGTCGCAGCGGCCGTGAGCGCCTCGGCGCAGCAGACCCTCACCTGGGAACAGGTCCGCCTGCGTTTTGAGCAGAACAACCCCACCCTGCTGGCGGGGAAGCTGAACGTTGAAGAATCGAAGGCCAGTGAAACCACTGCCTACTTGCGTCCGAACCCCGACATGAGCCTGTTGCTCGACCAGGTCAATCTATTCTCGACCAATCCCTTTCAGCCGTTCTCTCCCGCTCTCGCCACCACCACGCTCAGCTATCTGCATGAACGCCGGCACAAGCGCGAACGGCGCCTCGAAAGCGCCAAGGACTCGACCGCCGTTGCCACTTCCACTCAAGCCGATCTGGAGCGCACCCTGCTCTTCACGCTGCGCGGCGCATTCATTCAGACGCTCCAAGCCAAAGCCGTACTCAACGTGACCCGCGAAAACCTGGCTTATTACGATAAGGTTCTCGAAGTCAGCCGCGAGCGCTTCCACGCCGGAGACATTGCCCAGGTCGATCTCGACCGCCTCGAGTTGCAGCGCGTGCAGTACGAGTCCGACTTGCAGGCCGCCGAAGTCAGCCTGCGCACTGCCAAGATTCAGATGCTCGCCCTGCTCAACGATCGCACGCCCATCGAACAGTTCGACGTCACCGGCCCCTACGAATTTTCCGAACAGGTCCAGCCCCTCGACGATCTCCGCCAGATCGCGCTCGACACTCGCCCCGACCTGAAAGCCGCCACCGAGTCCGTCGAGAAAGCGAAGGCCGATCACAAACTGGCCGTCGCCAACGGTTCCACAGATCCAACCTTCAGCCTCGACGGCGGACTCAATCCTCCCATCGATCACTACATCGGGTTCGGCGTGACTTTTCCGCTCCGCATTTTCGATCGCAATCAAGGTGAGAAATTGCGCACCCAACTCGATATCGAGCGCAACAGCCGTCTGCTCGCCGCCAGCCAGGCGCAAGTCTTCAACGACGTTGATTCCGCTTACGCCACCCTGAGCAGCAACCTGGCGCTGCTCCATCCCTATAAAGAAAAATATCTGGAGCAGGCGGTCCGCGTGCGCGACACGATCGCCTTCTCCTATCAGCACGGAGGAGCTTCTCTACTGGACTTTCTCAGCGCCCAGGGTGAGTACCGGGCCGTGCAACTGGCCTACGTGAACCTGGTCGGCTCTTATCTGTCCGCTGCCAGCCAATTAAATCTAGCTGTGGGCCGCGAGGTAATCCCATGACATCGCAAGCAAAATACTTCTTGAGTTTAAGAGCCGCCAAAGCTGTGCAGTGGGCGGACTCTTGGGGCGCGGCTGCAGTCTTCCTGCTGTGCCTGGCTCTGCTCCTTTTTTCCGTGGCCTGCTCCAACGACACCAAGGCCGCGCCCACAAAACAGGAAATCACAGTCGACCCTAACCTCCTGACCGTCGACCACCCGGAACTGTTCCAGACCGTCAAGGTGGAAAGCCGCGACCTGCCCACGGAACTGAACGCCAACGGGACCGTCCAGCCCGACGTGAACAAAACCATCCACGTCACCTCGCTTGGTTCAGGCCGCGTTGTCGACCTCAAAGCTCGCCTCGGCGACTATGTAAAAAAGGGCCAGGTGCTGCTGGTGATTTCCAGCCCCGACCTCGCCGCAGCCATGGGCGACTATCACAAAGCTTCCGCCGACGAAGGACTCGCCCGCAAGGCTCTCGAACGCGCCCAACTGCTCTACTCGAAGGGTGCGTTCGCGCAGAAGGATTTGGAAGTTGCCGAGAACGCTGACGCCAAAGCGAAATCCGATCAGCAGACCGCCGAAAATCGCCTGCGCGTCTTAGGCGGTGATCCCGCCCGCCCCAGCACCATGATCGAACTGCGCGCCCCGGTCGCAGGGACCATCGTCGAGCAGAATGTTGCGGGATTCGAAGGCATCAAGAGTCTCGACAACACGCCCAACCTGTTTACGATCGCCGATCTCTCGAATGTCTGGGTTGTCTGTGATGTCTATGAAAACGATATCGGCGACGTTCACATCGGCGATCCTGCCGAGGTTCGCCTCAACGCCTTCCCCGACCGCGTCTTCAAAGGCAGCGTCAGCGACGTCTCGCGCGTCCTCGATCCCAACACGCGTTCCGCCAAGGTGCGCATCGTGCTCGCAAATCGCGATGGCGCCTTCCGCCCTGGCATGTACGCCGCGACCACTTTTCGCTCGCGCAAACAGAAGCCGCACCTCGTCGTGCCCGCGACCGCCATCATGCGCTTGCAGGATAAAGACTGGATTTTCCGCAAGGAGACCGCCAACTCCTTCCGTCGCCTCGAAGTGCGGACTGCCGGCCTGCCCGGCGGCCTGCAGCAAATTCAGCAGGGGGCCAAGGCGGGAGACGAAGTCGTCGCTAACGCCCTCGCGTTCTCCACCGCAGCTTCGGAGCAGGGCAAATGATCCGGTTTCTTATCGATTTCGCCCTGCGCAACCGCATCCTGATACTCAGCGTGGCGCTGGTGTTGTTCGTCTGGGGCATCATCTCATTTCGCAATCTGCCCATCGAGGCCTATCCCGACGTCGCCGACACTTACACGCAGATCATCACGCAGTGGCCGGGTCACGCTGCCGAAGAAGTCGAACAGCAGATCACCGTGCCCCTCGAAGTCGTCCTTAACGGCGTTCCCCACAAAACCCATCTGCGCTCGGTCTCGCTCGCCGGCCTCTCGGTCGTCACCATCATTTACGACGACGAGATCTCCACCTTCAATGCGCGCCAGGAAGTGCTCGATCGCCTGCAACTGGTGACGCTCCCCACCAACGTGAACGCCAATCTCGGCCCCGACTACAGCCCCACCGGCCAGATCATGTTCTTCACCCTCAAGAGCTCGAATCCACGCTATGACGCGATGGAGCTCAAGACGCTCGCGGACTGGTTCGTGCTGAACCAACTGAAATCCGTGCCCAACGTAGTCGACGTCAACATTTTCGGCGGACCGACCCGCGAATATCAGGTGCAGGTCGATCCCGGCAAGCTGGTTTCCTACGGATTGTCACTGGCCCAAGTCGAACTGGCGCTCGCCAACAACAACACCAACGCCGGCGGGGGATTCATTGAACGCGGCCAGCAGGCACTCAACGTGCGCGCCGTCGGCCTCATGCAGACCACCGACGACATCGCCGCCACCGTCATCAAGAGCGTGAATGGAACACCCGTCCGGGTTCGCGACATCGCCATCGTCGTGCAAGCGCCCAAGATTCGTCTCGGCCAGCTAGGAAAAACCATCCGCCGCGAAGACGGCGCCGTCATCGACGACGAGGACGTGGTCGAAGGCATCGTCCTGCTTCGCAAAGGCGCCGAAGCCGACGCCACGCTCGACGCGCTCCACGCCAAGATCAACGAGCTCAACGGCCAACTCTTACCGCAGGGCGTAAAATTCATTCCCCATCTCGACCGCAGCGACCTCGTGCACTATACCACCCACACGGTTCTGCGAAATCTCACCGACGGCGTGATCCTGGTTACGCTCATCCTTTTTATTTTCCTGGGAAACGTTCGCAGCGCGCTGATCGTCACCATCACGATTCCCTTCGCACTGCTTTTCGCCGCCATTCTCCTCGACCTCAGTCACATCCCAGCGAATCTTCTGTCTCTCGGCGCACTCGATTTCGGCATGGTCGTGGACGGCTCGGTGGTCATGGTGGAAAACATCATGCGCCACGTCGAGTTTTCTCAAGGGAAGAAAACTCTTCTCGAATTGATCGCTTCCGCCGCCCACGAAGTGCAGAAACCGGTCTTCTTTGCCCGCATCATCATCATCGTTTCCTATCTGCCGATCTTCACCCTGCAGCGGGTCGAAGGCCGCCTGTTCCGCCCCATGGCATGGACCGTAGCCTTCGCCCTGCTGGGCGCTCTTCTGTTCGCGCTGCTGATCGCGCCCGTGCTCTGCCACCTCGTTTTCCGCGACGGCAAAATCAAGGAGTGGCGGAACCCGATGATGAGCATCATGCAGAAGGCCTACCGGCGCCAGCTCGACTGGTGCTTCGACCACATGAAGTTCACGCTCGGCCTGGGAGTGGCCGCCCTGGCGTTCATGCTATTCCTTTTCTTCAGCGGAATCGTCGGCTCCGAGTTTCTCCCTCACCTCGATGAAGGCGCGATCTGGGTTCGCGGCACGCTGCCCCCCAGCACTGGCCCCACCACCGGAATCGCGGTCACCAAGCGCGGCCGCTCCATTCTGGCCCAATTCCCCGAAGTGAAGCAGATTGTCAGCCAGGTCGGCCGGCCCGACGACGGCAGCGATGCCAGCGGTTTCTACAACACAGAATTCTTTGTCGACCTCCTGCCCCGTTCCGAGTGGCGCGCCGAGTACCGCACGAAAGAACAACTCATCGACGCCATGGACAAGTCTCTCCGCCAGATTCCCGGTGTCGACTGGAACTTCTCTCAGCCGATCTCCGACAACGTCGAGGAAGCGGTCAGCGGCGTGAAGGGTGAACTTGCCGTCAAACTCTTTGGCCGCGATCTGAAGACGCTGGAGCAGAAAGCCGACGAAATGCAGGACGTTATGAGCAAGATTCCCGGCGTGGCCGATCTCGGCACCTTCCAGGTTCGCGGCCAGCCCAACGTCAATCTCGCCGTCAACCGCGCCGCTGCCGACCGCTTCGGCATCAACGTCAGCGACGTGCAGGATGCGGTCGAAACCGCGGTCGGCGGCAAGGCCGTCAGCCAGATCCTGATCGGCGAGCAGCGTTACGATCTCACCGTCCGCTACCAGGAGCCCTACCGCAAGACCGTCGAAGATATTGAGAACATCCGCATCCTGGCGCCCTCCGGCGAACGCGTTTCGCTCGGCCAGCTTTGCGACGTCAAGCTCGAAGACGGCGCTTCCACCATCTACCGCGAAGGCAACTCACGCTACATCGCCATCAAATACAGCGTTCGCGGCCGCGACCTCGGCAGCACCGTTCGCGATGCCATCGAGCAGGTCCGCGAAAAAGTCAAACTTCCAGAGGGCTACCACCTCGACTGGACCGGCGAATACGAGAGCCAGCAGCGCGCCAACCGGCGACTTGCCATCATCGTGCCGGTCACGCTGCTGCTCATGGCTTTCATCCTGTACTCGATGTTCGACTCCTGGAAATGGGTTGGCCTCATCTTCGCCGTAGTCGCGCTCTCGCCACTGGGCGGCGTGCTCTCGCTGCTCGCGACCGGCACGCACTTCTCTGTGTCGTCCGGCCTCGGCTTCCTCGCGCTGACCGGCGTCTCCGTGGAAATCGGCGTCATCATGGTCGAATACATCAACCAACTGCGCACCCGGGGCATGGACCCGCGGCAGGCCGCCAAAGAAGGCGCCGAACTTCGTCTCCGCCCCATCATGATGACCATGCTGGTCGCAACCCTCGGTCTGCTCCCCGCCGCCATGTCGCACGACATCGGCTCGGACTCGCAGCGACCCTTCGCCATCGTCATCGTCGGAGGCCTGATCGTCGAACTCATCGTCAGCCTGGTTTTGATGCCCACCCTCTACGTTTTCTGGGCGCGACCCGGCGACAAGCTGCCCCCGTCAGAACTGGAATTCGTCGAAGAAGGCGAGCACGTGGATTAGAGCGGACATTCACACTTGGCCACATTTCATCGGGAAGATAGCGCACCGATTTGTTACCGTTGGCAGAGGATGAACGGGGGGGCCCCAAGTTTCGCGGTTTTCGAAACGTGGGACGCCCGACCGCCGACTCCCTCAGCTTGCGCAATCCCCGCGCTGTTAAGCACCACACCGACGAATGAAAGATTAGGAGACGGACCGGGAAAAGCCCCGCTTCCCGGAGAGCGCGAGAAGTGAGCCACCGGCCTGCCAACTGCCCCCGAGTCTACTCCCGCGGGTTAACTCTACCGGGTTAACTCTCCTTGTTTAACTCCTATGCTTTAACTTGCGAGAGGTTTTTTCGATATACACTCTCGACAACGGCCGGAGATCCGGCGAAAACCACATTTAAGGAATTGGGCTCTTGCGCGTTTTTCGATCGTATCGCTGTCTGATCAGTTCCCTCTCGATCGCGACCGGAATCGCGCTGCTTAGCGGTTGCGGGGGAGCAACTCCGGGCGGTTCCAATGGAGGAGGTTCCGCCCTAGCCGTGTCGTCGTCCACGCTCTCGTTTGGCAAAGTGCAGAAGGGCAAGAGCTCCAATCTTTCGGACACGTTGACCAACACCGGCGGATCGGCGGTGACCATCTCCGAGGCAAACCTCAGCGGCACGGGCTTTTCCGTGAGCGGACTCAGCTTGCCGACGACACTCTCCCCGAGCCAAAGCGCGACCTTCACAGTAACTTTTGCGCCAGCATCCGCAGGGTCCGCCAGTGGGACGCTCGCGGTCGTATCCACTGCCACCAATTCGACGCTGAACATTGCGCTCTCCGGGACAGAAATGGCGCAGGGTCAGTTGTCGGTTTCACCGGCGAGCCTGAGTTTTGGCAACGTGGTGGTCGGCGCGAGCAGTTCGCTGGACGGCACTCTGGAAGCGACCGGATCATCGGTGACCATCTCGGCGGCAAGCAGCAACAGCAATGAATTTGCGCTCTCCGGAATCTCCCTGCCAACCACTCTCACCGCCAGTCAGCCCACTTCTTTTACGGTCACGTTCAAACCGGCGACCGTCGGCGCGGCCTCAGGAACGCTTTCGTTTTTGAGCGACGCCGCAAACTCGCCAACAACGCAAGCCGTGACCGGCACCGGCACGGCCGCGCCCCAGCACAGCGTAGCCCTAAGTTGGGATGCCAGCAACGATTCCGGCGTGGTCGGCTACAACGTCTATCGTGGCAGCGTGTCGGGGGGCCCATACTCGAAGATTGACTCGGCGCTCGAAGCTGGCACCGCCTACACGGACATCACCGTCACCGCAGGCGAGACCTACTACTACGCCACGACGGCTGTCGACGGAAGTGGTGGCGAGAGCTCCTACTCCAATCAGGCCCAGGCCGCGATTCCAACCCCGTGAACCTCGCCACGACGGATCCAGCGACCACTTATTGGGGGTACCCCCCTACCCCCCCCTTTTTCGATCTATTAGAATCATGGGGTTAGCGGGATGTTTTCGCAAATAATTCAAGAATAAGGACTTATAGGTACATAATACAGGAATAAGGACTTAGCTCCTCGAACAGCGCTGAAAATGGCTTTGGGGCAGCTTCGAGGGCCGTCTTGGGAGACGGGCGCACTTCTCACTGCCCCAATCAGTGGACATTCTCGCACGGGTTGAGTTGGATGTCTGTGATGGGGCTCACCGCTTAGTTGTGATGAATTCAAAACCGCCAGCCCTAGCGAAGTTGGGATGGAGCATCCCTCATGAGAAGGAATGGTTGGGACAGGCCAAACGTCCGGAGGGGAACCCCACTCATCGCAAAGTACGCGGTGAGTGGGGCACCCGGCAGATAGCGCCGGAGCGTCTTTTTCGCGCTCCGAACACGTGAGGCATTCTGTGGGCACCATTAAGTCCTTAACGGTCAAGGTCAACGCAAGCCGTTGAAGTGTTTGCGTGAGCTTGGGGACCGTCACGAAGCACCTCCTCAAAGCAATGCCCAAAATTGTACGCGAATGCGCCAGCACCGACGACTAGCTGACCGAAAGTTGCGATTCCGCGACCACGATCCTCGCACTTCGCCGCGATCGAGGTTTCTTGCGAATCACTATTTCGACGTCGCGATCGAGCGCGTTGAGGAAATGCATGAGCCGCTCCACGGAAAACCCATCCAACCGGTAGTTCATCAAGGCAGAAACCTTCGGCTGATTGATGCCGAGCAGGCGCGCCGCTGCGGTCTGCGACAGGAGACGCGACTGAATGATCTGATTGATCGCGACGGCCAGGCGCACTCTGGTTTGCTTTTCCTCGGCATCGCGCAGCCCGAGATCCGCAAATATGTTTCCTGAGCTTGGAACCACCGCGTCACTGCTTTTTCCGTTTGCCATATCTTGCCTCGTAATCCTCGCTCGCCGACCGTGCCGCTTGGCTGAAGCCGGACTTCTTTCTTCGGCGCGTGATGGCACGACTGGAAGTCGTGCCCTTCCCGTTCGTGCCGATCGAGTAGCGAAGCCGGGACGTCCGTCGATGCAAATTAAACGAACAAATTTGTTGTGGTCGCGGTCACAGACTCCACCAAGAGCCAGAGGCATGATCCCCTAGAGCGGCAAACGGGAAGGGCACGAGTTCACTCGTGCCGTAAACGCCGCAAAGGAAACGCGGCTTTCAGCCGCTGAGGTGAGCTTTTGAAACCGACGCGCGCAATCTCTCCGCCGGGGACCTACTTCGTAACCTCGATCACCTGGCAGCGAAGAAACTTGTTCTTAGCCGAACCGATGGCCCGGCTTTTCCTCCATACTCTCTACTCGTATCGCCGCCAAGGAAAGTTCCAGCTTCACGCATTCGTGCTCATGCCCGAACATTTTCATTTGCTGCTGACTCCGTCGGAGATCACGCTCGAACGTGCGCTGCAATTCATCAAAGGCGGATACTCTCACGCCGTGAGAGAACGACTGGGAAACCCGATGGAGATTTGGGAACGGGGGTTCACAGACCATCGCATCCGAGATGCTGAGGACTTCGTAAATCATCGTATGTATATTCATCAGAATCCAGTCGAGAGGAAATTGGTCGCGGAATCGTCCAATTTTCGCTACTGCTCGGCGTTCCCGGGATTCAAGCTGGACCGTTGGCCCTCAGCGGCTTAAAGCCGGACTTCTTTCTTCTGCTTGATGGCACGACTGAAGTCGTGCCCTTCCCGTTCGTGCCTTGATCAAGATCGGATGCACATTCATCAGAATCCAGTCGGAAGGAAATTGGTGCCGGAGCCGTCCGCATTTCGTTGTTGCTCCGCGTTTCCCGGATTGAAACTGGACTGGCGGCCCTCAGCGGCTTAAAGCCGGACTTCTTTCTTCTGCTTGATGGCACGACTGGAAGTCGTGCCCTTCCCGTTTCGTGCCTCGAATCGAAAGCGTCTTCCACTAAGCTCCGAATGCAGGAGGCGCCTTGATTCCGCCGCATGTTTATAATCAGAGATTCGCCCGCTGTCTGCGGGGCGGTCTGAATTCCCACGGCGTTAAGGGCACTCATTTAAGGACACTCATTGTCACTCGACGAAAACATTTATGAAATTCGGCGCGAGAAGCTGAAGAAGATTGAGGCTCTCGGGCATCCGGCTTATCCGCGGAAGTACAACTTCAGCCACACCGTGCCGCAGATTCTGGCCGAGTACGGCGGCCAGACGACGGAGGAACTGGAAGCGCCGCGGGTGACGGTGCGGGTTGCGGGACGCATTATGGCGATCCGGTTGATGGGCAAGGCCGGGTTCGCGCACTTGCAGCAGGACGGGCAGCGGCTGCAGATCTACGTCAAGAAAGACGCGATCGGCGACGCCGGCTACGAACTGTGGAAGCTGCTCGACCTGGGCGATCACATTGGGGTTCGCGGATATCTGTTTCGCACGCGCACGGGCGAGCTCAGCATTCATGCCGAAGAACTGACGTTTCTGTCGAAAGACCTGCTGCCGTTGCCGGAAAAATTTCACGGGCTTACCGACGTTGAGTTGCGCTACCGCCAACGCTACGTCGATCTGGTCATGAATCCGGAAGTACGCGAAGTGTTTTTGAAGCGCAGCAAGCTGACGCAGTCGCTGCGGCGGTATTTCGACGCGCAGGGCTTCATGGAAGTCGAGACGCCGATGATGCATCCCATCGCGGGCGGAGCGGTGGCGCGTCCATTCAAGACGCATCACAACACGCTGGATATGGATCTGTTTCTGCGCATCGCGCCGGAACTTTATTTGAAACGGCTGACGGTCGGCGGATTCGATCGCGTGTATGAAATCAACCGCAACTTCCGCAACGAGGGGCTGGGCTGGAGATGGAATCCTGAATTCACGATGCTCGAGGCGTACCAGGCCTACACCGATTATCTCGGCATTCTAAACACCACCCAGGGGGCGATCGAGCAGGCCGTGAAAGACGTAACCGGCGGGATGAAGACGAAGTGGGGCGAGCATGAGATTGACTGGTCGCACTTGAACTGGCGGCGGATGACGATGCGGGAGTCGATCCTTCATTTCTGGCCGGAGAAAGCGGGCGCAAAGCCCGAGCGCAACGACTTCGCGGCGCGCGAGTCGGTCGAGGCGCTGGTCGAGCGAGTGCGCGGCGCGGGGATTAGTTTGAGCTACGATCCGGCGGCGCCGGTAGGCAAGACGATCGCGGCCATCTTCGAGGCGGTGGCCGAAGAACACTTGATGCAGCCGACGATCATCTACGAATTTCCCACCGCCGTCTCGCCGCTGTCAAAGCAAAAGCCGGATGAGCCCGACTGGACCGAGCGCTTCGAAATGTTTGCCGGCCAGATGGAAATCGCCAACGGCTTCAGCGAACTGAACGATCCCGAAGATCAGCGGCGGCGATTCGAGGCGCAATTAAAAGAACGCGAACGCGGCGACGAAGAGGCGCACCAGATGGACCTGGATTATGTTCGGGCGCTGAGTTATGGCATGCCTCCGGCGGGCGGGGTGGGCTTGGGAGTGGACCGACTGGCGATGCTGTTCACCGACTCACATACGATTCGGGATGTGATTCTGTTCCCGTTGCTGCGGCCGGAGAAGCATTTAACCGCAGAGGACGCTGAGAGCGCGGAGAAAGGATAGGGCTTGGGCTTGGCAGTGCGGCCGGGCGAAGACGTCCGGCTCTCCATGGATAAAGGCGAGCCATCCCTCACGTTTTCTGGCAGCGAGGAATTTTCGCGGACAGGAGTGTCCGCGCCACACGGGCTAGTCGGCTGCGCTTCCGGACTTCTTGGTTGCGGTCTTGGCCGCGTCCTTGGCTGCGCCTTTTCCGGGACCGAAGTTCTTGGTCAGGTAGTTCAGAAAAGCGTCGCGATCGGCGTCGGGGATGACGGCGCCCAGGCCTTCCATTTTTTCGAGTTGGTCGGACCACTGCTGGCGAGTCATGTGCTGCTCGGTGATGCGGGTGGTGTTATGGCACGAAGTGCAGGCGGCTTTCACTTTGGCTTGCGCGGGTCCGGGCGGTAGCGGCTTGCCTGGGGCGCTGGGCGCTTGCGCGCTCGCCAGGATGATGGATGCGAACAGAAAGATTGCCGGGAAAACTCGTCGGAACAAGCGGGATCCCCCCACACTCACGGCTGCTGGAGCCGATTAGAGTCGCCCCAGGGGCGCTGAGAAATTCTAGCAGGAGTTGCTGGCTCTCGGCTCTCAGCTCTCAGTTCAGGTCTCAGGTCTCAGCGCAATTGCTTGCCGATTGACACTGGCCCGTCTGCTGCCTAGACTGCGGTTTGTCGGTCAGGGTGTGACCCGTATCACGCCCGGATGCAGGGTGAGGATGTATTCTTGTAGGGATCGAGTAGGGAACGAGGGCTCATGAGCTGGCTCCAGAATAAGTTCGAAAAGAATTTCATGATCTCGACGGTGGACTACGTCTTCAACTGGGCGCGCAAGTCGGCGCTCTGGCCGATGACGTTTGGGCTGGCGTGCTGCGCCATCGAGATGATCGCGTCTTCAACCGCTCGGTTCGATATCGCGCGTTTCGGGTCGGAGGTGTTTCGGCCCAGCCCGCGGCAGTCCGATCTGATGATCGTCTCCGGCACCGTCACGCTGAAGATGGCGCCGGTGGTGAAGAGAATCTACGACCAGATGCCCGAGCCGAAGTGGGTGATTTCGATGGGCGCGTGCTCATCGGTCGGCGGGCCGTTCAATACTTATGCCGTGCTGCAGGGCGTGGATCGCATCGTGCCGGTGGATGTGTATGTGATCGGCTGCCCGCCGCGTCCGGAGAATTTGTTCTACGCGCTGCTTAAGCTGCAGGACAAGATTGACACCATGACGCTCGCCAAGCGGCCTACCGAAGTGCGGCTCGAAGAGCACATGATGGAGAATTTCAAGCGCCAGGTGATGGTCGCGCAGACGATGCAGCCGAAATAGCTGTCAGCCGTCAGCCGTCAGCCATCAGCCATCAGTCGTCAGTTAAACCGCTCCTATATACTTTTGTCATCCTGAGCGAAGCGAAGGACCTGCTTTCTTCTGCGCTATCCGAAACAGCTATGCCATTCGCTAAGATTGCCGCACAATCCGACCTTCCCGGCCCCAACGAAGCCAAAGAATTCCCCTGCGGCGACAAGACCATCTGCGTCGCCAACGTTAACGGCGAAATCAGCGCCATGGATAACATCTGCCTGCATCGCGGAGGCCCGCTCGGCGAGGGCGTGATCGAAGGTGGCAAGGTGATCTGTCCGTGGCACGGCTGGGCATGGGACCCGAAGACGGGCGAAGCAGGCCCGCCGGGGGCGAAGGTGGCAGTGTATCCGGTGAAGATTGAGGATGGAGACGTGCTGGTAGATATAAGTCATTGACCGTTGGAGGCTCAGATTGACCGACCATTCTTTCATTCCTTTACCGTTGCTTGCCGATGCAGGTCTCCCGATGATTATCTTGACGTGGCCTGCGATGGTCGTCCTGTTGATTCCGGTGATTGTGATCGAAGGTCTTCTCTGCAAGAGATGGTTGGGGTTGAAAACATGGCAGGCAATCAAGACCAATGCCGTATCGAATCTAGCGTCCACGATAATCGGGATTCCAGTCGCATGGGCCGTTATGCTTGCAATTGAATTTGGAGCTATAGGACTTGTAAGCGAGAGCAACACACTTCAAAATTGGCATAGTCCCATTGCGAATGTGATTCTCTTTCTCTTTAGCTCGGCATGGCTCAACCCACTTTTGGGAGAACATGTGTGGGTCATCCCGGCTGCAACACTTGTCCTTCTGATACCTTTCTTCTTTGCCTCCTATTGGATCGAGTATTTCGTCGTCAGGAAGATGGCGGGCACGTCGGATGGAGAGCCGTCGAACCTCGCGTATCCTCGCGTTCGGACGGCAGTTCGCAATGCGAATCTTATAACTTACGGCATCATGTTCCTTGCCACGTCCGTCTGGCTAGCTCTGTCGTTTCGACATCATTAGCGGGAGCGTCTATATCGCTCATTGTCATGTTCGATCCGTTTATCCAAGCAATTTTAGAGACTCTCCCGGCCGCCTCTCAAATCCCGGAAACACCGTCTTCAAATCCTTGTTCCCCAGATAGCGCGACACGACTTCGCTGAGCACCAGTCTGAAATCTGTCGTCACCGCCAGATCGCGGCCTTCGTATAACTGCGACTGATCGAGGCCTGGCCAGCGGCCGTAAACTCTGCCGCCTTTTACGGGGCCTCCCAGGACGAACATTACGTTGGCGTGGCCGTGGTCGGTGCCGCGGTTGCCGTTTTCGCGGGCGGTGCGGCCGAATTCGGACATGGTCACGACCACCGTGTCTTCTCCTAGATCGCCGAGGTCGGTCCAGAAAGCGGCGATCGATTGCGAGAAATCGCCGAGCACGTTGGCGATCTGTCCCTGGGTGCTACCTTCGTTGACGTGGTGGTCCCAGCCTCCGATGTCGGCGAAGGCCACCTGCACGCCGAGGTTCGCTTTGATCAGTTGCGCGAGTTGCTTCAGGCTGTCGCCGAAGCGTCCTTTAGGATAGTTCGCGTTGGCGGCCGGCGTGTAGTGCGCGGGATCGGCGGCCTTCAGCGTCTTGACCGCGTCGAAGGCTTCCTCGCCGGTGCCGTGCAACACGGTGTCCAACGAGTGGTCGTACATCGCTTCGAAGGTGTTCGACATGGGCGCCGCGTTGGGATTTTTTCCACCGACGGAAAAATCGTTCAGGTTATTAACCGCGATGGCCGGCTCCTTGCCGGAGAGAATGCGCGGCAAAGACGGTCCGAGCGCAATGGCGCGGAAGGCCGACTTGTCGGGCGCAGACTTTTCGGCAGGAAGGTCGTGCAGCGCGCGGTTCAGCCAGCCATCGTCGGTGACTTTCACGCCGGGCGTGCCGGATTCCATGAAATCCTGCGCATCGAAGTGCGAGCGCGTTGGATCGGGCGATCCGGCTGCGTGCACGATGGCGAGATGCTTCTGTTTCCAGAGCGGCTGAAAAGACGCCATTGCGGGGTGCAATCCGAAAAAGCCGTCGAGGTCGAGCACGGATTTCCTGGGGATGTTGATGGTCGGCCGCATGGCGTAGTAACTGGGCTCGCCGTGGGGCACAACGATGTTGAGGCCGTCGGCCGCGCCGCGCTGAAAGATCACGACCAGGCGCTTGGTGCGAGGGCCAGGGTCGGCCGCGCCCAAGGCCGCGCGCGTCAGAAAGCTCGGTAGCGCGGTCGTGCCGACTACCGCCAGCGCGCCGTTGCGTAGGAAAATGCGTCGAGTGATGGACATGGAAAACCAGCTTTCAGCCATCAGCCATCAGCCGTCAGCTCAAAACCAGGGCGACCTGATGGCTGACGTCTGACGGCTGACAGCTATCTTCTCTGAAACTCTGGCGACCCTAGAATCAGTCCCGTAATCGCGGCTACGTTTGGCGGACGCTTTGGATCATCCAATCGTCGCCGGCTGATCTTCGGGTCTTCCAGTTGCTTGCTGATGGTATCGTGGGTTTGCCTGGAAATGTCGCCTGACAGCAGCGAATTTTCCAGAGTTGCTAGCGCCTGCTGCGCGTCGGTCGCGGGTACGTCGATCGTTCCTGCGGCGGCGGTTCCCGCTGCCGAATCGATTTTGACTCCCCGTATCTTTCCTGCTGCCAGGCCCAGCGCGAAATTCATGCGTCCCAGGAGCGCTGAGGAGTTTACCCAAGCGTCGGCTTTCATCGAGTAGCCCGTCGGCGGCATCATGCCATACGGCATCATGCCCATGCTGTTGAGCGTGCCGACTAGCGCGCGGGCGTCCTCAACTTCGGCACCGCTGGCGCGCACGGCAGAGACCACGAATTCGAGCGGTGTTTTTACTTTGGCGCGGTAGGCCTCCGGCGACCAGAATTCGGGCGACTTGAACATGGTGCGCAGCACCTCGCGAATGTCGCCGTCCTTCTTCAGGAAGGTTCGTGTCATGCGTTCGACCAGCGTTGCCGGGGGATCGTCGGAGACAAAGCGCATCGCCAGTTTTTGCGAAATGAAGTGCGCCGTCTTTGGATTGTGCGCCAGCAGGTGCAACACTTCCAATCCTTCCTTCTCGCCGTTTTGCTTGATGCGATGTCCTAGGACGATCTTGTCGCCGGGCTCATGCATGCGCGGCTCGAACCCCATCACGCCAAAAGCGGGCGTGCTGGGGACCCCGGCTTTTTTCGGCTGCTCCAGCGTCCACCCGGAGAACACCTTGGCAACTTCGGTGACATCTTTCTGCGAGTAGCCGCCGTTTACGCTGAGCGTGTGCAACTCCATTAGTTCGCGGCCGTAGTTTTCGTTCAGGCCGCTGGCCTGCCTGCCCTTGCCCCGCGGGCGATTCTTTGGACGATTTGTCGGACCGGGGCCATAGCCGCGCCGGTGCGGCGGGTGCGGTGCGATGCCGAGCGCGATTTCCGAGTCCGGCCCGACGCTCAACCAGTTGTCGAGATAGAACATCATCGCCGGGCTTTTCGCGGTCGCCACCAGCAGGTCTTCGAATTTTCCGAGCACATGCGGACGGATCGCGTCGCGCTCGTAGCTGGTCAGCAGATAGCGGTCAGCGCCCTTGTTGATAAACACGTTGAAGTGGTTGAACCAGAAGTCGGTCATCACTTCATCGAGTTGCCGCTCGCTATAGATCGCGCGCACCATCTTGGCCTGCATCAATTCATTGACTACCACCTGCTCGGGATTATTGAGCGCCATCACCGTTTCTTTCTGCTGCGGGCTCATCCCCTCCATCAGCGCGTCTGCCTTGGCGCCTTTGGTCGTGGTGGCGATTGCCCGCCGATCTTCGGGCGACATTTTCAGAATTTCTTTCATGCGTTCGTCGGCAGGCAGATCGAGAAGTTCCTGCGCCTTGAGATTGGCGAGCCGGCGTTCTTCGCGACGCCGCATCTGGTCGGGATCGGCGGGCTTGCTGCCATCTGCGGAGACGGGGCAAGCCCCGTCTCTACAAGCGCTGCCACCGTCATTGCTGCTGGATGCACTGCCCGCGCCGCCTTTGACCGCTTCGTCTTTATCTTGGTCTTTGCGTTCCTGCTTGTCTTCGTAGCGCTGGAGTTGCGCTTCGTAAACCGCGCGCTTGGTGGGATCGCTCGGCAGCGAGGCTTTTCCGTCGGCGATCTGCTTGATCAGCTGTTCGGGCGGAAAATTCTCGACGATCTCCTTCGTGTCCATACGCAGCGTACGGAACGGAGCCAGCCTGGCATCGAGCGCCGAGTCGTCAATTTTATCGGGATGAAGTTCGAGTTCGATCCACTTGTCAACGCCCATCTGCGTGACACGCTCCACGTCGCCGGGCCGCGGACCGAATGTCAGCCGGTTCAGGGCGTGGACGGCGCGTTTGTGCCCATCCATCGTCATTGCCCCGGCGGCCTTATCTTTCTTCCGGCCGAGAGCGAACTGAGTCGTAAGCCCGGCCGCCACAAGCAAAGCAGTTGCCACCAGCAAACGGCGTCCGCGCAAAGGCATTTCCATCGTGATTGGCCTCATTAGGAATGAACCCGGACGGCAGGAAAAGTTGCTGGAAGAGTCAGGAGCCGTGGTGAAACTCCCATCTCCGGCCTCAGCGCCTGAAGGCGCTTCGATAAAGCAACTCTTTCGGCATGCCTGAAGGCATGCCCTGATACGAACCAAACTTGCACCACGGGGCGCTGTTAGCTTGAAAAGAGCGCTTAACTCTTTAATTGGGCCACATAGGCCGTTCCGCTTTGCGACTTGCGGGCGGTGCCCTCGACGAATTTAAGAAATTCGCGCAGGTGTTCCTTTTCCGACAGTTCCGCCTGCGAGAATTTCACCCGGACGCCAAACGACGGCGCACTGCGCGTCGCGACTCCGCTGATGATGACGCCTTTCACCCAGATTTTGCCGCTTGACACCCACAACCCGATCTCCAGGGCCTTGCCCGCGGGCACGGGGCTGGCGGTCTCCACCAGGCAGCCTCCGCGGCCTACATTCGCCAGATTGCCCCAGACCGGCGCTTCTACACCCTCAACGTGAATTTCCACCGCCACATAGCACTTGATCCGCTGAAAACGGCGGCGATCCGATTCCGATTGCGCGGTGAATAAGTCAGGTTCAAACGGGGGCGTTCCATCCACGGGTTCGGGACGGTGAAGCACGGCGGGTGGCGCCGGCGCCGCAGCAACGGGCGTATTTTTCTGTGCTTCGCGGGCCTTGACGGCTGCGTCTTTGATCTTGCGCATCGCTCGCAGCAGCGCCGCTTCGCGTTGTTCCGGAGGCACTTCGCGGTAGGTCTGGAGCAGTGTCCCGAGGTGGCTGGTCAGGTCGGGATCCGTGAGCAGGCGCGTCCAGTCCGATCCTTTGGGCCGCAGTTTCTTGTCTTCGCTCATACGCGGGACTTCCCTTACGGACGTTTCCGTCGCCGGGAAGTAGCTTGACTCGCTTCATAGATTGAACTTTGGGTCGGGGTTGCACAAGATGACCAAGGTCACCTTCGCCGGTGCGAGCGCACCTGCAAAACGACGCGGGTCCGCGCTTTATCGCTAGACGGTTCAATAATTTGCAACGGACTTTACCAAAAAGAGTCCAAAAGACTTATCATTTTTGTCTTGTAAGGAGAGAACCCAGGTTCATGGCTTCCTCGGACCGTCCCACCCGCCAATTGCTTTGCTTTCGCGCATTCTCTTTGCGGATCGTTTTGCTGACCGTGTCAATCGTCATCTTCCCAGCGGCGCTTTGCGCCCAAAGTTCGACTGCCGGTTCGACCGCGAGCTCGGCGGGCGGTGCCGTGCAGGTTCAAACCCCGGCACAGAATCCGGTATTTGGCAGTGTGCCGGAGACCAAGCCCACGCCCGGAGTTCTGCCGCTGACCTTCAGCGACGCGATCGAACGGGCTTTGCGCCAGAACCTGGCTGGTCTTTTGTCGGAGTACAACACCATCGAGGCCCGGGGAGAGAAATGGCAGAAGCTCAGCGACCTGCTTCCGAACGTCAACGCGGATGTGCAGGAAGCCAGAGAGAAGGTGAGCCTGGAAGCGGAAGGACTCCGGAGCGGTGGGCCTCTGGGGAATCTCCCGCGGGTGATCGGGCCGTTCTCCTACTTTGACGTGCGCGCCTCGGCGACGCAGCGCGTCTTCGACTGGAAGTCAATCCAAAAATACCGTTCTTCCGTGGTAGGCGAAAGCGTGGCCCGGTTCAATTTGAAGGATGCGCGCGATCTGGTCGTGCTCGCGACCGGCAACGCCTATCTGCAGGCGATTGCCGGGGCAGCCCGCGTGGAAACCGCGCAAGCACAGGTCGAGACGGCGAAGGCGCTCTACGACAAGGCGGTCGCGCAACAGCAGGCGGGTGTAGCTCCGGCGATCGATACGCTCCGGGCGCAGGTCGAATATCAGACGCGCCGGCAGCAACTGATCGTGGCCACGAACGATTTCGCCAAGCAGAAGATTTCGCTGGCGCGTGTGATTGGACTCGCGCCCCGCCAGGAGTTCGAACTGGCCGATAAAGCTCCTTACCAGGCGTTTCCCATCCCCGATCTTGAAACCAGCTTGCAGCGCGCGTATTCTCTGCGCTCCGATTACAAAGCCGCGCGGGATCGTCTGGTGGCCGCCCAACTCGAGCGCAGCGCCGCCACCGCCGGGTATTTTCCGACCATCGATATGACGGCGAATTATGGCGAAATCGGTGCGGTTCCCGGCGATGTGCTGCCTACGTACGCGGTCGTCGGTACGTTGAACATTCCGATCTTCCAGGGCGGCAAGGTCCATGGAGATGTTCTGAAGGCCGAGGCCAGCCTGCGGCAGGCGCAGGCGCAGATGGCGGACGTGCGCGGTCAGATTGATCAGGATATCCGCAACGCGCTGCTCGACCTCAAGTCGTCCGCCGATCAGGTGGAGGTCGCCGAGAGTTCGGTGAATCTTGCCGAGCAGGCGCTCACCCAATCGCGGGATCGTTTTTCCGCTGGGGTCACCGACAACCTCGAAGTGGTGCAGGCGCAGGAAGCGCTGGCGACCGCGCACGAGAGTTTCATTTCGAGCCTCTACCTTCACAACCTGGCCAAGGTTTCCTTTGCCCGCGCCCTGGGGCGCGCCGAAGAGGGCGTTCGCGAGTACTTGAAAGGGAAGTAGACTATGGACTCAACCAGGGAACCACCCAGCAGCGTTGTAGCTGAGCCTAAACCGCAACCGGACACGCGCGCGACGCAGGCCCAGGCGCCGCCGCCCCAACCCGATCCTGATAGCGAAGCCCGCTATAAGCGGCGATCCGCCTTCTTGGGCAGTCCGCGCGCGAAGTGGGGGCTCATTCTCGCCGGCCTCGTGATTCTGATCGGCGTTTTCTTTCTGTGGCGCTACCTCGGAAGCTACGAATCCACGGACGACGCGCAGATTGACGGGCATGTGAACTCGGTGAGCGCGCGCGTCAGCGGCCATGTGCTGAAGCTCAACGTGCAAGACAATCAGTACGTGGGAAAGGGAACGGTGCTGGTGGAAATCGACCCCGCCGACTACGAAGTCGCCGTCGCGCAAGCGCGCGCTGAATACGCCGACGCCCAGGCGCAGGCGGCAGCCGCCGGCATCAACGTCCCCATCACCGACGTGAGCACTTCAAGCCAGGTGAGCGGCGCCCGGGGCGGTGTCTCCAGTGCGCAGGCTGCCATCAAGGCTGCCCGCGAGCAGTTTGAAGCTGCCAAGTCGCAGATCGCGGAAGCGGACGCCAATAATACCAAAGCGCAGAGCGATCTTATCCGCTACAAACAACTGATCGACAAGCAGGAGATCTCGCAGCAGCAATACGATCAAGCCGTCGCCAGCGCCCAGGCCGCCGCCGCGACGCTGCAGGCGACGCGCGCCAGCGCCGACGCTTTCGCGGCGCAGATCGAGCAGGCGCAGGGCAAATTGGTGCAGGCCGGCGCCGATCTTCGAACCGCCGGCAACGCGCCGCAGACGATGCGCGCCACGCGCGCCCGCGCCCTTTCCGCGCAAGCCAACGCCGATCAGAAGAAGGCCCAGTTAGACCAGGCGGAACTGAACCTCCAATACAGCAAAGTGATCGCGCCGGTCAGCGGAGCGGTCAGCAATCGCACCGTCGAGGTTGGTCAAAACGTGCAGCCCGGCCAGGAGATGATGAAGGTCATCCCGCTCGATGAGGGGGACCTCTGGGTCACAGCTAACTTCAAGGAGACGCAGCTTAAGAAGATGAAGCCCGGTTTGCCGGCTGAGATCGCGGTCGATGCGACCGGCAAGACCTACAAGGGGCATGTCGATTCCATCGCCGGCGCCAGTGGATCTCGCTTCAGCCTGCTGCCACCCGAAAACGCCACGGGCAACTACGTCAAAGTCGTGCAGCGCATTCCGGTGAAGATCGTGTTCGACAAGGGCGAGACCAAGGGACATGAACTGCGCCCGGGAATGTCGGTTGTGCCGAAGGTCTGGATTAAATAGCTCGTAGCCAGGAGCTGCGAACAATCGATTTTGCGTTCGCTCGCGGCTTGTAGCTACGAGCCTTTATTGAAACGCCCGTCGCTGAGGTCAGCGCCTGAAGGCGCGTTCACGATGGAGTACTTACGGCACGCCTGAAGGCGTGCCCTGATACGGACCGCACTGATACGGACCGTGCTGATACGGACCGTACTGATACAACGGGCTGTCAGGAACCCGTAGCTCGTAGCCGAGGTTGAGACAATAATGGGCGCTGCTGCGATCACCATGAATGACGCCGCCGCATGGCGTCCGGCGGTCAATCCGTGGATTATTGCTCTCACGGTGACGCTGGCCACGTTCATGGAGGTGCTGGATACCAGCATCGCCAACGTGGCGCTGCCGCATATCGCCGGCAGTCTTTCCGCGGGTCAGGACGAGAGCACGTGGGTGCTTACGTCTTATCTCGTCTCCAACGCCATCGTGCTGCCGCTGAGCGGCTGGCTGTCTTCGATCGTCGGCCGCAAGAATTTTTACATGGGCTGTGTCGCGCTCTTCACGATCAGTTCGTTTCTGTGCGGGCTCGCGCCCAATCTCGCCATGCTGATCGTCTTCCGCATTCTGCAGGGTGTGGGCGGCGGAGGCTTGCAGCCGAGCGAGCAGGCCATTCTCGCCGATACGTTTCCTCCCGCCAAGCGCGGCATGGCATTCGCCGTCTACGGGATCGCGGTGGTGATGGCTCCGGCAATCGGCCCCACGCTCGGAGGCTGGATCACCGACAATTTTACCTGGCGTTGGATTTTCTTCATAAATATCCCAGTCGGGATTCTTTCGCTCTTACTGACGTCGCGGCTGATTCAGGATCCTCCGTACTTCAAGCGCCGCAAGCTGAGTGAAACTCGCATTGACTACACCGGACTCGGTTTCGTCGCGCTCGGCCTCGGAACGCTGCAGGTGGTCCTCGACAAAGGGCAGCGCGAAGACTGGTTCGAATCGGATTTCATCGTAGCGCTGACCGTGATCTCCGCCGCGTCGCTGATCTTCGTCATTTTCTGGGAGTGGAACCACAAAGATCCCATCATCGACCTGCATTTATTCCGCAATCGCACCTTCGCCGCCGCGAACTTCCTGATGTTCATGCTCGGATTTGCCCTGCTGGGAAGCACACTGCTGTTGCCGCTGTTCATGCAGACGCTGCTCGGCTACACTGCCGAACGGTCCGGGTTGGCACTCATGCCGGGCGGTTTTGCGATTATGGTAGCCATGCCTTTGGTGGGGTTTCTGCTTTCCCGTTATAACCCGCGCTGGCTGATGCTGTTTGGTTTGTCGATGCTCTCGTTTTCGCTGTTTCATATGACGACGTTCGACCTGGGCGTGGATTTCAGGACCGTGATTATGGCCCGCGTCTACCAGGCGCTGGGACTCGCTTTCCTATTCGTGCCCATTAACACGGCCGCGTATTCGGGTCTGCCACGCGACAAGAATAATGCCGCGTCCGGCTTGATGAACCTCGCCAGAAACATTGGAGGCAGCGTCGGAATTTCTTTTGTTACCACCGGGCTGGCTCGCCGCGCCCAGTTTCACCAGGTGCGGCTGGTGGAGAACCTGAACGCCGCCAATCCGCAGTTTCAGTCCGTGCTGCACGGGATGACGAGCACTTTTTCGGGTGGTGGCTCCGGACCTGGAACCGCGCTGCAGCATGCCTACGCGATGATGCAGGCGAATGTGATCCGGCAGGCGACCATGCTGGCCTACATTGATAACTTCTGGGTGCTCGGGGTCGTGATCGCTTGTTTAATCCCGTGTGTGTTCCTGATCAAGAAGCCGAAGCCGGGCGGCGGAATCATAGTTCACTGATCGACGTTCACTGATCGTTGTTCACCGATCGTTGTTCATGGAAGGAGGTTCGCGATGTTTCGCATTGTCACTATCGAACGCGAATTTGGCAGCGGGTGCGGAGTCATTGCCGCCGAACTGGCCCGCCGGTTGGGGTGGAAGTTGTGGGACCAGCAATTGACGTCCGAGATTGCCCAGCGCGCGCAGGTGACGGAATCGGCGGTGGCCTTATGCGATGAGCGTGTCGACAGCCGTCTCTACCGTCTAGCCAAAGCCTTCTGGCGGGGCAGTTACGAACGCAGCATTCCTCTGGCCGACTCTCATGCGTTTGATACGGATCGCATGATGGCCATGGTGGGAGAGATCATGCGCACGATTGCGGCGGAAGGCAATGCGGTGATTGTCGGCCGTGGGTCTCCGTTTTTCCTGCGCGAACGCGAAGATACTTTCCGCGTCTTCATCTATGCTCCGCACGACGAAAAGATTCGCCGCCTGTTGGCAATGGGCAAGAGCCGCGAAGAGGCTGAAGACCTGGTGGAGAACGTGGACAAGGAGCGGATGGCCTACATCAAACACTACTTCAATGCCGAATGGCCGACGCGCAGCCTCTATCACCTGATGATCAACACGGTGGTCGGGGACGAGAACGTCATCGCCACGATTCTGAACGGCATGAAGACGCTGGAATCTCATCCCGCGGAGACCGCACTTCGCGGCTTCGCCCCATAAGCATTATCTCTCCCGACCAAAAGAGCTGGCCGAAATCCTCATCCGGATCACCGAGCTTGAGTAGTCAGCCAACCGTACACTGGCCGCTTACTTCAGTGAGGCTCGTGACTCTGGCGCAATGGGAACTTACGCCGCATTGGCGAGAGCCGCGTCTTCGGCGTCGTAATCAAACTGATGTAGATTGATGGTGGTGGGCGGGTTTCGCTGCTCCCACGCGGCCGTTCGCTGTATCGCTTCCTCGATTTCGACTAGTTCCGTGTACTGCAACTCGGTTCGAATGCGCTCAGAGGTGGCGACCACATGTTGCGCCGCATTGCCGGGCAGCAGCAGATGCTTTGGCGTTCGCTCTCTCGGCAGTACAACGAACCTCCCAGGCCAGTTCATCTGTTTTGCGATCCTCGCCTGCCATTCCAGTTCCGGCAATGTCGGCTCATCGCAAATGTTGTAAACACGCCCAGCCGCCCGATCCGAGGTTGCGGCAAGCGCGATGGCATGCGCAACGTTCTCGACGTATCCGCGGGGGCCCCGCCAAGCAGCAAAATCATCGGGAAGAAGTATCGACGATCGCCCATCCGCGCAGCGTTTGAGCAAGGGGAAGAATCTATGGAGGGGATCTCCTGGCCCGTATACCATCGGCAGTCGTAGAACGGTCCCCGAGATCACTGGGTCGTTCAGTATTGCCTCTTCGACAGCGATCTTGTCGTATTGCTCGTCAACCCAGGTAAAGATGCTCTGCATCATCTTTACCGTCTCGGGCGCGTAGAGTCTGCGGACGGTGCGTAAGGGCGAGTCTTCGGTCAGCGGCAGCGGCTCTAACGGGCCCGGCTCAACCCCGTGCAACACGCCCCACGCGCGGTAAACGTCCATGCTGCTGATTGCGACCACGCGCGGCGCAACTTCGCGCACAGTCTTCATTAACTGGCGCGCCTGTTCTCCCGAGCTCAGGATCAAGTCGACGATGACGTCATGCGAAAATCGCTGAAGCTGATTTCGGTAATCGGAAAGCCGATTCCGGTCTCCCTGGATTTGCACCACGTCAGCACCGACAGGATCTGCATCGGGACGGCGGTGGAAAACTGCAACCTCGTGTCCGGAACCACGCAACTCATGCATCAAGGGGGAGCCGATAAAACCGTTTCCGCCGACTAAGAGGATTCGCATACGAGATTGGATGAGAGTGTGTCAATACCGGTCATTTTGCAAGTAGTCGGCGATCCGGAAACCCCTGTTTAGAAACCTCCGCCATTACCGGTCGAAAACTCTTAGTTCGGCTTCTTCTTTCCCAGGAGGCCGCCTAAGCCGCCTAGAGGGCTGCTCTTGCCTCCAGGTATCAGGCCTTTGAGTTTACTGTCTACCATCCCTTTCATATCCGGCATGAAGGTTGGATTCGAAGTTGTGCCCCCAATGCTCACAGGGATGCCGCTCGACCCGAGCCCGGCGACTTTCGTGAGACTAGCACCGACGCCGCCGAGGTTGGCCACCATCTTGAAGTCGAGTGCATTGCTGGGGCTGACGGTGCCGGCGCCGGTGACGGTTCCGAGCGCCGGAATCACCAGGTTGATCTTGTCGAGGCGCGTGCCTTCGGGCGCGTATCGCACATCGGAACTCAAGTTCTCGATCGTGGTGTCATTGCCGGTCTGCTTGCCCGTGAGGGCGGAGATTGCCGATAGCTTGGATCCGAGGTTGAAACCGGCGAGTGCAGTGTTGCTCATCCTTACCCAGCCGGTTGAGATCAGCTTGTCGAGCGGACCAGCGGAGTTGAGTTCGACCGCCAGCGTTCCTCCCTTGAGCCGCGAACCGGTGGGAAGAACCACGCCGAGTGCGGGAAGCATGGCCTCAAGGTCGTCGACCGGCATGGCTTGTCCGTTCAGTTTTGTGTGGATCGAAGTGGTTTCGCCGTGCATATCGTAAGTGCCGGTCAGATTGGCCAGCGCCTTGCCGATGGCGACGTCGCCCTGCACCAGCTTTCCGGACTCCTGCTTCAGGTCGTGCTCGACGGCGAAGACCACCTGGACGGGTGCTCGGGCGGGAGAGCCCTGCGGAACCAGCTTTAACGACGTGGCCTTCAAGGTTTCGCCGGCCTTCGCGATGTGGCCGTCGGAAGTCAGCGTGCCGGCAAAATCAGCCGAGCCGGTGATGCCGAGCTCCGGGTCGACGAGCGCCGACTGGGTGAGATCGAGTTTCTTGAGGTTTAGCTTTGCCTGCACCGGCGTGAGGGAAGTATCGGTCGAATTGATCGGGCCGGAGGAGCCGTCTATTTTCAAGCTGCCGCCGCCGGGGAGGCCGGCGGACACGATCACGGGAAACGCGCGGGTAAAAGAAAAATTGCGCACGGCCACGTTGACCTTGTCGTACACAATGGGTTTACGTTTACCGGAAATGGATCCGAGGGAGATGGTCCCGTCGGTCAGGTCGAGCTTGGCCACGTTCACGTTCGCCGGTGCGCTGGTCGTTTTTTCGGCCGTTCTAGCTGGCTGCCCCGACTGGTTTCCGAGCGAGGAGAAATTCCAAACTCCCTCGCGGTTGCGCAGCAAAGTGATTTCCGGATGATCGATGCGCAGGTCGGTGACGTTGAGCTGCTTGCTGAAAATGAGCGGCATCAGTTCGACGCCCACTCGGAGCGATTTCGCCTGGATAAACGGGGCGCTGCTGAACTTGGGATCGTCCGCGATGGAAAGCTGGTCGGCGCCCATGCTGCCGGAGAAGACGATCAAGCTTAGATTGCCGACTTTCACTGGCCGTCCCAGAGCCGAGCTGAGGTTCGACTCAATCTGGGGACGGAAATTATTGACGTTTACCAGAAACGGAAGCGCGATGGCGACAACAATTAACAGGGCGACGACAATGCCGACGATTTTGAGGACCGTTTTCACGACGATACCTCCTATAACGGGTGGGAAGCGAGGTGGATCGGAAATCGTCAGTCTATCAAAACTGAGCGCAAATGTTCTGCCGAGTGGCGCGCGAACCAAGTACTCGCTCGGCGTCCGCACCGGCGTTGCGTGCTGACGTTACGCCCTGACGTTATAAGATAGGCGCAAAGGATGGAGTGAATTCCACAAGTGGCAGCTTCCGATTCGTATCCCTCGGTGCAGCAGGAAGTGGCGCGGCTCGCCGGCTCGCCGGAAGTGCGCGCCGCATTCGACCGGTTCCGCTCGCAGGAATCACAGTATGCGCTGTGGCAGATGGAGGCGACGCGGGTGGCCGCGCCTCCATTCGGAGAGTCAGCACGCGGCGCCTGGCTAGCGGACCGCTTTCGCGACCTTGGGCTCACCGATGTGCGGGTGGATGAGGTCGGCAACGTGTTCGGCGTACGTCCCGGCTACGGAAGCCGCTTCGTGGCGCTGAGCGCGCATATTGATACGGTGTTTCCGGCGGCGACGCCGTTGAACATCCGGCAGCAGGGCAGCCGGTTGTATGGCCCGGGAGTCGCCGACAACGGCGCGGGCATTGCGGCGATGCTGGCCGTGGCCAGTGTGCTCGGCAGCGCGCGAATTTCGCATGCGCTGCCATTTGTGTTCATCGGCAACGTCGGGGAAGAAGGCGAAGGCGATCTGCGCGGCATGCGGCACGTTTTCGCGACGCCGCGCTGGCAAGATGCGATTGCCTACAGCGTGATCGTCGATGGCGCCGGAGCGGACAGCGTGGTGGCCGAGGCCCTGGGCAGCCGCCGCTTCGAAGCGATGGTGCGCGGTCCGGGTGGGCACTCGTGGAGCGACTTCGGCGCGCCCAATCCGATTATTGCGCTCTCCCGTGCGATCGAGGTCTTCAGTCAAACGCCGGTGCCGGCCTCGCCGAAAACAACGTTTAATGTCGGCGTGATTCGGGGCGGGACTTCCGTGAATTCGATTCCGGAATCCGCCAGCATGAGGGTCGACCTGCGCTCCACGTCGATGGCGGAAATTGACCGGCTGGAGCGGGCGCTGCGCCTCGCGCTGGACCAGGCGGTCGCATTCGAAAATCGGGCCGCTGCTCAGCACGGAACACGGAAGCCGCAGGTGGTACAGAGCGAAGTGGTGGAGATCGGGAATCGTCCGGCGGGCGAACTGGCGGCGGATGCGCGGCTTCGGAAGGTGATTCGCGCCGTGGATGCGCAGTTGGGCAATACGGCGCAGGTGCAGCGGGCGTCGACCGACGCCAACATTCCGCTTTCGCTGGGCCGCGAGGCCATCGCGATCGGTGCTGGCGGCTCCGGGGGCGGCGCGCATACGTTGCAAGAATGGTTCGACTGCAATGGACGAGAGCTCGGACTAAGGCGCATTCTGCTTACAATGCTGACACTGTCGGGAGTAGGAGAATGATGACGCGAATCGCACCGATACTGTTGTTGGCCGTGGCCTCTGGCGTTTCGGCGCAGAGCGCGGCTCAGAAGCCGAAGGCGGACTTGATCTTTACCCACGGCAACATCTACACCGGAGTGGTCGATGCGGCGTCCTCGTTGGCGGCGGGCAAGCGCTCGGAGGCGCTGGCGGTGCGCGGCGATCGAATCCTCGCCGTGGGGACGCGCGACGAGATCATGAAGTTGAAGGGGCCAGAGACGAAGATCGTGGATCTGGATGGTCACTTCGTCATGCCCGGATTCAATGACGCCCACATGCACCTGGCCAGCGCAGGCCTTGAGAAGATGAACGTGAACCTGGTCGGCGTCAAAACCCTTGACGAGTTCCGCGATCGCTTGCGCGCCAAGTGCGAAGCCGCCGGGCCAGAAGAATGGGTAGTGGGGGAAGGCTGGGACGAGACTCTGTGGCCGGTCAAGGCTCTGCCCACGCGCTGGGATCTGGATGAAGTAAGCGGCAAACACGCGGTTTACCTCGAACGCGTAGACGGACACATCGGCGTGGCGAACACGCGCGCCTTGCAACTGGCCAGCGTCACCGTCGCCACTCGCGATCCGGAGGGTGGAAAGATCGATCGTGATGACGCGGGCACGCCCAACGGCATTCTGCGCGAGAAAGCGCAAGAGGCGGTGGAGGCAGTGATTCCCAAACCGACGCACGAGAAGCGGCGGCAAGCCATCGAACTGGCCCTTGCGGATCTGGCCAGTCACGGGATCACCTCCTCGCAGGACTTTTCGCAGTGGGAAGACTTTCAGATTTACGAGGAACTCGAGCACGAGGGAAAGCTGACGGCAAGGATTTCAGAGTGGCTGACTTTCGACGACTCGATGGAAGACCTGAATCGCAAGCGCAACTCGCATCCCGCGTCCGATAACATGCTCCACACCGGAATGCTGAAAGGCTTCATGGATGGTTCGCTCGGCTCGAAGACGGCCGCGTTGCTTGAGCCCTACAGCGACGATCCGAAGAACAGCGGCCTGCCGCAATACGAAGCGGCGAAGCTGAATGCGATGACGAAGGAGCGGGTGTTGGCGGGATATCAGATCGGCTTCCACGCCATCGGCGACAAAGGAGTGCAGTTGGCGCTCGACGCGTTTGCCGAGGCCGAGAAGGCGGCAAAAGAAGGCAAGGTGAAAGCGGCCGACGGCGGCGCCGATTACCGGCTTCGCATTGAACACGCGCAGGTCACTACGGCGCAGCAGATTTTGCGTTTCAAGGATCTGAAGGTGATCGCGTCCGTGCAGCCGAACCACCTGCTCACGGATATGAACTGGGCCGAGTCGCGTCTGGGAGCGAAGCGCGCCGAGCATTCCTACGCGTGGGCGGAGTTCCTTCGACGCGGGGTGGTGCTGGCCTTTGGCACGGATTATCCGGTCGAACCGGTTACACCGTTTCGCGGGCTCTACTCGGCTCTTACTCGTACGAGCGAAGACGGAAGAAAGAGTTACTATCCCGCGCAGAAACTGAACATCGAGCAGGCGATCGCCGCTTACACGACGGGCGCAGCTTTTGCCGAGTTCGCCGAAAAGCAAAAAGGTAAGCTGGAGCCGGGCATGCTGGCCGACTTTGTCGTTCTCGATCGTGACATTACGGCGGCCCTGCCGCCGAAAATCCTGGAGACGAAAGTTCTGCGTACGGTGGTCGGCGGCAAGACCGTGTACAGCATTGAATCATTGAGTCATTGAGACATTGAGTCATTGAGACATTGAGTCATTGGCCGATCTTTGATGATTCAATGATCCGATGATTTAAATGATTCAATGACTAAATGGTTCAATGACTCAATATAAAGAGCGGGAACGCGCGTTCATGATCGGCGCCCCCTTGGCCATTGTCCCGGCTTTGGTTTTCCTTCCTGCCGTGATGTTCCTGATCGTCTTCCCCCGAGTGGCGCATGGACGGGCGATTGGAATGTTGGTCGTACCCGCGTGCGCGCTGGCGAGTTGTTTCGGACTGTGGAAGCTGGCGATGGGCGCGGTGCAGAAGCCCTGGGGAATATTCAACGTCCTGAGTTTTGGCGCGCTGATGGTTTTGCTGGTCATCGCCGGCTATACGGGATTGTTCCTGGCGCTGATGACGCTGAAACTCTAGCGCCGGCGGAAACACTCCGGTTTCGAATCAGGGCGGGAGAACTTACGGCATTGCTAAAGCGATCCCCTGATATGAAACCCGAACGTTCCGCGGCCTGCTAGAACCTATGGTTGCCGTTCCAACGCGAGCAACTGCTCTTTGCGCGCTACACCCCAACGATAGCCGCCTAATTCGCCATCCTGGCGCACCACACGATGGCAGGGAATTGCGACCGCTACGGGGTTGGTTGCGCAAGCTCGGGCGACGGCGCGCGTCGCCGTCGGCATGCCGATTTTCTTGGCCACGGCGCTGTAGGAGCGCGTTTCTCCGCGGGGAATTCGTTGCAGACATTCCCAGACTCGCCGTTGAAAAGCGGTGGCCCGGATGTCGAGCGGAAGCGAGGGATTGGTCTCTTGGCCCTGAATGAGGCGCGACAGGTTCTCTCGCCATTGGGCCATCGCGACATCGTCACGGCGGCGAACCGCGAAAGGGAACTCGCGGATCAAGCCCTGCTGGAGTTGCTGATCGGAGTTGGCGAACTGGATGGCGCAGATGCCCTTGTCGGTGGCGGCGATCAGCATGCGTCCGAGCGGCGAACTGGCGATGGTGTAGCGGACGACGGCGGCTAAAGCGCCGCGACGGTACTTCTCCGGAGTCATACCGAGTTGCGTGGCCGTGCGCTCGTAGAGGCGGCTGCTGGAACCGTATCCGGCGGCATAGAGCGCGGTGGTTACGGAATGGCCCGCTTGCAAATTTTGTTTCACCTGCCGCAGGCGGCAGGCGTCGATGTAGGCTTTGGGCGACACGCCGAGGACCGACTTGAAAGTCCGCTGCAAGTGGAAGGAACTGCGGCGGAATTCTTTAGCCAGAAGGCTGAGCGTCAGGCGGTCTTCGATGTGCTGTTCGATGTAACGGCACATCGCCCGAACCAGCGCGGATTGCGGATTTCCGTCCACCGCCTTCGGACGGCAGCGCAGACAGGCTCGATAGCCGGCTTGCTCGGCTTGGAGGGCATGATCGAAAAAACTCACGTTCTCGCGGCGCGGGCGCTTCGCGGGACACGAAGGGCGGCAGAAGATGCCAGTGCTCGACACGCCGAAAACGAAGGCGCCATCGAGTGAGCCGTCGCGATCGAGCACGGCTTGCCAGCGGCGGTCGTTAATTCGTTCCGGGCTTCGTTCTGAAGTTCGCTTCATTGCTTCTTCTTCTGAAAGTATCGCATTGGTGGCCATGCAGGTAACATAGGGGAGTCGCGCCGCGCGGACTATCCGAATGTTGCGGTCAAACGATTTTCCCTGCAGAACGCGGAGTTGGCGGAAAACGCAGAAAAAGGAATCGTGGCACGCATCACTGCCAGAACCTGATGACTCATGTAGTATGACGGGCTTGCGGCGACAGAAGTGAATTTAGAAATCTGGGTAGTGGGTTAATTCCGTGTTGCTGAGCCATGAGCTTCGAGCCGCGAGCTTCGAGCGAACCGGTTGCCTCGCAGTTCGTAGCTCGCAGCCTACTCACTCGGCAACACAGAATTAGCCCACTACCGAAATCTGAAGAGGACCTCTATGAACGGAAATCTGAACTGCAATCGCAAGATGATGATGATGTGGCTAATTGTCCTGGCGGCGCTCGTGGCACAGGCTGGCGCGCAAGTTCTCACGGGCGATCAAGTGAAGAAAGTTGTTCCGAACTCGTTTTTCTTTTCTGGCCAGAGCGCGGCCGTGCAACTGCGAAATTCGACTGGCTTGAAGAACTCCGCTGGCAAGCTGGTGCTGGCGGGGCTGGTGGATACATCGGGGTATTCAACCGCCATCGCGGAGAAATACCAGGGCTTCCTGATCACCGAAACCAAACTCAGCTTTGACGGAGCTACCCTGGATCCGGGAGCCTATGGATTCGGTTTCAAGGAGGGCAAGTTCACTGTGATGAACGTGGCGGGAACGGACGTGTTCTCAATCGCTAGCCAGAACGACGATCAGCTCAAACGCCCGGTTCCCCTGAAACTTGAAAAAGACGGCGCGGCGTACCGGCTGTACGCGGGGCGGAAGTATGTGGTCGTGAAAGCGGATTAGAAGCCAGGTTTCAAAGTTTCAAGGTTTCAGGGTTTCAAAGTACCGGGTGTCTCGTCCGTCCAGCCTGGCGGGGGCGCCCGGCTCTCCACCGGCGATGGACAATGCGCGTTTCCCTCAATAAAATCTGAAGTTGCTTTCACTTGCTGCCAAACTCCGATGAAACTTGTGAGCTTCGAAAACGCTGCGCGCCAATCCCGCATTGGCGCGCTGCTGGGCGACCATCAGATTGCCGATCTGCACACGGCTTGCGCGCTCTACCTACGCGACGTCGAAAGCGAAACCATTTTCTACCGCATGGCCGATGCCCTGGTCCCTTCCGACATGCGGGCGCTGTTCCGCGGCGGAGACACGAGTCTTGAGGCCGCGCGCAAGGCTCTCGACTACGTCGCCCATCTCGGCGCGGGCGGCGCCGACGTCACCGGTGTCGTCGGTCCGCGCGGCGAGGCGCTGCTCTACTCGCTCGGCGACATACAGCTCAAGGCACCCATTATTCCGAAGAAGTTTTTTCACACGGCGGGCAACTTTCGCGAGCACCACGAAGAGGCGACGAAAGCCGGCTTTTCGCATCCGGTCATGCCGTGGATCGTTTTCTTTCAGAACACCGACGCGATCATCGGACACGACGAGCCGGTGATCTATCCCGAACACCTGACCCAGGAACTGGATTACGAACTGGAACTGGCGGTCGTGCTAAAGAAAGCCGGCAAGCACTTTACGCCGGAAGAGGCGTCCAGCTACATCGGCGGCTATGTGATTTTCAACGATATTACGGCCCGCGACATTCAGCGCCGCGAAATGAAATCGGGCGTGTTCAGCTTTTGCAAGGGGATCGACACCTTCTGCCCGCTGGGGCCGTGGATTGTGACCGCCGACGAGATTCCCGACGCGCATAACCTGGCGATGGAACTGCGCGTGAACGGCGAGTCGCGGCAGCGCTCGCATTCGAGCAAAATGTCGGTCAAGATTCCGGAGATCCTCTCGCACTACTCGCCGATGGGATACAGCGCGGGCGATGTAGTCTCGACTGGAACGGTGTCGGGCGTGGCGGCGTTTTCGGGAGATCCGAAGGCGTGGTACCTGAAGCCGGGCGATGTGATGGAATGCGAGATTGAAAAGATCGGCGTGCTGCGGAATCCGGTGATCTCGTGGGAAAAAGCGTATGGCCAGAAACCGGCGAAGAATTTGTAATTTGGTAATTTGTAATTTGGTGATTTGAAGCCGACGTACCAGCTGATCTGGGGTTTTCAAATTGCCAAATTACAAATTACAAAATTACCAAATTCTTCTCCGTGTCTCTGTGGTGGGTGTGAGTTTTTCAGGCTATGACTGCAAATTCTAAAATCTGGGTCAGCGAACTCAATGAGCGGGCGGAGATACGGGCCGCGTTTCCGAAAGCGGCCATCCGGTTTTATGACACGACGCTGCGCGATGGGGAGCAGACGGTTGGGGTCGTGCTCTCGCCGCAGCAGAAGCTGGAAATCGCGCACAAGCTGGATGAGCTTGGAGTGAGCCGCATTGAAGCCGGCTTTCCGCGAGTTTCGGCGGAAGACGCCGAAGCAATTCAGCTCATGCAGAAGGCCGGCATCAAGGCGGAGCTCTGGGGATTTTCGCGCGCGGTCAAAGCTGACGTCGAAGAACTGGTTCGGCTGAACCTTCGCTATTCCGTGATTGAAGCGCCCACCAGTGCGATCAAGCTGAAAGCGTATGGCATTTCGCGGGAAGAAGTGCTGCGCCGAATTCGCGATGCGGTCTCGGCGGCGCGCGAGGCCGGCATCACGGTCGCATTCTTTGCCGTCGATGGAACGCGCACCGATTTGGAATTTCTGAAAACTGTTTACCTGTCGGCGCTCGATGCGGGAGCGAAAGAGCTGGTCGTCGTCGACACGATCGGGGCCTGCGGGCCCGAGGCGTCGGAATATCTGACGCGGCAAGTCTGCCAATGGGCCGGCAAAGGCGTGCCCGTACATTTCCACGGACACAACGATTTCGGCATGGCGACGGCCTGCGCGGTGGCGGCCGTCCGCGGGGGAGCAACCTGGATTCAAGGCACGATCAATGGCATGGGCGAGCGGGCGGGCAATGCCGATATCGCCGAGATTGCACTCGCGTTGCGCTGCCTCTATGACGTACCGGTAGTACTGAATCTCGAAAAGGTGCGCGAGGTTTCCGAGGTGGTGCGGCGGGCCGCGGGGTACACGCTCGACGCGTGGAAGCCGCTGGTCGGCGAAAACTTGTTCATGCGCGAAAGCGGCGCAGTGGCCAGCCAGTTTCATCTCCCGGAGGCGATTGAGCCCTACTCGGCGGAAATTGTGCAGGCGGAGCGCGGGATTGTTCTCGGCAAGAAAAGCGGGCTCGACAACATTGACCTGAAATGCAAGGAACTCGGCGTTACGATCCCGGCCGAGCAGCGGGGTCCGGTCCTGGCTGCGGTCAAGCAGGCTGCCGTCAAGCAGGCCGCGGCCGGCAAATGCGGCTTGGTAAGCAACGATCAGTTTCGGCAGATTCTGGCGGCCATGCATATTGTCTGAAATCGGGGTCTGAAATCGGACCTGAATCAGGCACACCTTCAAAGGCCTTGGCCAGCGCGGGTTTCCGGGCGATTGTTACGGGCGAACTTACGGTAGTAACGCTGGTTTGGTTACTCATAAAGTGCAGATGCTTGCACCCGTCGGCTCAGCCCGATCCCGTTTCCTCTTACTAACTCCATTCGCAACAAACACTTACGCCCTCCCTTTCATATGGTTTCACGGGTGCAGTATTCCTTATGAAGCCCGGAGCGTATGGGGCGAACTGGGGGCGAACTTGACCGTCATTTACAGCGCTGAGAGCGTAGCTCCTCGAACCCCGACGCGGCCGGCGGCCATGCTGCCGCTGCTGGTAATTTTGTTCATTGTCTCCTACGGCATTCTGACCATGCTGGTTTTCGAGCAGGGCCAGACCATCGAATCGCAGCGCAGTTTAATCCGCGAGATGTTAAAGGACAGCACCCAACTGGCCGCGCTGAAAGGCAAGCTGGCCCGAGACGACAGTAAGCGGTCCCACGACAAAGCGTCGGCGCAGGCGGATCACAAAGACGCGGATTCCGGCAATCCGGCGGCAGGGGCAAAAGAATCGGACAAAGAAACAAACAAAGAAACAAACAAAGAAACAAAACGACCCGGTAAATCGGCCCACTCCATGAAGGAAGCTCCCGGGAAGCCGGCCGCGGATTTAGAGGATGTGCGGCGCTCCACTCGAGTGATCTAGCGGGCGTACTAGCGTGAGTAGTACGGATTAGCGAAAGCAATTTGGGTTTTAAGAGAGAAAAAACGGTTCTGTGAAACGCGGCCCTATGTGGGGGCCGTGATGCAAGTGAGACACCATCATGAAGACCCTGGCCCTAGTCCTAGTCTTGTCTCTTCCCGTCCCCAGGTTGGCACCACCAGCTCAGATCTCCCCAACGCCCAGCCAGCAACCGGCAAAGCGAAAGGGAGGGCAATGGTACTTCGCCGCAACCGGGCACGCCGTGTATTGCTACGGACCGGTGATGACCATGCCCCAGGCGCAAGGAGGCCTGTTGAAAGTTGCAACTTTTTGCCGTGGCGATCGAACCATGGTGCCGCTGAAAGATTAGACAAACAATCGACGCAAATTCCCTGACTTGCTGACGCAACTCCACCAGAATGCTCGACAACGCTGATTGTTCTATAGCGCCCCGCAGATCCCCCCTTTTCCCTGACGGTAACAGGTTTTGTCCAGCACCCGCTGACATCGACCGGTGACGGTGTCACGGTACTGTCGGAGGGCAGCGTGACCTCCCCGGATGTCAAAAGCGTCCAAGACATGCTCGACCAGATCAAGCCGTCTGGGAACGAGCTGATCCTGCGCAAGCGCAGGCGACGCAGTCCGATCAAGCAGGCGGCCCCTTGAGATCGAGAACTTGCTATTATTTGGGAGAGGGGAGATCGTGATGCTTCCCTTTCCTGTCCGGAGACCGACATGGAACCAGGCGGAATGGGCAAGCAGAATCTGGGCTGGCCCGGTAGACGCAACTGACACTAGAACTGACGCCGGTTATGAGACGTTCCCCGGAACTCGTTCGGCGATTGCCCGGAAGTGATTTGCAGTATGGGGTTTACTTATAAGCGGGCCCGTAGCTCAAGCGGATAGAGCATCGGATTTCTAATCCGAGGGTTGCAGGTTCGACTCCTGCCGGGCCTACCAGATTGTGCCATAAGAGTCGCCCGTTCGTGCCATTCCCCCCGCGGCGGTCAGAACGTAGAGTCAGTGGTGAGCAGACTTCGGGGGAGGGCTGTTCAAACGAGCGTCCGATGACTCTAACTGAGTCCGGACGCTTTCGTTTTTGCGGCGTATTCGACCGTGTCCTGCCGCTTTCCTGCTGCCCTTGGCTCACGCCTCCGGCGCGCTCGTCTTCGGTCTTGGTTTCGGTCTGATCATCTCCCACTCTTTTTCTGTCAGCTCCCGTCCCAGCGCCGTGAACTCGCCCGCTCCTTGCAGCCACTCCCCGCCATCCATGGTCACGACTTCTCCATTGACATACCCTGCGCCATCGCTAATCAAAAATGCGGCCAGGTTGGCAAACTCCTCCATCGTCCCAAACCGCCCCAGGGGATTTCGTTTCTTCGCCGCCTCCTCCAGTTCGGGACGCGGCAGCAGACGCGAGAATGCGCCCTCAGTCTTAATCGGCCCCGGCGCGATAGCGTTCATCCGAATCCCGCGATTGCCCCACTCGACGGCCAGGCTTCGCGTCAGCGCCTGCACGCCTGCCTTCGCCACCGCCGACGGCACCACATACGCCGAGCCCGTCGTCGTGTAGGTAGTGGTCACGTTCAGCACTACGCCTCCGTGCCCTGCCGCCAGCCACCGCCGCCCGCAAGCCATCGTCGTGTGCAGCGTGCCCATCAGGACAATGCCAATCACCGATTGGAACGCCCCCAACGAAAGTTCTTCGGTGCGCGCCAGAAAATTTCCGGCCGCGTTGTTCATCAGCACATGGAGCGGACCTTCGGCCCAGATGATTCCGATCATCTCTTCGACCGCCCCCGCGTCGCGCACGTCGCAGGGACGAGAGTGGATCTTGCCGCCCGTGCGCTCGCGTAACTCCTGCTCTGTAGCCGCAAGAATTTCCTGCCGCCGCCCGCAGATATAAACTTCCGCGCCCAGTTCCAGAAACCGTTGCGCCGTAGCTTTGCCCAAACCGGTACCGCCGCCGGTAATAAGGATGCGCTTGCCCTGAAGCAGATCTTTCTGGAACATTGGTCCTCCTACGCAGCCCCTAAAGGGGCGTCTATGTTCGAAAACTCTCGGTATCGCTAAAGCGATACCCTGATACGAAACAAATTGTTTTTCGGCGGCCCGTAGAGCGCTTCTTCTGGGTACTGGGTACTGGCCGCTGAGTACTGTTTAATATCCTTGACCGAGTGCCGCCACTGCCCAGCGCGCGTGTTCGGCAACGACCGTATCCGAATCCTCGCAGAGTTTTCTTAGCGTCGGCACAAATTTTTTGTCGCCGCTGTTTCCCATCGCGATCACCGCATTCCGCCGCAGGCCGGAAAGCTTTGTGCGCTGGACTGGCGAACCGCGAAACACTTTCCGAAATTCTTCCGGCTGTATTTCGGCTAGCCAATCGAGCGCGGGATTTACCAGCCCTTCCCGCGCTTCGAACTCCGCGGCGGAAGTCGCCGGCGCTTTGCGGTTCCACGGGCAAACGTCCTGACAGATGTCGCATCCGAAGACGTGTCGTCCCATGCCCGAGCGCAGTTCGTCTGGAATCTCGCCTCGCTTTTCGATAGTCAGATAGGAAATGCACAGCCGGGCGTCTAATTCGCCGGGCGCGACAATCGCTTGCGTGGGACAGGCGGTGATGCAGCGAGTGCAAGTCCCGCAACGATCGGGCGCGGGCAGATCGGCGGTGAGCTCATCGTCTGTGAATTCAAGCGAGGTAAGGATTACGCCTAGAAACAGCCACGATCCCAGCTGCTGGTTGATGATGCAAGTGTTCTTGCCGATCCATCCGACGCCTGCGTACTTGGCGAATACGCGCTCGATGAGCGGGCCGGTGTCGACATAGGAACGGAAACAGTTGTCAGTGGCCAGTGGCCAGTTGTCAGTTGCATCTAGTAGGGAGCGCAGTTCATCTTCTATCTTTTGCAGGCGGCGCAGGACGGCGTCGTGGTAATCCTCGCGGGACCAGGCGTAGCGCGAGATCCAGCCTCGGCTGGCATCTTCGCTCTGCGCCTGCGTCGAGTAGGGATGCGCCGTGTTGTAGTTGATGGCGCACACGACCACGCTGCGCGCCCAGGGAGCGACTCGGGCCAGTGACGCGCGCTTGAGTTCCCCGGTCTCGTCGCGCGCTTCCATGTACTTCATTTCGCCGTGCTTCCCATCCGCGATCCATGGAGGAAAGACATGCAACTCGCCGAAGTCGCGGACGGGCGCAATGCCGCAGAGATCGAATCCGGCGTCGCGCGCGCACCGCTTGATGCGGGTTGGAAGGTCGGAAAACAATTGGGCAATGGCTCGCGGCGAGTTCAGCCGCGGGGGCGGAACTCGCATTCTCCAGGAAAGGCTACCACTGCGTGGTTGTGAGTGCTATCGCCTGGTTACATCAACTGAGCCACGGTGCTGGAGTCTGCGGCAGACCTTCAATCTTCCAGCGATAAGGTCCCGTGTACTGGAGGACCAAAGTCTTCCTGCCGCTCTTTTTGGGATTTGGCGGCGGAGATCGAGCCGGAATAGACAGAACGCGAAATTTAGAATGGGCCACCCACCCGCCTTAGTCGCATAGTCTCTCGCTAAAGCTGCGGTATCTGGGCCGTGGATTTCATTCGGTCGCTCGCTTGACTCACGTAGCCGATGAGGATAGGCTTGCGCTGCGGTAAGGCTTCGGTTGCCTTTCCCAAAAATTCCATCTCACCGCTAGTCTCAAAAAGGAGAAGGTTCATGAAGTGTAGATCCTCGATTTTCGCGGTAGCCATAGTGTGTTTGACCCTGGCCGGTTCGATGCTCGCCGACAGCACGGCCTTTGTTGGTACATGGAAGTTAAACCTGGACAAGTCGAAGTACGCGGCGGGTAAGGCTCCAAAAAGCCTGACGCGCACGGCGACGGCGGACGGCGACACCGTGACCTACAAGTTCGAGGGCGTAGGCCCCGACGGCACCGCCTTCAGTTTCGGATACACCTCCAAGTACGACGGCAAGGATTCCGAAGTGGCCGGAACTGGAGTGCCCTATGGCGCGGACCACATTGCCGTCAAACAGCTGAACTCGCACCAGCTTTCATCCACGTTGAAAAAGGGAGACAAAATTGTAGGCACCACCTCCGCAACGGTTTCTCACGATGGAAGGATGTTGACGCTGACTTCAAAAGGCACGGACGCGAACGGAAAGCCGGTGAAGTCGGTGTCGGTTTACGACAAGCAGTAGAGTGGCGTGTGCCCATTCTAGTGCGTTGTTTGCTAGGGTGGGATTCCGCTTCCAGCGCCGAACGTATTGCCCAATGCGCCGCGAGATTTCCTCTTGCGGCGCATTTTGCTCATAAAGCCGGGCTAGACGTTCCCGAAATCCCTCCACCGCCGAAGGCACCCCCAACTTATCCCTACCAAGGGGTCAGCCAAGCTGGTCATGACAACATCCAAATCCTCAACGCGTGCTCTTAGGCAGGTCTCCTTGTCGGTTGATGATAAATCCCCATTACACTCACTGACCCCAGTCGCGAGGGTCTAGCGGGATCCATCTAACTAAATTGCAGATTGTTCCAGCCTCAATATCGCACTTGGGAGCGGCCTCCGCTTTTCGCCAAGTTCCGCACTACCCGATTTTTTCATCACATTTTTCTCGTACCGCCATCACAGACATGCACCATAATCGGTGCGATGATTCCTCGACAGTGCACCATCGGGAAGTGCGCCCATCTCCAGAGACGAGACGCATCATCCGCCTCAAACCATCGGCTCTTTGACAACTACATGGAAGCAGTGCGTGGTGACCCAGATTGACCATCCTCCCTCGGACACGAACGCCATGAATTGCCACATTTTTTCTAGCCGTTCCTTCGTGAACCTTGGCGCCCTTTGTGGTGGACGTTTTTGGCAAAAATGAGCCATTGCCGAGCACTCGAAAGTGCACGCCAAACCGCAGAAATCGCAGCTAAGTCCAATCTTTTGAATACGTTACTTATAACTGCTTTATTATCAACAACTTAACTAATTTTGGGGTAGGGGGGGTACCCCCCCGAATTTCCATTTTTCTTACCCGCCAAAAGGCAATCATCAATCAGCGAATCATCGCCTCAGGAGCGATCATAATGTCTTCCTCCCTCGATAAATTTTCCGGCAAAATTTGTGCCCAGCGCAAGGCAGACGGCGATCCCTTTTCCCGCTGATTGTGAAAAGGCGGTCAGCTTTTGGGCGCGCGCCCATGCGCCGCTTTCTTGGCGGCAGAGGTGAAGTGCTCGATCCGGTTGCGGCCGTTCTCTTTGGCCGCGTAAAGGCCGGCGTCGGCCTGATTCAACAATGCTTCCAGTTCGTTCTTTCCGTCGGTATTTGAGACGGCGACTCCCATGCTCATGGTGATGAGTCTCTCCTCTCCGGAACAAAGCACAGGTGTATGGGCAACGCTTTCGCGCAGCTCATTCGCACGCAGCAGAGCGTTGGGCAAATCGCAGTTGGGCAGAATCATAAGAAATTCTTCTCCGCCATATCGGCCAACACCGTCGTAGACGCGGAGTTGCGCGCGCAGTCGCCGGCCAATTTCCCGGAGCGCCTCATCGCCAAAAAGATGGCCGAGTGTGTCGTTCACGCTCTTGAAATAGTCGACGTCGCCAAGAACCACTCCCACTGGCTTGCGCTCCCGGCGCGCGCGCTCCAATTCCCGCTGGAGCGTGCCGAGAATCTCTCCGCGATTCATCAACCCGGTGAGGCTATCGTGGGTGGCGGCGTAGCGCATGGACTCCCGAGCGGAAACCAATTGCTCCTGCAGATCGAGAATCCGCTTACCGACCAGCAGGCGCGCCTTCAATTCCAGCTCATCAAAGGGCTTGACCAGATAGTCGTCCGCCCCGGCTTGCATGGCGTCGAGCATGTTCTGGCGGCCCTCGTTGCTGGTCAGCAGGATGACGTAGACGTAAGGACCGGACGATCCGGCTTGCCGGATGCGCTGGCAGAGCTCGATGCCATCCAGATCGGGCAGCACCCAATCGAGCAGAACGAGCTTGGGAGCGTCCGGCTGCTGCAGGATTTGCCAAGCCTCGGAGCCGCTCTCCGCGAGGGTGACGCCAAAACCCCAGCTTCGCAAATGATCGCCGATCAATTTGCGGTACACAGCGGAATCATCGACCACTAAGGCCTGCATGAGTCTTGAACCTCCGACCTCCGCTGCGCCAAACAACGAACCGCCGCCCACTCACACCCCCTGGCTGATCAGTACCCCATGAAGCCTGACCCACCCATCATAAGACCAAGAGGTTGCTTGAGGAGGGCTGGCAATTGGCTGGCCCGTGTATCCCGAGATACGTCTTGAAGAATCGGCAAACGGAACCAGATGCTTTAGTAGGATGGTGCCGGATTTGGAGCCCATTATCAGGCTCCGAAAGCATAGCCCAGCGGCCTAATCGAGGCAAGCTCACCATGCCCGTCCCTTCTGCCAGGAAAACGCTGGTTATCATAGGTCCGGAGTGTCACCAATCATTCTGAACGAGAACAGAGGGTTGACCCGGACTTCGCCAGCAGCCTACCATAGCGGCGGACGCCACTGAGGCCCTCGGGAATGATCGGCCAGACAGTCTCCCACTATCACATCGTTGGAAAACTCGGTGGTGGTGGCATGGGCGTGGTGTATGAGGCGGAAGACACGCGCCTGGCCCGTCACGTCGCCCTCAAGTTCATTCCCGCGGAGATGGTCCACGACCGCAAGTCGCTCGACCGCTTCGTTCGCGAAGCCCGCGCCGCTTCCCAGTTGAACCATCCCGGCATCTGCACCATCCACGATATCGACGACAACTTCGGACATCCCTTCATTGTCATGGAGAAGCTGGAAGGGATAAGCCTGAAGGAGCGGATGCGGGGGAAGCCGATGGAAGTCGACGAGATCCTCGACATCGGCATCCAGGTGGCGGATGCTTTGGCGGCTTCGCACGCCAAGGGGATCATTCATCGCGACATCAAGCCGGCCAATATTTTTGTGTCGCAGAGCGGGCAGACAAAAATCCTCGATTTCGGATTGGCCAAGTCGGTGCCCGAACCCGGATCGAGCGAGGCCGCGATGGAAGACTCGCTGACCGCGGTGGGCGTGATTCCCGGAACCGCGGTTTATATGTCTCCGGAGCAGGCGCGCGGCGAAGAACTGGATCCGCGGAGCGATCTGTTCTCGCTCGGAGTCGTGCTTTACGAAATGGCAACCGGCAAGAAGCCTTTTGCCACCGGCAACGTGATCACCACCCTGGCCGCGGTCCTGAACCAGAAGCCGGTCTCTCCTCGCAGTCTCAACCCGTCGCTTCCCACGGATCTCGAAGGCATCATCGGTCGCGCCATGGAAAAGGACCGTGGACACCGCTATCCCAACGCGCTGGCGATGAAGGGCGATCTGCAGTCGTTGAGGCAGGTAACGGAATCGGGGTTGACCAAGACCGGGGCGCGGCGGCCAGTCTTGCCGTATCGCCTTGCTACGAACACGTTTCAGACCTCGAGCAAATTTTCAACTTATCTTCTGCTGGGAATCAGTGCGCTGCTGCTCACGGTTTTGGTCGCGGTCGGAGCGTGGTGGTTCAAACAGCGTCGGATGGCGGGCGGTAGCGCGCCCAAGAACACCATTGCGGTGCTGCCGTTGCAGAACAGGAATGGCGACATCAGCGTGGAGTTTCTTCGCTTCGCGCTGGCCGATGAAATCGCCAACACCCTCACCTACACCCGGACGCTTGACGTTCGTCCCTCCGCGATCACGCAAAAGTTTGTCGGCAACGACGTCGACCCGCAGAAGGCGGGCCGCGAACTGCACGTTGCCAACATTCTTACCGGACACTTCCTCAAGCAAGGCGACCACCTTCTGATTACGCTCGAGGCGATTCAGGTGGAAGGGAACAAGCTTTTGTGGCAGACCAACGTGACCGCGCCCGCTCAGGACCTGATCGCATTGCAAGCGCAGATGGCTGCCCGGATACGTCAAGAGTTACTGCCGGCGCTTGGTGTGGCCAGCGGTTTTGTCGATACCGGCACGCGCCCGAAGAACGCCGAGGCCTACGATCTCTACCTGCATAGCCTCGCGCTGCCTCGTGATGCCGGGCCGAACAAAGACGCAATCGCGGTTCTTGAGCATGTGGTCGAAGTCGACCCAACCTATGCGCCTGCTTGGGAACAGCTCGGATTTCGTTGCTACTTTGATGCTGACTATTCCGATGGTGGCGAGCCGATGTTTCAGCGGTCCAACAAAGCCTACGAACGTGCCCTAGCGCTCGATCCGAATCGGATCTTTGCCGCTGGACAACTGATCGGCAACCACGTTGAGCGAGGCGAACTCGGCCAGGCATATCAGGCGGCGCAGGCGCTGGTCAAGCGTCATCCGGAGAGTGCCGAGGCCCATTTTACGATGGGCTATGTCTATCGTTATGCCGGGATGCTGGAGCAATCGACGACTGAATGCAACACGGCGCTGGCGCTCGATCCCGGTAACTATACTTTTCGTTCTTGCGCCTGGGCGTTCATGGAGTTGGGTAAGACCGAGCGGGCCGCGGATTTTGTCCGTCTGGATGCCGGGTCGGAGTGGGCCGCGTATGTGATGCCATCCATCCTTCTCCGCGAGGAGAAGATTGAGGAAGCACGCGAGGCCGTGAAGCGCATGCCGAGCACGCCGCGCTATCACCGCGATCTGCTGGAGTCTTGCCTGCAGTTGCGGCCCGCCGCGGATCTGGACCGGATCGCGCACGAAGCGGAAACCAGTCTGCCCACCGAACCCGACCCGGAGACGTGGTATTACCAGGGGGCCCTTTTCGCGTACTGTGGCAAGAAACAAGCAGCTCTCCACCTGCTCCAGAGCGCGGTCGAACAGAACTATTGCGCGCATGAGAATCTGCTTTATGATCCTCTGCTGGCAAAACTCCGCACAGATACAGCTTTTAACAAAGTGTTGACCGCTGCGGGCGTTTGCCAGGAGGCGGTTCGAGCGTCAGGTAACACGCCGGGCCAGTGAAACACATTTAGTGTTCAAAGCGGCAGCGTGCAAGCTGGTACAATCCCGCTTGTCGAAATGGGTCGCCCCTCCGCTAATTATTCCCGCAAACAAATCTCCACAGAGGATATCTCATGATTTTTATCCGAAGGTTTTTCGCGTTGATGGTTGTCGGCTGTGTCATTGGCTGTGCCTGCCTGACGGAAGCGCAGGAAGCGCAAGAAGGGCGCTTGCTGCGTTTCCCCGACATCTATAAAGACAAGATTGCGTTCATGTACGGGGGTGATCTCTGGCTGGCGTCAAGCTCCGGAGGCACGGCCCGCCGCATTACTTCGCATCCGGGGCGGGAACTATTTCCAAAGTTTTCGCCGGATGGAAAGTGGCTGGCATTCACGGGCCAGTACGATGGCAACTTTAACGTCTATGTAATGCCGTCCGAGGGCGGTCAACCGAAGCAGTTGACCTTCTACCAGGGATCGGCGCAGCCGCTCAGCGACCGCATGGGCGTGCTCAACCAAGTAATCGGCTGGACGCCAGATGGTAAGAGCATCGTATTCCTTTCGCGTCGTGACGCTTCAAACGGCTGGATCAAACGTCCATACACCGTGAGCATCGACGGTGGACTGCCGCAGCCCATGCCCATGGATGAGGGTGGCCTGCTTTCGTTCTCAGCGGACGGCACAAAGATCGCTTACAACCGAATTTTCCGCAATTTCCGGCAGTGGAAACGCTACACCGGCGGCTTGGCGCAGGACATCACCATCTACGACGTCAAGAACAATGTCGTTGACCAGGTCGTCCCGCACACGGATTACACCGACACGTTTCCGATGTGGCACGGGAACTTGATTTATTTCATTTCCGATCGCGGGCCGGGACACCGGCTCAATCTCTACAGCTATGACCAGGGCAGCAAGCAGGTCGAGCAACTTACTAAGTTCGACGAATTCGACGTCATGTGGCCGAGCCTTGGCCCCGATGCGATTATTTTTGAAAATGGCGGTTCCCTGTATACATTCGACCTGCAGACGCGGCAGCCGAAAAAACTCACCATCTATGTGAACGGCGAGCGCGGCCAGGCCATGAAGCACTGGGTGAGCGCGAGCCGGCAAATCACCGACTTCGACATCGCACCTGACGGCAAGCGAGCCGTGTTTGCGGCGCGCGGAGAAGTCTTCACCGTTCCAGCGAAGGATGGAAGCATCCGCAATCTGACGCATTCCCCTGGGGTTCGCGAACAACATGTGGCGTGGTCGCCGAATGGGCAATGGATCGCCTACATTTCAGACCGCACCGGTGAAGATGAGATCTACATCGCTCCGCAAGACGGACTGGCCGCCGAAGAGCAGATCACCAGCGGACACAAGGGTTTCATGTTCCAGCCGGCGTGGTCCCCGGACAGCTCGAAAATCGCTTGGGCCGACAAGGATTTGAAACTCTGGTATGTCGACATCAAGGAGAAGAAGCCCGTCGAAGTGGACCGCGGCAAGTACGGCGAGATTCAGAATTACAGCTGGTCCCCGGATAGTAAGTGGCTGGCTTATGATAAGAATTTAGAGTCTGGGTATTCGGCGGTGTATCTGTACGGCTTAGCCGACCACAAGATCACCGCCGTGACTTCAACTCTCAATAATAGTTACTCTGCGGTATTCGATCGTGACAAGCGATACTTATACTTCCTTTCTGATCGCGACTACAACGAAGTGCTGGGTAACATCGATTTCGAGTTTGCGAATCCGAAAACGACCCGCGTCTACGTGGTCACGCTGACGGCGGACGAGCCTTCACCCTTTCCAGCTTTGAGCGACGAGGTGAAGGTGAAGAGCGAAGAGCCAGCGGCGGCGCCGGTGCCTGAGTCGGACAATAAGTCGAACGACAAGAAGAACGCGAAGCAGTCGCCGAACAAAAAGGAAGAGAAGCCCGCAACCGAAGAGAAAGCCGCGCAAACCGAGACCAAGGAGCCTCCGAGAGTCTTCAAGATTGATCTCGATGGCATCCAGAATCGCATCGTAGCCCTGGCCGTTCCACCTGCGGTGATTCGCAGCCTGGACGCTTCCAAAGACGCGATCTACTACTCGACGTCGCCGATTCAGGGACTGTCGGGACCGCTCGCCGGAGAAACCCCCGCGATTCACGCCTACGATTTGAAAGAACGCAAAGACAAAGTGCTGTTGGATGGCGCGGATCGTTTCGCACTTTCCGCTGACGGCTCGAAGCTGCTGTACCGGGCCGAGGGCGAGGGGCCGGTGGGGATCATCGATGCCAAACCCCCGGACGCGCCCCACAAGGTCGGAGATGGCGCGCTCAAACTGGACGGCATGCGAGTCGAGGTCGATCCTGCGCAGGAATGGAAGGAAATTTTCAACGAGGCCTGGCGGCAGGAACGCGATTATTTTTTCGAAGCCTCGATGAATGGAGTGGATTGGCAGAAGACCAAAGATCAATATGCGCAGTTGCTTCCCTACGTGGCCGATCGTTATTCGCTGACTTACATCATGGGCGAGATGATCGGGGAGTTATCGAATTCGCACACCTATGTTGGCGGCGGCGATTTCCCGGATTTGCACCCGGTGAACGTCGGATTGCTGGGCGCGGACTATGAAACCGACCCGGCCAGCGGCATCTACCGAATCAAGAAAATCTTCTCCGGTGAGAACTGGGACGCGCACACCCGTTCTCCCTTGACCGAGCCGGGCGTCAATATCAAAGAAGGCGATTACCTGGTCGCAATCAACGGGCGCGCGCTGCGCACTCCGCAGACGCCCGACGAATTGCTGGTGAACACGGCCAATGAGGTGGTCACGCTCACCGTCAACTCCAAACCCGCGGCCGACGGCGCCCGCAAGGTGGTGGTGAAGCCGATTGGCGACGAATACAACTTGCGCGAGTTGAACATGATCGAGACCAATCGCAAGAAAGTGGACGCGGCCAGCGGCGGCCGCATCGGCTATGTCTACCTGCCCAACATGGGCGACGAAGGACTCAACCAGTTCGTCAAGCAGTACTTCCCGCAGATTCGCAAGGAAGGCATGATCTTCGACGTCCGCTACAACGGCGGCGGCTTCGTGGACGAGCTCATCTTTGAGCGGCTGCGGCGCGTGCTGGCTGCCATGGGTTCGGCCCGCAACTGGGAGCCGGGCCCGCGCCCTGCCAGCGTCTTCTACGGGTACATGGCCTGTGTGACCAATCACTACGCCGCGTCCGATGGAGACATCTTCAGCTACATGTTCAAGCAGTACAAACTGGGACCACTCATCGGCGAGCGGACCTGGGGCGGAGTGCGCGGCATTCGCGGGGAAATGCCGCTCATGGATGGCGGTTACATCACGCGTCCGGAATTCTCTCTGTACAGCCTCGACGGCAAGTGGCTGATCGAGAACCGCGGTGTGCAACCCGATGTGGTGGTGGACAATCCACCGGACCTGGTCTTGAAGGGACAAGATCCACAACTGGAAAAAGCGGTGGAGATGCTGATGGAGCAGATCAAAGCGAATCCAAAGAAACTGCCGGCGCGGCCGCCCGACCTGCCGACCTACCCGGAAGGGCCTGGGCTGTAGGCGGCAGGACTTCGGGCTTCGATCCGGTGGCGCTCACCGGCGACATGGAGTGATCGGAGCCCGGTTCTGCGCTCGATTCGTTGACTAGCAGATGCCGCATCCTTAAGATGAAGCGACCCAATAGCTGGGCATCTCCTAGTGATCGACCAGACCATCTCGCATTACCGCATCGTCGAGAAACTCGGCGGCGGCGGCATGGGCGTGGTCTACAAGGCAGAGGACATCCGGCTTCATCGCTTCGTCGCCCTCAAGTTCTTGCCGCCAGAGGTTGCCCGTGACCCGCAGGCACTCGCCCGCTTTCAGCTTGAGGCGCAGGCCGCCTCCGCACTGAATCACCCGAACATCTGCACGATCCATGACGTCGGCGAGCAAGACGGTAACGCCTTCATCGTCATGGAGTATCTCGACGGCGTAACCTTGAAATACAGGATTGCCGGCCGTCCGCTGGATCTCGATTCCCTGCTCCGATTCGCGATTGAAATCGCCGACGCGCTCGACGCGGCCCACACCGCTGGCTTCATCCACCGCGACATCAAGACCGCAAACGTCCTGATTACCAAGCGAGGCCAGGCCAAGGTCCTCGATTTTGGCCTCGCCAAAGTGAGTGGCCCCAGCCAAGACAGTGGAAGTGGTCCGGACGATCCCACCTTCGTGGGCCGCGACCTGACCACAGCGGGCGACACTCTAGGCACGGTTGCCTACATGTCACCCGAACAGATCGAGGGCAAGCTCCTGGACGGACGCTCCGACCTGTTTTCGTTCGGGATCGTACTGTACGAGATGGCGACCGGCCGGACCCCATTCGAGAAGCCAACCAAGGGAGCTACCTTCGGCGCCATCCTGCACGAGCAGCCGACTCCCGTGAGGCAATTGAATCCAAGCATTTCTGGGCGCCTGGAAGAAATCATTCATAAGGCACTGGAGAAGAATCGCGATCTTCGCTACCACCACGCCTCTGAGATGCGCGCCGACTTGCAGCGCCTGAAGCGGGACCTGGAGAGCGGACACTCTTCAACCGCGAGCACGGTAGCGGTGGAGAAACTCCTCCCGGTTCGGGGTGGAAAGCGTTGGAAGTTTGCGATTCCCGTTCTGCTGAGTGCGGCGCTCGTCGCGGGCGGGCTTTACTATCGCTCGCATCAAACCAAGCCACTGACCGACAAGGACACTATCGTCCTCTCCGATTTCACCAACACAACGGGCGACAGCGTTTTCGACGACACGCTGAAGCAAGGACTCTCGGTGCAGCTTGAGCAATCGCCCTTTCTCGATCTGCTCTCCGAGCGCAAGGTGAACGAGACTTTGAAGCTGATGGGCCGTCCCGCCGGTGACCGGTTGACGCCCGAGGTTACACGCGAGGTTTGCCAGCGCACGGGCAGCAAGGCCATGCTCACCGGCTCGATTGCTGGATTGGGCAGCCAGTACGTGATTGGTCTGAAGGCGGTGAACTGCAACACGGGGGACGTGCTGGCCGAAGCGCAGGAGCAGGCGACGGGCAAGGAAGCGGTGCTGAAGGCCCTGGACAAAGCGGCGGTCAGTTTGCGCAGCAAGCTGGGCGAGTCGCTCAGTTTGGTGCAGAAATACGCCACTCCGGTGGAGGAAGCGACCACGCCATCGTTGGAAGCGCTGAAGGTGTACAGCCTGGGACGGAAAACGCACTATGCGAAGGGGGACACCGCCGCTCTGCCATTCTACAAACGGGCAGCAGAACTCGACCCGAATTTCGCCAGAGCCTACGTCTCGATGTCGGGGGCCTACAGCGACCTCAACGAAATCAGTCGGGCGGCGGAGAATGCACGCAAGGCTTACGAGTTGCGGGAGAAGGTGAGCGAACGCGAGCGGCTCTCCATCGAGGCAAACTACTACCTGACCGCGACGGGAGAGCTGGAGAAGGCAGCGCAGGCCTACGAACAGTGGCAGCAGACCTACCCGAGAGACGAACTGCCTCACATCAATCTGGGATTCATTTCCGCCAGCCTGGGAAACTGGGAAAAGTCATTAGACGAATGCCGCGAGGCATTGCGCCTGGAACCGAACAACGGTACCAACTATCTCAACCTCGGTAACGCCTACGCGAGCCTCAACCGGCTGGACGAGGCGGAGGCGGTGTACAAGCAGGCCGAGGAGCGCAAACTGGAGGGCGAGACCCTGCTGGCGAACCGCTACCAGATGGCCTTTGTGAAGGGCGACACGATACAGATGGCGCAGGTGGCAGCGGCCGCCATGGGCAAGCCGGGCACGGAAGACTTGCTGCTGGCCTCGCAAGCGGACACGGAAGCTTGGTACGGGAAGTTGAAAAATGCGCGCGAGCTGACGCGACAGGCGATGGATTCAGCCCAGCACAACGATGCCAAAGAGGCTGCCGCAACGTATCAGGTAGCGGCGGCGTTGCGCGAGGTGGAGGAAAACCGGAAGCAGGCGCTTGCCGATGCCGATGCAGCAGTGAGGCTGGCCCCGAACCGCGACGTGCAGGCGATGGCGGCGCTGGCTCTGGCGCGGGCAGGCGATACGGCAGGGGCGGAGAAACTGGCGGCCGAACTCGACAAGACATTCCCGCTGGACACGCTGGTGCAGAGGTATTGGCAGCCCACGATCCGGGCAGCCGTCGCCTTGGAGCGCAAAGACCCGAACCGCGCAGTCGAACTATTGAATCTGGCAAGCACGGTAGAACTCGGGCAGCCCACGAACGTCACAGTAATCCTGTGCCCAGTTTATTTGCGGGGAGAGGCCTATCTCCTGATGCACGACGGCAACCGAGCGGCAGCGGAATTCCAGAAGTTCATCGACCATTACGGGCTGGTGCTGAACTCTCCCTGGGGAGCGCTGGCCCGGTTCGGCCTCGCTCGCGCTTACGCCATGCAGGGAAGCACGGCCAAAGCCCGTGCTGCATATCAGGACTTCCTCACGCTCTGGAAAGACGCCGATCCCGACATCCCCATATTGAAGGAAGCCAAGGCAGAGTACGCGAAGCTGCGGTAAATTCCGACGCTCAAACCTTGAAAGCATCTAGACGATTGGCTGTTTTAGTCCGCGACACAACGAAGTGACCTTCGCAACCGATCATCGAGCCGATCGAGATCGTTCCCGAGTAATGGCGCACTCGGAAACTGACCACCACCAGCCTGACTTTCCGCTTGCAGCCGGGCGGGAGCTTAGGTACTATCACGACTACTCTTTGGTGCAACCGTGACGAATGGACGGAGTCTCCGAGGAATTAGTCTTAAAATCCCCAGGGTACGAGTATGCCTGTCCGTTTCGGTGCGGGGGAGAGTGAGCTGAGAGACTAGAAATCGTAAGTGCTCCCGAATCCCACCCGCCAGAAACGCTGGCAAGGTGGGTTTTGTTTTTTCCAGGAGCAGCGCAGGGAGATCTCATGACGGATCAGAAAAACACGCCAATTATAAGCAAGACCAAGACAATGACAATGACCGGCGCCAGTATTCTCTGGGAATGTCTGGAGCGTGAAGGCGTAAAGCACGTCTTTGGCTATCCCGGCGGCGCCATTCTGCCCGCCTATGACGCGCTGAAGCACAGCAAGATCCATCACGTGCTGGTGCGCCACGAACAAGGCGCCACCCACATGGCCGACGGCTACGCGCGCGCCAGCGGAGAGGTGGGAGTTGCGGTTGCGACCTCGGGGCCGGGAGCCACCAACATGGTCACCGGAATCGCCACCGCCATGCTCGATTCCTCGCCGATCGTCTGCATCACCGGCCAGGTCGGCAGCAAGCTGATCGGGTCGGACGCGTTTCAGGAAACCGACATCACCGGCGTGACTCTCCCGATCACCAAGCACAACTATCTGGTTACCCACGCGAGCGAAGTGGCGCGCACGATTCGTGAAGCTTTCTATGTCGCGAAGTCCGGCCGCCCCGGTCCGGTGCTGGTCGATATCACGAAAGATGCGCAGCAGGGTACGTGCGAGTTCGACTGGGAAGCGGCCAAGCCGCAATTGCCGGGTTACCGCCCCGACCTTTCGCCCGCTCCGCAGGAGTATGCGCAGGCGCTGGAGTTGATCCACAATTCGAAGCGGCCCGTGATTCTTGCCGGCCACGGCATCATCATTTCCGGAGCCATGCGCGAGGTGCGCGATTTTGCCGAGCGCGCCGGCATCCCGGTCGCGCTCACGCTCCTCGGCCTCGGTGCGTTCCCCGCGTCGCATCCGCTCAACCTAGGAATGATGGGAATGCACGGGGAAGCCTGGGTCAACCACATGATCCAGGAAGCCGACCTGCTGCTTGCCTTCGGCATGCGCTTCGACGATCGCGTCACCGGCAACCTGAAAACGTACGCGCCCAATGCTAAAAAAATCCACATTGAGATCGATCCCGCGGAGATCAACAAAAACGTCAAGGTCGATGTTCCGCTGGTCGGCGATTTGCGGGAAGTTTTGCTGGAATTATTGCCGCACGTCGAGTCCATCGATCGCAGCGAGTGGCTGGATTCCATTGACAAGCTGAAGGGCGATTCCGCCGTGCGCGACATTCAGAACCTGCCCGACAGCGGCCATCTCTATGCCGCGCATGTCATCAATGATCTATGGCACCAGACGCGCGACGGCAACACCATCGTCGTAACCGACGTCGGCCAGCACCAAATGTGGGAGGCGCAGTACTACAAGCATGAGCATCCGCGCTCGCTGGTTACTTCCGGCGGATTGGGCACGATGGGTTTCGCGCTGCCCGCCGCCATCGGCGCCAAAGTCGCTTGCCCCGAGGCCGAGGTTTGGGTGGTGGTGGGGGATGGCGGATTCCAGATGACCATGTGCGAACTGGCGACGCTAGTGCAGGAAAATCTGAAGATCCATATCGCCATCATCAACAACGGATTTCTCGGCATGGTGCGGCAGTGGCAGGAATTTTTCTACGACCGCAACTACGCGGCAACGCCCTTGCTCAATCCGGATTTCGCAAGGTTAGCCGAGGCTTACGGCATCCGAAGCGCGACTGTGTCGGAGCGTTCGCAGGTCGTGCCCGCCGTCCAATCGGCGCGCCAGCACGAGGGGCCGATGCTGATTAACTTCAAGGTGGAACAGGAAGACACCGTTTATCCGATGGTTGCGGCCGGCGCTGCACTGCACGACATGATTCGGCGGCCGAGCCCGATTGTCGAGACTGCAGACGACGAATAAATTTATTGAGGCATTGAGTCATTGAAACATTGAGACATTGAACCAATGATTCAATGACTCAATGTTTCAATGATTCAATGACTCACGCCAGCTCGCAGCCGAGAAAGACGAACAACAAACTATGCTGAATACTTTCATGGTGTACGTCGAAAATAAACCGGGCGTGCTCACCCGCGTGGCTTCGCTGTTTCGCCGCCGCGCCTTCAATATCGATTCGCTCACGGTGGGGCGGACTGAAAAACCAGAAGTGTCGCGCATGACCATCACCGTCGACGCCGACCGCGACCAGGCCCGCCGCATCGAAGCGAATCTCTACAAACTGGTGAACGTGCTGCTGGTCGAGAACATCACCAATCAACCTGCGATCATCCGCGACCTGGCCATGATCCGGGTGGCGGCCACGCACGAAGCGCGCTCCCACGTGCTGGAACTCGCCAACGTGTTTCGCGCGCGTGTAGTCGATGTCGCTCCCGAATCATTGACCATCGAAATCACCGGCGCAGAAGACAAGATCGACGGACTGCTCGAATTGCTGCGTCCGTATGGTGTATTGGAGATGGTGCGCACCGGCATCGTCGCCATGCGACGTGGCAGCAAGTCAGCCGACGCCGCCTCCACGACGGAAAGCACGGCGCCAGGCGCCGCCAATGACGATGTCTCCTACTCCGTCTAAGACAGCCGATTTGCCGCAGACTGGAAGAGGACTGGAAGTGTCAAATCCAGGCGTCGGTGATGCCAAGCTCACCTGATTGGTTGGGCGTAGTCATTGCGAGTCATTCCGAAAGATCCCGAATCCTCTCGGGAATGAAGTAGAGATCCCTTCCTGTCTCAGGGCGATGGATTCTTCGCCCATCCCTGAAGTTCGGACAAAAGTTCGCACAAAAGTCCGCGCGACCAGTGCAGGCGCAGGACTGCCGATCCGTCCATCGGAGACTGTCGAAGGTGCCGGTGCGCGCCCGTTTGGGTTCCGCGAATGCTCCATCTCGAGAATTATCGAGCCGCACGGTGAGAGCTTTCTAATTGAATCGGGACTTTTTGCCGAGGGGTTGATTGCGGGAACCGAAAATCGAGACCGCCCGGCGCCTCCGCACTCAAGCGATAGAAGGCCGCGCCGATGGAGATTCGTATGGATGATTCCGACGACATTGTCAAAGAGTTTCTGGTCGAGAGCTACGAGAATCTCGACCGTTTGGACCGGGAACTGGTCGGTCTGGAGAAGAATCCCCAAGATCGCGACGCGCTGGGCAGCGTGTTCCGTACCATTCACACCATCAAGGGCGCGTGCGGATTTCTGGGCTTCAACAAGCTGGAAAAGGTGGCGCATGTGGGGGAAAGCCTGCTGACCCGACTGCGGGACCGGCAGCTCACCCTGAACCCGGAGATCACCACGGCGCTGCTGAGTATGGTGGATGCGGTCCGCCAGATGCTGAGCCAGATCGAGACGGCGGGCCAGGAAGGCGAGCGCGACGATTCCCTTCTGATTGCCACCCTGACCCAACTGCTGCAGTCGCCCGAAGCGCCGGCGGAAGCGCCGGCAAAGACAAAGTCCGCGGTTGCCCCCGTGCCGGAGAGGGCTTCCGAAACAGCCGACTTGCCACCAAATATCGGCGACATTCTGATGCAGCGGGCCGGCGTCACCGCGGCGGAGGTCCTGCTCGCGGCCAGGCGGCAGAAAGAAGGCGACCCGCGCCACATGGGCGAGATTCTGGTGGAACAGGGCGCGGCGGGGCCAGCCGATGTCGTGGATGCGCTGCGCGTCCAGCAGTCCTCCCGCGCGCAGGCGACCGCCTCGGACAGCACCATCCGGGTGGATGTTGGATTACTGGACAAGGTGATGAATCTGGTGGGGGAACTGGTGCTGGCGCGCAACCAGGTCCTGCAATTCGCCAACCGCATGAAAGACACCAGCTTTCTGGCCGCCTCCCAGCGTCTGAACCTGATCACCACCGAACTGCAGGAGGGGGTCATGAAGACGCGCATGCAGCCCATCGGGAACATCTGGGGCCAGTTCCCGCGGACGGTGCGCGACGTCGCGCTCGGTTGTGGCAAGCAAGTGGGCATCGAGATGGAGGGCAAAGAGACGGAACTCGACAAGACCATCATCGAGGCGATCAAGGACCCGCTCACCCATCTGGTGCGCAATTCCGTGGACCATGGGATCGAACTTCCCGAAGACCGCGTGAAGGCAGGCAAGGATCGAACCGGACGCCTGATTCTGCGCGCCTTTCATGAAGGAGGGCAGGTCAATATCGAGATCAGCGACGATGGCGCCGGCTTGAACGTGGAGCGCCTCCGCAAGAAGGCGGTCGAACGCGCCGTGATCACCGCCGAACAGGCGGCCCACATGACCGAACGGGAAATCTTCAATTTGATCTTCCTTCCCGGATTCTCCACCGCGGAAAAGGTGACGAACGTGTCCGGCCGCGGCGTCGGTATGGATGTGGTGAAGACGAATGTCGAAAAAATTGGCGGTACCGTGGACGTTCAATCCACGCTGGGCCGGGGCACGACCGTTCGCGTCAAAATTCCCCTGACGCTGGCCATCATCCCCGCGTTGGTGGTGACCTGCGGCGGCGATCGCTATGCCATTCCTCAGGTGAGCCTGCTCGAACTGGTGCGGCTCGAGGCGGACGAAGTGGCCAAGGGCATTGAGTTGGTTCATGGCGCACCGGTCTACCGGCTGCGCGGACGACTCCTGCCTCTGGTGTACCTGAATCGGGAGCTGAAACTCGCCGCCGATGCGCGCCCCGCGAAGGAACGGGACGGAGCCGTTAACATCGTTGTCCTGCAAGCCGATGAGCGGCAATTCGGACTGGTGGTGGATCAGATCAACGACACTGAAGAAATTGTGGTGAAGCCGCTGCGCAAACAGCTCAAGACGGTTAAGACGTTTGCCGGATCGAGCATTATGGGTGACGGCAAAGTAGCCCTCATTCTGGACGTGCTCGGCCTGGCGCAGCGCGCCAGCGTGGTTACGGAAACCAGGGACCGCGCCATGACGGAAAAAGCCACGGAAGCGGCGGCGACGGCGGGAGAAAAGCAGACTTTCCTGCTCTTCGCGGGCCTGGGCGACTCCCGCATGGCCATACCGCTGAGCACGCTGGCGCGCCTGGAGGAGTTTCCCGTGGCGCAAGTGGAAATGTCGGGCAGCCAGTGGGTGACACAGTATCGCGGCCAGATCCTGCCCTTGATTCGCCTCAATGTTGTCATGGAAGAGCGGCGCAATCGGCTGCGAGCCCTGCAAGCTCCGCCCACGCCCGATTCCCCACCGATTCAGGTGCTTGTGCTGAATCACGATGGGCGCTCCTTCGGCTTAGTCGTGGAACGGATTCTGGACATTGTCGAAGACCGGGCGGACGTGAAGTCGGCGGCGACCCGGGCATCCGTTCTCTATTCCGTCTTGATCGGGGACCGGGTCACCGAATTGCTCGATATCCCGGCGATTCTGCGCAGCGCGGATGTGATCACTACGCAGCCCGGCCTGGCGACGAGATCAGCGGAGGTTGCGAACTAAGCTATGGCCCACACTTCGGTCCAAACTTCACAGTTTTGCACGTTCTATCTGGACAAGCTGCTGTTCGGCGTGGAATTGAAAGGCGTCCAAGAAGTCATTCGCTCGCTGGATATGACGAAGGTTCCGCTGGCGCCGGCAGTGGTCAGTGGCCTCATCAACCTGCGGGGACAAATCGTCACGGCGGTCGATCTGCGGCGGCGGCTGGAACTGGCGCCGCGGCCGGCGGATATGCTGGCCATGAACGTCGTGGTTCGCTCGGAGGACGGCGCGGTCAGCCTGCTGGTGGACGAAATCGGCGATGTGGTCGAGGTCGAGGAAACCAGCTTTGAGCCGCCGCCCGAAACCTTGCGCGGCGCAGTGCGGACCATGATCCTCGGTGTCCACAAACTGAATGACCGGCTCTTGCACGTGCTGGACATCGAAAAAGCGTGCCAGATGACGGATGTGGTGGAAACCGCGGCGGCGGGGCGATAGCTCGCTCGGCTTCGGCCGACAAGCGCCGCAGCGGTCGCGCCCGCGCAGTCCGCTGACAATGGGTTTACTGATTTTGAATTCGGAAAGTTGGGGAGAAAAGGAAATGAAACTCACACTTGGAAAGAAACTGGGACTGGGCTTTGGAGTGATCCTCGCCTTGATGGTTCTTAGCTCTACCATGACCTACCTGAAGTCGGGCGACATCAGTCAAAGCCAGAACCGCGCACTCGATTTACGTGTCCCAACGCTCGAAGTCGCCAAGAATTTGCAGCGGGATCTGAATCAGACCATGAGCAAAGGCCGCCAAGCCGTTCTCGCGGGAGCAGAACCGGACAGGAAGGAGGCAGCTAAGAAGTTGTTCGACGGAGCTTGGGGCGACATCGAAAAGGACATCGCCGAGATGGACGAACTTGCTCCCAAATGGAGCGTTCAGGCGAATCGTGACCATCTGGCTGAGGTGAAGCAGCAACTTCCGTTGCTCCACGCGGCTCAGGAGGCTGCCATGAATCATGCGGCGGGCGGCGAGCGCGATGCTGTTATCAAGGGGGGTAACGAATTCGCCGACCAGGCTACACCGGCCAATGAGGCCATCAAAAAATCCCTTGGCGGCATGGTGGATTCGTTCGTCACGCTGCTGGACCAGAACAAGGAAGAATTGAAGGCGGACAACCGCTCGCTAACCCTGACGATGGCAGTAACCACCTTCGCGGCACTGGGCATCGGAGTTTTTGTGGCCATTTTCCTGAGCCGCGCCATTGCGGGCGCAACTCAGTCAGTGCTGGTCCAGGCGGAAGCTATCGCGGCGGGCGACTTGACCCGGGACGACTTGAAGGTCCGTAGCCAGGACGAACTGGGCGACCTGACCGCGGCGATCAATAAGATGAGTACCAGCCTGAAACGCATGATCCTCGCTATCACGGAGAATGCCGTGCACGTAGCCAGCGCCAGCGAGGAACTGAATAGCACCAGCCAGCAGATCACCGCCAACTCCGAGGAAACCTCGGCCCAGGCCGACGTGGTTTCGAAGGCGGCGCAGACGGTCAGCCAGAACCTTCAGACTGTCGCCACCGGCGCCGAAGAGATGGGCGCCAGCATCAAGGAAATCGCCAAGAACGCCACCGAAGCAGCGAGAGTGGCAACCGCCGCCGTCAAGGTCGCCGAAACCACCACCGCTACCGTGTCCAAACTGGGCGATTCTTCGACCGAGATTGGACAGGTCATTAAAGTCATCACTTCGATTGCGCAGCAGACGAACCTGCTGGCGCTCAATGCCACGATTGAAGCGGCACGCGCCGGCGAAGCCGGTAAAGGCTTCGCTGTTGTCGCGAACGAGGTGAAAGAGTTGGCCAAGGAAACCGCCAAGGCTACCGAAGACATCAGCCGCAAGATCGAGGCGATTCAGACCGACACGAAAGCAGCGGTGGACGCGATTGCATCGATCTCCGGAGTCATCAACCAGATCAACGATATCTCCAGCACCATCGCCACGGCAGTGGAAGAGCAGAACGCGACCACCAACGAGATGTCGCGGAACGTGAGCGAAGCGGCGAACGGCAGCAACCAGATCACCAGCAACGTTGCGGGGGTGGCGGAGGCGGCGCAGAGTACGACGCACGGAGCCACGGAGACCCAGAAGGCGTCGCAGCAACTGTTGGAGACCTCGGCCGAACTTCGCCGCCTGGTCGAGCAATTTAAGATCAACGCCGGCGAAAACGGCGGAGCCGCGACTCATGCGCAGAGCAGGGCGGCGCGTGCGGGTTCGTAGGCTCCGCGCTCACCCTGTGGCTGCTCGGTCGGGTGCTTTGTATCTGAGTGTTTCCGGCTGCGGTCCGGCGACCGGTTGCCTCGACCATGAAACGGACGGACACGGTTTGCTATGGCTCCCATTCGCATTCTGATAGTGGATGATTCGGTGGTGATTCGCAGGCTGCTCTCGGACACCTTGTCGGGAGATCCTGCGCTGGAGGTCGTGGCTACGGCCAGCGACGGGCGAATTGCTCTGGCGAAGATTTCACTGCTCAAACCCGACCTGATTACGCTCGACATCGAGATGCCGGTGATGAACGGCTTGGAAACCCTGGTCGAGATTCGCAAACTCTATCCAAAATTACCCGTGATTATGTTCAGTACTCTTACCGAGCGTGGCGCGGCTGCAACGCTGGATGCGCTGGCGCTGGGAGCGTCGGACTATGCCACAAAACCCAGCAATACCGGCAGTCCCGCGGTTGCCATCGAGCGCATTCGCACCGAGCTCATTCACAAGATCAAGGCGCTGTGTGGCGTAGTCACCTTGAATTTGCCGCCGCTGCCCGGGTTCCGTCCGGCAGTGAAAGTTCGACTACGCTCCGACGCCCGCATCGAAATTGTGGCCATCGGCACGTCGACCGGCGGACCGAACGCGCTGACTGCACTGCTCCCGCAACTCCCCGCAGATTTCCCCGTGCCCATCGTGATCGTGCAGCACATGCCACCCCTGTTTACGCGCCTGCTCGCCGAGCGTCTCAATACCCTCGCCCGGCTCGAGGTGCAGGAAGGCAACGCAGGGCAGAAATTGCAGCGAGGTCAAGTCTGGATTGCGCCCGGCGACCATCACATGACGGTGGCTCGCATGGGGACTGAATTCGTGCTGGGCATCAACCATGACCCTCAGGAAAATTCCTGCCGCCCCGCGGTGGACGTGTTGTTCCGCTCGGTAGCTCAAACCTACGGCGCGAACGCGCTGGCGGTGGTGCTCACCGGCATGGGAGCGGACGGCACTCGTGGGTCGGCCGACATACGGGAGGCGGGCGGGGAGGTAATCGCCCAGGACGAAGCGTCTTCGGTGGTTTGGGGCATGCCCGGCAATGTCGTTGCCGCCAACCTGGCCGATCACATATATCCGCTGGGCGGCATCGCGCCGGAAGTTGTGCGCAGGGTGTCGATGCGGAGGGCTTTCGCCACCGCTGCCCGCCCGTGAAGAACTTGGGAATTTACGAAACGATGCCCGGAAGTTTTAGCTGGCAAAAGATGAAACGATGCCCATCGAAATCGCAAAAGCGAAACCTGCCGTAACTCCGGACTCCAACCCGGGTGATCCGGCGTATTTGAAGATCCGCGATATGATTTACCGGATCTCTGGAATCTATCATGCCGAGGAGAAGCTTTATCTTCTGATCGGGCGCTGCGGGCGCCGGATGGTCGCACTCGGCGTGGCCAGCCCTTCGGAGTACCTGGAACACCTCACTACGCGCGGAAATCGCGACGCGGAGTTGCGCCTGCTGCTGAATGAAATCACCATCGGCGAAACCTACATGTTCCGTCACCCCGCCCAGTTGGATGCGCTGCGCAACGTGATTCTTCCCCAGATCCTGCAGACCAAAGGTCCTTTCGGCCTTAAACGGGTTCGCTTCTGGTGCGCCGGCTGCTCGACCGGAGAAGAGCCCCACACGCTGGCCATGTTTCTGCTCGAAGAAAAAGACAAGCTGCTTGCCGGTTGGACCTTCGAGATTCTCGCCACCGATTTGAACGATAATTCGCTGGAAGCGGCACGCGCCGGAATTTACGGAGAGTATGCCCTGCGCAGTACCAACGACCTGCTGCGCAGGAAATACTTCAAAGATGTTGGCGACAAGAAGCTCCAGGCCAACGACCTGCTCAAAGCGCAGATCCGCTTTGACCGCATCAACCTCAGTGACGACACCAAGATGTTGTTCCAGAAAGGGATGGACGTCATTTTCTGCTGCAATGTGCTGATCTACTTCGACCTGACTTCGAAGCGTCGCGTAGTGCAGCATTTTTATTCGAATCTGTTGCCCGGCGGCTACCTTTTCCTGGGAAGTGCAGAATCTCTGTTCCAGGTGGACGATTCGTTTCGGCTGGTCCATTTCCCAGGGACGACGGCGTACTGGAAACCGACAGCCGCTCAGGCCGGTGGAGGCAAGAAGTGAACGCCAAACTACAGTCACAACTGGAAGCTCAAATCAAGAAGCTAGATTCGATCTCGACCGCTCCCACAATCCTGATGCCGCTTCTCGATATGCTGCGCTTGCCTTCCGACAAAATCAGACTTGAAAAAGTAGTTGCGCTGATCTCTTACGACGGGTCGATCGCGGCGCAATGCCTCCGCCTGGCAAATTCTCCTCTCTTCGGAAGGCGCCAGACCGAAACCGTGCGCTCCGCGGTCATGGCTCTCGGCCTCGAGAGAGTACGCTCGATGCTGTTCGGTTTGTGCATGAATCGAGTCATCCCGCAAGATAAGTGGGTGATTGAGCCCAATGCATTTTGGCGCCACTCGCTTGGCTGCGCCCTGGTCACGCAAAGAATGGCACAGAAAATCGAATATCCGGCGCCCGAAAAAGCTTACCTGGCTGGGCTGCTGCACGACCTCGGTTTTCTGGTGATCTCGTTCCTTTATACCGAGGATTTTCGAGAATGCCTCCGACGTGCTTCTGAGCAGCAGGTACCCCTCCATGTCATCGAGGAGCAGGTTCTCGGGTTCACTCATTGCGAGAGCGGGCAGATGCTCTGCGAGCATTGGGGCCTGCCAAAGGAGTTGGTGGACGCAGCTCGCTGTCACCACGACGTAAGCCTTCTGCCCACTGCCGGACCGGTGGCCTGCCTGGTTCACCTGAGTGATCTTCTGTGCCGGGTGCGCTACCTGGGCTACGGCTATGACGAGATCATGGGAGTTGATCTCGGCGGCGATGCGGCGTGGCAAATCCTGGTTACTAGCTATCCTGCGCTTGAAAATATGGACCTCGTCCGTTTCACGCTCGACATCGACGGAGCCATGGACCAGATCGTAGCCACGGTGGATTCCGTTTTTGGAGCCAAAAGGATCGCCGCTCCTGCCACAAGCTAAGCTTGAGAAAGTTTCTTTGTCCGGTGAATTGTTGAGGGCAATAAAAAACGCCCTGAGCGTTTAAGCTCAGGACGCCTTCGGCAGCCCTCCCCCAGAACTGCCAAACCACGTGCTCATCCTATGTCTGTTTGGCCCCACTGTAAATGTCACTTCCGTAATGTAAAGCTCGCAAATAAGTACCGCGGGGTCATGGGCCGAGGTAACCTCACTTCGGGGGGGTAATAGATGCTATCTGTTTGAAAGCAAGAGGGAAAATCCATGAAAAGTTCTGTGGGCTGCTCCGCAAAACTGCCGACCGAGAGAAAAGCCGCAAGGCAGAAACGTCAGAAGCGACCGGATCACTTCTTCTCCCAGGTTTTTCCGCCGTCCGCGCTGCTCCAAATTTCGTGGTTACTGGTGGAAACTACAATCTCCGCCGGGCCACGCACATCGCCGCGTACATCCCCGCGCAAATCAATGTGAGTTACGTCGGAGCTCAGCGGCTGGCCTTTGATGGAAGGTTGCACCTGCACCCAAGTTACGCCGCGGTTGGCGGAGTGGAAGAGCGCGCCCGACTGCCCGCCGCTCCATACGTCCTCGTCGTGGCTTGCGTAGCACAGTAATGGATGATCCGCGCGCAAAGCGTTTTGCCAGCTCTGGCCGCTGTCCAGTGACCGTTGCAGGACACCCCCGGTAATCGCCCAAGTGACATTGTGCGCCAAAGTCTGGCTCGCAGGGGATGCCAGTTTCGCGGTAGACATCACATTCCTGGCTTGCGACCTGGCTGGTGCGGGAACAACAACAGCTGCCTTGGTTTCTTGCTGCTCGTTTGCTTCGATCCCTTGCAGCGCCGGCTTTGCCTTTTCAATCGCCGGCGTCTCGTTCCGCGCCATCAGGCTGCCTTCGGCGGAGGGCGCTGCCTCTACTGCGACGGCTGCTCCAGCAACCTCGACGGTTTCAGTCGCCCCTCGACTGGCCGGCGCATCGAGCACTGGGGCTAGGGCCGATGGCGCTGCCGACAGCCTGTCTGCCTGGCCTGAATCCTTCTTGTTGTCCGCAATCAGTATTCCGGACTTCGCCTGAAGCGACGGCGTCACAATCTGTCCAGCCTTGAGTTTCTTGGACAACCGCAATTCCGATTTTCCTCGTGCTTCGTCAGTTTTAGCCAAGGCTGCGGATTGGTCCGTGGACGACGATGCGATTGACGAAGATGCGATTTGCGGGCCGGAAGCGGGCGCCGCAGTAGTCGCGACCTGCGGATTTACGGAGGGCAGCATCGCCTGGTTCAGTTTCCCAGGACGCAGCAGAAGCACCGAGGCAACCACCGCAATTCCCGCTGCCAGCGCGGCCCAGCGCAGACTTGGCCAGGAGAAGCTTAGCTTGTGTGGCGCGGGCGTCCCCGCCCGCGAGACCGTTGCTCGAACTGCCCCAGCGTCGTCCGCAATTGGAGCGGCCACAATGTCCGCGGCCGGAAGCGCGAGAGCCACCACCTCGCGGCAGTCTCCGCAGAGCGCCAGGTGCTCAAGCACTCCGTCGCGCTCGGTCGTCGAAAGCGCCTTCTCGGCAAAAGCCGTCAGCAGATCCGCATCCGGATGCGCTCGCTCCGGCAATGCTCGGCCCGGCAAAGCACGCTCTGGCCGAGCAGCCCGCAGGCGGTCATACACGATTTTGGGTACTTCAGTCATTTCTTCCTTCAGTCGGTGCTTCCTTCGCCTGCGTCTTTTGCCGGAACCTTTCCCTCAGGGAACGGTTTCGCCCCGGAATCTTGCGTCAAACGCGAGCGCAAATTCAACCGTAGGTCCCGCACGTCGGTTTCCAGCGCTTCCGTGGCCTGGGCGTGGCTCATTCCCTGCATTCGCAGCCCCGCCAGAATGCGCTTCCGGAGCCCCGTTGCGAGCCGATCAAGCCGCCGGCTGACGCTCGATTCGTGCAGCCCCAGCGTGCGCGCTATCTCGGCCAGCGTCCGCCCATCCAGATAATAAGACGCCAGCGTAAATCGGTCCTCTGACGAAAGTTCCGCCAGTGCCTCATCGGTTGCCGCTTCCAGCCATTGGTCTGAAGTGCACGCCGGCTCAGGAACCGCCGCCGCAAACTGCACACCCTCTTCCGTCTGCTCTTCCAGACTGACCGTGCGTTTCTGCTTGCGATAGCGATTGATAAACTCCTGCGCCATCACCGTGCGCAACCAGCCTTCGAGCGAACCGCGGCCGGTGTAGAACACGAGCTTCGAAATGCGCACCGCATCGCGTGCGTTCACGCCATACAGATCGGCAAACAGCGAATCGGCCAACTCCGCGGCATGTGCGCCGTCGCGCGTAATGTGCAGAGCCATGCTGTGCAGCTTCTGCCGGTAGCGGCTGATGAAGTCCTGCCACGCCCGCTCGTTTCCCGCGGCACATGCGCGCGCCAGCGCCAGTTCTTCCAGACGCAGCCCGGCGCAGAAGTCAGCTTTCTGTTCCGCCGAAGCGTGGGCCGGATTGGGGGCGGAATTTTGTGCCGAATTGTGGGGAAGATACTTGCGCAGAATTTCATCGAGGATGGCCGCGAACTGCTCGGCGCTCACGCCGTAGGCCGCAGCCCCGCTGCGCTCGTAAAGAGCCATAGCGGCGTCTGCTTCGTGGCCGGATTGGGCGAACCTTAGCATGTCCCAGATGATGCTAGCAATTTATTTGATGCAAGGAAGAATAAATCGTGCGTTCTTCGATCAGCGAGCAGAGAAAGACACTCCTGGAAGACTCGCGGATCAGCCCCCGGCACGCTCTATCTTGGCGTGCCGGGTCGGCGGCACAAGCAGAAGATCGCGCGCACGCGGGAGCCTCGGTGTCTTTACCGGTGTCTTTACTGCTGGGAGGCCCAATTATGCGGCTGGTCGTCGCGGTTGCTGGAATCGCTCTGTTAGTAGTGGCGGCGGTTGTGGTTCCGTGCCTGCTGCAAGCAGGCGAAGTAACACCAGCGTCTGGATATTCTCTGCTCAGCCCGATTCGCAGCGGCAATCTGACTGTCTTTCCCGTTGTAGCCAGTAAGTCGTATGACACGGCAGAGTTTCTCACCCTCGATGAAGGCCTGCGCAACGGCGACGTTGTCGTGACTGAAGCAGGCCAGGCGCGTGGCCTTATCCGTCACCGCCCCGGCGAACCGGCAATCGTCCATCCCATACGCGACGCGGAGGTGAATCGGCTGGTGTTGGTTAATAACTCGAAGCGGCCGTTATTGCTCCTCGCCGGCGAGATAGTGACTGGCGGCAAGCAGGACCGCGTCATCGGCAAAGACCGCATCGTGCCCGCGGAGAGCGATCCGGTCGACCTGAGTGTCTTCTGCGTCGAGCCCGGGCGGTGGGTGCCAGCGAACGGCAAATACGAGTTCAGCAGCGCAGCAGGCGGCTCTGTCGGCCTTCTCGCCGCTCCCGTCGTGCGCAGCAAGGCGATGGGCGCGAAAGATCAGCAGCAAGTGTGGGACAGCGTCCGCACTTCGCAGAGCGCTATGGCGAGGAGCGTAGAAGCTACCGGCGCCGCTCCCGCTGTAAACGCAACCACGTCTTACGCGCGAGTGATGGACAATAAAGAAGTTCAAAAGCAGGTTGATGCTGTCGCCGAACCGGTTCAGCGCAACTACGAAAGCGTCATCCGTCAACTGCGCGATAAGAATGCGGTGGGCGTCGTGGTCGCCGTGAACGGAGAAATTGTCTGGGCTGATATTTTCGCGAGCACCCAACTGCTGCAAAAGTATTGGCCGAAACTTGCCCGCTCCTATGCCACCGAGGCCGTGGTGACGCGCGCCAAAGGCGGAGAGGCCAGCAGCAAAGACGCGCAGAGATTTCTCGACAATCTGCAGGGCCGCCACGAAACGGCTGAAACTGAGCCCGGCATCTATCGCCAGACGGAGATTACCGGTGACGGCTTCAAGGTGTTCGAGTTAACGTCGCTGCTGCCCAAGACAGGCTTCGCGGTGCACGTGGCCAAGATGGCCGACTAAAGCTCGTGTGGGGACGGGCGCCCTCGCCCGTCCAAGCCGAGCGTAGCTCGGCAGTTGCCTGTAGTCACAGCAATTCTGGCTTTGCTATAAGATGGCCGGCTGGTACGCGCGCAGAAATCTCTCGTCATTCGAAGCGCCGAGTGTTCAGGCGAGGAAATAAATATTATCCCTGTATGTCATATAGCTACTATCGAGATCGAGTCTCGCACTATGTTTCACGTGAAACATTTTTGATAGCAAACAAAGAACTTAGCCGGATTCCCACCATCAGTTTTTCATGTCCCGCGCCAATCCCTTGAGCACGACGTCATTCGCGTCATACGCGAGGTTGAGCGCGGGCAATTCGTCGCGCGTGAACCAGCGAACATCCGCCGCATCGCTCCCCGCTTTGAGATCGCCGCCAAGCGGACGACACAAGAAATCAATCAGCACATAGTGATATCGCACCCGTCCCTGATCGTCTCGGATCACACGCTCATACACGCCCAGCATCTCACCCGTCTCGACCGCCAATCCCGTTTCTTCGCGAGCTTCGCGGACCACCGCTTCGCGCAGAGTTTCACCGCACTCGAGGACGCCGCCCGGCAGCGACCACTCGCCGAGCAGCGGCGGCTGTCCGCGGCGGATCAGCAGGACGCGATGATCGTCGCGATGATCATCGACGATCACCGCGCCCACGCCCACCAGCGGGGACTCCGGGTATTCGCGTTTCATACGACAGGTTTCATGCGACACGTTTTCATTCGAGCCGGCCATGCGCTCATTATTTCGCGCCCACTTGGTACTGCTCGATCTTACCGTCGGGCATGATCCGTTCCCAAACCTCGAGGGTCTTTTTCGGAAAGTGCACTTCAAACAAGCGGAACGTCATGCCTCCGCGATCCTGCTTGTAGGTCTGAGTGAATTCTGTCGGCGTTCCCAGCGGCCCAAGGCTGCTGGTGAAATCTGTGAGAGCCTGTTCGGTGAAGTAACTGTTGCAGTTGTCGGTGAACAGGGCGCGATTGATCTTCCCTTGCTGCAAGGCCGCGAAAATTTCGAGGGATTGATCCTCCTGCTTGCTGGCATCGGCCTCGCGGAAAAGCAAAGCGGCAATCTTGCGGGCAATGTCGCCCGAGGCTTCGACCGAGTCCTCATTGACCAGGACGACCACCGCCATGCGTGCGTCCGGAAAAACCATATTGTGCGCGGTAAAGCCGGAGACTTCGCCGCCATGCTCGATGGCGCGCTGTCCGGATTCCTGCCGCACCTCCACGCCCAGGCCATAGCGCGTTCCCAGCCCGTTCTTGAGTACGACTTCTTTTTGCATCTGCGCGTAAGAGGCCGGCCGGAGCACGCTCTGATTAATCATGCTGATATCCCATTTCGCGAGATCTTCGGCGGGCATGGCCAGTTCGCCCGCGGCAAACAGCCAGCCCTTTCCCTCTTTCGGAGCCAGTCGCGGCAGCCCGATCGCGTAGCGCAGGTAGCCGGTCGCGTCGGTTTCGGTGAGCCGATTCTGGTCGATGTTCATGACGCTCTTCATGCCGAGCGGCACGAAGATGTGCTCGCTCAGAAAATGCAGAAGCGGCACGCCGCTCGCCTTCTCTACAATCAGTCCCGCAATTACAAAATTGGTGTTGCTGTATTGCCACTGAGTCGCAGGATCAAAATCGAGCGGCTTGCGCGCCCACTGGTCGAGAATTTTGTCCGCCGTGATGTATTGCAGCATGAACGGTGGAACGTAGTCCTGCGGCCAGTAGTCCTGGTAGCCCGAAGTATGGGAGAGCAATTCACGAATCGTGACTTCGTTGCCGCGGGTCAGGTTGGGCACAAATCGCGACACGGGATCGTCGAGCGATAGCTTGCCCTGTTCCGCCAGCAGCAGTACCGCGGCCGCGGTAAACTGCTTGCTGATGGAACCGATGCTGTAGCGCATCGAAGGCAACGCGGGCGTGTGCGGCTCGATGCGGCCGTCGCCATAGGCCTGGAGATAGGTGATCGCTCCACCTTGCACAATGGCGATCGAGGCGCTCGGAACGCCGGTGCTGGTCAGCGCCTGCCGTGCGATCGCATCAACTTTCTCCCGCAGCGCGGCAGAGATTGGCGCCGGGGCTTGTGCTTGCAGGAGGGAAGCAGTGAGCAAAACAAAAATAAAAACAAAAATAAAAACAGCGCGCAAATTTCCAAGTCGCGGCAGCCGATTCATGCAGCACTCCTCCGAAACCGGAACAGTATACGGCCTTGGGTTAATATCTTGCCGGGTGACGGCTCGCGATAGCGAATTTAGAGTTGCCGTGGCCGCAGGTAGTTGCCGAACTGCGCTCGGCTTGGACGGGCGAGGGCGCCCGTCCCCACCCGAGCCGGGCTACAGCAACGCTGAATCTCCGCTGGCGGAATTACAATAACCACCATGTCGCTTGACGAGTACAAACGAAAACGGCGCTTTGAGGAAACGCCCGAGCCTCCGCCCAAGCTCGAAAAACAATCGCAGCACCGCTTTGTCGTCCAGCGCCATCAGGCTTCGCGCCTGCATTACGATTTTCGCCTGGAGATGGAAGGGGTGCTCAAGTCGTGGGCAGTTCCGAAAGGGCCGTCGCTTGATCCCGCCGACAAGCGGCTGGCTATGCAGGTTGAGGATCATCCCGTCTCGTACTTCGATTTTGAAGGCACCATCCCTGCGGGCAACTATGGCGGCGGCACGGTGATGGTTTGGGACGCAGGTACATGGGAGCCATTATCGCCGGTGCCAGTCAACGGCGAGTACGTTCCGGGCACCGAGAAAGAAGCTGCCGCCATGCTGGCGAAAGGCGACCTCAAGTTTCGCCTGAAAGGAAAGCGGCTCAACGGCGATTTCGCGCTCGTGCACATCAAAGGCCGCGCCGGAAGCAAAGGAAATGAATGGCTGCTGATCAAGAAGAAGGACGATCATGTCGTCGCGAGATTTGACATCGACGCGTACGACACCTCCGTTCTTACCGATCGCACCATGGCGCAGATCGCCAGCGATAAAGGCTCCGAGGAATGGAAGAGCAGTCGTCCCGCATCGCGAGGGAGAGTGAAGGCCGCGTGGCTGGCGGACGCAATCGCACGCGCCGACTCGAAGCGAAGAGCTTTAACCGCGGAGAGCGCAGAGGACGCAGAGAAAAACAATAGTAAAAACCGACAACAAGCTGCTCGAAGCGCTTCTCAACCGAAGACCTTGGGGGCCGCGTCCAACGATGCCGCATCCAAACCAAGAAAAAAGAAATCCTCTGCGAACTCTGCGTCCTCCGCAGTTAAAGATTTCCCCGGCGCTGAGCAGAAGGCCATGCCCACGGTCATCCACCCGATGCTGGCTACTCCCGCTGCCAAAGCTTTCGACGATCCCGACTGGCTGTTCGAAATTAAGTGGGATGGCTATCGCGCTGTCGCCTTCATCGAAGACGGGCGCTCGCGGCTGGTTTCGCGCAGTCAGAATGACCTCACCGCGCAGTTTCCCGAACTCGGCAGCCTGCCGCAATTCGTAAAAGCTCAGCGTGCCATCCTCGACGGAGAGATCGTCGCGCTCGATGAAGAGGGCCGGCCTTCGTTCAGCCTGATGCAGCAGCGCACTGGATTCCAGCCGGGCAAGCGCCGTCTGCCGCGGCGCGAAGGCGTACCGGTCATCTACTATGCGTTCGATCTTCTCTACCTTGACGGCCTTGATTTGCGGCGCGTTGCGCTCGAGCAGCGCAAGCAGTTGCTACAGGACCGGATCGTTGCTGGCGAGAGCGGCGTCATTCATTTTTCCGACCACTATGCCGAGAAAGGTCTTGCTCTGTTCGAAGCAGCCAAGCAGCGCGGACTGGAAGGCATCGTCGCCAAGAAGCGCAGCAGCGCTTACGAAGAAAAGCGCTCGCGCGATTGGCTCAAAATCAAGATCACACAGCGTCAGGAATGCGTCATCGGAGGCTACACCGATCCGGAGGGCAGCCGCGAGTATTTCGGCGCGCTCGTCCTCGGCTTGTACCCTTCGACTTCCCCCTCGGCTTCGCTCGGGGCTTCGGCGGCAGGCTCTCAAGGACGCCTCATTCACGTTGGCCAGGTGGGCACCGGCTTCGATGAGAAGACGCTCCATGAAATCTTCGCTCGTTTGCAGCCGCTCAAGACGAAACAGAATCCGTTTTACGGCGAGATCGGCGGATTGCGCAAGGTTCAGTTTGTGCGGCCGGAGCTGGTCGCAGAAATCAAGTATGCCGAGTGGACTCACGAGACGGCGGAAGGCGGCATGAAGCTACGAGCGCCTGTATTCATGGGGCTCAGAGTTGATAAGCCGGCGGAGGAGTGCAGGCTGGAAGAAGCGGTCGCGAGCTAGGGTGACTTGCCCCGTAAATTCGCGACATACGTGTGAGGTGTCATCCTGAGCAAAGCGAAGGGACCCATGAATTTTATCGCTCGCGAAGAATACATAGGTCCTTCACTTCGCTCAGGATGACAGTTGGGATTTATATCGCGAACTTGCGAAACACGCCACTAGGCGTGTGCGAACGCTAGAACGCGCTGCCGCCGCCGCCGCCGAATCCGCCTCCGGAGAAGCCGCCGCCGCCGAATCCGCCTCCACTGCTGAAGCCGGATCCGCTGGAACTGGCTCTGGGGGCAGAAACGAAGACCTGGTGCATGTCGGAGGCCATGCTGTGCATGGAGCTAGAAAAGAAAAGCGGAGTGAATCCGACGTAGCCGTTTGGCGAAACGTACCAGTTGGGCGGGTCTTTTATGATTCCATCGAACGCTTGTGCCCAGTGGTGCTCGACTCCCAGCGCCATGGCGTAGGGGAGAAATTTCTCGAACGTGTCGGGCGGCATGCGCTTGATGCGGTCGGCGTCGACGCGGTTCATGAACTCCTGGAATCCGAGGACGGCGATTCTGGTGCGTGCACCGGCCACAGTCTTCGCCGTCATTTGGCGCGCGAAGAGCCACCAGATCAGCGCGGAAACCAGAACGCTCCCAATCACCAGCGGAATGGAATAGAACAGGTTCATCCAACCCATGATTTGCACGGCGATCACGAGGATCGCAATAACGACACCAGCGACGATGCTGTAGCCATTGGCCGATTCCGGGTCGAGCATGTAGATGCCCTTGCTTTTCAGCGAGGCCATGATGTCCTGGCGCACGATGGGAATCACGGTGTAGAAGCGGTTCTTGAGGCTGGACAAGCGGGTTTCGGCGCCGCCCAGAAAAATGTTTTCCAGCATCACGCGTTCGTGCGCCGTGAGTTCCGGGCCCCACTGCTCTCGCGGTTTCAACAAGTGGAATAAATAATCTTTGTGGTGAAAGACGAGGAAGGTGTCGACTTTTTCTTCGATCTTGATGTAGCCGCGCACGGCCAGATCGACGATGGTGCTGGTGATGTCGCGGGGATGGATGGTGTCGTCGAGTAACGTTCCGGCTTCGGCGGGACACATGCCTTTGGGCGGTTCGTACTGCGGGGCCACGGAGACGCCGGGATCGGGGTCGCGTCCGACGGAATACCAGAGGGCAAACATCACGACCAGGGTCAGCAGGGGCAGGAACACGACGGGATTGCTGCCCAGGAACCAGCCCAACTTCGTGAGCGCGGACGGAGGTTTGAGCACTCCCTGCGGAATATAAATGTCGATGGTGACGCCACCGCGCATGGGAAGCGGGTGGGTGGTTTCGAAGAGAACGTCGGCGCCTTTGACTTCGGCGCTCGCTTCGCTTTCCTTGGAACCGTAGGCGCCGGTGAAGGCCTGAGCGCGCAGTCCTCCGGCGGCATTTTCGGGCAGGGTCACGAAGGCCGAGGCATGGTCGATGGGAACCGGCCAATCGTTGCCGGTCACGTTCCAGTAAAACTCGTCGTAACTATCGAAAAAGCGGACACCGTTGCGCACGGAGTAATCGATGTTGACGACGCGCGTCGTGTCAACCGCGCCGGGAATGTAGATTTTTAGATCGCGGTAGGCTCCGGACTTGCTTGAATCGTACTTCAGTTTGTTTCCGTTTTCGTCGCTGACGCTCATGACATCGAGAAAGAGCGTGAAGTTGGTGCCCTGCGGTCCGGGATACTCGATCGGGATGGTGCGGTGAATGCCGTGCCACTCGCCGACGAAAACCAGTGTTATTTTTTCGCTGACCAGGGCGGTGCCATCGCCGGCGATGGAGATGGTGTCCTTGAAATCGGCGACGCGCCAGTTGTGGGCCTGGGCAGAGGCGGTGGCGGCGAGCGCGAGCAGTAAGAATATAACGAGGAGTCGGCGATTCGTATAAGCTCCGCGGAACATTTTCAGAACTTCACCCTTATCCAGAGTTGCTGTGGCCCCTGGCGACTGCCGAGCTGTGCTCGGCCGGGACGGGGCAAAGCCCCGTCCCCACGCGAGCTAAAACTTCACCGCGACTGGTTCGCGATCGGCGGCAGCCGTTTCGAAGAACTGCTTCTGCTGGAAGTTGAACATCCCGGCCAGAATGTTGGTCGGGAAAGACTGAATCTTGGTGTTCAGGTCGCGCACCACGGCGTTGTAGTAGCGGCGGGCGTTTTGAATTGCGTCCTCAATTTCGCTGAGAGAATTCTGGAGTTGCGTGAATTCCTGCGAGGCCTGGAGTTGGGGATAATTTTCGGCCACGGCAAACAGGCTCTTGAGCGCGCCGGTCAGCTGATTCTCAGCGGCAGCTTTGTCGACTGGGCCGGTGGCCTGAATGGCCATGGAGCGGAACTTCGCGATATCCTCGAACGTACTCTTTTCGTGAGCGGCGTAGCCCTTTACGGTTTCGACCAGATTCGGAATCAGGTCGTGGCGGCGTTTGAGCTGGACATCGATATCGGACCAGGCCGATTCCGAGCGCACGCGCAACTGCACGAGGCTGTTGTACATCGCGATCAGGAAGACGCCCAACAGAACTATGACTGCCAGAACGATCCAGGCCATGCAGATCCCCTCGATGCGGATTCAAGGGGACGTTAACACAGCGGGGGGCAGCGAGCAATGCGAGGTTTGATTCGTGGGTAGCCCTTGCTACTGTTGTGGAGCGTAGTATCCGCGGCGGGCGCGAACTTGCAGATCCTTTTTTAGGGCAGTGATCTGGATCGAACGGTAGCGTCCATCGGCGTCGAAGTCGGTGGGCTTGTAGGAGACGGCGTACTGGCTGCGCAGTTCGTCTTCAATGGCGGCGAACGAGTGGGTGATGTCTTTCATCTTGTAGGGGAAAAAGGCGCGGCCGCCGGTGGCGGACGCCAGGTCTTCGAGAACCTTGTCGCCGCGCAGAATCAGGCCGCTGTCGTCTGTGGAGATGGCGTAGACGAGGACTTCGGCGCGCTGCGCCATTTCAATGGCCTGGGCGCGCGTGTATTCGCTCTGATTGTCCTCGCCGTCGCTCAGGATGACGATGGCTTTGCGAATGGGATGGTCGGAATGTTCGCGGAGCAGCTTCTCCTTACACGCTTTGTAAATTGCGTCGTAGAGCGCGGTACCACCGCCATTGCTGAGGCGCTGCACTCCGGCGGCGAGTAATGGTACTTTGTCGGTGAAATCCTGGGTCAGGCGGCTCTCTTTGTTGAACCCTACAACGAACGCGCGGTCATAGCCGGGACGGATGATGTGCTGTAGAAATCCGGTGGCGGCTTCTTTTTCAAATCCAAAGCGACCCTGCACCGAGCCGCTCATGTCCACGAGCAGGCCCAACTCGATGGGCAGGTCGGTTTCGGGGCGGAAGTTGAGGATGGACTGCACGGGCTTGTGGTCGTCGAAGATGGAGAAATCGGTCTGGTTCAAATTGCGGACGAATTTGCCATGGCGATCGGTAGCGATGAAGAGCACGTTGACTTCATCGACGCGCTTTTTGATGGTGAGGACGTTTCCGTCCGCCTCGTCGCCGGTGGCGGGAAGGGCAGCGGCGCCACTCGAGCTCACCGCAACGTTAGAAGCGGCAATGACGTAGGAACTGCTTTGGGCGCGTCCGGAGATGGATAGACCAAGAACGACGGCGATCGCGAATACGATGAGTGCGAATCCGCTCGGTGCCAACCCGAATTGGTTGCGCTTCGTCATTCTTTCGCCTGGCTCGTAAATCTTATTCGGACGCCGTGAATATCGGAATCTTCAAATACTTAGATGCACGCCGGGGGCCGAAAACCGGGAAAGCGCGCTCCAATTGACTGTAGGCCGTTATCGGGTGCGCGTCCAAGTTACAAAAGGAGTACGTAGACGGTGCGTACTCTAACCATAGGCTGGTCAATAGGTTGGGAATCTGGGGCTAAAGGCGCCCAGGGATGGGGCTGAAAGCAACAGGTCGACTCTGGCGCGTGAATTTTTGCGGGCCTTTCGGGTGAGAAAAGTATCAGGATATTTTTTGCATGATTGCGTGCGCTTCGTGCAAGAAGTTCTGAATGCCAGGCCCGCATCTGGAGTTGCACTTCTGAATGGGATAATCTTGAAAACCGCCGGAAACGGTATCCGGCTCGGAGTCGCGATATGTATTTTGAACAGTTTTACCTAACCTGTCTGGCCCATGCTTCGTACATGATCGGATCGGACGGCGAGGCGGCGGTCGTGGATCCGCAGCGCGATGTGGACATCTATCTGAAGGCGGCCGGCGAGCAGAATCTTAAAATCCGGCACATATTTGAAACTCATTTGCACGCCGACTTTGTTTCCGGACACAAAGAGCTGGCGGCGCGCACGGGCGCAAAGATCTACATCGGGGCGCAGGCCAACGCCGGATTCCCGCACGTGCCGCTGACCGACGGCTTTGAAGTGAAGATGGGAGTGGTTCGGATTTGCGCGCTGGAGACGCCGGGCCACACGCCCGAGAGCGTTTGCCTGGTGATTACCGATGAAGGCAAATCATCTGAAAGTAAATCAGCGCAGCCCTGCGCGGTGCTGACCGGCGATACGTTGTTTATTGGCGATGTTGGACGCCCTGATCTTTCGCGCACGCACACACCGCGGGAACTTGCGGGATTGCTCTACGACAGCCTGCACCAGAAGTTGCTGGCGCTGCCCGATGCGGTGACGGTGTATCCGGCGCACGGGGCGGGTTCGCTCTGCGGACGCGCCATGCGGGCGGAGCGCTCGTCCACGATTGGGACGGAGCGCCTTACGAACTACGCGCTGCAGATCGCCAGCCGGGAAAAATTCATCGCGCAGTTGACCACCAACCTTCCGGCTCGTCCTGACTATTTTCTTGAGGATGCCGAGATCAATCGCTCGGGTGCGGCGGCGTTGACGGAATTACCGCCGCTTCCGGCACTTTCTCCGGTCGAAGTGCAGGCGTTGTTGCAGCAGAATGCCAATGTCAATGTCCTTGACGTTCGTCCGGGCGACGAGTTCGCGGCCGGACACGTGCCGGGGTCAATCGGCATTGCGCTCTCGGGACAATTTGCGTCGTGGGCGGGAGGGATTCTAGGCATCCATTCAAAGCCGGTTCTGATCGCCGACGCCGATGCGCAGATTGAGGAAGCTCGGCTCCGGCTCGCTCGTGTGGGCATCGAAGATTTGCGTGGTTATCTGGCCGGCGGGGTGGCGGCGTGGCAAAAGGCCGGCCTGCCGATTCTGAAGACGGCCCAGATTTCTGCCCGGGAACTGGACCAGAAACTGCGCGACGGAAGCTTGCGGGTGCTCGACGTCCTCGACGTGCGTCGCGAAGGCGAATGGCAAGCCGGTCACATCCCGCAGGTGCAATGCCGGGCGCTCGATACGTTTCCGCAAGGATTGCCCGCAATCGATGAGGGGCGGCCGATTGCCGTTCACTGCAAGAGCGGATATCGCAGCATGATTGCGTGTAGTTTGCTTGAGCGCGCCGGCCATCGCAACGTGATCAATGTGGCGGGAGGCTTCGACGCGTGGCATGCCGCCGAACTTCCGGAAGTTGCGGAGCAACTCGCCAAGGCATAGTGCCCTTGCGCTCAGCTGTCAGCCATCAGCCATCAGCCATCAGCTATCAGTAGCCCCCAGGGTCATTCCATCGTGGCGGCTTGCGCTTTTGCGAGAGGTGCTTCGCGGCGCGTGGGAAGCTGGGGCAGTGCTGACATTAGGCGGCGCGTGTAGGCGTGGACGGGCGCGGTGAAGATCTGTTCGGTCGGGCCGCACTCGACAATCTGGCCTTCGTGCAGGATGGCGATGCGCTGGCAGATTCCGGCGACCGAAGGCAGATCGTGCGAGATGTAGAGAATCGACATACCGATCTCGCGATTCAGGCGCGCGAACAACTCCAGGATTTCGGATTGCGTGATCACGTCGAGCGCGCTGGTCGCTTCATCGGCGATTAAGAGAGCCGGGCGGTGCATGATGGCCATGGCGATGAGTACGCGTTGTGCCTGGCCGACGCTGAGTTGGGAAGCGCGCTTGCGCAGGAAATCTGGGTCATGCAGGTCGCTGGGCAGGCTGACGCTTGCCAAGGCGGACTGGATGGCCCGGTCGCAGTCTTCAGCTCTGGCAGTGCTACCGGTGGCATTGCTGTCGCTGTGCGCGCGCCAGGCCTCCCTGAGTTGCGTGCGGATTTGCAGCGCGGGATTGAGCGAGGCAAGAGGACTCTGAAGCACGAGGCTCAGGGAACGTCCGCGGAGGTCGCGCAATTCCCGTTCGCGCATGGCAAGCAGATCGGCGCCCTGAAAAAGAATGTTGCCCTCTACGATGGCGCGCTGGCGGCCGAGTAATCCGAGGATCGCCATCGCCAACGTGCTCTTGCCCGAGCCACTCTGGCCGACCAGGCCGACGACTTCGCCGCGCGCGATTTCAAGCGAGATTTCGCGGAGCACTGGAGCTTTGCCAGGATAGCGCACGGTCACCTGCGCAGAGAGCAGGCTGTGTGAGGAATCCGTCGTCGTCGGAGTCATAGTTATCAACTCGGTCATCAACTCGGTTGTTGACTCGGCTATCGGCTCGCCCGCGTGCTTGCGTTCAGGGTGAGGCGCTCCGCGTTCCAGAACGTCTGCGGGGAAAGGATTCCGGGGTTGGCGCCTTCCACCGCGCTGGAGACGGCGGACAGCGCATTCTGATTGACGAGGTAAATAAATGGCGTCTGTTCGGCGGCGATTTCCTGCACGCGATCGAAGCTCTCTTTGCGCTTCTTCGGATCGGCGGTGGACGCTTGCGCGCGCATCAGCCGGTCAATTTCGGCTTCCCAGGCGGTTTCCGGAGATTTCTGCTGCGGATTCCAGGCGTGATTATCGGCCGAGCTCAGCCAGATGTTCATCTGACCGTTAGGATCGAGGTCGACATTGCGGAAGCCGAGCATCGCGGCCTCGTAATTAAACTTCTGCGAAATGCGTTCGATGAGCGAGGGAAAGTCGAGCGTGACCACGTTGACCTTGATGCCGAGCTTCCCAAGGTCCTCCTGCACCATGACGGCCATGCGTTCTCTCGGTTTGCTGCCCGCATTGGTGACGATGGAAAACTCGACAGCGTTGCCCCCCTGATCGCGCAGAGTTCCGTTTTGCAGGTGGAAACCCTCGGCTTGCAGGCGTTTCAGCGCGTCGTCGGGACGATACGGTTCGGCTTTAAGCTTACTGTTGAACCAAAACTTGTTGGCGGGCGAAACCGGACCGACGGCGGGCTGGGCGTGACCATTGAAGACCACGCGGCTCAGATCTTCGCGGTTAACGGCTTGAGAAATCGCGCGCCGGAAATTGGTGGAGCGGAACCAGGCGCGCTTGTATTCGGGGATGGGAGCGCTGGCCACCTGATTGAACCACATGAAATCAGAATCGAGCGAAGCCCCGGCATCGTGCGCGAGCTGGGGCGAACTGGCGGCCAGGCGGTCGAAGTAATCGCTGTCGAGGACGTTAATCAGGTCCAGTTCGCCGCGCTTGAAGCGCAGCATCTCGACGTCGCGATTCGATTGAATGTCGAGCCGGATGGAATCGAGATACGGCAAACGGCGTCCTTGGAAATCTTTTTTCCAGTAGTTGGGATTGCGGCGCAGGAGCACGCTTGATCCCGCTCTGTATTCCGCAACCAGAAATGGCCCGAGCACAGCCGCTTCCTTCTTGGGAGAATGCGCGGACATGATCGCAACCTGATCGAAAAGGCGCTCCAGTCCGGCAAGAGGTGCGGGAAAAGTAATGGAGATCTGGTCAGGCGCAATGATTTTGGTGGTGACGGCGCCGCTTCCGGAACGGAATGCGTCTCCGGTCGAGGAGTGCAGCGCGGGATCCATGAGTCGTTGCATGGTGAAGGCAACGTCCTCGGAGGAAAACGGGCTGCCGTCGGAAAATGTAATGCTGCGGCGGAGCTTGAAAGTGATCTGCTTGCCGTCGTTCGAAACCTTCCACGATTCCGCCAGTTCGGGTTCGAGGTCCTGAGTGTGGCGATTGACGCGCACCAGCACACCGCCCGTCAGATAGCGGATCGAAAGGGAAGAATCGTCATCGACCAGTAGCGGATCGAAAGTCTTCGGCTCGGAGCGCAGACAGAAGCGCAGCTCGCCGCCGCTTTGCGCGGAGACGGAGCCAGATGTCAGAGCAAGAGAGAGAAGAGCGAAACAGAGAAGAGGTCGTAAAGATGCGCGGCGGCCGATCATGCGGTCACCTCCTCGTTCGACAAGAGCAGTTGAAACGACGTCAAGACAACGATCAGCAGCAGCAAAGGCACCAGCCGCCACGGTTCTTCGCGGAACGAAATCAACCCCTCCAGTTCGCGCAAAAGACTTCCCCAGGAAGGCAGCGGTTCGGCAACGCCCAAGCCGAGGATGCCCAGATTCGCCTCGCTCAGGATAAAAACTGGAATCGAAATCCAGAATTGCGCGTACAGAACCGGCTTCAGGTTGGGCAGGACATGAACCAGGAACAGCCGCAGACCGTGCAAGCCCGAGGCGCGAGCCTGCAAGACAAAATCGGAGTTGCGCAAAGCATCGGCGCTGGTCGAAAGCACGCGCGCCGAAGCGGCCCAGCCGAGCAGGCCGAGGATGAGAAACGTAATCAGAACCGAGACCAGCGGAGAAACGTTCAGCGGCAAGAGCGCACGAACCGTGATCAGCAGGAAAAGCCAGGGCAGAGAAAGAAACAGGTCGGTAAAGCCCCTGGCCAGACGCAGCCAGATTCCGCCCAGATATCCTGCAAGCCCGCCGACCAGCGCAGCCAATACGGTGGAGACCAGAGCAGCGGCGGGAGCGAGCAGCAGCGAGATGCGCGTGCCGTAAAGAACGCGCGCAAAGCGATCGCGGCCAACTTCATCGGTGCCGAGCAGATGCTGATGGGAAGGAGGCGCACTGGGGGCTTCGCGAAATTGCCTGGCGTATCCGGCGGGCGCCAGCCAATTCGCGGCCAGCGACACGGCGCACACGGCGAGCACCACGACACACGCCAGCTTGCGGGCTGCGTTCATGCCTCCCGGGGCCTCAACATGTAAATCATTACATCGGCCCCTGAGTTCGCCAGCAAGGTTACAAGAGTAACCAGCACGGTCAGGTTTACCAGCAAGGGAAGATCTCTCGAAAGCGCGGCCTGCCAGGCGAGTTGACCGATGCCCGGCAGCCCGCATAAGGCTTCGACAGGAATGCTTGCGCCCAGAGCGATGCTGACGGTGATGCCGGCGAGTGCGATCATCTGCGGACCGGCGACCGGAAGCACATGCCAGGCCAGGATGCGAATCTCGCCGAGCCCCCGGGCGCGGGCGGCGGTGATGTGCGGCAAAGCGTAGGCCTTGGCGAGCAGGTTCCGCGAATAGCGGTAGATCCTGGGGAACACGATGAAAGCGATTGCGAGATATCCGGGAGCGTTGAGGATCACGGAAAGCAAGGCCAGCACCGCCGCCGGAATGCAGAGGAAAGCGCCGCTGATCGTGGTACCGAAAATTTCATAAGCCGGGCGACGCCACAGGCAGGCGGTGAAAGCGAGCGTCGAGGCCAGTAGCCATGCCAGCAAAAGACCAACGCCAGCCACGCGCACGGTGACGGGCCAGCGCTCGCGCAAGAGATTTTGCACGGGTTGGCCGAGGGCATGAGAAGTGCCGAGATCGCCGTGAATGGCGCCGCGGAGGTAGCCGGCGTAAAAGCTGAGAATGTTGTGTTCACCGGCGCGCGACTGGCGCAAGGCGCGCACACTTTCGGCGTTCAGGCCGGGGTCGAGTTCGCGCTCGTCGGCATCGAAACCGGGAGCCAGGCGCACCAGCGTGGCCGAAAGCAGTCCGCCCAACAGGACGAGCCCAGCGATCGCCCCAAGGTGCCGTGCGATTTTCAATAGCAGCATGGGAGCGTCCTAGTTCACCGTCGCACTCCGCGCGCGGGAGGTCGGAAGATTCGCGTCGCGTTCGGGTCCGGGTTCAGAGTGGTGAAGCTTCTTCATGGAGTACATGCGGCGGTCGGCTTCGGCGAGCAGCCGCTCGATGTCGAAACTATCCTCCGGACAGAACGCCGTTCCCACGCTCAGGCCAACCAGATCGCGGCCGGCAATTTTCCGGCCCAATTCGACGGCCAGTTGATTCAGACGGATAGCCTTTTCGCTGGAAGCGTCCGGGCTCAACCCGGGAGCGACGATCACGAATTCATCTCCGCCCATGCGGGCGACATAATCGTAGCCTCGGCAGGTTTCCTTCAGGTGGCCGGCAAAGTCCTTCAGCAGGTTGTCGCCTTCGAGGTGGCCATGGAGATCGTTAATCTGCTTGAAGTTGTCGAGATCGCAGACCATCACCGCGAGTGACGTGCCGGTGCGGCGGCAGCGTGCCAGTTCGCGCGACAGATGAACGAACAACGAGCGGGCGTTGGGCAGCCCAGTTAAGTAGTCGGTGGTTGCCGAGTCCTCGGCCTGCTGATACTTGAGTGCATTTTCGACCGAGAGCGCGATCTTCGAGCTGACGGCGAGCAGGATGCGCAGATGATCCGGCGAGAAAGCATCGCGGTCGGTACGGTACATGGCCAGCACACCGACCACGCCATTGAGTCCTTCGAGCGGCACGGCGAGAGTCGAGCGCAGCGTGGTGAATTTCGCGGGATCGCTCGCATATCCGGCTTCGGCCTCGGGATTGCCATTGACGATCGGCTTGCGTTTTTCGGCGACCCAGCCGCACAGCCCTTCTCCAAGGCCAATGTTCAGCGACGAGAGCAGCCGGAAGTTGTCGCCGCTCACCAGTTCGGGCACCAGCCTGCCGTCCTTCAAAAGAAACACGGCCATCGAATCGTAAGGAATCATCTTGCGCAGCCGTATGGAAAGCACGGAAAGCGTTTCGCCGAGGCTCAGCGAGTTCCCGAGATCCTGGCTGAGCTCAAACATGGTCTGCGCTTCCTGGCGTGCCGAGGCAATCGAGGAGAGAAAATCCGCCTCGTTCGCCGGGCTGGAAATCGGCGCCGAGTGCTCGAATCCCGCCGCCGGCTCTCCGCCTGCCTCAACCCGAACGTCGGTCGATAGAGTCGCGTCTTCTGCGGTCATCGAATCCGACTGCACCATGATTTCCATTTCCCGGTGACGGCGTTTCAGGACCTCGATAACCCTGGGCTCGAAGGCCGAACCTGACATGGAGGCGACCATCTGCATGGCGGCATCGAGCGACATGGCGTTGCGGTACTGGCGATGCGATGCCAGTGCGTCCAGGCAATCGACGGCCGCGAGCACACGAGCGCCCATCGGAATCTGCTCACCTTTCAGTCCGTCGGGATAGCCCGTTCCGTCCCAGCGCTCGTGGTGCGAGCGAACGATGGGTGCGACCGGATAGGGAAACGCGACGCGCTGCAGGATTTCGGCGCCCACAAGCGTGTGGATCTTCATCTTCTCGAATTCTTCCGTGGTCAGGCGCCCGGGCTTGTTGATGATGTGTTCGGGAATCGCCAGCTTGCCGATGTCGTGCAAGAGCGCGGCAGCGCGTAGCGCTTCGATTTCTTCTTCGGGAAAACCCAATTCCTTCGCGACCGCAACCGTGAATACGCGCACGCGCTGCAGGTGTTGGTGCGAGGTGTGATCCTTGGCTTCGATGGCCAGCGCGAGGGACTCGATGGTGCGCAGGTGCAGCGAGGCAACTTCTTCTGCATTGCGTTTTTCGATTTCGACCTGTCTCTTTTCCGCCGCCAGCTTGGCGAGATAAAGGTGATACGAGCGATAGACCCAGTAGACCAGCGGGAGAGTAAGAAGCGAGGTCTGCCATCCCACGTGTTTGCTCAGGAAGCCCACGGCAAACACTACCCCCGCACCGACCATGTAGAAGGGGAACGACCAGAGTTGGCATTCCGCCCAGACCTTGTGCGCCGGCTTGGTTTCGGTCACCGAGATGATTACTGCAACTGGAATCGTGTTCGCCAGGAAAAAAACCAGGGCAGTGATGACCAGCAGCGGCAACGTGCCCGCCCCGAGCACCCGCTGTAAATCGTGATAGGCGAAGTACGACAGGACGATTGCGTTCGCCATCATGCTGAAGACGTTGAAAACGATCTTGATCGGAACCAACTTCTGCCGCGTTCCGAACAAGCATTGCGCCAGAGTCGCGGTGCAGCCAAGGACCATCGTCTCGGGAAGGTTCAGTTCGAGCACGCTTAGCAAAATGAACAGGAAGTTGACCGACATGGTGCCGTCGATGCCGGGCAGTTGAATTTGAAGACTCGAAGCAAGAACTGCGACCAACAGGTAGCAGACAAATCGTGTCAGGTCGACACTCTGCCAGTGCCATAGGGCGAGCGCCAGCGCCCACATGCCGAGCGCTGCCGTGGCTCCGATAAACAGTCTTGCCCGAATGGACATAGGCCGACCCGCAACTCCCGCTTGCACCGCGTGCAACTACACCTCCACGCCGGTGACTTTCATTACCTCTGTCACGGCGTTGATTCCGCGACAGTTACGCTTACACCCGAGGCGCTCCCCATGCACCCGTCAGACTTGTCCCCAAAAGTGTTCCCGGCTGGGCCACTTTTTGGCCCGTCGAACCCGGCCCTGGGCGCAGCCAAGAATCTAATTCTCCCATTGTGACGGATAGTAGTTTGTTATCTGGAGAATCAGATACTTACCGAGGTAACTGCGGATGTGGGAGGTGGCGGGATACCGCGCGAGATGAAGAGCCCATGCAAGGTGTGACTCTGAAGTAAGACCGTGAGGTAGTTACTTCGGTGTGAGGGTTAGTGCTGAACCATCCCACGAAGTGATTGGGGTTGTGGCAGCATCAAGCAGAAGGGTGCCCATTTGGAATGGCCTGAAGTCGATACCCGGAGTTAGTGGATCCGGCGGTCGTAGCGGAAGGTGACACTTCCTCTTTAGCCAACGACACAGAAATGCCAATTTTATCGAAGACTCCGCCAACGGAGAGAGCACCGAAATCCGCCACTGGGAGCCGAACGTGCCACAGCTCCGCCCGGGCGGGTGGGGCTATTCTTCCGCCCGGCATTCTCGACCAGTTACAGGACGCGGTCTTCACCACTGACCTTCACGGAATCATCACCAGCTGTAACCAGGGTGTAGATCGATACGGCTATGCGCCGAAAGATCTGATCGGCAGAAACATTGCCGACGTCTATGGCATTGGACAACAGACGTTTCTCGCCTCCCATGCGATTGCTTCCGTTCTTGAGAAAGGGCGATTCGAAGGCGAACTGCACTGCCGCACGAAGTCCGGCCAGAACGTCGATGTTCATCTGTGTTTGACGCTGCTGCGCGATTCGAATGCGGCCCCTGTGGGCATTCTTGGATTTTCGATCGCGATCGCCGGGAAGCTTCCGGCGCAGGCCCCAGTGGTAGCCGCTGCGGTCCCACTGGCGCGGCGTGAAATCGACGGCACACAATTTCTCATTGCCAGCCCGATCATGCATAAGTTCATGGGCATGGTGGACCGTGTGGCCGGGCACACCGAGACCGTGCTCGTAACTGGCGAAACCGGCACCGGCAAGGAGTTAGTTGCGCGCACCATCCACGAATCCTCTTATCGGTATAAGAATGCATTAGTAGATATCAACTGCGCCGCCCTGCCCGAACATCTGGTGGAGAGTGAACTGTTCGGCTACGAGAAGGGAGCCTTCAGTGGCGCCGATTCCTCGAAGCCCGGTTTGTTTGAACTGGCCGACAAGAGCACGATTTTTCTCGATGAAATTGGCGAATTGCAGCCGCAAATCCAGGTGAAATTGTTGCGTGTTCTGGACGGCGCGCCGTATTACCGTTTGGGTGGGAATCGAAAAATCACCGTTGACGTGCGCGTGGTCGCCGCCACCAATCAGGATCTTGAACTGGCGGTGAAAGAAGGGCGTTTCCGCAAAGATCTTTTCCACCGCCTGGGCCAGTTCCAGTTGCGCGTTCCGCCATTGCGCGAGCGTCCCGAAGATATTGCCGCGCTGGCGCGTCACTTCCTGTCGCTGAAAGCGGCGGATAAAGTTCTTACTGGAGACGCACTAATTGCCCTGCAGGCCCATCCTTGGCCGGGCAATATCCGCGAACTCAGGAACCTGGTCGCGAAACTCGCGATGGCCACAGAGGACCGGCAAATCACGGGCGCCGAAGTTGTGGCCGAGTTGAGTGGCGAACCCACGGCCGCAACCCACGCCAGCGGCGCGGTGCCACTCGGCAACCTCGAAAACATGGAAGAGCAGATGATCATTCGGGCGCTCGAGCAAACCGGCGGCCATCGCGCCCAGGCCGCCGAGCAGCTTGGAATTTCCCGCCGCACGCTCAGCCGCAAACTGCGGGAGTATGAGATTGACGTGCCTTCGGGCGAAGCCTCGGCCAAGCTCGGTACCATCAGTCAGGAACAGCAGAAGTTCTTTCGTGCCAAAGTCAATCTGTCCGTAACCCTGAAAAATGCGCACGGCAAGGAATTGCAGGTGCAGGCGGTCAACCTGAGCACGGGAGGCATGGGACTCGACGCGGTCGGCGATCCTACCGGTTTTGCCGGACTAGTCGACGTCAGTTTCCTGCTGCCAGAGAGCGACACTGTGATCCAGGCGAAAGGCCGGTTGGTATGGGCCGACGCTGGCGGAAGAGCGGGCCTGCGATTTGTCGTGGTCGAACCCGCCCTGTTCGAGCAATTGCAACACTGGACGAATCGGAAAATGAAGGATGAAGGGTGGGAAATTCCATCGTGAGTTCGCGCGACAAACGCTGCGCCAACGGACACCCTCTTCGGTAACCTGTCGTAACCCATCCTTTCGTGCCATTCTCTTCTTGCCGTTAGAAGCCCATCGACCGCGACCGCAGGGCCAACTCCCGCTGCGGTCGCGGATCTCAAGTGAGGTTCATTCATGTTGCAGTCTCCGGAACCGAAGTACTCTCCAAACGCGACCCCCGCCAACAGTTACGCTCCGGTCAAGCCGGCCACCTCACCCATGGATCAGGCCAACATCGGACGCTCGCTCGTCATCAAGGGTGAAGTGACGGGTGCGGAATCGCTTTTCATTGATGGACGCGTCGAAGGCTCCATTAACTTCCCCGACAATCGCGTCACCATCGGCCGCAACGGAAACGTCGCGGCGAACATCACCGCCAAAGAAGTCGTGATCATGGGCAAGGTGCAGGGCAACGTCGAGTGTGAGGACCGGCTGGACATCCGCAGCGAAGGCCTGCTCTCGGGCGACGTGATCACGCATCGCATCAGCGTCGAAGAAGGCGCGATCCTCAAGGGCGGTGTCGAAGTGCGCAACCCCGAAAAGAAAGATCAGAAAACGCACGCGCAAGGCCAGAACAAGCAGGAAGCACCCAAGGCGATGGCCGCGACCGCCGGCAACGCGTAGTTTTGAGAAATTGAATGCAACGACGACGATGGAGGGACGGGCGTCTCGCCCGTCCAGTCGGGCGAGGACGCCCGGCGCTCCATCGTTTTCTTTTTTCTGTTGGATCGCTTACTGCTTCGGCTTGAAGTCGAGGGATGCCGAATTCATGCAGTAGCGCAGCCCGGTCGGCCCAGGGCCATCCGGAAACACGTGGCCCAAATGCGCATCGCAGCGGGCACAGCGCGCCTCGGTGCGAGTCATGCCATAGTTGGTGTCGGTGTGTTCGGCGATGTTCTTGCGGTCGGCGGCGGCGAAGAAGCTCGGCCATCCGGTTCCTGAATCAAACTTTGTTTCCGAGCCAAAAAGCAGGGTACCGCAGCAGACGCAGTGGTATGTCCCATCGTCGTGTTTGTTCCAGTACTGGCCGGTGAAAGCGCGCTCGGTGCCGCAGGCGCGGGCTACCTGATACTGCTCAGGAGTAAGCTGCTGCCGCCACTCGGCTTCGGTCTTGGTCATCTTGTCGCTGAGTTTGTCGGTCATGTCGTGTCTCCAGAGATAAGATGTAGAACGGTCGCGAAAGTTGCAAACCGCCGCCAGCGATAAACGGGATCAACGACAACGGCGTGCTGGTTGGTTTCTACTCATTCGCTGGAGAATTCGGGCGACCTTGCCACCGGGGCTAGTCCACCAAGGGCTGATGCGCGCCGAGCAAGAGGCCGATGCCGGCGCGTTTGCGCAACTCCGACAGCAGTGCCGTGGCGGCGTTCAAGTAGGTAGTGTTGGGATCGGATGTGTCGGCCCACACCGCTTCATAGACGATCTTTGCCCCCTCTTTCGCGTCCATGTGGAAAGCGGCTTCCATGCAGTCGGCCTGCTGGCGGACCGCGCTGTAGCAGCTATGGCAGACCGCGGCCGGTTCGGTGGCCCCGCTGTGCTGGTGTTCGAGAACGCACCGGAACGTAGCTGCGGCGTTGATCTGAGTGTGGGAAGCGAAGGCCTGGGACTTGAGCTCTTTCAGGAAGCGTTCGCGGTCGTCGTCGATCTGCGCGCCGGTTGCGGGTTGCGGCACGGCGGACGCTGTCGAATGCACCACCGGTGTGGTGGGCGAGACACGATCCGGCGACTTGCAGATCGGACAGACGTGCATGTCAGCGGGATAGTAGGCGTGGCAGCGCGAACAAGGCAGTCCGTAGCCGATGACCTTCTTCTCCGGCGCCGAGGGGACCTCGGGCGCAGACCCCGGTGGCATATGCCGCTCTGGGGTGGATAGTGCAGCAGGGTTGACGGACTTCTCTCGGGCTTGCATGGTAGCGCTGGTTTCCATTGATCTTTCCTTTGGTCGCCCCGGCGGCGCGACGAGCGCCGCGTTTTTCCTCTCATATTTTAGGTTTGTTGAGGGCTGGAAGGCGATGCACGTCAGTGCATGCAAAAGGTAATGTCCGATGGTGCATCTCGCTGCGCGTTACTTCGAGGTCGTGATCAGCCGGACGACCTCCTGCATGCGCGCTCGGTAAAGGTTCTGGCTGGGATCCATGCGGGAAGCGATTTCGAGTTCTCCGAGAGCCTCTTCGTATTGGTTCAGAGCCATCAGGCAGGCGGCGAGGGAATAGTGATTCTGGGCGCTGGGTTCGAGCCGGAGGGCCTCACGAAATTCTTTTTCAGCCTCCGCCAGTTGTTGGGTGTTCACAAGCGCGGTGCCGAGATAGTGGTGGGCCAAGCCGGATTCTGGATTGAGCGCAACTGCTTTGCGCAGCACATCCACGGCTTCCTGATCCCTTCCGGAAAGCAGCAGGGCCTGCCCCAAAACGCGGTGTTCGGCCGTTCCGGCGGGATTGGCGGCGATGGCAGCCTGTAACTCGCGAATAGCAGATGGGTAGTCACGCTTGGACATGTAGGCGCGGGCCAGGCAGTTGTGACCACCCTCCCACTCCGGACTCTGACGGTAGAGATCCGTGAATTCCGTGATGGCGCTATCGAAGTCTTCCTTGTCGCAAAGGGTATTTCCCAGGTTGTTGCGGACGCTGGCTTCTTCGGGGTTGAGGCGCTTGGCAGAGCGATATTCCGCGATCGCCTCATCCAGTTTGCCCTGATCGTGCAGGACGACGCCAAGATTGCTGTGCGCCTCCCAGAAGTCGGGGCGCAGGCTGAGGGCGTGGCGATAGGCGATGGCGGCGCGGCGCAGATCTCCCTGATCGCGGTGCGCGATTCCCATGTCGAAGTAGACGTCCGCGTTCGCCAGCGAGCCGGCGGGTTCGCGCGCGAGCGCTTCGTCGAAAGCGTGCACGGCGGCGTCGTAGTGACCATTGGCGTAGAGTGCGAGTCCGAGGTAGCGGTAGGCCTCGGCGTTGGCGGGATCCATGCTGAGGGCGGTGCGCGCTTCGGCGAGGGCGTCCTCGGCATCGTCGGTCCGGTAAAAAAGGTAAGAAAGCTGGCTGTGCGTTTCGGGGAAACCGGGCATCAGGCGCGAAGATTCCGTAAATGCGTCGAGCGCTTCATCGAACCGCTCTTGCCGGCGCAGGATGGTTCCGAGGACAAAATACAGCGCAGCCTTGTCCGCATCGTCGCGAAGCAGGGTGCGGATCTTGTCTTCGGCGGCGTTGAAATTCTTGTCGTGAACCAGAGCGGCAACCTGTGCCGCCGGACTGGAGCAGGCGGCGCTGGCGGCTGACTTTCGGCCCGGACGCTGATCCGAACTTCGATCCGAACTCCGATCCGGACTCAGACGCCCGAGGCTCTGAATCAAGCCCGCGTCAGCCCCGGCGTTTTGCAGGGCGCGGGTGCATTGCGACGTGGCGTAGCATGAAAGCGTCCGGGCTTCGTTCCGCGTTTGGGCCAGGCGCTGGATCCGCGCGCTCGAAATGCCCCCCGCCAGCCACAGGAAAATGGCGTCGGAAGCGGGAGTGGACGGGACCTGTTCAGCCTGCAAGGAGCCTGCCACCAGCAGAAGCAAAAGCCATCTCAGGACACAGCGTTTCACGAAGCCCTCCGGCGGTTTTGGCGTTCTTGACGCGCGAAAATAGCCTTATGGCCAAAATAGTCCGGCTGCGGTATCGCCGATAGGTCACGGAAGTAATTTCGGGGGACATGCACCAGCGAGGCAGGGGTGTAGTGATCGTGGCGGGAATCGGCGAGACTGCCGGGGATCAGTTGGAGTACACTATGAGTTGGTTGTGCGGTCCGGCGTTGTCGGTCGGCATGCCCGGTTCGGAGGCTTTATGTTTGAAGGTCTGTTTCAACCCATGCACCTGCTGGTGATCTTCTTCATCGCGCTGCTGGTGTTTGGCCCCAAGAAATTGCCCGAGTTGGGCAAGGGCCTGGGCGAGGGCATTCGCGCACTGAAAGATGGTATGAAGGATCACGATGCGAAGCCTGAAATCAAGCCTGAGAACCCGCCGGAAAATAAAGCCTGAGTCCGCGGTAACCTCCTGGTTACCTGTACGCCGAGTTGTCGCTAGTTCGATATAATTCGAGCATTCAATCTCAAGAGATTGTGGCGAGTGGGGAGTTTTGTAACTCACTTCCTGCCTGTGGGATTCCGTCGTGTCCGCAAGCTTGGAGTAGAAATTCCATTCTATTTTTAAATCACAAGCGGCCTGCCTTTTTTTGCTGCTGACGGGTGGGAGCTTGCGAGGGGTTCCTTGGCAGGGTTTTGTTATTCTAGGCGCGTGCCGCGCGCCTTCCTGATCGATACCGACACAGCTTCCGATGATGCGGTCGCGCTCATTATGGCGCTGCGTGCGCCCGACGTTCGCGTGGTGGCGATCACGACCGTCGCCGGAAATGTCCCCGTTCTGCAGTCAACCCGGAACGCTCTCTATACGGTAGAACTCTGCGGGGCGAACGTACCGGTCCACGCCGGTGCCGACAAACCGCTCCTGCGCACCTATCAGAATGCGACCTGGTTTCATGGCCGCGATGGGCTGGGAGATCACAACTATCCCGCCCCTCGTCAATCTGCGGCGAGCGCGCACGCGGTGGATGCCATCATCGAAGCGATCGAGGCGAATCCTGGAATCGTCATCGTCACGCTGGCTCCGCTCACCAATCTTGCGCTGGCGCTGGCGAAAAAACCGGAGATCGCCGCGAAAGTTGGACGCTGCGTGGTCATGGGCGGTGCGCCATGTTGTGAAGGCAACGTGACGCCGGCCGCCGAGTACAACATCTGGGTCGATCCCGAGGCCGCTCGCATCGTCATGCGCAGCGGGTTGCCGGTCGAACTCGTGGGCTGGCACCTTTCCCGCGGAGACGCCGTGGTTCGCGAAGACGACATCGCGCGCATTCTCGGATTCAACAACCCACTCGCGAAGTTTGCCATTGAGTGCAACAGCCACGCGCGCAAGGCCTACAAAGTGCAAACCGGCGAAGACGGTATTTCGCTGCCGGATCCAGTGGCCATGTCGATCGCGCTTGATCCGAGTATCGGGACGGATTGGAGCGAGCATTCCATTGACGTCGAGACCCAGAGCGAGTTGACGCGAGGCATGACCGTGGTCGATCGGCTGAACGTGGCTGCCGATGACCGGAACCATGCGGTCTGGGCACCCGTCCTTGAGAAGAAATGCAAAGCCAAAGTCTGCTGGACCCTGGACAACCGGCGCTGGAAAGAGGCGCTCTTTTCGGCGCTGCGGTAAGTCATTAACCACCAGGGACACTAAGTAGCACGAAGGAAACCCTTGGCCGTTTACAACTTCGTGTACCTTCGTGTCCTTGGTGGTTGATGAATTTAAGACACTCCGAGTCCACGGGCGGCGCTTGCCTCTGGTATATTTCCTCTCTCGGAGGTGTGTCCATGTCCCGGAATGTGCGCTGTGGTCTGATTCAGGCAAGCAACGCGCTCGGCAGTAACCGCTCGCTGCCAGAGATCAAGAAAGCCATGATCGACAAGCACCTGAAGCTGATCGAGCAGGCTGCGAAAAAAAAGGTGAAAATACTCTGCCTGCAGGAACTTTTTTACGGTCCTTATTTCTGCGCCGAACAGGACATTCGCTGGTACGACCTTACCGAGCGAGTTCCCGACGGACCAACCACCCAGTTAATGCAGAAGATCGCAGCCAAGCACGGCATGGCGATGGTGGTCCCGGTGTATGAGGAGCAGATGCCAGGCTTGTACTTCAATACCGCCGCCGTCATTGATGCCGACGGCAAGTATCTCGGCAAGTACCGCAAGCACCACATCCCCCACGTGCATCCTGGATTCTGGGAGAAATTTTATTTCACCCCGGGAGACCTGGGTTATCCCGTGTTCGAGACGAAATACGCTCGCGTCGGAGTCTACATCTGCTATGACCGTCATTTTCCCGAAGGCGCGCGTGTGCTCGGACTGAACGGCGCGGAAATTGTTTTTAATCCCTCCGCCACGGTCGCTGGGCTCTCGGAATATTTGTGGGAACTCGAGCAACCGGCTCATGCGGCGGCGAACGGCTACTTCGTGGGTGCGATCAACCGCGTGGGAAGGGAGAAGCCGTGGAATATCGGTGAGTTTTACGGCAAGAGTTACTTCTGCAATCCGCGCGGCAAGATCTTCGCCCAGGCCAGCCGCGATAAAGACGAAGTGCTGGTCGCCGATCTCGATCTCGACATGATCCAGGAAGTGAGGAAGGTCTGGCAGTTTTATCGCGACCGCCGTCCGGAAACCTACGGCGCGCTGACGACGCAAACTGGACAAACCGCGGCTGCGGATTAGTAAGCCGTCCGGGAAATTTGCAACCTATTTTATGCCTGTCATCCTGAGCGAAGCGAAGGATCTATGTATTTGTTTGTGGCGCCGGAATGCATAGGTCCTTCGCTTCGCTCAGGATGACAAGTTGGTTTTACTGAGAGCTGATAACTGAGAGCTGACAGCTACACGCACATGTCCCCGTCTTCACGGATCGAATCCAGTGCGCTCTACAATGCGGACCTCGCGCCGGCGACCAGCGAGCAGCGTACCTGGGGCACCTACAGTTTCGCCGCGCTGTGGGTATCGATGTCGGTCAATATTCTGACCTACATGCTGGCCGCCAGCCTGATCCAGGGAGGCATGAACTGGAAACAGGCGGTGGCAACCGTGTTCCTCGGCAACACGATTGTTCTGATCCCGATGCTGCTGAACTCGCATCCGGGAGCGCGCTACGGTATTCCGTTCCCAGTGCTGGCGCGCGCGTCGTTCGGAGTGCTGGGCGCGAATTTCGCCGCGGTTTTACGCGCCCTCGTTGCCTGCGGATGGTTCGGCATCCAGACCTGGATTGGCGGCGAAGCCATCAACACGCTGATCACGACGCTCGCGCCCGCCTGGGGACAAGTCGCCCACGGCGCTGCGATCTGCTTCCTCGCGTTCTGGCTCATCAATCTGGCCGTCATTCTCAAAGGCATCGAGTACATCCGCTTTCTGCAGGGAATCAGCGCGCCAGTTCTGCTGGCCGTGGGCCTCCTGCTGCTGGCATGGGCTTACAAGTCGGCGGGCGGATTTGGCCCCATGCTGTCGGCGCCGTCGCGCTTCGTGAGCTTTCCGGATTTTCTGAAATTCCTCATCCCCGCGCTGAATGGCACCGTCGGTTTCTGGGCAACCGTGTCGCTGAATATTCCCGACTTCACGCGCTTCGCCCGCAGCCAGCGGCAACAGATCATCGGGCAAGCGCTCGGCCTGCCCACCACCATGACGCTCTATTCGCTGATTGGAATCCTGGTGACTTCGGCGACGGTGGTGATTTACGGCACCGCGATCTGGGATCCGGTGCAATTGCTGAGCCGCTTTCATTCGCCCGTGGCCGTAGTGATTTCGCTGCTGGCGATTCTGCTGGCGACGCTGAACGTCAATATTGGCGCCAACGTAGTTTCACCGGCCAACGATTTTTCCAACCTGTGGCCACGAAAAATCAGCTTCCGAACCGGTGGCGTAATCACCTGCTTCATGGGAATCGCGCTGATGCCGTGGAAACTGCTGTCCAGCTACAGCACATTCATCTTCGGCTGGCTCGGCGGTTACGCCGCGTTCCTCGGCCCCGTGGCCGGCATCATGATCTGCGACTATTTTGTAATCCGCCGGCGAGTGCTCGTAGTCGACGATCTCTACCTGCGCGGCGGCCTCTACGAATATTCGCGCGGCTTCAACTGGGTGGCCGTGCTGGCGCTGGCTTTGGGAGCGGGCACAGCGCTGGTGGGATTAGTCGTTTCGCCGCTACGGATTTTGTATGCCTATTCGTGGTTCGTCGGATTTGCGGTGTCTTTTGGTGCTTACTACGCGCTGATGAAGGCTGCGGGTAACGAATAGTGCACCACAAAAGCTGGCGACGGCTTCGTGGAAGGGTACGACTTCGCAGGCTGCTGAAAACCTCGTGTGGTGACGGGGCTCTGCCCCGTCTAGAATCGTCGCGGTGCTATGTTGGAGCAAGAACGGGAAGGGCACGGCTTTAGCCGTGCCGTAAGCGACGCAACAAACGCGCCTTTTAGGCGCTGAGGGAACTACGCTCCTGATTCCTTGAGAACGAGGGGCAAACATTGATGGTTTGACGCTCCCTCATTCGCATTTTCCCCGGACTTCTTTCTCCCCACGTATTCCCAGATGTTGTGATCCAAGACGCGGCGGTCAACCCCAAGTAGGTCCGCCGCCAGACAGACTACCTCTCTCTGCGCCGCAAGGTCGTTAGGGTTGACCGGAATTCGGGCCGCCCCAAGGAACGAAGACAAACGGCTATCGATCGCAACCCAAGGCAACCCGACCAAACTCCCCAAGTAATTGACAGTTTTTTGGCCCACTCCCCAGATGGCATAGAGCTTGGGAGGATTGCAATCATCGAGAAGCCAAGGCATCAGATGATCCTCAGTTTCGATACAGCCCTCGTTCTTAAACAGGGAGACGATGTTGCAAAAACGTTCAACCCGGTGGCCCAACCATGAACTAGAGCCATTTTTGTCCTTCCAATCGAGGAACTGCGAGGCTGGAACGGACTTTAGAAGCTCAACCAACTGGCTTAAGGTTTTTACGTCGCGCCATATCCTCAGGATACGGTCGGTCTTCGGCTTCACGAACTTATAGTAGTCCCTCCGCGGCTGAAGAACGGCGTCGGCAATTGTTGCGCCGATATGGCCGTAGGGATCGTCATCTGGGGAGCCAAAATCAGGCAATGATCGGATGTATTCAGCGAGCAGTCGGGCCGCGTCATCTGGGGACATATAGGGCCCTCTCGATTGAGGATATCCCTACATTCTACCAGCCCAAGGACTAGGAGTAGCCGTGAAGGCGTCCCAGACGGCCGCCTGCGGAGTAATCTTCCAGCGCGTCCAGTTCCTTCCCGGCAGCGGGCTTTATTTCGAGCGAGTATTTAGCCACGCCGGCCATTGTGCTTCAGGCGCTTGGCTCGGTATTCCTCGTAGGGGACGCCCTTTTCCTTGCGCCGCGACTCGGAAACCAGGCCATCCCAGAAGTCCTCCCAAATGGCACGGTGCTTCCTGAGGTCGATCAGCACCGCCGTCCTGCGGCCTTTCTCATCGGTTACGAACTGGATTCCGGTCATTCTTCTATTCTCCCTGCAAAAAAATGCTTCCCGCCCACCGTACCGTGCCCCAGCGCTCCGGTCAAGGCGGGCGGTTCCCTTCAACGGAGCGCAAGGCTGATGAGGTGCCTTGAGTGAAAAATCGTTCATTACACCAGTTACTAGCCCTTCACTCTTGAAAGGTAACGCAAACACCGTTGGGGTCAATCGCCCCGAATTCCTTGGTCCCCCAAGGCTTGGTTTGCAACGGACCGTTAGGATGCACCTTGCCGCCCCGCTCCTGGTATTCGACATACAGTGCCTCAATACCCTGCACCAGTGCTGTCCGGTTAAGTGACAAGGTGCTGGCTGCAAGTAATAGCTGCGCAACAAGTTGAAGTCATTTCTGGCTTGCCGCGATTTGAATGCG
>CZKY01000204.1_pt1 | contig 119927 bp, 101 predicted proteins | sample 2454881 | NCBI WGS metagenome assembly CZKY01 (sample SAMEA3539301, study PRJEB10725) | soil metagenome | biome: tundra; feature: field; material: soil | place: USA | collected 2010-05 | depth 0.15 m | reverse complement strand
GGGCGGATGCGGCTTGCGCTGAAAGTTGCTCAAACATTGCGCTGGGATTGTCCTCCGGCGGGCTCTGCTGTCCGCGAGCCGCGCCCGCTGTAAAAATGAGGAATAGGGCGAGCGAGAAACAGCTGGATTTGTACGCTCGAAGCACCGACATCATGACGGATCCCTGCGCGAATGTTAGCACGGAGTTTTGTGGGGGGCGATGCCCTTGTTGTCGCAGATCTTGCGGGTTATGGTAGAAACTTCAAGATGCCTTTTTCGCCGTTTAACAAGTTTCCGTTCTCGCGCCGCCAGTTTCTAACGGGACTTGCTGGAACTCTGGGGTGGAGCGTCTTCTCCCGTCTTTCAGCGGCTTCGACAGGCGCCGAATTCCTCTTTTTGGAAATACCGGCGTCGTCCAGCGGAATGGCATGGGTTCACGATGCGGGGAAAAGCGCCAACAAATATTTGCCGGAATCGGAGGGGCCCGGCTGCGCGTTCCTCGATTACGACAACGATGGCTGGATGGACATCTATTTGGTGAACAGCGGCAAGTGCGACTTTTTTACGCCTCCCAAGCCGTTGCGCAATGCGCTGTACCGCAACAACCGCGACGGCACGTTTACCGATGTAACCGAGAAGGCCGGCGTCGCTGCCGGAGGGTACGGTATGGGCGTTGCCGTTGGCGATTACGATGGGGACGGCTTCCCGGACCTCTACGTAACGCAATACGGCAAAAGCATCCTCTACCACAATAACGGCAACGGAACATTCACGGATGTAACCGAGAAGTCCGGCGCCGGCGTATCGGGATGGGCGACCAGCGCGGTCTGGTTCGATTACGACAATGATGGCCGGCTGGATTTATTTGTTGGGCAGTTTGTGGATTTTGACAAGAACAGCGGCTGCGGCATCGCCGCCAACGGGGAACGGCACTACTGCATTCCGCGCATCTTCCGTCCGATGCCGAGCTGGCTCTTCCACAATAATGGCGACGGAACGTTCACCGACGTCAGCAAGGAGTCCGGCATCGCCAGCCATCCCGGAAAAGCCTTGGGAGTGGTCGCCACCGATGTCAACAATGATGGCCAACTGGATCTTTTCGTATCGAATGACACGGTGGCCAACTTTCTCTTCGTGAACCGCGGCAACGGTCGATTTGAAGAACTTGGACTGCAAGCCGATGTCGCGTACAGCGCCGAGGGGCGTCCGCGTTCGGGTATGGGAGTAGACTCCGCGGACTTTAACGAGGATGGATGGATGGACCTCTTCGTCGGCAATATCGATGAGGAGATTTTCTCTCTCTACCAAAATAATAAAGATTTGACGTTTGATGACGTCGCCATGCCGCTCGGCATCGGCATGGCCACTCGCTGGATGAGCGGCTGGGGATTGAAGTTTTTCGACTACGACAATGATGGCAATCTCGATCTGATCCTCGCGAACGGATTCCCTGACGATCTGGTGGAAGAGTTTTCCAGCCTGGTCAAATACCAGCAGCCGCTCCTGCTGTTCCAAAACACCGGACACGGCTTTAAGAACGTCAGCGAGCAGGGCGGGCCCGCCTTCTCGAAGTCTTTTTCGGCGCGCGGTTTGGCTTTAGGAGATTTTAATAACGACGGCGCGGTTGACGTGCTGGTTGGAGTGAATGATGGCGCCCCGGTTCTGCTACAGAATAATGCCGGAACCAAGAACCACTGGCTGGGAGTAAAACTTGTCGGAACCAAATCGAACGCGGACGCCGTGGGTGCGCGCGTCACCTATCAGGCCGGGGATCTGAAAAGAAGCAGGATGAAAGTGGGTGGGGGCAGTTTCATGTCGTCGCACGATCCGCGTCTGGTCCTGGGAATGGGTCAAAGAACAAAAATGGATTGGCTGGAAGTCCAGTGGCCGCGGCCGGGCGGAACAGAGCGCTTCACAAACCTTCCCTTGGACCGGTACATCGCCATTGTTGAAGGTACGGGCAAGTGGAAATAAAGCGCCGCGCTTTCACGCCTCCGCTCCTGCGTTCGGCAATGAGGGAGCGGCTATCTCGCGGTCGATTTTCGAATCACGACCCTGGGCGCAATCAGAATCGTTTTCGGGCGCAGGGTACGCTTCGACGAGATCTGTTGCATCAGGATCTCAGAAGCCTGCGTCCCGATCTGTGCGGTTCCCTGATCGACCGTCGTGAGCGGCACTGCCAAAACGTCCGAGTAATGGACGTTGCCAGCGCCAATGACCGCAATATCGCGTGGCACATTCAATGCCGCATCGAGAATCGCCTTCATAGCCCCGATTGCAACCGGATCGTTGTAACAAAAAACGCCATCCGGTAGAGGATTGGTCTTAAGCAGCGTCTGCATCGCGCGATATCCCATGTCGTCATCGTACCGGGCTTCCACGATATACTCTTCAGGCATGGCCAGCTTGTGCCGGGTGAGAGCTTTGCGATAGCCCGCCATGCGGGCCGCGGCGATGCCAATTTCAGGGCCGCGCAAATGGGCGATCCGTTGGCAGCCCTGCGCGATAAGGTGCTCAGTGGCGAGCCTGCCAATCGCTTCATTGTCGCTGCCAACGAAGCTCGCCCGGGAGCCGGCGATTGGACGGTCAATCAGAACGAAGGGCACTTTCCGCTCGCGAATGCGCCGAAATAAATCATTCTCGGGCGACTGCGCTGACGCCACAATCAATCCGTCCACCTGCCGGGCCAACAGCGACTCGGCTTCGGTCGCCTCTAACTTCGGATCTTCCTCGAAGTACGAGATGACTACGTGGTAGCCCTGCGGCCGGACGGTCTCCGCCACGGCCTTGGCAATTTCCGCGAAGAATGGATGCCGGAAGTCCGGCAGAAGCAACCCAATCGTGTAGGTCCGCCGGGTCACCAGGCTGCGCGCCACCCAGTTCATCTGGTAGTTCAATTCCTTGGCCCGCTGCAGAACCCGGTTGCGGGTGGCGACGCTGATACTGCCCTGGTGGCGTAAGGCTTTGGAAACAGTGACCACCGAAACGTTCAGGTCTCTGGCTATGTCCTGCATCGTAACCGCCATATGGCGGCAGAATAGCACGAGGCTGGCCCGAATCTACAATTATTCATAGGTTTATCGTTTACCTACCTGAACATAATCGATTTTCTTCTTGACAAACATACCCGTTTTGCAGGAAACTGCCGCCGAAGATTTAATAGTAGTTTTGCAGTAGGCCCACGGGACAGCGGTCATGCACTGCTTCGATTGCGATTCGAAATTGAAAAGGACGACAGGAGCTGCTATGAGACGAGCACTTGTTTTGAGTTTAATGTTGTTCACGCTACTTTCGGGCGCCGCATACGCACAGTACGCTGGCACCATCCAAGGCGTCGTGACGGACCCCGCAGGCGCCGTCATCGTGGGCGCTCAGGTTACGGCGATAAACGTTGCGACCAATGACACCCGCACTGCCACCACGAACGCGGACGGCGGGTACGTCTTCACGGCGCTGCCTCCCGGCACTTACGACATACACGTCAAGCAGGCCAGCTTCGCGGAGTTCATTGCCAAGGCCGTGGAGCTGCACGTTTCCAGTACGTACGACGTAAACGCTCAGCTGAAACTGGCGAAGGCGCCGAACGAGCAGGTGACGGTCGAAGCCAATGCCATCCAGGTTCAGACCGACAACGCCGTGCTCGGCACGGTTGTCGAAGCGGAGCAAGTGACCGAACTGCCGCTGGACGGCCGCAGCTTTAAGCAGTTGGCGCTCCTGGCACCCGGTGTGGCCCCCATGGACGGTCTCAACATGGTTGAAAAGGGCCTTCTCGCGGGTTCCGATATGTCCGTCAATGGCAATCCTGTGACCAACAATTTGTGGCTGGTCGATGGCGTCAATGACAACGACTTGGGTTCGAACCGCACGTTGCTCATCTATCCCAATATCGACGCGATTTCCGAATTCCGGTTCGTCAGTAACGCGTATGGCCCTGAGTACGGCCAGGCTTCCGGCGGCATCATCAGCATCATCACCAAGGGTGGAACCAACCAGTTCCATGGAACCGTCTTTTACGATGGTCGCAACAGCGCGCTCAACTCTTTAAATTACTTTACCCCGCCGGGGGGAAAGAGCCCTCTCCAGCGCAACGATTACGGATTTTCCATTGGTGGGCCTGTTAAGAAAGATAAGCTCTTCTTCTTTTACAGCCAGGAATGGAACAAGGAGAAGGTTTCCTCCGTGCGCCAAGCGTGCGTCCCCACTCAAGCTGAGCTCGGCGGCGACTTCACCGCGGCTTGGAACGAGTGGACCTCGAATCCTCTTACTACCACCGCTGCTCCATACGACCAGTGCAACGCCACTCTTCCCGCGGTTCCTGGCACCCGCGGTCCTCTGCCGGGAGTCGGCTCGGGCACCCTCGGGGGCGTCCCCATGCTGACTGTACCTACCGCGCTCGATAAGGCTGGCGTCCTCATGTCGGATCAGCTGCCTCTGCCGAATGTTGGTGCACCGACCTTGACTCCCAATTCCGGCAACAACTGGATTGCCGCTTTGGGTTCGAAGTTGAACTGGCGGCAGGAAAACGCCCGCGTTGACTTCAACCTGAACCGGAAAAATACCCTCACTTTCCGCTACACCCAGGAAAACTGGAGCAACCCAGCCCCGAGCGAGCAAGCCTATTGGGGTGACGATCCTTTCCCGGCGGTGGAAGGAAGCTGGGCACAGCCATCCAAGAGTATAATGCTTAAAGATACGACCGCTTTCAGCGGCACGCTCACCAACGAAGCTCAACTTTCCTACTCCAACAATCGTATTTACGCGACGCTCGGCGGTTCGGGCGTCGCTACGGACGCGCTGGGTAACGCCTACTCGCCGGCGGCTTACGTAAGCGCGCTTGAGGCGGCCATCCCACCGGCCTTCCCGGAGGCGAAGAAGCCGGGCGGCATGCCCCCGGATGCAGCTTGGGGAGGCTTTGGCGCCTATGGTGGCGGACAAAACATCTGGCTGATTGCACCGTGGAACAATACTTCCGACCTGTACAACTTCCGCGACGATCTCGCCAAGGTACGGGGCGCACACACGTTGAAAACGGGAATTTTCATTGGCTACAACAAGAAGCACGAGCCTTCCGAAGGTGGCCATGACGAGCCCAGCTTCTCCTTTAACGGCGGCAACGCTGGCGTAGTGCTCGGCGCGGGCGTGGGCAATTCAGGCAATCCCCTTGCGGATCTTCTGACGCAAGGGAGCCTGTATAACTTCGGCGAGAACTCCGCCAATTTGTTCCCCACGGCTGTCTGGAAACAGTTTGAGTTCTACGTGCAAGACAGCTGGAAGGTGCGGCGGAATCTGACGGTGGAATATGGTTTCCGCTGGTCCTTCCTGCGGGAACCAGTCGAACAGCACAATATGATCTCCTCGTGGAGTCTGGCCGACTATGACCCGACAAAACCCAAAAGCGATGCCTGTAACGGCCTGATTATCGTCCCCGGGACGAATCCATGCGGAGCTGCAAATACCCTGCTGGGGACGAACTTCAGCTCGGGCACGCCCGGCGTGGACCGCGCCCTGGTGCCCAACAACAATCACGCCATAGCACCCCGCTTGGGAATCAGTTGGGATCCCTGGAGTGACGGAAAGACCGCGATTCGACTGGGTATTGGCCAGTTCTTCCAGCAAGAGCGGGTCAGCCGAGTCACCAACCTGATGGGGCAAAACGCGCCGTTTAGCGTGGCTTTTAGCTCCACGCGAACCATGGATGTTGCGGTGCCCGCGGCGGGCGGCGCCGCCTCACCCAGCTATGCAACCAGTCCTGATTCCTTTGTTCCCAACTCCTGGCAGTGGAACTTCAGCGTGCAACGCGAGATAAGAAGAGACACAACCCTGCAAATTGGCTACGTAGGCAACCGGGGATTGCACTTGACCAGCGACCGCGACTCAAATGGAATCCCTGAAAACGCTACAGAACGCGTCGATTTTGCGTTTCAGGGTACCGCAATATGCGGCTTCCTCGGCGCCACGGGCTGCCCCGCGACAACCAGGCCGGCGGCGAATTTCAGTGGAATCGACCAGTTTGGTCACGCCGGATCGTCCACCTACCACGCGCTCCAGGTCTCAGCCACCAGCAAGCTGGGCCACAAATCCATCATCCAGGCGGCTTACACCTGGTCGCACACGATCTCCAACGTGGATACGAGCACCTCGGCAGGCAGCGGATTCGGGACCCACTCCCAAACCGATGCCTACGACATCAACGCGGACCGCGGTAACTCCACGCTTAACCGGCCGCAGATATTCTCGGCCAACGCGGTCATCTTCCTCCCGATGTTTGCCAAATCCAATGCCTTTGAGAAAGAAGCTCTGGGAGGCTGGCAGGCTTCGACGATCTTCATAGCAATGTCGGGCAACTCGGCGACCAACTTTTACAACTCGCCGCTGACCGACGTGAATCAATGCGTCGCTCCCGACGGAACTACAATTCCGGGCTGTAGTGTGTCGACCAATAACATTAGTGACTCTTACGGCACGGGCAACGGGACCGGCAACATCAACGCGCAACGCTTCATGACCACCGGCGTCGCTTGCGATTCGGGCGAGAAGGGAACCCAGATCTGGAATCCGGCCGCCTTCACACTGGTGGGGTACGCCATCGGGACTATCGGGAACTCGCCGAAAGGCTATTGCAGTGGGCCCAAGGAGGTGAACCTCGACCTGTCCGTTTACAAAACATGGAAGCTCGGCGAGCGCCTCAGCCTTCAGTTCCGGTTCGACGGCTTCAACGCTCTCAACCATCCGCAATTCGCTACTGGCGGCATTAACGGCGGCATTGCAACCGGTGTGGCGTGCGGCACAACCGCTTGCAGCCCCGCCAACAATGTTGTCACTTCAGTGGTTGGGGCTAACACTTCTAACTTCGGGCAGGCTACTTCAATCCGTCCGGCGAGCAACCGGCAACTCCAGTACGGCTTGAAGTTTATCTTCTAAGGATGTGCGGAGTTAATCGCGGTCTATAACCATTGCGGCGGGACTTGACGAAGTCGGGTCCCGCCGCATACTTTTTGGATGATGGGCCAACTTGTGCATTTCATTTCCCAGTGGCGTTCCTCGTCGTGGCGCTGCTCGCGTCGCTGGAGAAATCCGCTCATTGCCGCGCTCGTAACACTAGCTCTCGGAGTTGCTGCCGCTGAAGTGCCCGGCGCAGGCCAGACTCGCTCTGCAACTCACAAGCGCTCTTCCACCAAGAAACCAGATGATTCAGCGCCTCCAGCCCTCGTAGAACTTCAAAAAAGAGTCGCAGCGGTGCAAGCGGCCCGAAACTCCGGCGATCCGCACGCTATCACCGAGGCCAGCCGGGCGCTCATTGCGCTTGGCCTCCGGCAGGTCGCTCATTTGCGGCTCGTCGAAGATGCTTTCCCTGCAGCAATTGATCTTTACAAGAGGTCGCTGGACTTCGAGGATAGTCCCTCCACGCGTGTTGACCTGGCAATAGCCGATCTGCGGGCAAAGAAGCTGGACGATTCCATCACCGAAGTTAGAACCGCGATCCTGGCCGATTCGGCCGATGCCCGGGCCTGGCGAGTCCAGGGAATGGCCTACATGTCGAAGGAGCAATACGGTCTCGCCGCTGACTCGCTACAGCGCTCCATTGCCATTCGCGACGATTTGGAAGCCGCTTACTCCCTGGCCATCTGCTTCCTCGCCGTCCACGAAAAGGAAAAAGCAGTGGCGGTGTTCCGGAAAATGGACGAAGAAGCCGCGAATCGGGGAGCGATGCACGTTTTGATGGCCCGGGCCTATCGGGATGGCGGCTACCTGGATGATGCGGTCCGCGAATTGAAGATCGCGCTGCAGATAAACCCTAAGACATCACATGCTCATTATCTGCTTGGTCTGGTTTCCCTTATGCAAGAGGAGTGGGCGCCAAAGCCCAAGATTCGCGAGCAGTTTCTGCTGGAGTTACGACTCAATCCGCGTGACTTCCTCAGCACTTACCTGCTCGGCGCGATGGCATCCAACGAGAAGAGCTTTGCGGAGTCTGACAGATATCTCAAGACGGCGACAGAACTCCAACCGAATTGGTCCGAGCCCTGGGTTTACCTTGGGCTGAATGCCAACAACCGGGGAGACACAAAGAAGGCAGAGGATTTTCTACGTAAAGCGATTACTGTGAATGGCGCCGACGATTCGCGCTCGAATTATTTCATACGTAAGGCCTACTTCGCGCTGGGCCGCATTCTCAGCCAATCGGATAGGAAGGAAGAAGCTCGAGCGTATCTCCAAAAAGCGCGCGAGTTACAAGCGCAAGTGCAAGCGGCCGGCATAAGGGACAGCCCGGCAACCAGAGGCATGGGCGGGGCCAATGAAGTGTATATCGCCACTGCTGAATTGAAGAACGCAGAGGATCGCACGTCGCTGGATCTGGGCAGCCACGATTCCACAGCAGAGTTAGACGCCGCTGCTCTGTCTCGCGTCAATTTGACCGAGCAAGAAAAAACATCGGCACTCGTCGAGGAAAAACGCCTGCGAGCCGTTCTGGGCGCGGCCTTCAACGACCTGGCAACATCAGAGGCCATCCGTCGGCAATACGAGCTGGGCTTGGACCATTATCAGGAAGCGGAGCGGTGGGAACCCGAATCCCCGGGCTTAATCCGTAATCTGGGCGTGACAGCGATGAAAGCCCGGAAGTATTCCGAAGCGGTGCGGGCTCTGTCTCAGGTGCTCTCCGCCAATCCGAAGGATGATGCGGCCCGTACGATGCTGGGTATGTCGTATTACATGACTGACCAATACAAAGAAGCGGCTCAGACCATTTCTCCCCTCGGAGACACCGCGTTGAAGGACCCCGGGCTTGGATACGCCTGGGCCGACTCGCTTGCCAAACAGCAGGACTTGCAACAAGCCGGCGAAGTACTGGACAAACTTGGAAGAACGCCGTTATCAACGGGGGCGTTGATGTTAGTGGCGCAGTCATGGGAGGAAATCGGAAATCATCTGCGAGCGGTGGCAACTTATCACAAAGTCCTGGAAGCTGCCCCGTTGCAGCCCAAGGCGCATTACTATGCCGGAGTAGCTTACATACGAGCCGACCGCCCGGCCGACGCCGCCACGGAATTTCAGGCCGAACTGGCATTGACACCGGACGATGCGGATGCGAAGTACAATCTCGGATTCGCCTACCTGCAGCAGTCCAGGCGTGAGGAAGCAACTTCTCTTTTCATGGAGGTAGTCACTGCCCACCCGGAACACGCGGATGCTCAATATCAATTCGGAAAGCTTTTGATGGACGAAAATAAGGTCAAGGAAGCAATTTCCCATCTTGAGGCTGCCGTTCGATTGAAGCCGCAGGCCGACTATGTGCATTACCAGTTACAAGCCGCTTATCGCATGGATTCGCGAATCCAGGACGCGGATCGCGAACTTGCGCTGTACAAGGAAATCAAAGCCGGCAAACGCGAGCGGCAGGCGCAAGGAATGGGCCGAGATTGAAGAACCAACTCTTGCGACACTGGAAACCTGCAATCCCGCTGTTGCTTCTCGGGATGCAAACGGTACTGTCGTCCTGGGCGCAGGGCGGGCATCCCGTGCCACCACCACCACCGCCCGGAGTAAAGAAGATCAAGTGCAGCGGGCGCCCGGTGCCGCAACTGGAAGACATCACCAAGAAAACCGGCATTCATTTCATCCACACCTCCGCCCCCGAAAAGAAGTACATCTTGGAGTCCATGGGGGGTGGGGTGCTTCTGCTGGACTATGATCGCGACGGCTGGCTGGATATCTATTTCACCAACTCGCCCACCGTCGAAATGGCCCTAAAAGGTGAGAAGAGTCCAGGAGCGCTCTACCACAACAATCACGACGGTACCTTCACCGATGTAACCGCCAAAGCTGGAGTGGCCACGCCCTGCTTTGCCATGGGTGGGGCCGTCAGCGACTACAACAATGATGGCTGGCCTGATATCTACGTTACGTGCTTCGGGGGAAATGTTCTGTACCGCAATAACGGGGACGGCACATTCACCGACGTCACGGCCAAAGCTGGAGTAGCAGATGGCCGCTGGTCGACGGGAGCCGCTTTTGGCGACTACGACGGTGACGGTTTTGTCGATCTCATGGTCGCCAACTATGTTGATTTTCATCTGGACGACCTGCCTGGGTTTGGCAGCACCCCGACTTGCAAGTACCGCGGGCTCGATGTGCAGTGCGGCCCGCGCGGGCTGAAAGGCGCTGGCGACTCGCTCTTCCACAATAACGGCGACGGTACTTTCACGAATGTTTCTAAGAGCGCCGGAGTGGATGATCCTAACGGCTATTACGGCCTCGGCACAATTTGGGCGGACTTCAACAACACCGGCCGCCCGGATATCTTCGTCGCCAATGATTCCGCGCCCAACTTCCTTTATCGCAACGACGGCAAAGGAAAATTTACGGAGATCGGCCTCGAGTCCGGCACCGCGGTGAGCGAGGATGGCTCCGAACAGGCATCCATGGGAGTTGCCATCGGCGACTATAACCATACCGGCCGGCCGTCGTTATACATCACGAATTTTTCCGACGAAAACAATGCACTGTACCGCAACGACGGGGATTGGGACTTCCACGATGTCTCCTACCCGGCCGGCGTCGCCTTGCCTTCGCTGCCCTGGGTCAAGTGGGGAGATGCCTTCGTGGATCTGGACAACGACGGGTGGCTCGACCTGATCGCCGTGAGTGGCCATATCTATCCCCAGGTGGACACTCTGCCTTCGGGCGGCGGATATCGCCAACCTAAGTTGCTTCATCTCAACCAGCAGGATGGCACGTTCTGCGACGCCAGCGATCTGGCGGGGCCAGCGCTACTGGAGCGGCGCGTTTCGCGCGGCCTTGCGGTCGGCGATCTTTTCAATGATGGAAACATGGATGTCGTTATCAACGACCTGGACGGAGGTCCCATGGTTCTCAAGAACCATGGGGTTGGCGGCCGACACTGGATCAGCCTGGAACTCGCCGGCCTAAAAAGCAACCGTCTGGCCATTGGCGCGCGCATCAAGATCGTTGCCGGAGGCGTAACCCAGACTGACGAAATCCATAGCGGTGGCAGCTATCTATCGCAGAACGATCTTCGTGTCCATTTCGGCTTAGGTTCCGCCACCAAGGTTGAAAGCGTCGAGATCCGCTGGCCGTCCGGTACAACCGAAACTCTCAAGAACCTGGCGGCTGACAATTTTTACGCCGTGCTGGAAGGGAAAGGAATTGTCTCACCCGAGCAGATAAGGCCGACGTCGAAGGCCGCTCCCTAGTGTCGCGTCCTGGAAATTCGCGACATAAGTTTGGGGGTTGTCATCTTGAACGAAGCGAACGTAGGGACAGCCGCCGGGGCGGTTGTCCCTACGTGGTCTGTGCTGGAAGCTTGGCTTCGAAGAATTCCTCCACCCGCCCCAGAATCTCCGCCCCGCTCTTAGCCTCGTAGATCGCCTTCCTGAGCGCCGCGCCTCCGGGCACGCCGTGTGTGAACCACGACGCGAACTGCTTCATCTTGCCTTCCGCTCCGGGCATCTCTTCTTCCAGCAGCATCTGGAAGTAGGTGCGGATCATCTGGTAGCGGTCGGCTTCTGTGGGTTCGTCGTAGGGCTTGCCCGAAGGTGCAACCCCCGACATAGTAACGGACGGGAAGGGCACGACTTTAGTCGTGCCGTCAACCGGCGAAAAGTTGGGGGCTTTAGCCCCTGAGGGAAATGAGCCATCCGTCAAACAGGAAGCAGTCTCGCCCTCAGCGGCTAAAGCCGCGGCCGAGGGTGCGCCATGTTCGGCACGACTAAAGTCGTCCCCTTCCCGGAACATTCCCCTATTCTCTCTAGTGCTCTCCATCCACGCTCGATACTGCTCAATCTGCCGAAAAATCCACGGATTCGCCGGGGCCATGCGGCCGATCATCACCGCATCGCAGCCGGTTTGGGCGACGATGGCGCAGGCGTCTTCGGGCGAGCGAATGTCGCCATTGCCGATCACGGGAATCTTGACTGCCTGCTTGACGGAGGCGATCCATTCCCAGCGCGCGTTTCCGCTATAGCCTTGCTCACGCGTCCGGGCGTGCAGCGCAACCGCGCCGAGGCCGCAGCTTTCGGCCATGCGCGCCAGTTCAACGCAGACGATTTCGTCGTCGTTCCATCCAGCGCGGAATTTCACGGTGAAAGGAATCTTCACGGCGGCTCGTACCGCTTCGAAAATCTGCCGGATCAGCGGCAGATCGCGCAGCAGTCCCGATCCGCCGTTGCACTTCACGACTTTCTTCGCCGGGCAGCCGAGGTTCAGGTCGACGAGGTCGAAGCCAAGGTCTTCCACCAGTCGCGCCGCTTCGGCCAGCACGCTCGGGCTGCTGCCGAAGAGTTGGGCCGAGATCGGGTGCTCGTCTTCGTAGAAGTGAAGGTAGCGTCCGCGGACGCGCTGGTCGCGCAGCACGCCGTCGGCCGAGGTGAACTCGGTCATGATCAGACCGCATCCGCCGAGTTTCTTGATGAAGCGACGGAAGACGGTGTCGGTGACGCCGGACATGGGAGCGAGAACGGTGGCGGGGGAAATCTCAACGTTGCCAATCTTCAGGCCAGCGGGAAAAGCCCGTGTGGGGACGGGCGACTCGCCCGTCCGAGTCGCCGCTGCATCCGCGTTGTCCCAGGACTTCTGCACAGTCCGATTCTACGTTCTTTCCTAGCCAATATCCTTGCGTGAGTGTGCGACGGGTTCAAAAGTAAAGCCTCCCGCCGGGGGAGGCTTTCAAGAATGCGTGTTTCCGCGCGGAACTTACTTTTTGGCGGCGGCTTCGGCTTTTCCCGCGTCGCTCTTGGCGTACTTGCGGCGGAAACGCTCGATGCGGCCGGCGGTGTCCATGAGCTTCTGCTTGCCGGTAAAGAAGGGATGGCAGGCGGCGCAGATTTCTACGCCGATGTCGCCCTTGTGGGTGGAGCGGGTGACGAATGCGTTACCGCAGGCGCAATGCACGCGGATTTCGCCGTAGCTGGGATGGATGGCTGCTTTCATGTCAGTTCCGAAACCTCGATTCAGACATTAGATTCTACAGGAGTTAGGAAGGATTCAGCAAGGCAGCTATCGGCTTTCAGACATCAGATCTGCGGGGTTCAATGCACCCTCGGGATAACCCAATTATTGGAAAGTGATGAGACCTCAGGCGAGGCGGGCTTTACTGAGAGCTGACGGCTGAGAGCTGACAGCTATAAAGCAAAACGGCAGGGCCGACTCCCCTGCCGTCTCGCTCTTGCGCAAAAAACTCTGGGGCCCCTACTTACCCTTATTGACTACTTTCTTGAGTTCGTTCCCGGGAGTGAATTTGGCGACTCTACGAGCAGCTATCTTGATGGTGGCACCCGTCTGCGGGTTTCGGCCATTGCGGGCCTTGCGCTGCGAGACGGAAAACGTGCCGAACCCGATCAAGGCTACCCGGTCCCCTTTTCGAAGGGCAGCGGTAACGCTGTCCACGGTGGTGTCGATCGCGGTTGTCGCCTGCGCCTTTGAAATGTTGCAGGCTCCGGCGATCCGGTCAACCAGATCAGCTTTATTCATGCTCTCTCCTGACACTAGTCGTTACGGTTCCCGCGCATCAGCCGGGGAGGAAAGCTCAAAGCGCGAGCACCGGCGATGGCCATTCTCGCCCATGCTACGGGATTGTCAATGGGAAACACGTGCCAGTTGCCGGTTTTGACACCTAAGGCGCGCGGTTGTGTCTGCAGTAATGGGAGAATGAACCGAAAGTGCCAGTTCTGGTCCGATCATCGTCTGCGCGATGCCGCTGCGAGCTGCGAAACTACGGTTTTCCCCGGTTCTCCACAACCCGCAGCTCGTCTCCACAGGATGTGCACAGAGAGGAAACGGTTTCGAGTTGCGGTGCAGGCGGGTTCGGGTGCAGAGTCTAAGTACAGAACAAAGTGCAGAATCAAGTACGAATTATGAAAACAGCAACCGAAGTTTGCCCCCTGTGCGCGGGATCGGGATGGAAGCCGGTTCCGGGAGCGCCAGAGCGCGGCGTCACGCGCTGTGATTGTCAGTTGCGGGCGCGCGGCGGCGCCTTGATCGCGGCAGCGCGGATTCCGAAGAGATACGAGCATTGCGAGCTCTCGAACTTCGAATTTGAAGGACCGCAATTGCCTCTTGCGCGAGCGCGCATGGCAGCGTGCCGCTTTGTGGAAGAGTACCCGGTGAACAAAACCGGCCTGCTGCTGGTCGGCACAGCTGGAGCGGGAAAGACCCACCTAGCGATCGGCATCGCGAAGGTGTTAATCCGCGAGAAGGGGATTGAGTGCGTCTTCTATGACTATGCGGACTTGTTGAAGCAGATCCAGGACTCGTACAACCCCTCAGTAGAAGCCACGGAGCTTGGGTTACTCCGGCCGGTGTTTGAAGCGGAAGTATTGGTGCTGGACGATCTAGGGTCGGTGAGGCCGACGGATTGGCGGTGGGATACGATCCGCTTGATTCTGAACACGCGTTACAACGACAGCCGCACCACGATCATCACCACCAACTTCGCGGACGAACCAGCCGCAAAGGTTGTCGACCCGGATGCGCCGAGGCGTTCTGAGTCCTTTTCAGCTGCGCGGGCGGCCGCCCGAGATGAAACCCTTGGCGACCGAATCGGCGAGCGCATGCGTTCCCGCCTGCACGAGATGTGCCGCGTCGTGAAGATGGAAGGGCCGGACTTCCGGAAGATTAAGAGCGCAAGCTTCGGATGATTCCGCACTACAATCACAAGCGTGCTGACCGAACGCATCGAGTTCCGGCCGGAAGCTGACGCCGAGGTCTTCTCCGCTGTGGCCGCCGCCCCCGCCGTGTTTCTTCTGCGCGGCGAGGACGCGAACTCCGAACCCTACGTCAGCAAGACTGCCAACCTGCGGCGGCGGCTGCAACGGCTGCTTTCCGCTCCGGAAGAACGGACGAAGCGCCTCAACCTGCGCCATCGCGTCCGCTGGATCGAATACACGCTGACCGGCTCCGACTTCGAATCGGGATTCGTCCTCTACAACGTGCTGCGGTCGGCCTTTCCAAAGACCTACTCGAATCGCTTGCGGCTGCGCTTCGCTCCCCTGGTCAAGCTGCATATGGAAAACGAATTTCCCCGCGCCTCGATCACCACGCGGCTGGGACGAATTTCGTTGAAAAACGTTTACTACGGGCCGTTTGCTTCGCGGGTGGCGGCGGAAAAGTTTATGAATGACGCGCTCGACTTTTTCAAGATGCGGCGCTGCGTCGAAGACCTCCATCCCGATCCGAAGTTTCCCGGCTGCGTTTATTCCGAGATGAAGATGTGTTTGGCGCCCTGCTTTCGCGGCTGCACCGATGACGAATACCGCGTCGAGGTGGTGCGGGTCGAGGATTTTCTCGACTCGCGCGGCGAATCGCTGAAGCGGCAGATGGCCGCGGAGCGCGATGCCGCCTCGGCGAAAATGGAATTCGAGACGGCTGCGGCCATTCATGCGCGGCTCGACAAACTCACCCCCGTGCTGCAGCAGATGCCGGAGTTCGTCCGGCGGATTGACCAGTCGCGCGCCGTAATCGTGCAAAAGTCCGTGCAGAAGTCCCGGCAGCCGGAGAGCGTCGCCTTGTTCCGCGTCGATGGTGGCGCGCTCGCGGGGCCGCTTGAGTTTCCGATCTCCGGCGAGGAACACACCAAGTCACAATCAATGGAAGCCCGCATCCAGGCCGCGTTGGCGGCGTTTCCCGCGTCCAAGCCAGGCAGCGCGATCGAGCGCATGGAGCATCTGGCGATCCTGAAGCGCTGGTGCTATCGCGGGACCCGGGCAGGTGAAATTTTCTTTGCCGATGCCCGGGGAGAGCTGCCAATGCGCCGCCTGGTGCGGGGGATCGGACGGGTGTACAAAGGCGAAGCGCCGGAGGTCAGTGAGACGACATCGACGCCTCCGATTCTTCCCGCTTGAAGACTTGTTCACCGCCGAGACGCAGAGAGCGCCGAGAAAAACCTTCTTTGGGGTCTCTCGGCGTCTCGGCGGTGAAAAGCTTTCACGCCGGAATCGCCGCCCAAACTGGCGTGCGCGGCGGCTTCTTCCGGAACACGACCCTGATCTCTTCCCGCCAGCGCTCGTCAATTCCCAGCACTTCCCAATCGATCTCCGGCGACAGATAACGCAGGATCGTATCGGTGGTGGGATGCACGTGCAAAGCGGGCGCGACCAGCATGAGCAGAGGCTTCTGCGGCGAGATCTCGCGTCCCGGAAAATAGCCGAACTGCGCAAACTCTCCGCGGCTCTGGTGCCAGGCGACGCGCGACCAATAATCCACGCCTTGCAGGGGAAGGTGGATATCCTCGTCGGCTTTGAGCTCGATGACGGCGAGGCGGGACTCGCGAGTTGCGGCCAGAATGTCAATCATGGCGCGGTCGGCGGCCGCGAACGCGGGCACCTGGGCATACACCGATTCCGGCCGCAGCCGCCCGTCGAGCGCCGCGATGTTCCGGGCGACCAGCGATTCCAGCCAGCGCTCGGGATGCATGCGCCACAGCGCGTGGTTCTTCGGACCATCCTTGTGACGCACAGCCGCCGCCAGCCGCACCAGATCCGCAAACTGCGTTTCGTTCTCCGAGTTGAGCACGCGCTCTTCCGGCCCCACACCGAAAACGATTTCCTCGCTGCTCTGGAAGTTTTGCGGATCATGCGCAATCCGCGCCTGGGCGAATTCGAGGCCATGCCGCCGGAATGAAATCAACGCGGGCGAGAGCACCACGACGTCGGATTGCGGCAGAATGCCCCGAATGCGTGCGATCGATTCCGCAAAGCGCTCGCGCGCGAGGCCTTCATCGATGGAATGCACCAAGCGGGTTGCCAGGTTGCCGCGATCGCCGGTATCCACCGGTACGAGCGCATCCTCCCGTTGGTCGAATTCGTACAAATGCCATTTCGCTGCCGTTGGATGCAGATGCGCCATACGCTGCCGGGTCAGAGCAACGGTCCCTTTCGGCACAACCATCGCCAGCCCTTCGACCACGCGGCGTTCCTGCTGCGCCAGACGGCACGCCTCGAGCCAAAGAATTCCGCAGGTCAGCGCGCCATCTACGCTCGATTGCGTTTCCTGGTCGTTCACTCCCACGATGGCGAGGGCCCGCTGTCCCTGACGCAGCAAGCCCCGCAGGTAGGCCGGGCCGAAGGAGTGTTTGAGGTCCATGCTGGTGGTGAGCCGGACCACCGTCCAGCCAGGAAAATTTCTCTCCAGCGCGCGGCGCAGGCGAGGCTCGTAGGCTACGCGCGCCGCCCGTCGCGCAGCAGGCGAGCGTTGATCGCGATCGCGGCAGAAGTCGAGCCGGGTAGGGCGATTCTGGCCCATGCGCTGCACCTGCAACCGCAGCGTCGTGGCCTTCACTTCCGCATCCAGCACACGCCGCACAAAATTCCGCTCGCTCGACCACAGATGCAGCAGGCACTTGTGGTACTCGCCGGAAACCGAATATTTCGACTCCGCCAGATCGAACGCGATGGTGCCGTCTTCCACCACCACGGCGGCACGCGCGCCGTTCAGAAAGTCGGAGAGCATTTGGCTGAGTGATTCTGGCGTCACGTTCTGAGAATTATTCGCCCCGCCAGAGCCGGCGTCAGTGATCGCTGGACCGGGAAATTGTTTGGTTTCGCTCCGGCGCGGCACAGCGCTGACTTCCGTAATCTTGCTACTGAGACTGACGCCGTTCCGCTCGTGGGATAATGCAGTTACCAATCCGTGGCGCAAGCGGGTTCGTATCAGGGCATCGCTTTAGCGATGCCGCGAGTCGTCGAAAGATGACGCCCCGTTAGGGGCTGCGGGCTGCGAGTCGTCTGCAAAGTCAAGGGCATCCAACTATGGTGACTGCCAACCAGGAACACTTCTTCTTCGAGCACTACGGACTTACGAATCACGATCTTGAGATTTATCTGGGCGCGGCGCTTTCGGCGGGCGGCGACTACGCCGACCTTTATTTCGAATACCTGACCTCGACCTCGCTAATGGTGGATGAGTCGCTGGTCAAGTCCGCCTCGCAGGGGATTTCGGCGGGCTGCGGCGTGCGGGTCGTTTCCGGCGAACGCACCGGGTATGCCTACACCGACGATCTTTCTTCGCAACGGATTCTGCGTGCCGCCCGCACCGCGGCGCTGATCGCGAGTGCGCCGGCCAAGACGACGGTTGCCGGATTCCAGCAGAAGCCGGCCCGCAGCTTGTACCCCGTGGCGTTGCCTTCAGTAGACGCGGACATCACCGCCAAGGTTGAACTGCTGATGCGCGCCGATCGAACCGCTCGCGGATACGATCCGCGCATCAAGGAAGTACGCGCCAACTACGCCGACGAACTGAGGAACATCCTGGTAGTCGGCTCCGACGGCACGTTTGCGGAAGACTCGCAGCCGCTGGCGCGCGTGAATGTTTCGTGCATCGCGAAGACGGATGCGACTTCGGGGCGCGGCGGCTCTGGCGGCGGCGGTCGGGTTGCCCTCGACTTCTTTTTTGGCGACAAAACTCCCGAGTTCTTTGCCAAAGAGGCTGCGCGCCAGGCAATTCTGCAACTCGACGCGCGCGAAGCTCCCGCCGGAGACATGGAAGTCGTGCTCGGTCCGGGATGGCCCGGCGTTCTGCTGCACGAGGCCGTGGGTCACGGGTTGGAAGCCGACTTCAATCGCAAGAAGACGTCGGCATTCGCCGGTCTGATTGGCAAACGAGTGGCCAGCGAAAAGTGTACCGTGGTCGACAACGGCACGATGCCGTGGCGCCGCGGGTCTTTAAATGTGGATGATGAAGGCCAGCCGACGCAGGAAACCGTGCTGATCGAGAATGGAATTCTGAAGGGATATCTCAGCGACAAACTCTCCTCCAAGCTGATGGGCCTTGCCGATACGGGCAACGGACGCCGCGAGAGTTATGAGCACATTCCGATGCCGCGCATGACGAACACTTACATGCTGGCCGGGCAGGACGATCCCGGAGACATCATTCGTTCGGTGAAGAACGGCGTGTACGCGGTGAACTTCGGCGGCGGACAGGTCGACATCACGAACGGCAAGTTCGTTTTCTCAGCGTCGGAAGCCTATCTCATCGAAGATGGAAAGATCACGGCCCCGATCAGGGGCGCAACCCTGATCGGCAACGGACCCGATGTGCTGACGCGGGTTTCGATGGTCGGCAATGATTTGAAACTCGATGAAGGCGTCGGCACCTGCGGCAAAGATGGACAGGCGGTTCCGGTCGGCGTCGGCATCCCGACCATTAAGATCGACCGCCTGACCGTCGGCGGGACCGCGAAACGGGAGACCGGCGGATTCATGCAGTAAGAGAATTGCAGAGGTTAGAGGTCAGATTGCAAAGGTGAAACTCCATACCGTAACCTCTGCAATCCGACCTCTGCAATATTTTCAAAATGACGACAACACTAGAAACCAGCGACACGAAACTCGCAACCGATCTCAAGGAAATCGCTATCGACGTCGTCAGCCGCGCGATGCAAGGCGGCGCGACGGCGGCCGAATGTGTCGTCCGCGAAGGCGACGAATTCTCAACCGTGGTGCGCCTCGGCCAGGTCGAAACCCTGAAGGAATCGGGCTCGCGCGCCATCGGCGTGCGCGTCTTCTTCGGGCAGCGCGCGGCCAGCACCTATTCCAGCGATTTCTCCGCCGCCGGCATCGAGCGCATGTTGAAGTCCGCGCTCGAGCTGGCGAAGATCTGTTCGGAAGACCCGTACGCGGGAATTCCCGAAGCCGGCAAGCTCGGATCGCTTTCCGGCGACCTCCATCTTTATCATGAGGATGTTTACTCGTTGCCCGGCCCCGAGCGCATTGAGTACGCGCGCCGCGCCGAAAAAGCCGCGCTCGACGCCGATCCGCGCATCAAGAACTCCGAGGGCGGATCGTTCGACGCCGCTACCGGCAGAAAAGTGCTGGCGAATTCTCACGGCTTTGTCGGCGAATACCGGCGGTCGTACTGTTCGGTTGCGGTGGTGCCCATTGCGCAGGACGCAAACGGCCTCATGCAGCGCGACTATTGGTATTCGGTGGCGCGCAGCCTGGCGAAGCTCGACTCGGCCGAGCAGGTCGGAAAAGAAGCGGCGCGCCGCACGCTGCGACGCCTGGGCGCGCGCAAGGTGAAGACTGCGCACGTGCCGGTGGTGCTCGATCCGATGGTCGCAAGCTCCATGCTCGAACACATCTTCGAAGGCGTGAATGGCGACTCAGTCTATCGCGGAGCCTCGTTCCTGGCGGGCAAACTCGGGCAGCAAATTGCCGGGGCGAACGTCACAGTAGTCGACGACGGCACCATGCCCGGCGGCTTCGGCACCACGCCCTTCGATGGTGAAGGCATTCCCACACGTCGCACGGTAGTGATTGAGAACGGAATTCTGAAGTCGTATCTGCTGAATACCTACACGGCGAAAAAGTTGGGCCTCGAAACCACCGCCAACGCATCCCGCGGACTCGCCGGGACGCCCGGCATCGGGCCGGGAAATTACTTCCTAGAGCCGGGACCGAAAACGCCGAAGCAGATTATTGCGGACATCAAAGACGGCCTCTATGTAACCGAGTTCCTCGGTCACGGCGCCAACTTAGTAACCGGCGATTACTCCCGCGGCGCCTCCGGTATGTGGATCGTCAACGGCGAACTAGCCTATCCGGTAGAAGAGATCACGGTAGCCGGCAACCTCAAAGACATCTTCTGCAATATTTCCGAGATAGGCAGCGACCTGGAATTCCGCGGCAGCGTAGCCTCGCCCACGATCCGGATTGACGGACTTACGGTGGGCGGAGAGTAGCAAGACTCGCGTAGGGACAGCCGCCCTCGGCTGTCCAGCCGGGCGAAGCCCGGCAAAATGCGGCGGAGCGAAGGGAGTCTTCCCCTTGCAATCTAGCCTCCGACCGTCACCTCCGGAATTAACCTGTTTTTAACATTCATCATGTCATTCGCCGTTAACATTTCTCGCATGCCCGATCAGCCGTTGCACATCGAAGATCTTCCCGGGTCGCGAGAGGGAATCCGCGTTCTGCGCCTTTCTGGACCACTGACGCTTTCCAATCTCTTCGGCTTTCAATCCAAGTTGCGTGCCGACAACTCGCGTGCTCTCATTCTGGACTTCACGGACGTCCCGTTGGCGGATTCGGCGGGGATTGGAGCGCTGGTCGGCGCCTATGTCACTCGACAAAGAGATGGACGCAGCCTCGGGTTGGTGGGCGTGAATCAGCGCATCCACCAGGCTCTCGAAGTCACACGGGTGGAAAACTTCTTTCGTTTCTTCGGAACAGTCGCCGAAGCGGAGCAGGCGGCGTGAGGTCTGGCAGTAATCCAGTCTGATCGCCAAGCCAAAAAGAAAAGCGGCCTTGCGGGCCGCCTTCTTTTTCCGAATTTTGGTTGTGGCCTAGACGCCTTTGACGTTCTCTGCCTGCCAGCCCTTGGGGCCTTTGACGACGTCGAACTGAACTTGTTGACCTTCCTGCAGGCTGCGAAACCCGTTTGCCTGGATGGCGGAGAAGTGAACGAAAACGTCCTCGCCATTCTGGCGGCTGATAAAACCATAGCCCTTGGCATCGTTAAACCACTTTACTGTTCCTGTTTCCATGATGTTGCCGTGTTCCTTTTGTGCTGAAGTATGCGCCGGAACTCGCAGGATAGTGCAGGCAGGTCACGCTTTAGAGCGGGGTACTGCTGAACAGCCGCAAAGATCAAACGCACCTAAATTGTACATATTCCGGGGTAAATGGCTAGAAGATTCTATGCTTACAGAGGTAATCCGCCCTAGTTACACAGTCCCCTGACACCCTCCCGAAAACTCTCGGCTTCAGCCCTCCGCTCTTTCGTATCAAGCTGAACAATAAGGCCCATCGCCTTTTGCAGGGTTCCTGCCTTTCTGCCTGAGCAGCCCGCCTATCCCGGGAGGACGGCTGGTTCCCCCATTTGCAACTTCCCAGAGCCTCATTCATCATCATGTGATGCGTAGTCGAATGGGGAAGTGGGGGCTGGCTTGCGCCGGAATTCTTTTCTATGTTGCTCCTTGGGGTGCTCTTTCGTCCGCCCAAGCCGATCTCGTCGGCGATGTTCGCGCCCAATTGGCGCAGAACAGCTTCTCCGCCGCCGAGTCGGAACTTCGGACATACAAGGCTCAGCGTGGCGTCACGCCGGAGTATCTCGAAGCTATGTCGTGGATGGCGCGCGGAGCTGCCGCCATGAAGCAGTGGGACCAAGCCGCAGCCTACGCCAGCGAGACACGCCGTCTCTCGGAGCAGCAACTGGCGACGACCAAGCGCAAGCTCGACGCCGAACCTCATTTGCCCATCGCCCTGGGCGCCGCGTACGAAGTGCTCGCGCAGGTACTAACCGAAAAGGATATGGCGGAAAAAGGACAGCACGCCCAGGCGGTCAGCCTGCTGCGCGCGGCTTTGGCGCGCTACGGAAACACATCCATTCGAGCGCGGCTCCAGAAGAGCCTCAATCTGCTGGCTCTGGTCGGTCAACCCGCGCCGCCCTTGCAAGTGACCCAGTATCTGGGACCGAAGCCGCCAACTCTGGCGTCGCTGAAAGGTTCGCCAGTTCTTTTGTTCTTCTGGGCGCATTGGTGTGTGGACTGCAAAGCCGAAGTCCCCGTCATCGCCCGCTTGCGGCAGGACTTCGCTCCCGAGGGTCTGGTCGTCATTGGTCCGACACAACTCTACGGCTACGCCGCTCAGGGAGCCAACGCCACCCCCGCCCAGGAGCGGGCATATATAGAATCCGTCCGCGCCCGCTATTACGCCAGCCTGCCGGATATGCCCGTCCCCGTGAGCAAGCAGAACTTCAACGCCTACGGAGCCAGCACGACGCCGACTCTGGTTGTCCTGAATCGCGCGGGGCAAGTGGCGATGTATCATCCGGGAGCGCTTTCGTACGACGAACTGCGATCCGCCGTGCAGAAGGCGGTCGCTCGCTAGCTCGTGTGGGGACGGGCGCCCTCGCCCGTCCAAGCCGAGCACAGCTCGGCCGCTTTTTTAGCTGCCGCGGACGGGCTATAACGCCGCAGCCTGTTCCCGCCGTCGCGCCTGGATCTCGATATACACGTTGATCAGCGAAACAGCAGCCGGAGTCACGCCGGGAATGCGCGAGGCCTGGCCAAGCGTCTGCGGCACGACTTTTCCGAGCTTCTCCTGCATTTCGCGCGACAACCCGCTGACTGCCCGGTAATCGAACCAATCCGGAATGCGGCGCTGCTCGGCCTTCTTCAGGCGTTCGATGGCGCGCTGCTGCTGGTCGAGGTATCCCGCATACTTAATTTCAGTTTCGATGGACTTAAGCTCGTTGCGGATTTCGGACGAAAGGTGGACCGCCGAAACATTAACCGCAGAGGACGCCGAGTTCGCAGAGGAACTTCTTTCAAAAAACCTGGGCGCGAGATCCTGCAGAACCGGCGCGAGTTGCTCGATGGTGATCTCGGGACGCTTCAGCAGTTGCGCCAAGGGCTGCCCCAGCGCGGAAGAGAGATCTTGCGGGCTTGTTCCACTGCCAGCGAAAGCGGTCGAGCTACGCTCGACTTGGACGGGCGAGGGCGCCCGTCCCCACACGAGCAACCCCCGCTCGATCTCCACCGCCATCGCTGCCGTCACCTTCGTTCTCTCCAGTACCTGTTTCACTTCCTCCAGCCGCCGCTGTTTCGCCTCGAATTCCACCCACGCTTCATCCGAGATCAGCCCCACACGCCGCCCGTGCGGAGTAAGTCGCCGGTCGGCATTGTCGATGCGCAGGTGCAAGCGGAACTCCGCCCGCGAAGTGAACATCCGGTAAGGCTCATTGGTGCCCTTAGAAATTAGATCGTCGATAAGAATCGCTGTGTAAGCTTCCGTGCGGTCAAGCACCAGCGGTGTTTCGTTCTTCACCTTCAAAGCCGCGTTGATTCCCGCCATAATCCCCTGGCATGCCGCTTCTTCGTACCCCGACGTCCCATTGATCTGCCCGGCAAGAAACAGTCCGGCAATCTTCTTCGTTTCCAGCGTGCGCTTGAGTTCTGTGGGATCGATGGAGTCGTACTCAATGGCGTAACCGGGCCGCATCATCTCGGCGCTTTCGAGCCCCGGAATCGACTTGAGGATCGCCAGTTGCACATCAATCGGCAGCGAAGTGCTCATGCCGTTGACGTAGATCTCGTGCGTGTTCAGGCCCTCGGGTTCCAAAAAGAGTTGGTGCGTCAGTTTGTCGGGGAACTTGACGATCTTGTCTTCAATCGAAGGACAGTAACGCGGTCCCGTCGATTGAATCTGCCCGCTGTACATCGGCGAGCGATGCACGTTCTCGCGAATGATGCGATGCGTCTCTTCGGTGGTAAAGGCGATGTAACACGGCACCTGCGAGTCGTGATGCGCAACGCGCCGGGTGCGAAAGCTGAAGGGAGTGGGATCCAAATCGCCCGGCTGCCGCTCGAATCGCGACCAGTCTATAGTGCGCCCGTCAATACGCGGAGGCGTCCCGGTCTTGAGCCGGCATCCGCGCAGGCCAAGCTTCTTGAGCGCTTCGCCAAGCAGAACGGCGGCCGGTTCTCCCGAACGTCCCGCGGGATACTGCTGCTCGCCGCAATGGATCAGCCCGTTCAGAAAAGTCCCAGTGGTGATGATGACGGCACTTGCGGAGACGCGGCGGCCATCGCGAAGCAGGAGGCCGCGAATGCAGTTCTCAGTTCTCAGTTCCCGGTTCTCAGAAGTGTCAGGTGTAACTGATGGCTGATGGCTGATGGCTGATGGCTGCTCCACGATCACCTCCGTCACTTCCGCCTGCTTGATCTTTAGATTCGCCTGCGACTCGAGCACTTCGCGCATCTTCAGGCGGTAGGCCTGCTTGTCGCACTGCGCCCGCGGCGACCAGACGGCGGGTCCACGCGAAGTGTTGAGCAGGCGAAATTGGATTCCGACCGCGTCGGTGATTTCGCCCATGATGCCGCCAAGAGCATCCACTTCCCGCACCAGGTGCCCCTTCGCGATGCCGCCGATGGCGGGATTACACGACATCTGCGCGATCAGATCGACGTTCAACGTATAGAGAGCTGTCTTCAGCCCCATGCGAGCCGCCGCCATGGCCGCTTCGCATCCGGCATGACCTGCCCCCACCACCACGACCTCGAAATGTTCGTCAAACGGCTGCATGTGCTCTTGTTCAGGACCCACAACAACGGAGGGAATACTGCTTGGTTAATTGTAACAACGTTCCTGGCTGTGACAGCCTTTGTGGCTTTCGCGCAGAAAATTCTAACTGCACCACCCCTAAACTGGGGATAAAATGTCGCGTGGGAGGATCTGAATATGGCCAGCTTACCCCGCCCCGAAGCCCAAGACCCCTATACCTCAATGCGCGACCTGAAGTGGTCGCCGGCAGAAAAAGCCATCGCAAGGAAGGCGTTCGAACGGGCTCTACAGCAGGATCTGGAAGCGGTCATCCGGGAAGCAAAGAAGATGGCCGAGAAGGTCGCGCAGCCGTCCGACCTGTGGGAGTTGGAACATTATCTGACCCAGCGCCGCAAAGAAATCGACCGCCAGTACGACTACCGCTATTCCGTCCTCACCGTTGTCTTCGCCAGCCTCATCCGGAAGGGCCGCCTCCGCGAGGAGGACTTACAAGGCCTGGCAGAAGAAAAGCTCGGACACATCCGCCAGATGGCCCAAGCCTTGAAGAGTCAGCGCCTACGAGGCCAAGCTACGCCGCACTTTCTTCCAAACCACACGGGCCGGAAAGAACAGGATTGCGCCCCAGAGCAGCATGCTCGGACCCGTCGAAAGCAGGAATAGGGCCAGGCTCACAACTCCGTCCGCCATGCTGCGATATCCCTCAACGGCGGCGTTGCTGAGACGGGTGGCGGTCGAAGGCGGCACGACTTGCAACTGCGCCTTGTAGTCTTCCGCTATGGTCGCATTCAAGGTGGCGTAGCTTACCTGGTTCGTCATACTCTTTCTTTCCGCTTCCATCTGTTCGATTTCGCCGCGGACACGATCAAGTTCCCGTTCAGCTTCGAGCACATCCGACAACTTCCCGGTGCGATTGCGAAGCAGATCCGTCAGCCGCTCTTCGGTGTTGCGAGCATTCGCGAGCCGCGCCTGGAGATCGACATACTGTGAGGTAACGTCCTGCCCGCTTTGCGATTCGGACTCCACCCGGCCAAGCGTCTTGACCTCGGTCAGCGTAGCATCGAGTTGATCGACGGGAACGCGCAACGTCGCCGTGAGCGTGCGCCCGCTGCCCGTGTTGCCACCGACCTGTAGCTGGCCAATGTAACCGCGATGCCGCTTGAGAATCGCTTCGACGTTGGCCCGCGCTTTGTCGAACTCCTTGGTGGTCAGGCTGAGCTGCGCCGTGCGGATGATCATCGGGCCGTTCGCAACCAGGCCACGCTCCACGGTTGATTGGTCCTGCTTGAATTCCACCGGCGGAGAACTTTGCAGCTTTGCGAACTGCTGAAGCCTGTCGAATTCCTTTCCTTGCGCCGGTTTGGCCGCTGGCGCTGCGGGTGGAGGCGGCTCAAGAAAGACCTGTTCACGGGGTCTAGACAATTCATCCCCAGGAAGGGCAGACCCGACTTGCGAGAACGCACTGTTGGCATTACTACCTATAAACCTCACTGTGCCGACCACAACCAAGAACACGGCAGCGACGGCTGTGATCCACGCGGCGGTTGGCCAAGGCTGGCGGAAGATTTCTTGCCAGCCCCGCCTGTACCTAGGGGTTACGCTTCGCGATTCCGGTCGATGTTCCGCGAGGGCAGTAACGATTACTGGCGATATCGCTGGCTCCGCTGGCTCAACTCTCCAACTCTTCAGATTTTGAGAAACATTTCGCAGTTCGGCAACCAGCCCGTGACACTCGGCGCACTCGCCCAGGTGAGCCGCGGTGGCGGCTGCCCGATCGGCCGTGAGTTCGCCATCCAGGTAGGCCATGAGTTCTTCGGGTTCGATGGGATGGATAATCTTGTTCATATGGCCTCGCCTTCTGCCCCTGTTAGTTTCGCGCTTCTCGCCACTTGGTCGGCTGCCGCGGTGTTGCCAATCTTTCGCTCCGGCTCCAGATAGTCCTTCAGCGCCATCCGCGATCGAAACAGCCGGGAGCGGACGGTATTCACCGGCAGTTTCAGCAACTCCGCAATCTCCGCGTAACTAAGCTGCTCATATTCGCGGAGCATCAGAATTTCGCGCTCGGAATCGTCTAACTTGTCGAGCGCCTGCCGGATCCACAGAACGGAATCGGGCGCTTCTCGTGTAGCAGGTTCCGGAGACTCTCTCCCCGGCCGCGAGTCCTTTGCGCGCCTGCGGCGTTCCGCCGTCAGCAGGTTCATCGCGATGCCGTATAGATAAGTGCGAACCATCGCGCTCGGCGTGTAGCGCTCGGCGGCGCGGATCACGGCCAGGAAAGTTTCCTGCGTCAGATCCTCAGCGCGCTGGTCGCCATTCAGCCTGCGCCGGAAGAACCCATAAAGCGGGCCACGATAGCGCGAAAACAGTTCCTCAAATGCCTGGCGCGAGCCACGCTGGAACTCCAGCATCAAGGTTTCGTCGCTAATCATCGCCGGGCCACATTCCTCCCCACCCGCGGTTCCTGAAGTCTCTTTCATAAGCTGTAATGTCGCAAGCCGCTGAAAAGTTCCCAAAGCCTGCAAATTCTTAGGAACCAGTTGTAAGTAATTGAAGACACAGCCTTCATCTGAGCGGAACATCGCATGTAAACGCCCTCCTTGTTCTCCTGCCGCCCCAACCCGTATAGTGGGAGGGTCCCGAGGTAATCATGGAAATTAAGGCATTTTTGTCTCTGCTCGAAGAACGCATTCATCAATATGACTTGCTCTGTCATCCGTTTTACAAAGCCTGGTCGGCGGGCGAGCTGACTCGCGACGATCTGCGTGAATACGCCGAGGATTATTACCCTCACGTGGATGCATTCCCGGGCTACCTGGCTCAGCTCGGCGTCCGGCTGGAAGAAGGGGAGCTGCGCCGCGCCGTGCTCGCCAACATGACCGATGAAAAGGGCGGCGAAGATTCCTTCGGCGAGCCGGAACGTTCGCACTCCGAACTGTGGCTCGATTTCGTCGAAGGCGTGGGCGGAAGCCGCGTTCCGAAACGGCGGCCGGTTGGGGAAGTTCGCAAGCTCATCTCCTGGTTCCACCGTGTCGCGAGCGAAGGAACTCCGGAAGAGGCGCTGGCGGCTTTCTATGCCTACGAATCGCAGGTGCCGCGCCTGGCGCAAGAGAAAGATCGCGTCCTGCGCGAACTCTACGGCGCCGATGAGAAGACCCGCGGCTATTTCACTTTGCACGCCACCGCCGACGTGCATCACGCGAATGTGTGGCGCACACAGCTCGAGAAACGCGTCAAGGCCAATCCCGAGACTGCCAAGAAAGCATTGGCTGCCGCCGAGAGTGCGGCCAAAGCTTTATGGACCGTGCTGGATGGCTTCGAGGCGCGGCGGCTGGAACGGACGGCGGCGTAGTTTCAAATCAGAAGTAAAAAGCCCAGATTGTGGAAGTGAAGAATCTTTGGCTTTGGAGTTCGCGTTGGCGTTTGTGGCCCGCTTGAACTTCTGGGCTTTTACTTCTGCATCTGCTTCTTATTTCTACAATCCCATGGCCCGACCCATCCCCATCGGCGCGCGCGGCGAGGCGGCTGAAACCGTCGAGTTGAAGCACACGCTCTCCGCGCTTCGTCCGGAGTTGCCGCCGGTGTATTCGACTCCCGACATGATTCGGCTCATGGAAATCGCTTGTGCCAACGCGCTGCAACCGTATTGTGACGAAGGCGAAATCACGGTGGGGATCTCGATCCACGTCGATCACCGCGCGGCCAGCGGGATCGGGGTGCGAATTCATGCCGAGGCGGAACTGGAATCGTTTGACGGCCGCTTCTATATCATGCGCGTCCGCGCCCACGACGGCACTCAGGAGATCGGAAGCGGTACGGTGGGGCGCGCCGTGGTGCATGTACCCAGTTTCATCAAGCGCATGCGCGATAAAGCTCGCAGCATTTGACCTGCTGGAAGCAAACCTGCCGTAGAGAAGATGAAGAGAGAAGCTATGGAATCCCAGACCAACAAAGCGATCCAGTTCCGGCAGCTCCATCGCGGACCGGGTGCGCTCATCCTGCCGAACGCGTGGGACGTGGCCAGCGCCCGCATCTTCGAGGAAGCGGGCTTCCCCGCGATTGCAACCACCTCTGCGGGTATCGCTTTTTCGCTGGGCTATCCCGACGGCCAACGCATTCCACGCGAGGAAATGATGGCTCGTATCGCCCGCATCGCTCGCGCTGTGCACGTACCAGTAACCGCTGACGTCGAATCGGGATATGGTTCCAGTCCTGAAGATGCCGCCAAGACGACGCGTGAACTGATTCAGTCGGGAGTCGTCGGGATGAACCTGGAGGATGCGAGCGGCAATCCGGATCAACCCTTGATCGACTTGCAGTTAGCGGTCGAAAAGATCAGGGCGGCGCGCGAGGCTGCGATGCAAATGCATGCGCAAATTGTGGTCAATGCTCGCACCGATGTGTACCTGCTCCCGGGAAGCAATCCGGACGCGGACTATTCCGAAGCTCTGCGGCGGCTGGTTGCGTTTCGCGAAGCGGGCGCCGATTGCGTCTTCGCCCCCGGTCTCAAGGATGCCGAGACGATTGGACGGCTGGTGAAAGCCGTCGTGTGTCCACTCAACATTCTCGCCGTGCCGGGAACGCCCTCGATCCCGGAACTCGAAAAGCTGGGCGTGGCGCGCGTGAGCGTGGGATCGGGCCCCATGCGTGCGACGCTCGGGCTGCTGCGACGCGTGGCCGAGGAACTCAAGACCTCCGGAACGTATAGCGCGATGGACGGAGCTGTGCCTTATGCCGAAGTGAACAAACTGCTGGGCGGTTAAGTTGCCCAGGACGCCGCACCCGGCAAGGCTCACGTAGGGACGGCCGCCCTCGGCTGTCCCGCGGAGCGAAGCTCCGCAGCGTCGGCGTCACCACATACTTCGAATTATCCGTTGACCAGCTTCATCATGTGTTCCGGGTAGCGCAATCCCGAAGCCGCGCCGGAAGGAAAGACTTCGCTCAGCCGGCATAGGTCATCCGGCGTAAGTTTCACATCCACCGCCGCAGCGTTTTCCTCGAGATACTTGCGTCGCTTCGTGCCCGGGATGGGGACAATGTCGTCCCCCTGCGCCAGCACCCATGCAAGCGCCAATTGTGACGGCTGACATCTCTTTTCGCGCGCCATCTCTTCAACACTCTTCACCAGGTCCAGATTCTTTTGAAAGTTTTCGCCCTGGAAGCGCGGCGAGAAGCGGCGATAATCGTCGGCCGCCAGGTCTTCGAACTTCTTAAATTGCCCGGTAAGAAAGCCGCGTCCGAGCGGACTGTAGGCGACGAAGCCGATGCCGAGTTCGCGGCAGGCCGCCAAAATTTCCTGTTCCGGATCGCGCGTCCAAAGCGAATACTCCGTCTGCAGCGCCGCGATGGGATGCACCTTCACAGCACGGCGCAGGGTGTTGACCGCGGCTTCCGACAAACCAATATGGCGGACCTTGCCTTCCTTGACCAGTTCCGCCAGGGCGCCAACCGTTTCCTCAATCGGAGTATCCGGATCGACGCGGTGCTGGTAGTAGAGGTCAATGTGCTCGACGCCCAGCCGCTTCAAACTTCCTTCGCAGGACTTCTTCACGTAGTCGGGCTTGCCGCTGACGCCGCGGATATTGGCGTTGCTGGGATCGCGGACAATCCCGAACTTCGTTGCCAGCACGATCTGGTCGCGCTTGCCCTTGATCGCGCGTCCGACGAGTTCTTCGTTCGTGTGCGGCCCGTAGACGTCGGAGGTGTCCAGAAAGTTGATGCCGAGTTCGAGCGCCCGATGAATGGTAGCGATCGATTCGGCGTCATCGCGCCCGGAGTAAAACTCCGACATGCCCATGCAGCCAAGGCCAAGGGCAGAAACTTTGAGACCAGAACGTCCAAGAGTGCGGGTTTTCATGAGTGCCCCTTCCGGGAATCGTGCAGGAGTTAAAGAGTCGAGCCAGTTTTGACGTCATCTCTATAGATGAAAAAATCGGCCGGTCGGTTCCACGAATTGCCGGATCGTCGCGCTTCTTTTTCGCATCATTTCTCTTGCGCCGTCTTTTGGGGTTCACATGAATCGAGTACCTGTTTGGTTTGAGCGGAAATTCGAGTTCGCCTTTCCCGCGGAACTGCACCCAAACCTGTGTGCGCGTTTGCGAGGCACTCCGGCGCGGCTGGAAGAACTTGTTCGCGGCTCTCCTCGCGATCTTCTGCCCAGGAAGCCGGAAGAGAAGTGGTCGGCGCAGGAGCACGCCGGACATTTGCTCGACCTTGAGTCTTTGTGGATGGCGCGTGTCGACGACTACCTGACGGGCGGGTCCGAACTAACACCGGCCGACTTGAAGAATCGCAAAACGCATGAAGCGAATCACAATGCGCGCTCTCTCGATGAAATCCTCCGAGAGTTTCGGGAGGCGCGATTGCGGCTGGTGCAGCGGGTGGAGACGATCGATCCGGCACTGTTTGCTCGATCCATGCTGCATCCGCGTCTGCAGCAGCCGATGCGGCTGGTGGATCATTTGTACTTTGCCGCGGAGCACGACGATCATCATCTGGCTTGCATTTGGGAATTGCTGCATGGCGGAGGCGGCTGACGGTCAGGAAGTTACTTGCATGAGGGGCTTGGTACGAGGCACGACCTCGCCGATTTCCACTGCCGGCACCCCGGCCGCGTTGAGAGCTTGGCTGAGTGCGTCCGCATCTTCGGATGCGACCGAGATCAGCAGGCCCCCGGCGGTTTGCGGGTCGAAGAGAAGCGTGCGGACCTCGCCGGGAACCGACGGATCGTAGCCGACCAGGCATTCGGCAAACTCGCGATTCGCTTTGAGTCCGCCGGGAATGTAGCCGGCGTGGATGCAATCGAGCGCGCCTTCGAGCACCGGAATGTTGGCCGATTGGAAGACGAGGCTGACATCCGACGCAAGCGCCATTTCGCGAGCGTGCCCGATCAGGCCGAAGCCGGTGATGTCGGTAAGGGCGTGGACGGCCCACGCAGGGACAGCCGCCCCCGGCTGTCCTGCGGAGCTTCTCTCCGCCCGGACGGGCGAGACGCCCGTCCCTCCACCAGCAGTGATCACCTCGGCCGCCGCCCTGTTCAAAGTTGTCATCGACTTCACGGCGGCGTCGATCCACTCCTGCTTGGCGACGCCTTTCTTGATCGCCGTAGAAATGACTCCCGTGCCCAGCGCCTTGGTGAACAGCAACCGGTCGCCGGGTTGCGCACCCTGATTGGCCAGCACGCGCTTGGGATGAATCACTCCGGTAACCGAATAGCCGAATTTCGTTTCTTCATCGCGGATGCTGTGGCCGCCCACCACCGTGCATCCGGCCTCGATCATCTTCGACAAGCCGCCGGCAAGAATGCGCTCCAGAATTTCGAGATCGCCTTTTTCAGGGAAACAGACGAGGGCCAGCGACGTCAGCGGCTTTCCGCCCATGGCGTAAACGTCGCTGAGCGCGTTGGTCGCGGCGATCTGGCCGAAGGTGTAGGGATCGTCCACGATGGGCGTGAAAAAATCCACCGTCTGCACGAGCGCCGTCTCGGGCGTGAGCAGATACACGCCGGCGTCGTCGGCGTGATCGAAGCCGACCAGCACATTCGGGTCCTGTTGCCGGGCTAATTTCCCAAGCACCGTGTCCAGCGCCGCCGGACTCAGCTTGGACGCTCAACCCGCGGCTTTTACGGACTCCGTAAGACGGAATGGTTTGACGTCAGCCACGAGGTCATTGTAACGGAGGCGAAAGAAGCGCTTGCAGCCCGGAGCCCCTGCGGCTCCGCATGGCATTCCGCGTGACTGATCCCCGCGTGCCAAAGTGGTCTATGTATCTTTAGCCGAGACTGGTAGATAATGATCCCGACCGAGGGGGCCACGGGGAAACCCATGGCCCTTTTTTCTGCAACACAGCTAGGTGGCCTGGATGACTACTGGAATTGATTTAGAAAAGTTCAAGAACAAGGCGAAGCTGAAGGATCGATACGCGAAACAACTTCAGCGACTTCAGGCCAAGGGCATCGCCACGGACTCCATCGAGCTAGCGGTGAACGCAGCCGTGGCAAATCTCGCCAAGGCGGATGCTTCATCACTTGTAATTTATGGCGAGCCGCAAAGCGGCAAGACGGAGATGATGATCTGCCTGACCGCAAGGCTCTTGGACGAAGGGCACTCGACGATCATCCACCTTATGAACGATAGCGTTGACCTGCTAACCCAGAATCTGAAGAGATTCAAGGCTTCGGGGCTTGCACCTGGCCCGAGAAGTTTGTCGGAACTGCTCCAGTCGTCAGAAAATCAGACCCCCCAAGAATTGGTCGTTTTCTGCAAAAAGAACTCCCGGGACCTCGACAACCTGATCGGCCGTCTGAAGAGCCAAGGCAAGGTCGTGGTCATTGACGACGAGGCCGACTACGCAACTCCCAACGCTAAGATCAATCAAGGTACAAAGACGAAGATAAATGAACTCGTGGGCAATCTAATCGGCGACACCGGGCACTACATAGGTGTGACCGCTACACCTGCACGGCTCAACCTCAACAACACACTCGAAAACGATACTGCGAAATGGGTCCGATTCCGGTCGCATTCTAAGTACACGGGTCAAGACGTCTTCTTTCCCCTCGACAAGAAAGTTTTGTATCGGCGCACGTTGCTCACGCAAGGTGCCAGTCCCGAGGAGGCGCGAGCTGCGCTCGTGCGGTTCCTGGTTACCGTTGCCTACCTGAATTCCCACGTAAACGGTGCGGAGCAAAACTACACTATGCTGGTGCATACGAGCGGGAAGAGAGAAGACCACGAAACCGATCGCGTAATGATCGAACAATCCGTTCAGGCGCTCATAGACACGGAAGGCGATGATTTCGGCGCGCTGGTCACCCAAGTGCACCAGGTAGCGGAAAAACTCTATCCAGACGCGGATGCTGATTTCTTAACAGGATACGTCGTTTCAAATGCCTCTCGAGCCGCTCTTGTTGTACTGAACAGCGAGCGGGACCGCAAAGCCCTTGGTGACAATGCGACCGAGCCGTCATCGCCTTTCACGATCATTATCGGCGGCAATATCGTCTCACGAGGTGTCACGTTCCCCAACCTCCTTTCCATGTTCTTCACTCGAAACGTCAAAAGCAAACTACAGCAGGACACGTATATCCAGCGCGCGAGGATGTTTGGAGCTAGGGGCGAGTACTTGAAATACTTCGAACTCACGATTCCTGCTCAACTCTATACGGACTGGCACAGGTGCTTCATATTTCATAAGCTCGCCCTCAACACTATCGACAACGATCTGGGATCTCCGGTTTGGATAGGTGACAGTCGCGTGTCGGTTGCCGCGGAGTCCAGCATTAACAAGGCCACTGTTGCGCTCGACAAAGGTGAAATGTCCTTCGGGATGTTCGACTACTCCGCCGATCTTGATGATATTGTGCTCAGCGACCAGAACAGTGTTGAGACTTTGAAGAAGCTGAGGGAGAAGATCGGTAACGACGCCCTGCCGACGTTTCTCATAGATTACATCCAGGCAACCTCGCCAGATGGCGCGGAGTCCCTAGCCATTCACACGGCTTCCTCCATTGAGGGGTACGCGGGGAGCGCCAATCAGGAAGCCATCACCCGAACGAAGGGCTTTATCGGAAATCCGCAACTTGAACTGAAGAAGTTTCCGAAGGCGGTTCACCACATAAAAGTGCTTTACAACGCGAGCGGCAAGGCCAGGTTGTTCTACAAATTCAAGGGAAGCCTTCAGTTCATACAGAATCTCAACGACAAAGTCTCGAACGCCGACACGGAAGCCGCGCACTAAGGGGTCAACGCGACGACGACCGACAGCACTGGATTATGGAGGGATAGCATGGTGAGGTTCCATAAATCGTGAGGCTCCACAAGAAGACCATCTACGAAGCTCTCGGTCGTGATTCGGTGCACCCATTTCCTGCCCGCATGGCGCCTGGAATTGCTCTCGAAGTCATTTCAAAGGCGAGAAGAAAGTCGCTTCGCGTGCTTGACCCGATGGTGGGTTCGGGGACCGTAATTGCGCTCGCACGCCTGAAGAAGCATACGGCGATTGGCGTTGATATTGATCCGCTTGCCGTGCTCATCTCGAAGGTCTGGACTACGGCCGTCGATGCCGAGGAAGCCAAGTCCAAAGCGCGCGAGGTCCTCGCACGGGCAAAAAAGATTTTTGCCAGCATGCGGCAACGCGAAGCTTACCCTTCGCAGTCAGATCGAGAGACGCGCCAATTCGTGGCATACTGGTTTGACGGGTATGCCAGGCGGCAGCTCGCCTCGTTGTCTGTCGCGATAGCACGAGTACGGAACGAGGAGACGCGCAATATTCTCCTATGCGCCTTGTCCCGGCTCATAATCGCCAAGCAGTCGGGCGCTTCGCTGGCCATGGACCTCTCCCACAGCCGCCCGCACAAGGCATTTCGGCGTGCTCCAGTTAAACCTTTCCGTAAATTTCTGGCAGCGGTAGACCGTGTCGCGGAGAACTGCGTCAGTAAGAAGAGCGCGAATCGCGGGCCGGCGGCTCGCGTACGCCTCGGAGATGCACGCAGTCTACCCGTGCGGAGCGCTTCTATAGACTTAGTGGTAACGTCTCCACCGTACCTTAATGCGATTGATTACATCCGCTGCAGCAAGTTTTCCCTTGTCTGGATGGGCTATCGCATCCCAGAACTCCGAAAGGTGCGCGCGGAGAGCGTGGGGACCGAGGCACCCGGAAGTAAGTCGCAGAACGACAATGAAGTTCAGGCGATCATCTCCGGCTTGAATCTGAAGCCGGAGCTGGGTCGGCACGATGAGGCCGTGCTGACCCGGTACATCGGGGACATGCGCCGGGCTATGCGCGAAGTCTCCCGGGTGCTTGCTCCGGGTGGAAAGGCCGTGTACGTAATTGGCGAAAATACTATCCGTGGCACATACATCCGGACATCACACATTATTTCGGCGATTGCCCAGCTGTGCGGATTGAGAATTGAAGATCGGCGTGTACGCGAGTTGCCCGCAAACCGTCGTTATTTGCCTCCGCCGTCATCGCGTTCCAAGTCGGATTCCATGGACGCGCGGATGCGCCGGGAGGTAGTGCTGGCGTTCGCAAAACCCAAAGTTCGCCAGATCTAGCCATTCCCATGTTCCCACGGACCCAGCCTTTTTCATCACACCCAAACTGTGACCGCCATCACAGACTTCCAACCCGCCGTGCGCGACAATGGAGATCTGATTGGGGCAGTGTAGAGGCGTGCCCGTCTCCCAAGACGGCCCTCGAAGCTGCCCCAAACCCATTTTCAGCGCGATTTGAGGAGCTAAGTCCTTATTCCGGAATATTTTACGAATAAGTCCTTTAAACTCAAAGATCTGGCGGGAATTTCCCCCTAACCCTATGATTCCAAAAGACCGGGGCCTGTGATTTTTCTAGGGGTAGGCAAGTAGTAACTTAAGAGTAAACAGGCAAGGCCAAGCCACGGGCCGCTGTCCCCACGCGAGCGATCTGGGCTTCTTACTTCACGCTGACCTGCGTGATCTGCAGATCGGGATAGGCGTGGTTCCACTGGGCGGAGATGTTCTCGAAGGTCAGGCGGAAAGGTTTGCTCTGGCCGGGCGCGAGCGGCGACAGGTTGAGGTCCACCGCTTCTTCGTACGGTCCGCCGGTGCGCAGAACGCGGATGGGAAGTTCCTCGCGCTGCGCCGTCTGTCCCAGGTCGTCCTTGAACGTGATCTGCACCACCGCGTGGATGACGGTCTTATCGCCGGTGTTGGTGATGGCGCCATCGACATAGCTGACCGTTGCGCCCACAAAATTCTGCGCGGCGCTTGTCTTCAGGTCCGAGAATTTCAGGTTCGCGGCATACGCTGGAGGCGCAGCGGGCTTTTTCTGCTCGGCGCGAAAAATCAGCGCCAGAATGCCGACCACAATCCCGACGATGACGATCCCGACGAGGATAGGACGCAGGCTGGACTCTTCCCGCTCCGTCGTGGGATTTCCGTTCGGCTGCGTCAGGCTATCCATGGCGGGATTGTACTACCGCGGGCCGGAAGACGACGCCTTCGCTGCGTTCCCCGATTCCCGCGAATCGGTAACACGGTAGTTGTTGTATTCAATTGTCAGCGTGGCGCGCCCGCCCAGCCGGATGTAGCTTACAGACTCGTTGCGCCGTGGAAGCCAGAAATCCTGCACCTTCATGTACTCGTGATGAATTTCATTTTTCTTCGTCCAGAATGAAGGATTCTGGGCCGGCTCGGCGTCGATCCGGGTCACGGCGAAATCGGTCCCGTCGACCCACACTTTGCCGCGATAGACGTACTTGCTTCTCACCTTCGGGTAGACGGCGAGCACGTATTGGCAGCCTTGGTCCGACGAATTGACGCCCGGGGACTCGAAGCCGATCAGCGCGAAGTCGTAGTTGTCGCGGTTCAGCAGCGTGCGGGCGTGCATTTCCGGCGCCGCGGCTTCTTTTTCGCTGTCCAGCAACCTCTTGAAGACGCGGTCGGTGATCAGCTTCGATCCCGTTTGCGAGACGACTTTGAAGCTCTTGGTGGAAGGACTGTCATAAGTCGCCTCCACGGTCATTTCGGCGTCGCGATCGCCCGGGAATCCGCGATAGGAAAGGTGATAAACGCGAGTAGATTCGTAGTGGCGCAGAGCCTGTGCCCGCTCTACATCGTTGAGGATGAGATTGTTCACGACCTGGTCGACCGAGAGTGGCGCGGTAGTGATGGAAGGCGGGAGCGAGCCGGAATCAGCGCCAGCCCCGAACGCGCCAACCAGTGTGGCCGCCAGCAGAAAGAAAAGTCTGGTCGAACTCTGGATCGAGATCTGGATCGAGCTCTGGATGGAACTCAAGAATATGCGCATGCATCATCCGTCGAAGGCCTAGCTTACCACCATCGCTGGGCATCCCCGAGGGTTGGGTGGGCCCGACCGCGGAGCGGCTGTCATGTCAAAATTTCGGCACCGGTTTTCGGCAGCGACCGTGCAAATTTGTCGGGTGAGCCTAACGATTTCACCCACTTTAGCAAGCGGGCCGCCATGCCTAGGGAATGTTTTCAACTACCTGCGAAAAAGAACAAATGGTTGGATAATTGCAGGTCCATCAAACGCAACAAAGGAGCCCTCCCCCCATGTGGATCCGTGAAAGCGAAAGGTGTGTTCATTGGAACTGGATTGCGATCTTCTCCTACAGCGCGTCCCTGGCTGTCAGCCTGGCGATTTGGAGAGGTTTATTCCGGGCCGTGGAACACCTAGTGAAGTAGGACGGGAAACTAAGCGGTAAGAATTTGCCAGGCATGGCGCCCGGCTGAGCCTGGAAGCCGCTGGCGCCAAGCGCTGCGAAATTACCGGTCGTTTCTTACCGGTCATAGTGAAGCAGCGAGAAGACGTCGTACTTCGCCAGTTTCTCGCGCCCTCTCAGGAAGTCGAGTTCGACCACAAACGCCAGTCCCGCAATCTGTGCGCCCAGGCCGCTGGCCAGCTCCGCAGTCGCAACCGCCGTTCCGCCGGTGGCCAGCAGGTCGTCCACGATCAGAACGCGCTGACCTTCTCTGATGGCATCTTTGTGGATCTCCAGCGCGTTGCTGCCATATTCCAGTTCGTAGCTGACCTTCACCGTTTCGGCGGGCAGCTTTCCCGGCTTGCGGACAGGAACGAATCCCGCGTTCAGCCGGTAGGCGAGCGCTGGTCCAAAGATAAATCCGCGCGCCTCCATGCCGAGTACCAGATCAATCTCTTTGCCAATATAGTTTGCCGAGAGTGCGTCGATCAGCCGCGCGAAACCAAGTTTGTCCTTGAGCAGCGTGGTGATGTCGTAGAACAGGATGCCCTTTTTCGGGAAGTCGGGCACTTCCCGGATCAGCTTTTTCAACCCATCGCAATCTACTGGCACGGTCGCCATCTTAAGTTAAGCTCCTCGAACTTGAAATGAATTGAGTCCCGGGACCGGATCGGCCTCGGATTCTTCTACGTCATCTATGCGCGCCGCTCGCGGGCCTTCACGCAACCGCGAATGTAGCCCCGCCAACTGCTCGCGCGTTCCCATGGCCAGCACTTCGACGCTGCCATCGTGATTGTTGCGCACCCACCCGGCAATGCCGAGGATGTGCGCCTCCCGCTCGACAAACCAGCGGAAGCCGACGCCCTGGACACGTCCGCGAATGAGAAAGCGACGAGCTTGGACGGAAGTTCGTTCGGGAGGCATTTGTGATTTGTAATTTCTGATTTGTAATTTGTAATTGGAAAACCGGAACCATGGATGGGCTCAATTACCAATTACAAATTGCATACTTCCAATTACTGCGCTCGCGACAGATACGTCCCCTCTGCCGTGTCCACCTTAATTTTTTCGCCTTCGTTGATAAACGGCGGCACCTGCACGATGAGGCCGGTTTCGGTCTTCGCCGGTTTGGTTACACTCGATGCGGTGGCGCTCTTCAGGCCGGGCTCGACTTCCGTCACGGTCAACACGACGGTCTGCGGCAACTCGATACCGACAGCCTTACCATCAAAAAACTCCACCTTGATCTGGAGGTTCGACGTCAGGTAATCCACCGCAGCGCCCAGCGTATCGCGGGTCAGGTGGGTCTGCTCGTAGTTTTCCGTGTCCATGAAGTAATAGCTGTCGCCATCGGCGTACAGGAACTCCATGTTGACCTCATCCACGTTGACTTTCTCGATGGGATCGGGAGAACGGAAACGGTGCTCGAACATGGCGCCGGTGCGGAGGTTGCGCAGCTTCGCCTGGATGAAGGCGCGCAGGTTGCCCGGGGTGCGGTGCTCGACGCTGAACACAGAATGCAAGTCATTGTTGTGCTTGATGATCATGCCGGGACGGAGTTGGGTCGCTGGAATCGACATTGCTGGTTTACATCTCCTTCACTCTGCTAGGAATTCTGGGCAGCGGGGCAGGTCCGGGGTCCCCGGCAGGCCCGCTTTTGGCCTGCTGGGGGTGGAGGTCGCCGGGGCTTCCGCCGCACTTGGGATTAACAGTTCATTTTACACAGGCGGAGAGGGTTGTGGAAACCGGAGCTTTTCCTCGCCGCGTCCTTGCGTGGAGGACCTGCCGGCGATTGTGGGTCTAGAATAGAGATGATCGGGAGGTTCATATGCGTATTGGAAAATACGAGAGTTCGGACGGTACGGCCGGCACGGCAATTACTTTTCTGCTGATCGGGCTTGGCGTCGGCGCCGCGCTCGGTCTGTTGCTCGCTCCGAAGACTGGGCGGCAGTTGCGGAAAGACCTGCGGCGCTCCTATGATGACGCCCTGGAAACCGCCTCCGACTGGACGGACGAAGCGAAAGACCGCTTCGAGGAAGTGGTCGAAAAGGGCGCCGATCTCGCCGACGAAGTGCGGGCCAAAACCAAGCCGCTGAGCGATTTGCTGCGCCGCTCGTAAATTGACGCGAAGCTCGCGGATGGAATCATCACCGGCAGCGACCACGAGGTCGTTCTTTGCTTGCGCGGAGTCCTTGGTCGTCAGTCGATGGTCGTTGGCAAACCCGCAGGTCTTACGGTTCGACCTGAGTTTCTTCCTCAAGCGTGCGCTTCTTTTTGTGCACATTGCGGATGACGATGCCCACTGAGAACCGGAAGTTGTCCTGCTTCTGCTTGCCGACAAGCGGAAACGCGGTGCCGGTCTGCAAGTAATCGGCCTTGAACCGCAATGCGAACCGTTGGCTGATTTTGCGGTCGATGCCGCCGCCGGCCACCAACGCCCGGCCCGTTCCGACTTCGGTCGCGGAATACCCGGGGAGGGTCGCCACGCCGCGCGTGCCCTGATGTCCGTACAGGAGTTCGCCAAACGGCGTCCAGCGTTCATACTTGCGGCGGGCAAACTGCGCGCCGAAAAGAAAGTTGTACTCTCGGGTCGTCACGTTGAACGTGGGGCCCGGGGGCGGCTGGCAGGTGCCGGTACACGGGGGAAATGGCTCCGGGTTAGTTGTCGGGATCTTCGAGGTTCCGAAGTATTGGCCGCCATCGAACACGATCCCCAGCCAACTGGTCGCGTTCAGACCCAGGGAAGCGTCCCAACCGGGCAGACCAGCCCAGTGTCCGGCGTTGAAAAGACCGGCCTCGGCGTACGAACCTCCAGCAAACAGTTCAATGCGCGGATACTGGCGCGCAGGCGGCGCAGGCTTGGCGGTTGGAGCTGGAATATCAGCGAGATCGGGGGCGGGAGTTTTAGGCGGAGTTTGCGCTGGAGCCTGTGCCCACGACATCACACATAGCGCAGCCACGCCGGCCAAAACTCCCAGGTATTTCCTCACGATTCCTCCTTGAAATGCAGTTGCCAGTACCCAGTTGCCAGTACCGAGTCCGGAAGCGAATCTCTCTTGCCCCAGCTGAACGCTCAGTGCGCCCACAAACATCTTCCGTCTCGATACTGGCTACTGGGTACTGGGTACTGGGTACTGGTTTTCCAAAAACCGTATTGTAGTGAAGCCGGATATCCCCGCAGGTTCCCTGCTCGGGCGAATAGACCACGCAGGTATCAAAGGGCCGCGAATAGACGTGCAGCGACACCGCGCGCTGGTTGGCTTCCCGCGGATTCAGCACCCGGTGCACTGGCTCCCGCGGATCGACGGCGCACGGATTGGCCGCCGTCAACTCCACGGTGTTAGATGCCTGCAACCGGCATTTACCCGCCTCGATATCCTGAAATCCGACGTGAAAGTTTTCGACCAGAAGCTTCCCCACCGGCGCCGCCATCCAGCAATTCTGGTCGCGATGATTGTGCACCGAACTGCCCTGCCCAAGCTCCCAGCAGATGGCCATCAGCTCGTAGAGGTCCGTTTTGTCGATCAGGTTGCGCGTATAGTGCTGCCGGTCCCAGCTCAAATAGGGCGCGAGGCTGGCTTCTTCGACGGGCATCTTCGCGAGCAATGACAGGATCTCCTCTGTTTTATCGAAGGCCGATGCGGGAAACGCGTGCAACTCCCGAACCAGTTCGTCGATCGCAACCCGCGGCGGTACCGGCTGTTGACTCATAGATGCATGCGACAAACTATTGAGTATACCGTGCCGCGCCGCTGGTTGATTGTGTGGCGCGGACACTCTTGTCTGCGGCCTTTGATCTTGCCCGTTTCTATACAATCGAAGGCGGTTGAAAAAATCCATGGAAATCAAGCTGACAGAAACCGAAGTCCGCGTGCTCGGGTCGTTGATCGAAAAGGACATCACGACACCGGAATATTATCCGCTGTCACTGAATGCACTGGTGAACGCGTGCAACCAGAAGACGAATCGCGATCCCGTGATGCAGTTGGACGAAGACACGGTCCGCGATGCGCTGGAAGGTCTACAGGAGCAGCGCATGGCAGGCCCCGCGCGCGGTGCCGACAGCCGCGTCACCAAATATGAACAGCGGCTGCAGGAGGTGTTTAACTTCACCCGTCCCGAGATCGCAGTGCTCTGCGTGCTGCTATTGCGCGGTCCGCAGACGCCCGGCGAACTGCGCGGGCGCGCCGAGCGTATGCACCGCTTCGAAGCGCTGGAGGACGTGCAATCGGCATTGCAGAAATTGATGCAGCGCGAACCGCCGTTGGCCAAGGTCCTGCCGCGGCAACCGGGCACGAAAGAATCTCGATATGCGCATCTGCTTGCCGGGGATGTAGTGGAAGTGGAAGTGCCGGTGCACTATATCGGGGCGGTTGAGCGGGGTTCGGCGGATGGGGAGCGCATCGCGCGACTGGAAGAGGAGGTGGCTGAGCTGCGGAGAGAAGTTGGGGAAGTGAACGATCAGTTGGAGAAATTTCGGAGGCAGTTTGAGTAAATGTCACTGGCGAAGGAAACCCCGCCCAAGCTGAGCCGGACGGGGCACGTTGGTTCAATCGCGCACATCGCGACACTGGGAGGGGAACTTGACGAGCCTCCTACGGAGTCACTTCGAACACAACACCGCCTCCGCTTGATCCGCCGGACGAGGTCGTGCCATAGAGGTTGCCTGCGTCGTCTAGCATCAGCCTACCGTACGGCGTGTATCCGTCGGTGCCGTTGAAGCTCCAGAGACGCCTCTTCCTATACCAGCCCTTGCCAACCTGGGGCAGTAACTCGAAAATGGTTCCCCCGTTGTCCTTACCGCCGGAGGTGGTAGTCCCGTAAATGTTTCCGGCAGCGTCGAGCACAACGCCCGCCCAAGGAGAGCTGCCGTCCGCTTCGCCCTTAAAGGAATAGATGACTCTCTCTGTCCATTCTCCCTTGTTTTTTCCCTCCTTTACGGGGCTCAGCTTATAGACCGCTCCACCTTCCCTGACGCCGCCCTGGTACGTTGTTCCATAAAGGTTTCCGGCCTCGTCGAGGACGGGAGTGCCTTGTGCATAGTAGCCATCTTTCGGAGAACCAGTAAAGGTGTGGATCACGGTCGGAGTCCAAACACCTTTGCCGCCGCCCCGTGACAGCTCGAAGACGGTTGAAGTGGAGACGCCGAAGATATGGCCGTTGTCATCGAGAGTCACGCCGGCATAGCCACCGTTATCGACGTAGTAGATTGTCTTCTCAGTCCAGCCGCGACGGGAATGGCGAAGCTCGAAGACGGTTCCGGGTACGGGGCCATCCTTAAAAGTTCTGCCGTAGAGATTGCCGGCGCGGCTCATAACCAGATCGTTTACTGGATAGGCGCCGGTGATGTTACATGGATACCCCTCTGCGCAAAAGTTGTACAGAACGGTTTCCGTCCAGCCTCCTTCCGAGGGACTCAGCTCGAACACGACACCGTATCGATACGCGCCGCCCTGGTATGCCGTGCCGTAGAGGTTGCCCTCGCTGTCGAATATCACGCCGGAGAAAGTTGGATACGCTCCGTCCGCGCAGTAAAGATGATCGGAACAGAAGCTGTAAAGTACGGTTTCGTCCCAGCCTCCGCTGCCGTTCGGAGAGAGCTCAAATACGGTTCCAGGACCAACTGCCCCCCCGAACGTGGCGGTTCCATAGAGATTGCCCTTACCGTCAGAGGTGAGGCCGGACTCGGGTCCGCCGCCACCGCTTGCGGATAAGTTGTAGAGCACGGTCTCGGTTTGGGTCTGCGCCGGGCGAGCGGCAAAAAATAGAAGGACAGAAAATGCAGTTAGTGTCATAGCGCCGCGCTTAGCCGCAGCGGCAAGTTCCGTCGAGCTGAATGTAGCTCCGACACCGAAAATGCTAATACCACCATCCATCCGTTTGTTCGTTCCTGCGGAATGCATAGTCCCCTACTATAGCTATGGTCCCGACCTTCAACTTCTGTCCGGGGGGAGGGTCGCTATCGGACGGGCCGGTTAAAGCGTGTGGAATTATCCCTCCGCCCCGAGAGGGAGTCAAGAGTTATGCGCTTAGAATTGCTTCTTTCTCTACTCGGTGCTTTATGCGTCTCGGTAAGGAGAAATTACAGCACGCGTTCCTGCGGATAGCCCGCTGCGCCCAGCGCCGAGATGATTTCGGCGATGTGGTCGGGGCCGCGGGTTTCCATGGTGATTTCGATCGCGGTCTCACCCAGACCCACGCCGTGGTAGGCACGGTCGTAGTCCGTCTCGACGATATTGGCGCGATGCTGCGCGAGAATTGATGTGAGTCGATTGAGCGCGCCGGGATAGTCGGGGAGGTGGACGCGCAGGCGCACGAGACGTCCGTCTTTGACGAGGCCGCGCTCGATGATGCGCGACAGCAGCGTGACGTCGATGTTTCCGCCGCACACCAGCACGGCAACTTTCTTCCCCACCAGGGACAGCTTGCGGTTGACCAGGGCCGCGAGGGCTGCCGCGCCGGCGCCTTCGGCCAGAGTCTTTTCGCGCTCCAGCAGCAGAAGGATGGCGTTGGCGATTTCTTCTTCTTCGACGGTGACGATGTCGTCCACGTACTTCTGAACCAGCGGCAGGGTGCGGTCGCCGGCCCGGCGGACGGCAATGCCATCGGCGATGGTGGAAGCCGCCTTGAGCGTCACGGGCTTGCCTTCGGCGACGGCAACTTTCATGGACGGCAGGCGCGAGGGCTGAACCCCGAAAACTTGAATCTTGGGATTCGACTCCTTCAGGGCGCAGGCGATGCCGCCAATCAGGCCTCCACCGCCGATCGGGACGACGACGGCTTCGAGGTCCGGATGCTGCTCGAGGAGCTCCAGGCCAATCGTGCCCTGCCCGGCGATGACGGCGTCGTCATCGAAGGCATGCACGAAGGTGAGGTGCTCGGCCTGACTGCGGCGGACGGACTCTTCGTAAGCTTCGTCGTAGTTGGCGCCGTGCAGAACCACATCGGCGCCGTAGCCGCGCGTCGCCGAGACCTTGATGAGAGGCGTGGTCAGGGGCATGCAAATCTGGGCGCCGATGCCGAGCTTGCCGGCGTGGTAGGCCACGCCCTGCGCGTGATTTCCGGCCGAGGCCGCGATCACGCCCTGGGCGCGTTCTTCGGGGCTGAGCGAGAGCAACTTGTTCAGTGCGCCGCGCTCTTTGAAAGAGCCGGTTCGCTGCAGGTTGTCGAGCTTCAAATAGACGTGGTTGGCGGTGGACTCAGAAAACGTCTCCGAACGCGCGCAGGGAGAAAGGTAGATGGAGCTGCGAATGCGGCGCAAGGCCGACTGGATGTCGTTTAGAGTGATCATTTTCTGACTGCGGCTACGGATATTAAGGATGGCAACATCTTACCTGAAAGAAAACGAAGCGGATAAAAGGGACTGTAGCGCCGGCGCCTCGGCGGCTAAAGCCGCTTGTGTGGCGGGTTCTAGCGGAATGGCTGAAGCCATGCCCCTTCAAAGCTATCCGGGAACCAACATGATCAGAGTTTGCCTAACGTATCGGCGCGCTACAGAGAAACTAAGGGCGTAAGGGTGACGGGTCCAGGTACAACTTCCGTAATGGCACTTTAGGACAGGGCTAAGCCCTTTCGAAACCTATGCAACCGTTAAAAGGCGCGTCAGAATGGGGTTTTAGAGGAGTTCATCCCCTCGGACTCATGCCTACTTCGACCGGTACCGTTCTCGCCCCGCTTCCCGCCCATCGAAAGACTGCGGCGCGCGTCGCGCTGTTTGACTTGCCCGAAGCGTCCGCGCACCTGGTGACGGAATGTTTCCGTCAATCTGGAATCGAAACGGTTTCGATTGCGCGCGAACACGTGGATCGACTGCAACACGAAAAGTTTGAGGCCTGCGTTTTGCCCCTGGGAGAAACAGCCGGCAGCATCATCGAACTGGCGCGAGGATCGGCTTCCAACAGCCGGATCATCATTTACGGCCTGGGCGGGACGGCGCAGGATGCCATGCGTTATTCGAAGTTGTGCCTCAACGCGGTGTTTCACGAACCGTTGGAGCGGTCAGCCGCGAAGAAGCTGGTGCGCTCGACTCGAATGCTGGTGCTGCACGAATTCCGCCGCTACGTGCGTATCCCGGTGATGACGGAGGTTGGGGTCGTGATGGCCGACGGTGGCCGCATAACCGCCACCAGCCAGGAGATCAGTTCCGGGGGGATGTCGCTCAAGGGCCATCACGTGCCCGAACTAGGAAGTCTGGTGGAAGTGTCGTTCTCTTTGCTGACGCTGCCGCGCGTCTGGGTGCGCGGGCATGTCACGTGGAAGAAACCGAACAAGAGCTTCGGGATTCGCTTTGACTCGACCGACGAGCGGCGGCAACGATTGAAAGAGTGGATCGTGGCATATCTGGAGGCCTAGAAAACCGCTGTCAGCTCTCCGCTGTCACCTTTCCGTTAAACCTTCTCCGCCCAGCTACAATATCCGCGTGAGTTCTTCTTCAGCCGCTGTCGAGCCTGAGCCGCCCTCGGTTTTGGAAACGCGCCGATTCTCGCTGCGACAAAGAGCTTTTTTGTGGCTCATCAGTTGGGCGAGCTATCTGGCGATTTCGCTGATCGGTCCGACTCTCCGCTATTCAATCTCGTGGGAGGAGCCGCCTTCGCCGCCGGACGCGACTTACGAAAAATCGGTGATCTACTCTTTCTGGCACCGGGCAGTGTTCGCCAGCGCGTGGTTATGGAAAAAGACCGGGATCGCAGTGATGGTGAGCCGCAGCTTCGACGGGGAATACATCGCTCGGACCATTGAAAAACTTGGCTTCGTCGCGGTGCGAGGATCGAGCAGCCGCGGCGGCGCGACAGCCCTGCTCGGCTTGAGAAGCCAGCTGGAACAGGGCATTCCGGTTGCGTTTACGATTGACGGTCCACGCGGCCCGAAATACGTGGCCAAGCCAGGCCCGGTGCTGCTGTCGCGTGCCAGCGCGTTGCCGATGGCGGCGTTCTACGTGGCGCTCAGCGATGCCTGGGTGCTGAAAACATGGGATGCACTGATGATCCCGAAGCCATTTTCGAAGGCGCTGGTGCGCGTCAGCACCAAGATGCGAGTTCCGGCCGAAGCCGCCGATTCGAAGATGGACGCGCAGATGGCTGAGTTTCACGCGCAACTGCAGGCTGCGCTCGAACGCGTCACACGGTTCGCTGAGGAGCACGTTGCGCGAGTAGGATCGGCGGAATTTCCTGTCATCATGAGTTAGTGGAGAGCCGGGCGTCCCCGCCCGGCTGGACGAGCGGGGCGCCCGTCGCTCCACTGCCGTTTGACTTTTTATCGGAATGCCCGGTAGATTTGCTGGGCTGCTGTTTTTGCTCTTTCTCAAAATTAGGTTCGCGCATGATCGTAGGCCGGCGACACGCTGGCGCTATGGGAAGTGGGTGCAAATCCCGCGCTGCCGCGCAACTGTAAGCGAGGACAACGCAACCGGTCACTGGGGAAACCTGGGAAGGCCGATTGCAGTAGCCGGATGCTGGAGCGAAAGCTCACATCCTGACTCGCAAAGCCAGGAGACCGGCGTGAACCGTCCACACAACCCTTTCGCGTGATAAAGGAGACGTGCATGCGGTTTTCTCGCGTATTCGCTGGTGTTTTTTTTCTGTTGCCCATCTTTCTGTCCATCGCTTCCGCCGAAATCAAAATCAAAGTTGTGGATCCTCAGGATGCCGTCGTCGCTGGCGCGCAGGTTCAATTGCTCAAGCTGGGGAAGCCCGCTCCCGCGGCCGTGCTAAGCACGTCTGCGGAAGGGCTGGCGATTTTTCGCGAGGCGGCATCAAGCTCTTATCGTGTCCAAGTGTTGGCTCCGGGCTTTGCGGCAGAGATGGTGGACCTTTCCCCAACTGCTGAAGTCATCACGATCAAGCTCCGACTTGCGACGGCAGCGGAAACCGTGGTGGTGACCGCGACCCGCACTCCAGTTCCGAGTCAGGCTGCGGGCGCCGAGGTTGACACTCTGAGCAGTCGGCAACTGGAAGCGATGCAGCCGATTGACGCTGACGACACCATCCGTTTCCTGCCGGGCGCGGTCGTGAATACTTATGGGCAACGTGGCGGACTGTCCTCTCTGTTTGTTCGCGGCGGCGAGTCTACCTACAACAAAGTGATTGTCGATGGGGTTGCCGTCGATAACCCAGGCGAAACGCCTGACTTTGGCACTCTGCCCCTGACGCAAGCGGACCGCCTGGAATTTGTGCGGGGCGCGCAGAGCACTCTCTACGGCTCCGATGCCATGACCAGCGTGGTGCAGGTGTGGACGCGCACCGGCAGCACTCGGGTCCCTGAACTCCGCTTTGGCGCCGATGGAGGAAATTTCGGAAATGCCAACGGCTACGCGTCTCTGGCTGGCGCTCACGGACGTTTCGACTATAACTTCTTTGGCAATCAGTTCAACAGCAACGGACAGGGCGTAAACAATGCTTACTCGGATTCGCTCGAGGGCGCGAATGTTGGAGTTGCGCTGAGCGACGAGGTTTCTTTGCGCGTGCACATGCGCCACTCCAACAGTCACACGGGAGTTCCCGGGGAATGGAACTTCAATGGCTACGACCCGCCGGTGGTTGTGAATGGCGGGACCCAACCCCTACAGCCCGATCCCGGCGAATGGTCGCAACTGAATAGCCTGCTAGGCAGCGTGGAACTTACCGTGGCAGCGCCTTCGGGCTGGCAGCATCGCTTCACCGGCTTCGACTACCTGTATCGCTATACCGAATTGAATGTGAACGGCGATCCTGCCCGTGTCGACGGCTATGGCTACCAGTTCGACTATCCGTCTCATGAGTACGATCACATCAACCGCGTGGGATTTGAATACCAGGGAGACTATTCAGAGCGAACCTGGGCACACTCCACTTTCGGATATCGCATCGAAAACGAAAACGGATCCACTGGAGACCTCGACTATCCCCCAGAAACTCCCGGTCAGCGTCTCAATCAGGATGCATACCTGCAACAGCAGCTTACGCTAGGCAGGTTCTCTGTGATCGCGGGCGGGCGTTTCGTTCACAGCAGCGTATTCGGCAATACGGGCGTGCCACGGGTTGCGCTGACTTTGCTGGCGTTGCGCGGTGGAGAATTCTTTTCTGGAACGCGCTTGCGTTTCTCCTATGCCACGGGCTTCATGGAGCCCGCCCTCTATCAGACTTTTGCCAATCTTCCATACTACGTCCCGAACCCTGGCCTGTTGCCAGAGCGCACTCGAGCCTTCGAAGCCAGCTTCCAGCAAAAATTGCTGGCGGGCCGCTGGGCCCTCGACGCCACATACTTTAACAATCTCTTCCACGACCAGATTGAGGCTGCACCCAATCAGGCGCCGTATCAAGGCAACCCGCCGGGCACCCTGTACCAGTTTTTCAATGTGCAACAATCTCTCGCTCATGGCGCCGAAATTCAGCTGCAAGGAAGGATCCGGACGAGATTGTCGCTGAACACGGCTTACACCTATACCTCGACCCAGTATTTGCAAGCTCCTCTGTGCACCCCGGCGAATTTTTGCGATCCTGTGTTTGACACGGGAAATCCCTTGCTCCGCCGCCCGAAGCATTCGGCAACAACGCTCCTCAACTATCTGGGGACGCGCTGGGGCGCAAATGTTGGTGGAAGCTTTGTGGGTCGACGTCCGGATTCCGATTTTGAGAACTTCGGCATCAACCACGCCGCCGGCTACGCTCGCGTCGATCTTGGCGGGTGGTATGCGATCAATTCGCGAATTACGGCCTACGCGAATGTCGAGAACGCGCTCAACGATCACTACAACGAAGTGGTGGGATATCCAGCGCTGACGGCGAACTTTCGCGCGGGAGTAAGGTTTCGCATCGGAGGGGAGTAACTCTACCGGCGGCTGCCAGCCGTCTGTTTCGGCTCTTCATTGGATTGCAGATCGTCAGATTGAAGATCATCCGCCGCAACCGGCCTGCGGGGCGGGGCGGCGGTTCCTCCGCCGTTGTAGCGGTGGCGTACCTGGTGGAGCTTCTCCACTTCCTTTTCACCGAGGGGTTGCTCGTTGCCGAGCAGGTGTGTGACCAGCGCGATCTTCGCGAAGTGCTCCACTGTCTCCATTTTCATATAGGCACTCTCGAGCGAGGACCCAAACGTCACGACCCCGTGATTCGCCATCAGGATGGCGTCATGGTGCGGAATCAGGGGCTCGAGGGCATCGGTCAGCTCGGGCGTGCCTGGTGTGCCGTAGCGGGCCAGCGGGATCGAGCCCAGACCGACGACGACCTCGCACACCAGCGGACGGTTCAGATCGTAACCGGAAGCGGCAAATCCGGTGGCGGTCGGCGGGTGCGCATGGACGATGCCATGCACGTCGGGGCGCAGGCGATAAATCAGCAGGTGCATGCCGATCTCGGTCGAAACTCTGCGCTTACCAGCGAGGCGTTTTCCGTCCATGTCCACAATCACCATGTCGGAAGCGCGCATCCTGCCCTTGCTTAAGCAGGTGGGAGTCACCAGCAGGCGCTTTTCGTCGAGACGGACCGACAGGTTTCCGTCGGTGGCCGCAACAAAACCGTTTTCGTGCAGCAGGCGGCCGAACTGCACAATCGCAAGACGATGCTGGCGGTCGCTGGCCATTGCGGTCATGGTACAGCACGCCTCGGAAACCTTACAACCACTAGCAGGTCAAAATATGTAAAAACTGGTGGAGAGCCGGGCGAGACGCCCGTCGCTCCAGCGTATGGCCTTGGAGCCTGCCCTCAAACCCTATAATCTCCTCGATGCTCGTCTCGGACTTCCACTATGACCTGCCGCCTGAACGCATTGCGCAGGCGCCATTGGCGGACCGCGCCGGATCGCGCCTGCTGCACTTGAATCGGCTGAACCTGAATCGGCTTCCTGGAAGTTGGCAGGATCGGAGGTTTCGCGAATTCCCCGACCTGCTGCGGTCAGACGACCTGCTGGTCGTGAACAATACGCGGGTGTTCCCGGCCCGGCTCTACGGCCACCGGAGCGGACAGCGGGCCCAGCCCCTGAGCCCGCGCAATCCGGCGGCGCGAGATTTTCTCCGCGGGCGGGTCGAAGTTCTGCTGACACGCCAGGTGGCAGACGATCCGAATGAGTGGGAATGCCTTGTACGGCCCGGGCGCAAGATCGGGATCGGGGAAAAACTCTACTTTAGCTATCCACCCTGCGCCCCACCCGAACTGGAAGCCGAGGTCGTGGAACGCGGCAGTTTTGGGGAGCGGCGCATCCGGTTCGCCCCGGTCATCGATTTCTTTGCCCTCGTCGAGCGCATTGGACACGTGCCGCTTCCCCCCTACATCGACCGCGACGACCTTGCGGCCGACCGGGATCGGTACCAGACCGTGTACGCCCAGGCGCGGGGGTCCATGGCAAGATCGGTGGCGGCGCCTACCGCCGGTTTGCACTTTACGCCGGAGATCCTGGAGCAGATTCGTGGACGCGAGATTGAAATTGCCGAGATCACCTTGCACATCGGACTGGGCACTTTTCAGCCGGTACGAGTAGAAAAAGTGGAAGATCACAAGCTGCATCGGGAGTGGTACGAGATTCCAGCAGAGGCGGCGCGGGCGATCAACCGGGCGAAAGCCGAGGGGCGGCGCGTGGTGGCCGTGGGCACAACCACGGTCCGCACACTCGAGTACGCTGCGGAACGAACAGGCGAAAATCGCGTAGAAGCTGGGCGAGGCGAGGCGGACGCTTTTATCTATCCGGGCTATCGGTTTCGCATCGTAGACGCGCTGCTGACGAACTTTCATCTGCCGCAATCTACCCTGTTGATGCTGGTGTGCGCGCTGGGCGGGAAGGAGTTCGTGATGGACGCTTACCAGCACGCGGTCGAGGCAGGGTACCGGTTCTACTCCTATGGAGATTGCATGTTCGTGGAGTAAGTGGTCGCCGGTACAAGGGCGGTTCGTATCAGGGCATCGCTTTAGCGATGCCGTAAATTCCACGCCACGTTAGCGCCTTTAGGCGCTGGGGTACGCGCCATCCGAAGCGCATGTAAACTTGTTCCACGTTGATCCAGATAAACACGCATTGCCGCCTAGCCACGATTGCGGTCGTTGCACTGGGCCTAAGCTTCTCAGCGCAGGCGCAACGCAAGACTGCGCCAGTCCCTGCGCATTCCGCCAAACCCAACGCCACGCATAACGAAGACGCGCAGCTTTACCGCAACACCACTTTCGGATTTCGCTATCAGATTCCCTACGGCTGGGTGGATCGTACAGGAGAGATGCGAAAGGGAGATGAGACAGGTAAAGCGGAAGTCCTGCTCGCGACGTTCGAGCGTCCTCCCGAGGCCACCGGAGACACCATCAACTTCGCGGTCGTGATCGCTTCCGAGAGCACAGAGTCTTATCCCGGCCTCAAGAAAGCCGAAGACTACCTCGGCCCGCTCACCGAACTCGCGACCTCCAAAGGCTTCAAGGCCGAAGGCGAACCATATGCGCTGGAAGTTGAGTCGCGGCAACTGCTGCGCGCCGATTTCGTCAAGCCGCTCAGCGATAAACTCACCATGCGCCAGTGCACGCTCGTCCTGCTCGCGAAGGGACAGATCGTCTCGTTCACCTTCATCGCCGGCAGCGAAGATGAACTCGACGATCTGATGGACGGGCTCCATTTCGGCGCCGCAAAATCGTCGGCGCACTAGAATTCGTCCCCGTCCGCGCACACGCCAAACGACGTCCCTAAGAGCAACAAAAAACGCAGTTTATGGTCTCGATTCCAGCCTCAAAATAAGTGTCTTTTGTGTTAAAATCCATAAAGCTCTGGTGTCAGCTAAATAGCAGAAAATTCAATAAGTTGAGCTCACCGAGCAGTCCCGGAAGCGTCCATCCAGCCAAGCGCGGATCCGGCTTTCTCCACGGAGCAGAATGGCCACGAAAGAATTGCAAGCCGAACTCCTTGACGCGAAGAACAACGACGCGAAGAACAAGAACGGCAAAACCACCAACGGAGACTACACCGCCGACTCGATCAAAGTCCTCGGCGGCATGGAAGCGGTGCGCAAACGTCCCGCCATGTACATCGGCTCGACCGGCGAACTCGGTCTGCATCACTTGGTGTACGAAGTCGTGGATAACTCGGTGGACGAGGCCCTCGCCGGCTACGCCGACAAAATCGAAGTCACTATCCACCTCGATAACTCGATCACGGTAGTCGACAACGGGCGCGGCATTCCCGTCGACAACATGGACATCGACGGCGAAAAGATCCCCGCCGCGCAAGTCGTCATGACCACGCTGCACGCGGGCGGCAAGTTCGACAGCAACTCCTACAAAGTTTCCGGAGGATTGCACGGCGTAGGCGTAAGTTGCGTAAACGCGCTCAGCGAAGAACTCGAACTCGAAATCTGGCGCGACGGTTTCACCTGGGAGCAGACTTACTCCAAAGGCGAGCCCACCAGCAAGTTGAGAAAAACCGGCGCCGCCAAAATAAAGACCGGAACCAAGGTTCACTTCGTGCCCGACAAATCTATTTTCACCACCACCATCGAATACAACTTCGACACGCTTTCGCAGCGCCTGCGCGAACTCGCGTTTCTCAACAAGGGCCTGGTCATCACGCTCACCGACGAGCGCCAGACCGACTCGAAGACCAGCGAAGCCAAGCGCGCCGAGTTCAAGTACAGCGGCGGCATTTCCGAATTCATCAAGCACCTTAACCGCGGCAAGCAGACGCTTCACGACAAGCCGATCTACATGGAAGCCGACAAGGACGATGTGCACATCGAAATCGGGCTCCAGTACAACGACGCCTACTCGGAATCCGTTTTCAGTTTTGCCAACAACATCAACACCGTCGATGGCGGCACGCATCTCTCCGGCTTCCGCACCTCGCTGACCCGTACCATCAACTACGCCGGACAGCAGATGGGCCTGTTCAAAGACGTGAAAGAAAATCTCACCGGAGACGACGTCCGCGAAGGTCTGGTTGCCGTGATCAGCGTCAAGTTGTCACAGCCGCAGTTCGAAGGCCAGACCAAGGGCAAGCTGAATTCCGACATAGCAGGGACAGTGCAGGCCGTGGTCAATGAAAAGCTGGGCGCATTTTTTGAGCAGAACACCGCTGTGGCCCGCAAGATTATCAACAAGGCAATTGACGCCGCCCGCGCCCGCGAAGCCGCCCGCAAAGCCCGCGACCTGACGCGCCGCAAAGGCGCGCTCGATGGCGGCGGACTTCCCGGCAAGCTCGCCGACTGTTCCGAGCGCGATCCCAACCGCTGCGAACTGTTCCTCGTCGAGGGCGAATCCGCAGGAGGAACCGCGAAACAAGGCCGTGACCGCCGCTTTCAGGCCATCCTCCCGCTCAAGGGAAAAATTCTGAACGTGGAAAAAGCGCGCTACGACAAGATGCTGGCGCACGAAGAAATTCGCGCCATGATCACCGCGCTCGGCACCGGCATCTCGAAAGAAGACTTCGATCCGACCAAAGTGCGCTACGGCAAAATCATTTTGATGACCGACGCCGACGTAGACGGCTCGCACATCCGCACCCTTCTGCTCACGTTCTTCTTCCGCCACATGCAGGAGCTGATCAAGCGCAACAACATCTACATCGCGCAGCCGCCGCTATTCGGCATCAAGAAGGGCAAGTCGCACCAGTACATCAAGGACGAGCGCGAATTCGTTAAGGTCATGGTGAAGCGCGCTTCCGAAGGCCTTATCATCCGCTACGGTGAAGGCGCCGCCAAGCTCGAAGGCGCGGCCCTGACCAAGTTCATCACCGTCCTGAACGAGTACCTCGGATTCCTCGACAAGTTAAACAAGCGCCTGCGCGAAGAGGACATCACCGGACTGTTGCCGAAACTCGACCTGGCGAAGCGCGTCGACTTTGAAGGCGACAAGAATACTCCGCCGAAGAAGATCGAGAAACTCGAAAAAGAACTCAAGCGCCGGCAGAAGGATTTGGGCCTGAAGAGCGTAGAAACCCGCTTCGACGAAGAACATAACCTTTGGGAAGTGCGTTTCGTAAACTCGCAGGGCGCCGAGCACGTTATCAACTGGGAACTAGCCTCGACCCCGGAATGCCGCCAGCTCATCGCCAAGTTCAAGCAGATCGAGCAATATCTAGAGCCGCCCTTCGTGGTTGAGAGCGTGGTGAAACCCGCAAAGACCGCAGCCAGCGCCGCAGATAAAGACAAAGACGACAAGAATGAAGCCGAAGACGAAGGCGATAGCAACAACGAAGATGAGAACCTGAGCGCCGCCGAGAAAGAAGAGGCCGAGAAGGCCGAGAAGAAAACCAGCAAGCCGCCGGCGCGCCGCGCGAAAGAGCCCGAGATCGTCGAGAAAAATACTGCCCGCGAACTTTTCGATTACGTCTTGAACGAAGGCCGCAAGGAATACATCGTCCAGCGCTATAAGGGCCTAGGCGAAATGACCGCCGAGCAGCTCTGGGAAACAACCATGGATCCCGAGCGCCGCACCCTCCTGCAAGTAAGGCTCGAAGACATAGCCGAATGCGAAACCATCTTCACTACCCTGATGGGCGAAGACGTAGAAGCCCGCAGAAAATTCATAGAAGACAACGCGCTCGACGTGAAGAATTTAGATATCTAAGGGTAGCGCCGGCGTCTCGCCGGCAACAGCAATCACCATGAGCAAGGCGAGGGCGCTCCCGTGTAGGGCGGACACTCCTGTCCGCCGCTGTTGCTCGTGTAGGGACGGGCGCCCTCGCCCGTCCAAGCCGAGCGCAGCTCGGCCGATGTTTTCAGCGGACAGCTCAATGCAGAGCCTGATCTCGAACTGAGATTGTCAGAACATGAGTACAAGAATGAAAGGGTAGGCCATCGGGAACTGAGCCTCGATACGAGAACCGGTCCGGATGGCATAAGAACCGAATGTCTGAGCCTCCAGCGCATTTTGACCGCCCTAGCGATTTCAAGGGTTCTGGTTCGTTCCGTACAAGTCACGGCGCGGATGTGATTGCCGAATGCTGTTTCTTTCTCCCCCAAACCGAAATTGCAAAAACATGGATGCTGATCAGAGCGAAGACACAGACTTTGATCGCTCTGAGCTGGAAGTTCTCATGCGAACTTCGAGTGGAGGGCCAGAGTTTGACTGCCCAGGAAGTTTTTCATTCGGGGTGGACAGGATGGAACTGGGGAGAGGGAGAAGAGAACAGCCTCGTTGGCGAAGTGACAAAGCTCACGATCGCCCATGGTGACGCGCAGAACTCGGCGATCACCTCAGCTAGGTTTTTCCTAACGCCCAGCTCTCTGCTACGATCCGCTGACATTCTGTCTGTCAATGAGGGCGAAGTCCGGGTACTGGGGATAGCGAGAACCGGTCCCAGGTGCCGCGTGACTGAAAATATATGTTTTCAGTTCAACAGCTCGTACTATGCAGAACCTTCAGGTAAGTCCAGACAGAGTCTGCACTGCGACGTCGTCGATCCAATACTGATACAACAACCCACAGACGCCTCGGAAATTCTCGATGACATTCTAACTATCGCCGCCTTAGCGGAGGGGCGAAGCATTCTGCTGACAGGCTGGGAAGCACGGTACGAAAATCGAGCTCACGTTAGATACTACCGCAGAGACTTCACAGCTCCCAAAGAAGACAAAGTCGACATTGATGACACGCTTATATCCCTAAAGGATATTGAGCCTTTTCTCAACTCTGCCGCCACGAGACTTGTGAAACTGACTTCGCGAAATACGCTAAAACAGGCTATTTATTTCACAATCTCGGGGCAAAAGCCATCAATAGCAAGCTCGTTCATGGTGCTGTTCACTACATTGGAGACGCTGCTAAACGTTTTTCGCTTGCAAGAGAATTTAGAGGCGATCATTCCTAAGAAGCGTTGGCCTGATTTGAGGGCAAAAGTGCTCTCGATGTTGGCACAAGACGAGTCGGTTCGAATCTTGACCCCAGGCAGGCGCACGGCCCTTGAGAACAAGGTCGCCCAGCTAAACCAGATTTCTTTTCCCGATGCTTTTAGAGGAATGTGCAGTTCGTACAAGATCGAGCTCGACGACCTTTGGCCCATGCTCGGGCCCAAAGACGCAGGTCTCTATGCGTTGAGGAACCGGATCGTTCACGGGAGATTGTTCACGAGTGACAGCGAATGGTTTCGATTGGCTTCTGCAAAATACCATCTCCTTTGGACTCTCCAAAGAAGCGTTCTGGCGTTTCTCGACTGGCCCATCGAACGGAGCAGAGTGTCCCCTCACTCTTTGTCACTAAAGACACTCTACAGTTCGTGGCATGACGATCACCAATATTTCTTGTCGCTCAAGAGCACCTAGGCAGCCGGTGCCCCAGGTCTTCGAGACCTGGGATTCCACAATCACGTCCCCCCGGGGCCTGCGGCAAAACTTCCGTACTCAGCGGTAAGCTTCCCTGCGATGACGGACGCGGCGAATCTCGATGGTGTCGGGATCTGGGCAACGAAGAAGAGCCGGTAGTCACCAATGCGCAGTCGAAGTTCTTCTCTTCCTTGGAGAGCCTTCACGTCGCCCGCGCCCGATTCCGCAAAGCGATGCAACGCGGAGAGAATATGCATGGCGGTGGGCTTGCTTAGGCTGCGGACATCGGTCCGGGCTGGATCGGTCCGAACAATCCGCTTCACTTCGGTTCTTCGAATTTGAAGCGGTTGACTTCTTCCTGAGTGATCCCGAGTTCAGCCAGCACCTGCTCGTGTGGAATGCTCTTGTTCTGCTTCGACCATTCGCGCGCTTCCGCAAGCGCTTTTTTCTCTTCCGGCGTGACTGGCCGGGTGCCCCACTCATTCGCGCACTTTTGCGAATGAGTGGGTGTCAGCACCACCCTATTTAGCGATAAGCCTCGCGACGATGTCTCACGGAGATGATCTCGATGGAGTCGCCAAAGTCATGGAAGCGGACGCGGTAGTCCCCGACACGGAGACGGAATTCGGGAGGTTCGACGTCACGCAGCCGCTTGACATCGCCTTCGCCGCCAGATAGAACCCGGGCCAGAGCGTGAAGAATGCGGAGGGCTGTAGCTTGATCAATCGCGCGGAGGTTGGCTTTGGCGCGCTCACTCCAAATGATTTTCTTCGACATGTATTACTGGTCTGATCCGTTTGGTTTAAGCGGCGTGCAGCCCATGCGCTCGAAGTCCTCGGAGGTGAGGCCGAATTCGGCGAGAACCTTTTCGTGGGGAATGCCTTCGCCGCGCGCAAGCGAGGCCTTGGCCGCCTCAACCTCACGAGCTTCTTCTTCGCTGACCGGTTCATCGTCATACGGGGCGCTGGCCAGGGTGCGAGCGAACGGATCTAAGATCATCTCCAAGAGCCCAACGACGGCCGAAACTTGGCCGGGCGCCATTCGGTCAATCAGCTCATGCGCGTGTTGCTTCTCGTCTTTGAGATTGATATTCATGCTCGAAAAACTCCTACTGCCGACCAATTCCGTCCTGCGTGATCCCGAGTTCAGCCAGCACCTGCTCGTGTGGAATGCTTTTGTTATGCTTCGACCATTCGCGCGCTTCCGCAAGCGCTTTTTCCTCTTCCGGCGTGACTGGCTCGTCGTCGATGGGAGCGTGAGCGATGGCACGGGAGACGGGATCAAGCATGGCTTCGAGCAGCCCCACGACGGCGGAGAGTTGCGTCGCCGGAAGCCGCTCGATCAGTTCGTGGGCCTGCCGCTTCTCGTTCATGGGACCGTGTGCCATCAGAAAGAGTCTAGCGAAATCTACTGCCCCGCGCTAGGGATAGAAAACTCTGGCCGTCCCTGCGTTGTGCCCGCAGCTAGAGCAACAACAACTCAGTTGACACGAGCAGCTATAATAGAACTTACACAACAGCCCAGAGTGGCCGTAGCGATATTCGTACATAAGTTCTTTGAAATCTATACTTTGCCAGGTTTTTCACACTGTAATCCATTGATTCTAAAAGATCGAAGATTTGGCGGTCTCTTAGAAGTGCGCGCTAACTCCAATCATTTCAATACTTTGACTATAAAGTATCTAGAATGAATACTTTGGCGGGAGAGCACAACCTAACTCCATGATTCCAATAGACCGGTAGCGGGGAGGGGGAGGGGGTACCAGTACATTCGGGTTGCTGCATGGAGGGGTAAACAAGTGCGAAACCAGCAATATTTCACGACTCGCGCACCCCGTGCTTAACCTCCGGATAAGCCCGATCAAACAAGACCCAAAGCGCTCCGATCACGACGAAAACGAGGTAGCTTCCCTCCGGTCCAACCGAGCCGCCCGTGAGCCAAACGGGACCGTGCAAACTGGAGTTGATCAGGTGCCCGGGCAGAAGCGTCCCGCTGTCGGGAACGGAGTACAGATAGCTCTCGCCCCAATCCCACGCCATGTGAAAGCCGACAGCCCACCACAAATCGCCCGTCCGCCGCAGCGTCAGACAAAAAAAGAAGCCGATCAATCCTACCGCCACCAACCCGGTCTTCGTTTCGCCCGGATTGGCGCCGTGGATGTAACCGAACGCAACCGACAGAAACGCCGCCGCCGGCCAGAAATTCATTCCCTGCGAGAGCACCCACTGCGAGTAGCCGCGCATCAGGAAATCTTCATAGAATCCTGCGAGCAGAAAAAGCACGGCGTAATACGCGGCAAACTTCCAGATGCGCGTACCGTGCAAGGCGAGCGAGCCAAACTCAAACGCGCCCGTCACGCGCAACGCCAGCATCAGGACGCTCAGCGACCCGATCCCCCACAGCGTCCCTACGCAGAAATTTCGTCCGAAGGCGCGCCGCGCAGGCAGACCGAACTCGCCGAACGGCCGGTTTTCAATGCGGGCCATCACAAAACCAGGCAGGACCGCGGCCAGCATCATGCTGGCTTCGATCATCATGCGCCACCAGAGAAAGCTCAGATGCGACTCGATCGACACTACTAGCCAGCCTTCGACCTGGAAAACGATCCACGCCATCGCCAGGTAAATCAGCCAGCGCGGGACCACGTAAATTCCGTCCGGGCCGACAAAAGCATCGCGCAGCACAGACTCGCGGCGGCCGCTCGTTGTCGGTAAAGACGACGATGGAGACGACGGTAGAGATGTCAGCAAAGACGCTGGCGCAGAAGAAGGCTCAGGCGGCTTTGTGTCATCCGCCGCCACTGGCGGCTCCGGCTCCGCGGAAGAAGGTGACAACGGTTTGTTATCCATCATCGTCCCGGACATGGTAAAACACTCGGTCTGCCTTGTTGCGCCGATTTCTTCATTCCGATGCTTTCCGTGCCCCGCAACTTGCCGCGGCCACGCTGCTGCTCGTCTATCTTCTGCAGTGCGTCTGGCTGGTCCGCGTGCAAACGTTGCATGCCTCGGTGCCGGACTCCGACCAGGCTCTGCGCATCTACCAAGGCCTCGAACAATTGAAGAGCGGCGTCATCGCGGGAACTCCCGAATCGCTGCGTTCCGAAGCCGCCACCGGTGTGCCTTCTTTGGGCCGGTCCGGCCATCTCCGCGTGCGCGACGGTTACGATCAGGATCGCTCGCCCCTCTACTACCTCGTCGCTGCGGCACCGCTTCTGGTGCGCCCCGGTTCGTGGCTGCCGGAATTATTCGGGCCGTTACTGGCCGCGATCCCGTACCTGTTCTTCGGCGTCATGCTCGGAGCCTCGCTCTGGTACGTCGCGCGCCGTCTCTACGGCAACGCCGGCGGATACATCGCGCTCGCGCTCTACTGCTTTTCGCCGGCCATGATTGTGAACGTGGCCGGGGCGCAGAGTGTGGGTGAAATGGGCGCCGTGTGGGGAGCGTTCGGAACCGTCTTCACCGCCATCGCCGTGGCGCACACGCTCTACGCTCCCCGCGAAGTTGTGCTCTGGAACTGGCGGCGCATTCTGCTTTTGGGGTTGTCTCTGGCACTGGCGGCGGGCAACCAGTTTTCTTTGGCGGTGCTGGCGCTGGTGATTCTGCCGCTCATGTTCTGGGTAGCGCCAGTCCGCCCGCGCGCCGCGCTCGCGATCTGGACCACTGCCATCGCAGTCGCCGTGGTGCTGTTGTTTGCCGCTTATTTTTTCGAGCCTGCGTTGTTCTGGCAAGGGATGTTGCACGCGCGCTGGATCAATTTCGAACCTGCCGCTTTTGGGATGTCGGTCTCCTACCGCAACGCGATGCAAACGATTTTCGCCGACAGCCCGCCGCTGAGGGTCGCCCTGCCCGTGGCGCTGATCGCATACTTCGGATGGAAGCGCATGCGCTATTTCGGCAACACCGCACCGCTCCTGATTGCGGCATTGTTACTCATCCTGGCGCTGGCCGCTCCCAATTTTCCGGGACAAGGATTCCATCTGACCATGCTCGTGTTCCTCTTGGTCTTCGTCGCTGGAGTGTTCGCGGATCTGCTGGAGACTCAGCAAAGCCTGCTCGCAACGGCCGGCCTGTGCGGATTGTTGAGCGCGTCGGCCATCTGGAACCTATACCAGTTGGCCCGCCTGATGTAGCGACGCTCGTCTATAGCAACGAATCACGCAGGTTAAAATAACTGCTTACAACATAGGTAAGGATCAAGCATGAGCACCCCGACCCAAACGCCCACATTGAAAACCATCTACGTAACCCGCACCGGCCTCCCGCTCAGTTTCAAGCTCGCCTGGCCTTTCCGCCATGCCACGTCCGGCGCGGACTTTGACGTCCTGCACACGGTGATCACGCTGGAAAATTCCGACGGCCTGGCCGCACTCGTGGCCGTGAATCTTTCCGCCACGCTACGGGAAGTGCTGCCTTCGCTCGAACCGAAAGACACGGAAGCTCCCGTCATCAATGCTCTGCGCAAGGAGGTCGACCAGAAGCAGACGGAGTTCGTGAAATCCGGCAAGCTGGTGCCGCTACCCTTGTCCAGCCGCCACTACAGCTTCAAACTCAAGCAGTGGGTTTTCGGCAAGGCCAGCGACGAAGAAATCGCCCGCATGATCGAGCGCAAAGTGTACTGGCAGACGCGTCTGGTAGGCGGAGATGTGTGGCTGGGCGATCCAACCGAGGCCCTCTACGTCGATACAACCACCGATCACATCGCCGAAATCGCCGCCGAAATCGCGCAGCAGGGACTTTTCACCATGGCCCGGCGCTACGCCACTGCGCTTCCCGCCCTGATGGATCAGAAAGACCGCTTCGAATCCGAGATGGCCGCAGCCCTTCAACATCTGGAAGAAAAACACGCCTTCGAGCGAGGCTAGGGGCTGAGGTCGGCGGCCGTTAAAGGGTGTCCGATTTCGAAGCAACGCAGGGACAGCCGCGCCCTCGGCTGTCCTGGCGGGGCGAAGCCCCGCCACACTGTTGAGTCCAAGGATGGACCTACGAAACCCTGGCGAGCTGCGCTCGCCTAGACAGCCGGGGCGGCTGTCCCTACGTTTCGCTTCGCCCGCAATCTGACCTCTGCCCCTTCATCTACCATACCCGGCAAGCGTTCTCCCGCACCATCGGCTGCCCCGGTTTGCAGTGAAACGCGGCGCGAAATTCCGTCATGTTCGCGACCACGCCATTCGCCCGATACTTCTCCGGCGAGTGCGGATCGACCGTCGCCCGCAGCCGCTTATTCTCCTCGCGCTCGTTCGTGCACCAGCTCTGGCCGTAGGCGACGAAGAAGCGCTGCTCCGGCGTCAACCCATCCAGCGGCTGCAGCTTTTGATCCTTCGTGTCTTCCTTCCACGCCAGATACGCCAGCAGTGTCCCGCCCAGATCCGCCAGATCCTCGCCGTTCGTCAGTTTGCCGTTGATCTTGATGTCGTCGATGATCGTGTATCCAGAATATTGGTCAACCACGCATTGGGCGCGCTGCTCAAATTCCTTGCGGTCGGCCTCCGTCCACCAGTTGCGCAAATTTCCCTGCGCGTCGAACTGGCTGCCCTCGTCGTCAAAGGCATGGGTGAGTTCGTGGCCCATGGTGGCGCCGGTGTCGCCATAGTTGGGCGCAGCGTCGGACAGCGCGCTGAATAGCGGAGGCTGCAGCACTCCGGCCGGAAAGTTGATGTCGTTTCTCTGCGGATCGTAATCCGCATTGACGGTGGGCGGCGTCATGTCCCACTCCTTGCGGTCGACCGGCCTGCCGATTTTCGCGAGCCAGCGGTGAAACTCGAACCAGGACGCCCGTTCCGAGTTCCCGATTTCGTCTCCGCGCACGACCTCCAGCGCGCTGTAGTCGCGCCAGGTGTCCGGATAACCGATCTTGTTCGCGATCGTGTGCAGCTTGGTGAGCGCCTGCTCCTTCGTCGCCGCTCCCATCCAAGGCAGCGCCTGGATCTCGCTCTGCATGGCCGCTTCGACTTCTTTCACAATTTTCAGCGCTGCCTGTTTCGCCTCCGGACTGAAGTACTTCGCAACATACGCCTGGCCCAGCGCTTCTCCCAGGTCGTTATCCACGTCGTTCGTGCAGCGCTTCCAGCGCGGCGGCAGTTCCTCCCGTCCCCGCAGAGTCTTGCCGTAGAAACTAAAATTCTCTTTCACGAACGCAGCGGAAAGATCGCTGGCCGCCTCGTGCGTAGTGTGCCACCGTAGATACGTCTTCCAGTCCGCCAGGCCTTCTTTTTCGATTTCTTCACTCATAACGTGGAAATAGTCCGGCGTCACCACGTTCAGCGACGCGAGCGATCCCACGCCGGTTCTTGTGAAATAGTTGTTCCAGCCGAAAGCCGGCGCCAGCTTTTGTAGTTCCTCCACGCTCATCTTGTGATAGAGCTTGGGCGGATCGCGCCGTTCAACACGGGTCATCTGACCCCTGGCGAGCGCTGCCTCGATGCGCATGACCGTCGCTGCTTCCGCGGCCGCATCGGCCGGCCTATCTCCCAGCAGTTCGAACATCTTCGCGACGTGCGCCAGGTAAGCCTTGCGCAGTTCTTCGGATTTGGCGTCGTCCTTCAAATAGTAATCACGATCCGGCAGGCCGAGTCCGCCCTGATCGACCCGGGCGATCACCTGCGTCGAGTCCTTGAAGTCCTGTTCCGAGCGGAACGTGAACAGCGTTCCCCCACCCTCGAGCGAAGGCGAAAACTGTGCGGTCGCAACATATTCCGCCAGATCCTGCTTTGACTTCAGACCCGCGATACGCTCCAGTTCCGGCAACAGAGGCTTGGCTCCAAGCTTCTCAATGGCCGCCTCATCCATGCACGACGCGTAGTAGTCACCGATCTTTTGTGTCACGTCGTGCGTCACCGCATCTCGCGCGCCGCTCGCTTTCGCCGCTTCTTCCAGAATCGCCCTCAACTGCGCGCGGTTGTCGTCCTCAAGCTTGGCGTACGTGCCCCAATTCGACTGGTCCGGCGGAATCGGATTCTTTTTGATCCACCCGCCGCAGGAGTATGTGTAGAAGTCCACGCACGGGTCAACGGTTTTATCCATGGCGGAAACATCCAGCACGGGCTCGGAGGAAGAGTGTTGAGCACAGGCGGGCACCGCGCCCGAAAGCGCCGCCAGAAGAAGAGCGGAGGTTTTCCAGTTCATAGGGTTCTAAGGTGCGAAATTGCTCTCTGAGACTATCGCTTCGTTCAAAACTTATCCAGCGTCACCGAACCGTCGCTGGTGTGCACGGTCAATCGGTTTCCGCCGCCATTCATTTTGCCGTGTATGTCGTGACGGCCGAAGCTGCCTTCCACGGCGATGGGAATGTTGGTTGTGATACTGCCGTCGCTGGTGTGCAGCGCAACGTCCGCCGCCAGATCTCCGGGGAGTCTGAGCGTCACGCTGCCATCCGAGCTGCGAATGTCCCAAGCCTCCCGCAGTTGAGATCCGGGCCGCGCTTCCACTTCAACCCGGCCGTCGCTCGTGCGCAATTCGAGAACATCGAACCGCCCCGACACGCGCACCGAACCGTCGCTGGTGTGGGCACGCAGACTGCCATCGACATCCTCGATTTCAAGCCTGCCGTCGCCGGTCGTGAAATCCAACTCGCCTTCCAGACCTTTCGCCGCGACATTGCCGTCCGCGCTGTGGACATTGATCTTCACGCTGCGTGGCAGGCGGATCTCCAACTCAGTCCGACGGGCGTCGATTCCAATTGAGAAATGGGTGTGGTGCGGCTGCCGCAACTCAATGTTCACCGTATTTCCCTGCTGATGTTCCACAATTTCCAGACCGCCATTTCCTATGTGCCAGCCGTGGGTCGTTACGTGCGCCTCAATCTTGTTTTGATCCCAGCTCTCGATGCGGACGTTGGCGTCGTGCGCTTCAACGCGCAACTCGGGCTTGCCGGTCAGGTCGTAAGTCTTCGACCAATCGTCCGCGTGGGCGAAAGCTGTGAAGGCGAGTACGGCAACGAACAAAGGCAGGCTACTTTTGCGCATGGCGGCAGTTCTCCAGTTCCTGGACACACGTCGATCCAGGTAGTCAGACGTAAGTACGGGGTTTTGGTTAGGGAAGTTCCAGAAAAAATCGGCCGGTATTGTGCTACGGGTGATTCACACCGCTAAGAAATCCTCCCAGATGCCCAGTCATCGCCACCACCGCCACCGCCAAAGCCTCCAGCACCCACGTCGACGTCGGAGGCTTATCGCCCGTCCCGCGCTTAAACCTCCAGTGCACCCAAAAACCGCCGCGATCAGCACCAGCGATGCGCACCCGGAGAGCAGATGCATCAGCAGGATTCCTTTCAACCTTCGCCCATCCAGTTCCCACTGCCAGGCCAGCAAACCGGTCAGCCCCGCCGGCACGGCCGTCAACAACGCGCCGCAGAAGTTGTAGTATGCAACCAACGCCAGATCTTTTCGGCCAGTCCATGTCGCGATGAAATCAAATGCCACTTCGGCGATAAAAAGTGCGATCGGAAAGTGAATGATCACCACGTGCTGTGCGTGCTTCGCGAAGATGGCTGCGCGCGGATCCCATGGACTCATCATCCCTCCTTTGTGGTGTGGACATTCTTGTCCGCGAAGTATTAGGGGCGGCACTCCTCTCCGCGAGTCTCGTGGAAGCCGCCCGTGCAGCCTGGGCAAGTTGGCGGACAAGAGTGTCCGCCCTACACTCACTGCACTATGACCTTCCCAGTCATCTTCGGATGGAGCGAACAGAAATACGTGTACGCACCCGGTTTGGCAAGAGTGAAACTGAACTTTTCGTCGGTGTCGAGCGCGCGTGACTTGAAGGTCACCTTATCCTCGCTCACCACCGTGTGCGGAATATCGTCATGATTCACCCAGGTCACCTCGGTTCCGGCCGGGACCGTCAACGTTGCCGGCACAAAGCTGAAGTTGTCGATGGTAATCTGCCGACCGGCCGGATTCTCCCCCGCCGACGCTCTTCCCGCGAAACCGACTAACGCGAGACCCAGGACCGCCAGCGCTGCCGTTCGTAAGACACAATTATTTCGTTGCATTGCCTTCTTCTCCCTTTCGGATATTGTCGGATGTTTTCGGGAAATCACGCCGCTCAGCCTAGCGACGAGTCCGTGATCGCGAGCGCGTGTTGCCCCTTCTTGTAATGCACGTCGGTCACGCCCAGCAGACTGCGAAACTGTTCTGCGGGCACCTTCATCGGGCCCGGTGACGGCGCCGCGCCAGGCTTTGGTTGCGGATACGCGGTGGAACACGCAGTGTGAAACGTCACGTTGCCCTCCACCTTCTGCATCGTCTGGTGAATATGCCCGTTCAGCACCGTCACGCTTCCAAAGCGCTTCAGATGCCCGAGCGCCTGCGCGCTGTCGTCGGTTCCCCAGCCCCACTCCGGATAGACCGTCCACAGCGGAATGTGCGCAAAAACCACAACGGGCGTGCTGGTCTTCAGGTGCTTCACGTCTTTCTCCAGCCATTCCAGTTGCTCCGCGCCCAGCGATCCGAGTCCGCCTGCCTTCAGATTCGCCACGTTGACCAAGCCGACAAAATGCACGCCTTTCTTCTCAAAGCTGTACCACCCCGCACCCTGCGTGCCCTTGCCAAAACGCTCCCGAAACTGCTGGCCTTCGTCGCCCACGAAATCGTGTTCTCCGGGAACGTAGAAAACCTCCTGTGTGCGCGCCGATTTGAGGATCTGCTCCACATTGTCGAACTGCGCCGCCTTCGCCAGGTGGCTGACGTCGCCGGTGTGCAAAATGAATTCCGGAGCCACGGGCAGTGCGTCGATCTTGTCGATTGCAGCCTGGAAAGTGGCGACCACGTCGGGATTCGCCGGCTTATCGAATCCCATGTGGCTGTCGCTGATCTGCACAAACGCCAACTCACCCTTGGGAATGTTGGTGCCTTTTTCACCCCCGCGGCCCAGCGCGTAGCTGCTCAGCACTCCGCCATCGAGCACGCAAAGCGCGCCCGTGCCCGCCCAAGCCATACAGCGCAAGAACCCGCGCCGGTCGATTCCGTCGTGGTTGTGGTCATAAAGAATCTCGTCTTTCGGTGAAGCCATAGCGTCCTCCGTCAGGTTTGTGTAGCGCGGACATTCCTGTCCGCGGCGTTTGACTTTCGTGCGTGGCGATGATTTGCGATCTCGTCCGCTACCCGTATCGCCCACCACACGCCGCTGTCCATACCATCACTAACCGCCGCGCTCGCCGTTTATTCCAATGAAGAAAGTTTTCTGTCGGCGGGAATAAAAACCCTCCTCGCTGGTTTACTCTTATGTGCGTGTTGGAGGAGCGATTGCCGGCGGCGTCGTTTGAGCAGTTGGCTCTGCCGCTGTTCGGACGGCTCTATAACTTCGCGCACTGGCTCACCCAAAACCGCGAAGAGGCCGAGGATCTGGTGCAGGAAACATTCGCCAAAGCGCTCAAGGGATTCTCCTCGTTCGAGCCCGGCACGAACTTTAAGGCCTGGATCTTCCGCATCCTGCGCAACACCTTCCTGAATTCGCGCACCGGGCTCAAAGCAGCCACCGTCCCGCTCGACTTGCCCGACGATGACCCGGCCCTCCCCGCCGAGCGCCAAACTCCCGAAACCATCCTGATCGACCGCGCCAGCCAGCAGATCGTTCAGTTGGCGATCGCCGAACTTGCTGTCCCTTATCGAGAAGTCTTGCTGCTCTGCGAGGTGGAAGAAATGTCGTACCAGGAAATTGCGATTGCGCTGGTTATCCCGGTCGGAACAGTGATGTCGCGGTTGTCCCGCGCACGCGGGGCCCTGCGCGAGGCGGTGCAGCAGAAGCTGCACAGGAGTTCACCATGACCAACGACATGGCCGAAGAGACGACTCACGAATCGTGGGCCGGAAAGCTGGACGCCTCCCTCGACGGTGAACTCGATTCCAGCCAGATGCAGGAACTTGACCGACACCTGCGCGCGTGTCCGGGATGCACGGCAGAAGCTCTGCGCCGACTGCAGTGGAAACGCGCGATTCATGCGGCGGGCCAGTGTTACGTACCCGATCCCGCGCTGCGCGACCGAATTCAGAAAAGCATTTCGCCCGACAAGCCAGCGTGGTGGCACTGGCGGCCAGCGTTCGCTGCCACTGCGGCCGTTTTGCTGTTGTTCGCTGGAGCCAGAATTGTTCAGCAAGAAATTGTCCAGCCGAAGGCACGCCTGATTCAGAACAACCTGGTTCAGAACAATCTCGTTCAGCAAAGCAGGATCGTGGGTGAATTGGCCGATTTGCACGTAACGACGCTGGCGAGCGCGAATCCAGTCGATGTCGTTTCCTCCGACCGGCACAACGTCAAACCCTGGTTCGCTGGAAAGATTCCCTTCAGCTTCGATCTGCCCGAGTTACGAGGGTCGCGGTTTGAGTTGGTTGGAGGAAAAGTCAGTTACCTGGAGCAGTCGCCCGGCGCGCAGCTGCTTTTTCGAGTCCGCAAACACCAGATCTCGGTGTTCATTTTTCAGGCAAGAGCCCTGCCCTTGGGTTTCGCGAGTGCGGAGGGGATGAATGCGCGGTCCTTCCATCTGGAAAGCTGGCGGCGCGGCGGCCTGCAATATTTCGTGATCGGCGACGTGGCGCCCGAAGACCTCCGCGCCTTGGGCGAACTTCTGAACAAATAGTGCCAGGGCGGAGAGGAATGTCCGCCCTGACATATTCTGAACCAACCCATACTCTACGTTAGTACACCCGCGTTAGTATCCCCTCTAGCTATTTACACCTAACCTATTACAGCCTACGTTTCGATCCCCACGTAGCACACGCGGCCCACAATATGGTCGGCGGGCTTCTGACCGTCTTCCAGGGTTATTACTTCAATCGGGTAGGCTGGGTTGTGCGGACGCAGGATCAAGTGGCTGTCTGCAGTCTCAACATACTTGATCGTGCAAGCCTCATCTTTACGCACGGCGTACATGTTACTTTCGCCCTTGCGGTAAGGAGTCAGTGAATTATAGTGGCGGTCGAGCAGCAGGGTGGCGCCGGGCATGGTGCGGGGATACATGCTCATCCCTTCCCGCGTATCCACCTTGATGATAACAAAGCGTTCCCAGTCGCTGCGGTCGCCTTCCACTTCCTCCTTCAAGCGCTTGAGGAAGCTCTTCTTGAACTTCAGGATCTCCTTGACGTGCATGCTCATAATCAGCGCTTCGGAGGCTGCGATATGCGAGTCGGCGACCACCACGTTGTCGAATTCGTCCTCGCTCGGCGGGAGGATCGAGGCGCGCTTGTTGACTTCGGCGGGATCGATGAGATCCAGCACTGAAAGATGCTGCACGTTCAGAACTTTGTCCATGCCTTCCAGGCTGAGGCCGCGCTTGCGGTTCAGGAAGTTGGAGATGTGGGCTTGCTTGAAGCCGGTCTGTTCCGCCAGACGCAAGCCAGTGAGTTCCCCTGCGTCAATGCGTTCCCACAGGGTCTTGCGGAGATTCTCTTGAAGCATGCGGAATTTCATCGCGGGAGTATAACATGCTGCAATAGCCGAGTGCTATTTTTAACACAAGTGTAACATCCATAAGGGAATAAAGTTCTTGACTTAGTCATTTTTGAGCTATAGGATAAGCCGATTATATGTCTCATACTCCACTTATACTGCAGGAAAGGTTGTCAGCCATGATAGAAGTACAATCTTACGAAAACGAAGAAAGAAGCTTCGGGGAGTTCCGCCGGTAAGGTACGCGCGGCGGAAGTGCTCTCGGCAGCCATGCAGCGGTTGTTGCAGTCCATTCAATTCAACGGGCGTTTGAGCGTCATTGTGCAGAATGGGCAGGTGCTCAAGTCCGGCTACGAGGAGGGTTACTTCCGACAGCCGGAGCCGGGGATAACCGCTAGGCTGCAGTAACTGCTTGATTTTTAACTAAATAGCACTACAGGTCATCGTAAGAGAAACGAGCCCTGGGCCGAGAAATCGGTACCAGGGCTTTTTTTGGTTTGAGCGTGTTTCATTTCATTAGAGAGAGGCAATCATGAACTTCATACGCGAGACGAAAGGCCAGGAAATCCAAGTTGAACTGAAGTATTGCGAGCGGTGCGGCGGATTGTGGCTGCGTCCGCAGGGAGCAGACGGCGTGTATTGCGCCGGTTGCCGTGTCCGCTTGGCGGCAAGGCCAGACCCTGGGGAGGCGCCCCCCCGCAAAGCGCGCCGCCGCAGCAAAGCGCGCGCGCAAGGAACGGACGTTCAACAAGACGCTCAAAGGGAAGACTTTCAGAGCTCGGCCCAGATTGAATATCTGGAAGGCGTGGCTGCGATGGAGGTGTGGGCATGACAAACGCACAAGCGACGAGAACACAAGCGTGGAGTCTGATGGGGCAGGCGGAACCACCGCCATCGGTGCTATTTGGCGAGACGGAGATGGAACTGTGGCCCTACCGCAGACGCACGGTAGCGCTGCTGCGGCGGTACGCCCGCGCCTCGGTCGAGGTAGGGAGGCTGCCGTCGCTGCTGGGGCGCGAGTTCTTCCGGTCACGGGTTACGTCGTACACGATGAGGAATTTTGAGGACGTCGTGATCTTTGTGGCCGACATGGAACACGCGATCGAGAAGCTGAACGCACTCGAAAAAAAGCTCCTAGCCATGAACGTTCTGGAGGAATACACCATCCCCGAGGTCGCGCGGCTGCTCGGTTGTACGCAGAGAACGGTCGAGCGGTTCCTTCAGGATGCGCTTGACCAGCTCTCGCGGATCCTGCTCGCGGGTGGTTTGATGGAGAAATTGCCTCCGGCGACGAGAGGTCGGAAAACTTGTCAAGAGGGCAAAAATTACAATTTCGACGTAAGTTACTCAAACGAAGGCGAAAATAAACGTCGAAAAGTTGGCGGTACACCCCCCTCTGATTTGATATCCTAAACTTAAGAGTCGAGAAAAAATAAAAACTCTGAAGGGCGCGACGCAAATCGCGCCCTTTTTCTATTTCGGGCGGGCCGATGGCGAAGGCAAAGAAGAGTCGGTCAAGATCGCTGTTTCCGGCGTCGGCGGCGGGCGGGGTGGAAGAGCAGGAGTCGGTGGCAAAGTCGCTCATCGAGAAGCTGGGGTTGTACGAAGAGTTGCCCGCCAGCCATGACGAAGGGAGCGACGGGAAAGGTGACGTAGAATCAGAATAATCGTAAGACGCAGATTGCGGATTGCGACGGGAAGGCGAACGGAACGCTGCATGGACATGACCTGGGTCACGGAACGAGTTGCGCTGGGCGGTGGGATCTGGAACGCGCGGAACATGGAAGAACTGGCGCAAGCCGGTGTGACCCACGTGCTCAACATGCAGGTCGAGTTCGATGACCGGCCGCTCGCGGAGCGGCACGGGATCCGCGTGCTGTGGAATCCGACGGACGACGATTTTTTGCCGAAGCCCCTGGAACTGCTGAGACGGGGCGTTGATTTTGCGCTGGAAGCGCTGGACGCCCCGGAGGCACGGCTTTACGTACATTGCGCCGCAGGGGTGCACCGGGCTCCGATGATGACGCTGGCGGTATTATGTGCGATGGAGTGGGAAATGGAAGCGGCCATGGTGCTGATCGAGACGCGGAGGCCGGTGGTCGACTTCGCGGACGTGTATGTAGAGAGCGTGCGGCGATTTCTGGAGTTGCGAGTTGAGAGCGAGCCGCGGAGTTCAGACTGACAATCGGACTCGAGTGGGGTGGGAATATGCGAAGTGTCCTTCGGAAGTCCTCAGTGCGGTAGCGACAAGAGTCAAAAGCTTGAACCACAGGGGACCTTCGGCTTCGCTCAGGGCAGGCACAGAGGAGCACAGGGGAAACCTGTAAGGGGCGCCGCTCGGCAGAGCGGCTTTCTTATTGGCCCGAGTTAGGGTGGCGTGCGCTTACGAGGAGAGAAAAAGACATGCGCAGATGGTTCGCGGTGAAGAACAGGTGTTTTCCGATGGCGGCGGAGGTGGTGGTTTCCCTCATGCTGGCGCTGATGATGGCGTTGACGTTGTCGACCACATTGCAGGCACAAGGGCCAGCGCTTACGACGATCAGCGACACCGTGTATCGGGCTGACGGAACTGCCGCATTGGGTACGGTGCTGATTTCATGGCCGTCGTTCCAGACCGCAGAAGGAGACGCGGTGGCGGCGGGCAATCTGGCGGTGACGATAGGACCACTCGGCGCGTTTACCGCGCAACTGGTTCCGAACGTGGGCGCGTCTCCGGCGGGAACCTACTACGTCGTGGTTTTCCAACTGGATGACGGAACCGTCCGGACGGAATATTGGGCGGTTCCGGCAACATCGCCGACGACGATTGCCGCGGTACTGACGACACCGGGTACAGGGCTCGGGAACCTGGCCGTGACGCAGCAGTACGTGAACGCGGCAGTAGCGAATCGGGCGATCGACGCCACGGTGGTGCATCTGGCGGGAACGGAAACGATCACCGGCACGAAGCAGTTTGCTGTGCCTCCGGCGCTTCCTGCGCCGGCCGGAGCCAATGACGCTGCGAACAAGGGCTATGTGGATGCGGCAGTGGGGAACGTAGGCTCGGGAGCGTACGTCGCCATCGCGGGCGGCACGATGACTGGCCCGCTAACCCTGCCCGGAGATCCGACGGCACCTAATCAGGCTGCCGACCGGCACTATGTGGACAGTGGGCTTTCGGTGAAAGCGAACCTGGTGGGTGGAAGTGTTCCGCCCGGCGAACTGGGAGCGGGAGTCGCCAGCTCAGCTACTTGTTTAAACGGTAACTCCACGTGGGGATCTTGTGGTGGTGGCGCACCGGCCGGGATTACTTATGCCACGACAGCGCAGAACTGGTCGCAAACGATCTCTGGCACGTTGACTGGAGGCACGCAGGCGACAGTAACGTTAACTCCGTGTCCGGTGGGCGTTGATACAACGAGCGGAGCCGGATATCAAGTGCTCCTTTCGGGCGGCGGCAATAGCGAAGCGGCCAGTGTGGTCAGCGGGTCGGGAAGCTGCACGTCCGGGGCATCGTCAGGGACGATTGTCTTTACGCCGTTCTACTCTTATTCGACTGGATATACAATTGGTTCGGCCTCTTCCGGGATTCAGGAAACGGTCAACTTAGCTTGCGGCACGAGTTCGACCTATTACAAGAACGTTCAGTGCAACGTGACCATCCCGGCGAACGGCCCTTACACCACCGGCTTTACCAACCATTCGATCAACGACTACAACATCTACGGGACAATCTTTCTCCACACTAATCAATCCGTTCTTAACGGTTATGGCGTGTCGATGAATTGCTTTGGGCGAGGAGCCTGTCTCGAAGTCAACAATTCAGATACTACGGTCGAGGGATTCAGCTTTCGGAGTCCAACTAACTATTCCGCCGTCCCAGCTTTCGCGGGCGTAAACATTACCAACACGGTTTGCACTACCAGCGTTTGCACTGTCACAGCCCCGGCGCATGGCTTCCGCCCCGGCGACATGGTGACGATACAGTTCACCGACAGCGGCGTGTATTGGGGAGATCACATCGTTGCGACCGTGCCTACTGGCGATACTTTCACCTATGCCGGAATCGGCACAGCCATCCATTGCTTCCCAGGCGACACCAGGCGTAGTTGCCTTGGCTTATGTGGCAGTGTTCGACACCGCCCAGAACACCCACTTGCTCGATATTCAGTACGATCTCGGCGGCGAGGCCGGTGCCTTTAATAACTTCGTCGATTTCTGGGACGATGAAAATGCGACCATCGAGCACTTCAACAATAACGGGATTCCCTTGAACGACACCGCAAATTGGACAGGATCGTTCGTGTTCTCTGGAAGCCATGGCGCCCCGGTGATCACGTTGCGCGACTCGACTATTACGGCAAACGGTTCGAACTGCGTGACGGTCCCGAATTCCAATGGAACCTATATCGAGAACACTGTGTGCCAGGCGTCCGGCCCATGGCAGTTCAAGGTCACGGGCGGCCTCCACGGAGGAGCCTCGATCAAGAATATCTACTCCGAGAGTTCTCTTGCTCTGAATCCGCTTTCTCCCCCCAAATCTCCTTTTCCCGGACTTGGGATTGCGGGCTTGATTGCCTCATCCTATGGCGGCAACGCTAGTTTCGACTTTACCGGGCAAGGCCCTCTGAATGGGAACGGTGCAGCAGTGTTTCCGACTGGCGGGAGCGGTTCCACACCTTACTCCTACTTCATCGTCGCCAACGACACGACTGCCAACATGCAAACCTCTCCGATGGAGGTTCTTGATTGGGAATCCACAGGAAGCGATTCCATTCCGGTTCGTTGGCCGAGAGTGGCAAACATCTCAAATTCATTAACGCCCGATACCATCACCTATGACGTAATCCGCATGACGACTCCGGCTACGACAGGCATCTACCCCTACGCTGGCGGATGCCCTGGCGGGTCAGGTGGAACCTGCGGATACGTGGCGCACAATCTCTCTCAGGCCACGGCCTGTTCCGGCACGTTGATTTGCACTTACACCGACACCGGATCGTCTTCGACGACTGCCTACACGATCAAGACGGGGAATTACGGGACAGTAAACGGATACAATGACCAGTTGAATTTCTGGCCCGGTTCGATTGTGGCCGTGGATCACAGCGTCACGGTGGACAGAGAACAATTGCCAGTCGTGGCTCTCGGATTGGGAACGGGAGCGGTTCAGGTTGCAAAACAGTGTAACAGCTATGGGCAAGCGTCTCCGGGAGGCTATACCTCGTGTTTGGTAAGCCCACTCGGCACGGCGACGCTGCTGAATGAGAATGGGGTTTATGGAGGGGCGAGCACGCTCTCCAAAGGGCGGCTAAATTTCAGCCCTGATCCGTCCGTTTCTGGTTCGGCATTTCCGGCTCACCACATCATCACGTTGATTGATTCGCAGCCTGCCTTGACGCGAGCCACGGGCGGCTACCGGCCAGCAGCGAGTGTAAATGACGTATGGATTGGAACGGACAATCCTACTGGAGTGACCAACAGCGCATCGCGACTGGCCTTTGGCTCGCCGGTTTCGATCACGAATTACATCGCCCAGACCGGCGACGGCATAACCGCAAACTGGCTGGAAAGGTTGACCGCATCGCTGAAAGAGTTCAACGTTCCGGCAAAGTTCGATCAGAGCGTTACGCTCGCCGGACTGTCGAATGGCTGCCTCAATGTTGTGTCCGGCGTGATTGCATCCACCGGAAGTCCTTGCGGATCTGGTGGTGGAGGGAATGTCAGTTCGGTGTTTGGGCGTTCGGGAGCGGTTGTGGCGGCCAGTGGCGATTACACAGTATCTCAAGTTACAGGGGCGGCCGCGGATGCATCGGTAGTTCATAACACGGGCACCGAGACGATTGCCGGGGCGAAGACTTTCACCAGTAATGTCACCATGAGCGGGAACTTGTTATTGCCGCAGGGGAATGCCTACGTTCCCGCGGCTGGCGGCATTGGTCTGGATACAACTGCCGGGTTGCCGGTGGTGAACATTGGTGGCACAACGCAGCAAGTTGCTTTTACGAGTTCGAACATCAGCGGACAGGCGGGGACGGCTCTCGCCCTGGCGGCCGTTCCGACGCAGTGCAGCGGATCATTTGCCACGGGCATTGCGGCGAATGGGAATGCGAATTGTACAACGCCGGATATCATCCAGTTGCCTGAAACCACGCAGCCGGCGGGGATTCCTACCTGGGGCGCGTTCTGGTTCGATTCAGGGACTCATACCGCGCACGTTATTGACAATGGTCAGGTTATGCAGGTGGGGTTTGATAATTTGTATAACTCGGATCCGGGCGGAGATCCTACGGACAATCTTGAGGAGCGCAATGGAAGCAACGCGCAGAGCCTGCGCGTGTATTCCAGTTATACGAATAGCGCAATGTGGACGCGGATGTCGCTGGGATCGGAAACGATCAACAGCACCAATTACAACGTCCTGCGCAGCGAGGACGCGACCAGCGGGAATGCGCTTAGTTTGGGCATGCACATTGGCTCAGGCATTAAATGGTTTTTTGCCTCCGATGGAAGCTTTAAGCCAAATTCCGATAACAGTTACGACATGGGGACCGACACTGGTCAGGCGATGCGAAGCGTCTTCGCGAAGACCTCATTCAATATGTACAGCGCCGGCCGTCAGGATTTTGAGTTCGTAAACGACGCCACGAACGGTACGACGCTAAACCAGCTTGCGATCTACAACAGCGGGGCCACGGGGCTCCAGACAGCGGCGACTACGAGCACGGATGGCGTGGCTGGCATCGTCAGCGGCGGGGCCGGCACGACTAACAAAGCCACGATCACGTGGGCTGGGTTCGCGGCATGCAACTTCGATGCTGCCAATCCGGTGGCGGGGGACTATGTGATTGCCAGTACCACGCAGGCTGGGAAGTGCCACGACACTGGATCAACGACTCGCCCGACTGGGGTGCAGGTGATCGGACGGATTGAGGGTGGTGGGGTGCGAGTTAGCCTTGGACCTCCGAGCGGAAGCAGCGGGGGTGGGGCAGTAACCTCGGTTTTTGGACGCACGGGAAGCGTGACTGCGGCGAGCGGCGACTATTCTGTGGCGCAAGTTACGGGGGCAGCGGCAGACTCGGCTGTCGTTCACCTGGCGGGCACCGAGACCGTCACCGGGGCGAAGACATTTTCCAGCAACGTAACGCTGAGCGGAAATCTCAATGTAGCGGGGAATATCAACCAGACGGGGACCGGGCCAACGCAATGGTCGGGGCAGGAGTGGACGGGAACGACGGTCACGGTGCCGAGCGGGATGGCATTCTCGCTGGGTGTTGGATCGGACAATACGTTCAAGTGCCAGTTGACAAGCGGGGCATCGTGCATGCAAAGCCTTCCGGCCAATTCGACGACGATCCCGTGGCTCACTTTTTCGCACGGTGGCAGCAACATCAATTTCTCGACGGCAAGTAACAAAGCGATTTTTACCGGCGTGGTTCTGGATTTTGCGAAGACCACGAGTCAGGTCAGCTACAACGTTTCGACTGTCGACAACACGTCGAACACTTACGATCTGGGCATCTACTCGGGTCCTTCGGGCGGGACTTGCACGCAGCAAGCACACATCGGCCCGACTGCGGGAACTACATTTGCTGCATCGACAGGATGGAAGACGACGAACTGGACGGGCGGTTCCGTCACCCTGCAGCCGGGACGTTACTACCTGGCTTACACGACGAGTTGCACCACGAGTTGCGCGACACTGATTGGCGATACCGGTGGGTTCACCTTCGCGGGCAGTTCCGGAGGAGCTAATTCGAACGTGAGTGTCACTCCGGGCGGCACTTTGCCGGCCACGGCAACTTGTCCATCCGATAGCTACGCTACTACGAGCGCGCCTAACTGGGCGATCAACTAAGGCAGCCATGATCAAACGAGTGTTTTTGCTTCTATTACTAGGAGCGCCGCTGGCGTGTGCCTCCGACTATTACGTTGATTGCAATTACGGGTCGAATGGAAATCCGGGCACGAGTGCGCAGCAGGCTTGGCGGACGTTGTTGGAGGTTGGAATCTCCAGCTTTCAACCCGGCGACACGATCAACCTGCTTCGGGACTGTACCTGGAATGAAACGCTGACTCCGCCTTCGAGCGGGACTAATCCGGCTACGGGGGGCGCGCTCATCAAGATTGACAGCTATGGGAATGGCCAGCCACCGCACTTGACCGGCTATTTGCCGGTCGCAGCGCGGTGGTGGACCCAGGTGGGAAGCACGAACGTGTGGTCGGCAACGCTGTATTCGGGCACAAGCGGGCTTGCGAATGTGCTGCAGTGCGGCATTCGGGGCTTCTACTGTCTGACACAGCCACCATCGCAACTGAAGTATGTGCGGTTCGGGACGGTGTGGGGCACGGCGCAGGGGAGCCAGGCTGCTCTTAGTGAGGATCGAGACTTCTTTTATGACTCAACGAATTACATTTTATCACTGCTGTCCGGTTAAGTTGCGAGGTGGTGGCTGCAAGTAGTAGCTGCGCAATGAGTTGAAGTCATTTTTGGCTTGCCGCGATTTGAATGCGAGGAGGGCGGACAATGGCTCATGAATCAGGGGCGCACCGTTTTCTCGCAATTGATCAGCTTTCTTCCCGACCGAGAGTTCCGTCGTTGCGTCGAGCGTTATCAGGGCGACCTGCGACTGCGAGGCCTCACCTGCTGGGATCAGTACCTGGCGATGGCCTTCGCCCAGTTGACCTATCGGGAGAGTCTGCGCGACATCGAAGCCTGTTTACGTGCGTTGCAGGGCAAGCTCTACCACTTGGGATTCCATGGCCAAGTGGCGCGCTCGACGCTGGCGGACGCGAACGAAGCGCGCGACTGGCGCATCTTCGCCGATTTCGCCTACCGGCTGATTGCAACCGCGCGCGGATTGTATGTCCGAGAGCCCATGGGCGTCGATCTGGACGAGAGCCTGTATGCTCTGGATTCGACAACCATCGATCTATGTCTGGCGCTGTTTCCGTGGGCCCGGTTCCGGCGGCGCAAGGCAGCCGTCAAGATGCACACACTGCTGGATCTGCGCGGCAACATTCCAACGTTTATTCGCGTTACCGATGGCAAGGTGCATGACGTCAACATGCTGGACGAGATCATGCCGGAGGCCGGAGCCTTCTATGTTATGGATCGCGGCTACATTGATTTCGAGCGGTTGTTCGTGCTGACGCTCAGCTCGGCCTTCTTCGTGGTGCGCACCAAGTCGAACGTGTTGCTCCAGCGGCGCTACTCCCATCCGGCGGACAAGAGCACGGGCGTGCGCTCGGACCAGACGGTAATTCTGTCGTCCTTCGAGTCGGCCTCGGCGTACCCGGACCCGCTGCGGCGCGTGAGCTACTTCGACGCCGACACCGGCAAGCGACTGAAGTTCCTGACCAACAACTTCACACTCCCGGCGCTGACCATCGCGCAAATCTACAAGCAGCGCTGGCAGGTCGAGCTGTTCTTCAAATGGATCAAGCAGCACCTGCGGATCAAGGCCTTCTACGGCACCAGCGAGAACGCGGTGAAGACTCAGATCTGGATCGCGGTGTCGATGTACGTGCTGGTGGCGATCGTGCGCAAGCAGCTGGGGCTGGAGGCCAGCCTGTACCAGATTCTACAGATTCTCAGCCTCACGCTTTTCGAGAAAACGCCCATTTTATGCGCCCTTCAGGCCATCGACCAGGACGCCAATTTTACCGAAAATCCCAACCAACTGATTCTCTTCGACTTTTAACCGGACAGCAGTGACATTTTATATGTGTATAGCGCTGGTGGAAATCCTGCGTCGCATTACTCCACGGTTGCGCCAATTGCGCTGAGCGGGGCGAGCGTGCTGAATTTGAATAACGTTTCGTGGCTGGAAATTCAGCATCTGCAAATCGACTGGTTTGACGCCTATGGAGTGCAGGTGCAGGAAGCTAGCGACCATCTTTGGCTGGCGAACATGGTCGCGAACAGCGAAGTGGAGAACGGGGCGGTGCCGCTGGGGTTTTACGTGCACCCCGATGCCGCGCCGGCCGACATCCACCTCTGGAATGCCGATGCGAACATGAACTATGACGGCTTCCGGTTCGACTACGGTTCGGGCACGCACACTGGCCTGAGCTTCGATGTGCAGAACTGCCGGGCCTACGGCAACCGCGCCTATGGAATCGTCGACAACGTCGGCGGCGCGGTGAGTTATGACTACTGCCATTTGTACGCTAATAATCTGGCAACGGCGGTGACGGTAGATACATCGGGAACTCCCGGGCCGACGGCGGGGATACATAATGTCCCCGCCGAGACGCCACCCTGGATCCGTGAATGGCACCGGTGGCCGGCATATACGACGGTGAGTTACGACGATCCCGGACTGGTGCAGTACAGCGATACGTACATCAACTCACTGCTACCGATCATGACTGCCAAGGCGATACCGCTCTCGATTGCAGTTGTTACTGGCGGAAGTTATTCGCAGTCGATTGTCAGTGAGGTGCAGGGTTGGATCAATGCGGGATGGGACGTTAATACGCACTCAATATCGCATGAATATTGGAATCCGCCGGCGGCTAGTTGTGGGGCGAATGGGCCGTTTCCGGTTCCGTGCCACGCTTTTGAGAACTTGCAATACACGGGAACCATCGCATCAAGCGTGACTTTGAACATTGCCCACCCCACACCGGGCCATGCGACGCTGACGGTAACAACAAACCCGGACGATCCGGCAGCCGATATTAACTGGGACGTGACGCCGGCGGCGCCGGGGCAGGCTTCTAACGGGCTCGACACGCTCGGTGGGATCTTATCCACTAACATGAAACATTCAAACGATGAAATCGGATTTGGGGAGGCGCAACCGCCGGTGGTGGTTCGCCTGGGCATCGGCGACTTCCAACAGAAAGTTTTGGAGAAGCTGGGACGACTGGAAGCGATGGTGGACATGATCGTGGGAAGCAGCCAGCCGGGACGGATGAAGCTGGCCGAAGACCGGCTGGTCGCGCTGGAAAAAAATGATCTTCGCCGAACGGTTTATGACCGGATCGTAATAGCGGCGCTCACGTCCGCGATCACTCTCGCGATCAGCGCGATCATAGCGTTGCGTTCCTATCTGGGGTTGAAGTAGAGCAGCTTTGCGATTTCGGCCCCTTGGCACGAAGTGCTGAAGTCCGAGCCCCGCAGTTGAAATCAAGAGCTCGGTCGTCGGGTGGGCGCTTATAGCTCCCTCACCAACATCAAATTCCACGGCGAACCAAGCGATCTAGATTGGGCACATTACTTCGATGTCCGACAGGTCGGACAGTCGATTCACCGTCCCACCACGTTTCGCCCGCAACCTGGCCTCGAAGCTGGCCAGGGACGTGAAGCGATTGCCATTCCGCCCAGCAGCGGACACCTGCGGGAAGCATTGCTGCACGCGCTAAGGCGCACAAATGATTAGCAAAATAAGTGGCGGCACAAGATCGAGAGGAAAGGCTGTGATTTTCAAGCACCCGAACGTTCATCGCGAGTTCGTGGAGTACTCCGAGACACAGAAGTTGCACATCGTTTCGGTATATTCGAACCCGTACCGCTGGCAGCGCAGACGGGAAAATTTCCATGATTTTCGCTTCCACATGGAGGCCAGTCCAAACATCGCGCTGCATGTCGTCGAGGTCGCCTTCGGAGATCGGCCGTACGAAGTCACCAGCCCGGACAATCCGCTCGATTTACAACTGCGGACCGATACGAGCCTTTGGATTAAGGAGTGCGCTATCAATGAGGGTGTGCGCCGGTTCCCGCCAGACTGGCAATACGGTGGCTATGTGGACGGCGACTTCCACTTCACGCGACATGACTGGGCGCTGGAGGCAATTCACATGCTCCAGCACCACAGCTTTGTCCAGCTGTTCAGCACATATACCGATCTGACAGGCGAAACAGCAACCAGCCATTTCGGCCACCGCCCTTACCGCATGAGCACGAGTTTTGCATGGAATTACCTGCACCAAAGTGAATTTCTGGGTTCCCGTTCCCGGCGAGCGGGGCGCGGAGGAGCCGACACTTACTACGCCAAGCTCCAACCGTCTAAAGCTTTTCCCTTCGGTCATGCGCCGGGAGCGACCGGAGGCGCGTGGTCATGGCGCCGGGATGCTTTCGATACGGTGGGCGGGATGCTGGATACGTGCGTCCTCGGCAGCGCCGATTGGCACATGGCCTTCGGGCTGGTGCAAGCGACCAACGTGGCCGCGGAAATGAAGCGGTGCACGCAGCCCTACGTGGAATCGGTGCTGAATTGGCAGGCGCGCGCGGCGAAACTGAACCGCATCGAAGGGCGCTCCCCGATGGGGTGCATCGACAACTTCGCCACTCACGCTTTTCACGGCAGCAAAGCGCTGCGCGCGTATGGCGAGCGGTGGGCGCTGCTGCAGAAGTGGGACTTCAATCCCGCAACCGACATCGCGCGAGATTACCAGGGATTGTGGCGCTGGACAGGAAACAAACCTGGACTCCGCGATGACGTGGCTCGCTATTTTGTCGAACGGTCGGAAGACGGGCCGTTGCTATTAGGGGAAACACCGTTGGTTTGACGGTTTAAGAGAAATCGGGTGATCGGGTCATCGGGTCATCGGGTGATTGAAAGTCAAAGGCTTTGGCCTTTGAATTTAGACGGCCCGACTTCTGCTAGCCGACTTCTTCACTCCAGTTTTCGAGAGTCTTCTTTACGACGGCCATGAACTGGTCAGCGACGGCGCCGTCGACAACGCGATGGTCATAGCCCAGCGTGAGGTGAACGACGGAGCGGATGGCGATGGAATCTGCGCCGTCTTTGTCGGTGATCACCATGGGCTGTTTGGTGATACCGCCGACGCCCATGATGGCAACGTTCGGCTGGTTGATGATGGGCAAGCCGAAGACGGCGCCAAACTGGCCGGGGTTGGTGATGGTGAAGGTTGCACCTTCGACGTCAGCCGGCATGAGCTTCTTCGAACGGGCGCGCTCGCCGAGGTCGGTGATGCTGCGCTGCAGTCCGAGGAAGTTGAGCTCGTCGGCGTTCTTGAGAACGGGGACGATGAGTCCCCGATCGAGCGCGACGGCGATGCCGGCGTTGACGTGCTTGTGGTAACGGACGCTATCGCCTTCGAGCGAACTGTTGACGATGGGATATTGCTGCAGGGCGATGATGGCGGCGCGCACAAAGAACGGCATGAAGGTAAGCCGCGCGCCATAGCGCTGCTCGAAGCCGTTCTTGAGCTTGTTTCGCAAATTGACGATGCGAGTCATGTCCACCTCGAACATGCAGTGGACGTGAGCGCTGGTGCGGCGCGATTCGATCATGCGTTGCGCGATGATCTTGCGCATTTGGGACATGGGTACAAGGTCGCCCGGAATCACAGCCGGCGCAGGGGCCGAGGCTTGACGGGGTACGGGGGCCGCAGTTGGAGCAGCCGTGCGGTGCTCGACGAAATCGAGGACGTCCTGCTTGGTGACGCGGCCGCCAGTGCCGGTGCCGCTTACCTTTGCAAGGTCCACATTGTTCTCGCGGGCGAGCTTGCGGACAAGCGGGGAAGAGCGAACGTCGGAATCTTCTTCGTCCTCAGGAGCGCTGGCGGCGGGCGCGGGCGGCGGAGCCGGGGCTTCTTTCTTTGCGGATGCCGGAGCGGCAGGAGCAGGAGCAACGGCCTTGGCAGGGGCGGGGGCGGAAGCGCCACTGCCGTCGCCAATCACACCGACGACGGTGTTGACCTGAACGGTGTTGCCTTCGGAAACCTTGATTTCCTGAAGGATTCCGCTGGCTGGGGCGGGGATTTCGGCGTCGACCTTGTCGGTGGAAATCTCGAACAGGGGTTCGTCGCGCTGGACCTTGTCACCGGGCTTTTTCAGCCACTTGGTGATGGTTCCTTCGAAAATTGATTCGCCCATCTGGGGCATGACTACGTCAGTCGGCATAGTTCCCTTTCCATGAAGCCCTGCGCAATTGGCGGGGGAAGAACAAACAAACATTATAGCGAAGCCGGGAGTGACTTCGGGCGCAGAGCGCACGGGTCTGCGCGGGCCTGTGCGTTGTGCAAAGGCGCCCTGGTTCAACGAGGAAAGCGATTTCTTGTGGAGCAAAAAGCGATGAAGAAGTCTTTGGCGATTGCATTGTGGTGTTTTCTTTGCCTTCCCGCCTTCGGGCAAGCGACATACTACGGGAACGGGCTGTACTCGGGCGCGGGCTCGGCAGCGTACGGCACTGGCGCGCTGCTGACCTACGCTGCACGCACCGACAACTGCGAAACTGGGTCGGAACCATCTGGGCCGTATGGATGCAACCCGTCCGCGACCACCGGGCAGCAAGGCGCAGCGCTCAGTTATCTTGGCCGCAATTTTGACTTGGTATCATTCACCACCGATAGCAGCGGAATCCCCACTTTCACCACCAGCGCAAACACCTTCGTCCTTGGGCAAACCGTCAGCTTCCAGTACGCCGCGGAATCATGGCTTAACAGTGCCAATCTAACGGTCACCACTATCATCGACACTACTCATTTCACAACCAGCGCGATCACGGGGCACAACAGCTATAGCAGCGGAGCCGAGCCGACTTCGCCCCAGGCCCTCGTGACCGATACGCTGCCGCCCCTTGGCGGTCTGTCAGGCGCGGGCAGTTGCATCACCGATCCAGACTTCGGAGCGCGTGTTTGCCGCGTGACGGATTACACGAATTTCAGTGCAGCAGGCCTGTCTTGGAATTTGGGGTCGGACGGCAGCGCGCACCGTCTCTCGGCCGATTCTCCGCCATCGATGCTGCTGGCCCAAAACACCGGTGGTGGTCAAGCCATCATCGCTTTGACTTACAGCGGATCGGGAGCCAGCACGGTAATCACCCCCACGTTGACTGCGCTCGCTGGAAACACCGACTTCCCAGGAGCGGCCTATGCGTTCTCCGCCAGTAGTCCCACCATTCTGTGGGAACTGGTGGAAGCGGGATACGATTGGACCACCACGAATTCGTGGGCGAATCCGGCCGCCACATGTAACCCGCCGGACGCGCCGGCGAATGGCAGCATCACCCCCTATTCCGGGATCACGTGCGAGTTTGTGGTGCAGCTCAACAAGCTGACGTTAGGCTGTACCGGCGCAGGCACGGCGCCGCTTTGCTCCGGCAGCGCCCTCGGCATCGTTTCTCGCGCCAAGGTGTTTAATTTCAACTGCGAGGGAGCCGGGTGCCCAACCACTGCCGCTTCGCTCAGCTCTCCGAATTGCTTGCCGTTCAACTGGGCCGCCGATTGGAATGGCATTTTCCTGGTGTCCGACGACGATACCTCCATGACCGTCTCCTTCTCCGACGATGGGCAGGCCGGGAAATGGTATCCCAACGGCACCTGTGGGCAAGGATCTTCCAAAAATCACTGCCTCGGCGCTTCTAAAATGGTCAACTGGACGCTTGGCCAGGGTTGCCGCGTTCTTTCCACGGACACCATGACGGTGACGGGAGACTGGGGCCCGACAGGCGCGGCGATCGACGGGCAGCCCAACGTCATCACGCAAGTCGCCGGGCAGCCCCTCCCTGAGATATTAACCCTCCACGAAGGCGAGCAAAGCCCGGACGCAGCCTGGGCGGTCATCGGAGCGGGGACGAATCCGAGTTGTGCCAGCGATTCACGAACCCCCGCGACGGTTACGGGTTGGAGCTACAACATTGACAGTTCCAACATCATTCGTGTGACCACAGATGCGGCGAACGGTTTTTTGACGGGAGAGCAAGTTGATTTCGGGGGTGCGACCGGCTCTGCATACTCCTGGATCAACAGCGGCTACTACACCATCGCGGTAGTCGATACCACTCACTTCACCATCGCGCCGGTGGCTGGACACAATGGCCCCCTTGCTCAGTCCTCCGACTTCACCGCTGGCACCGTGAAAGCGGCGACCAGTCCGGCATGCCAGTGCGCCCAGAACGGCACGCCGTTCCTGTGCAACGCCTACTACTGGCACAAAGCGGATCTTACGGTCAACCCTTGCGGCACGGGTGATCAAAGCTCGCCGTGCCAGGGCCACAATGCCCGCGGCTTCGCCAACGACTATCGCGGAAAATACTACACCGCGATCAGCCGCTCTGCTCCGAGCACGTTCGGCTCAGCCGTCGGCATCCCCAATCAGGATGCCAATGGCGTGCCCTGCCCCAACGGCGAATGCCGGTTGTTTCCCGCGCCGTTTCCGGCCGACCAGGCCGGAACCTACCAGAACCACGGACTCAACGACCAGCCCCCTGTCTTCATGGTCACCCAAAATCCCTGCGGGCAGGCCGTGGGTAACGAAAACTATGGCGCGTGCGATCCGGAATATACCGCGGCGTGGTACGACGAGTTTGATGCCGGCGAGAATTATGTGATGAATCCCAACGCGAAACACTGCGGCGGGGTTGCGTGCAACTATCGCTTTGCCCACACCGGGGACGTAGGCGACACCTGGAATTTCAACGTTTCGGAAGCCATCGGCATCATCAGCAAAGACGGGAGCGTGGCCGTGTGGCCCACGGATTGGGGACATGGATTCGGGTGTACGGACGGAACGGCGGGCCCCTGCCTCAGTTCGCTGCAGGCGACCGCGCCGCCAGACGAGACGATCACGGCCGTATCAGTCGATTCAACCGGGACCTATCTGACTGTCACCACCAGTGGAACCGTGAACTTTGTGGTGGGACAGCGGCTCACGTTCACCGGGACGGGAGAGTCGTGGATTAACAGCACAAACCCGCTAGTGGTGACGTCGGTTGCATCGCCCGCGTTCACGGGCACGGGTATCCCCGCCGGACACGGCAGTTTCACCAACGCAAGCGATGCGGGCACGGCGACGGCCGTCACTTGTGCCACCAGCCCGAGTATGCCGTGTCAGCGTGCAGACCTGGTAATTGTCGCGCTGCCGACAGCACATCAATAAAGAGTGAACATCGCTGAGGGGATGAAATGAACCTGACGCCACACTTCACGCTGGAGGAGATGACCTTCTCCGAAGCGGCCGCGCGGCTTGGGCTCGACAACACGCCGATCCAGACCACAATTACCAACCTGGGCATGGTGGCAGCGGCCATGGAAAGAATTCGAACGCTGCTGGGGAACAGGCCCATCGTCGTGCACAGCGGCTACCGTTCGGCAGAGGTCAACCAGGCGGTGGGCGGAGTGGCGACGAGCGCCCATTGTCGCGGCCTGGCTTGCGACTTCGTTTGTCCCGCGTTCGGTACGCCGACGGAGGCGGCGCTAGCCATTCTGAAGTCCGACCTCGAATACGACCAACTTATCCTCGAGTACGGATGGGTCCACGTTGGTTTGGCGCAAGAGGGATCGTTATCCCGGCGGGAAGCGCTGACGAAGCGTTCGAAATTGGCGGCATATGAGTCCGGTATCAGGGCTTGACCGATTTCATCCCACTACCCCAATCGTCAAAGTGTAGCGCTATCACAAGGAGATACTATCTTGAAAAAGTACGCCGCTTATCTGCCCACTGTTGTGCTCCTGCTTACCGCGCTCGCGAATACCGCGACGCCGGCGATCGCTGCGTTCTGGATGAACCACGCCACTGCGGCGGCGATCTTTGCGCCGCTGGCCGTCATCGTGGCGCATTGGCTGCCTTCACCGTATGCCGGCGTCAACTCGAAGTAAGTAACTCAGTCTGAAAAATCAGAGGAGAAACAGTTATGAGGAAATTTCTTGCCGTTGTGCTGTCTCTTGCCATATTCTGCACCGCCTGCTCGACGGCCTGGGTTTCGACGCTCGATTCCATTCTGGCAGCGGCGGCGCCGGCGCTGGTCAACATTCTGCAAATCGTCGCCGTGGCCAACGGCCAGCCTGTAAACAGCAACCTGGCCGCAAAGATTACCGCCGACGCAACGGTCATCAAGACGCTGGCCGCTGACTTCGCCAAGGCCTCGTCGGGCTCCGCGCCGGGCGTTTGCCAGCAGTTGCAACTGGCTGTGAGTGCATACCAGGCCGATCAGCAAATGGTGCTTCAGGTCGCGCAGGTGAGCGATTCGAACACGCAGACGAAGATTACGCTACTTGCCGACTTGGTGGCAGGCACGGTGGATGCAATCACGGCAGTGATTCCATCCTGTCAGAACGCGGCATCGTCCCGAGGCATGAGGACCGCGCCGCCCTACAGCGTCTCCACCTTCACGGATCATTACAACAGCATCCTGCTGGCGCCGACTGGCAACGCGGCCGTGGATGCGGTAACCCCGAAACTGAAACTGCATCGGCACTCGAAACTCGTGCGGTCGGTGACTTTCGGACGACTCCAGTGACAACCCGCAAGTTTGGAGCGCTTCGCGACGTTCACGATGTGCGGGATCGGATGTACCGGGCTTCGCCGCGAACGGAGCCGGTCCCGCAACATGTGGATCTGCGGGAGTGGGGCGGACCGATCAAGGATCAGGGCGAGGAAGGCAGCTGCACCGGACATGCCTTCTCGTCCGCCCGCGAGTGGATCGCGCGGAAGTATGGGAAGACCTCGCCGATCCTAAGCCCGCAATGCCTGTATGTCGAGGAACTGATCGCCGATGGCTCCTTCCCGAAAGACAACGGCGCGATGCCGCGCACCGGCTGCCAGGTGCTTACAGCGAAAGGTTGCTGCGAGGCGTCGCTATACCCCTACGTCGTTGGCAAATTCACCGCCCCGACGGCGGAGCAGGCGCAGAACGCGCTCAAGTATAAGACGGGCGCGTATCATCGCATCGGAACTTTGTCGGACTTTCTCCGGTGCTTGGCCGACCCAACGCCGTGGCCGGTTCTGGTTGGCTTCACAGTTTATGAGTCGTTCATGTCCCCGCAAGTTGCGGGCACCGGCATTATGCCGATCCCGAAACCGGGCGAACAGCAACAGGGCGGCCACGAAGTACTCTGTCTCGGCTACGACATCCCGAAACAGCTGGCGCTTATCCAGAACAGTTGGGGCGATGGTTGGGGGCAGCGGGGTTACTTCTGGATGCCGTTTGGCGTGATCAAAGCGCCGGACACTGATTTGTGGATGGTGCACACCGGCGGACCCTGGAAGTAATTGAGCGGTGGAAATACCGCGAGCGCCGTCTCTTATCTGCGCGACTAGACGCGGCAAGCCGCGTCTCCAACGAAAATATCTTAAGATCCCGACTTTTTCTCGATCTTCGCCCAGGTATCTTTCAGCGCCACGGTGCGGTTGAACACAAGACGTCCGGGCCTGGAATCCGGGTCCACGCAAAAATACCCAAGGCGCTCGAACTGATAGCGGCCTTCGATCGGCGCGTTCGCCAGCGATGGCTCCAACTTGGCCTGCGCGATCACTTCCAGCGAGTTCGGATCCAAGTTCGCAGTGAACTCCTGGCCTGCTTCAACCTGATTCGGGTCTTCCTTGGTGAACAGCTTGTCGTAAATACGCACTTCGGCGTCGAGGGCATGCGCGGCTGAGACCCAGTGGATGGTCGACTTCACCTTGCGCCCATCCGGAGCATTGCCACCGCGCGTGGCCGGGTCGTATGTACAGTGCACCTCAACTGCTTCTCCTCTGTCGTTCTTCACCACTGTCTTCGCCGTAATGAAGTAGCCGTAACGCAGCCGCACTTCGCGCCCCGGCGACAGGCGGTAATACTGCTTGGGCGGGTCTTCGCGAAAATCGTCCTGCTCAATGTAGAGCACCTTGGAAAATGGCACCTTGCGCTTGCCGGCGCTTTCGTCCTCGGGATTATTGACCGCCTCGACTTCGTCAACCTGACCTTCCAGGTAGTTATCGATCACGACCTTCAATGGCCGCAGCACGGCCATCACGCGTGGCGCACGCTTGTTCAGGTCTTCGCGGACGAAGTGTTCGAGCATCGCAAATTCCAGCGTGCCGTTGGTCTTCGAAACTCCGATCGCCGCGCAGAAATGGCGAATCGCCTCTGGCGTGTAGCCGCGTCGCCGTATGCCGGAGAGAGTGGGCATGCGCGGATCGTCCCAACCGCTGACAAGTTTTTCCTGCACCAAAGTAAGCAGCTTGCGCTTGCTGAGCAGAGTGTAGGTAAGGCTGAGGCGATCGAACTCCATTTGCTGGGACGGAAAAATACCGAGCTGCTGGATAAACCAGTTGTAAAGCGGGCGATGATCCTCAAACTCAAGCGTGCAGATGGAGTGGGTCACGTGTTCGATGGAATCGGACTGACCGTGCGCGTAGTCGTACATGGGGTAGATGCACCACTTGCCGCCGGTACGGTTATGCTCGGCGTGCAGGATGCGGTACATGACCGGATCGCGCATGTTCAGATTCGGCGACGCCATGTCGATCTTGGCGCGTAGCACGCGCGATCCGTCGGGAAACTCGCCTTTGCGCATGCGCTCAAACAGGTCGAGATTTTCTTTCACGTCGCGATTGCGATGCGGACTTTCCTTGCCGGGCTCGGTGAGCGTGCCCCGATGCTTGCGAATTTCTTCCGCGCTTAGATCGTCAACGTACGCTTTGCCCTCGTTGACGAGCTTGATCGCCCACTCGTAGAGCTGATCGAAGTAGTCGGAAGCATAGTAGAGACCGTCCCACTCGAAGCCCAGCCAGCGGACGTCCTTCAGGATAGAGTCCACGTACTCCTGCTCTTCCTTCTCCGGGTTGGTATCGTCGAAGCGCAGGTTGGTCTTGCCGCCGAACTCGTCGGCCAGGCCGAAGTTGAGGCAGATGGACTTGGCATGGCCGATGTGCAGATAGCCGTTGGGCTCGGGAGGAAAGCGGGTCTGGATGACGGCGTCGCCGTACTTCTTCGTTTTCAGATCTTCCATAACGATGTCGCGGATGAAGTTCGAGGGGCGGGACTCGGAAGGCGAGTTCGCGCCAGCTTCGCTAGATTTAGATGAAGATGAATTCGCAGTACTCATGCTCCTCGTATTTTATATGGGAAGAGTGGATTCGCGGCTGCTGGCCGCTTCTCGGCGCTGGTGGAGAGCCGGCGTCCTCGCCCGGCTGGACGGGCGAGACGCCCGTCCCTCCACCGTATTACTCATCACTTTTGCCTGCCCCTCAACCGGTACAGCACCGACGCGTGCGGCCGAAGCTTGACCGTGAGCGACGGGGCGGACCCGGCGTCCTTGCGTTCCCAAAGATCGCGCACTTTGTAACTTGCGTCTCTTAGCCCGAGATCCTTCCACTCGTAGTGGACGGTTTGTTCGCTGTTTCCGATGTTGAAGACGGCAAGGTAGTAGCCTTCGGGCGGGGCATCGAGTTGCAGAGGCAACTGTGCCAGCCAGATTGCGGTGCTGTCGGTTGTGACCACTGCGCGATTGTCCCGGGAGTGCTGGTCCACCTGTATCACCTCGGGATTGGTCAACAACGACTTGGTCCATTTGTCGGCCGAGGGCAGGTCTCCTCCCATGATGAGGGGCGAGCGGAAGATAGACCAGAGCGTTACCATGGTCCTCTGCTCGTCTTTGGTGAATCTTGTCTCCCGCAACTCACCGTCGCCCGGATGCGGCCCCAAATGTCCGAGCGGCAGCATGTCGGCGTCCGGCCAGTTGCCGGGCGCGATGTGCGGCGCCCACTTGGCGGTGGTCGCGAACTGCTGGTAGAGGCTTTGCGACCAATCGTTCTTCTCCCACGGTCCCCAGTGGTCCCAGAAATCGTCGCAGACACGCCACATCTCTGCGTACCTGGATACCTCGCCGGCGTTGTCCAGCGCGGTCGGCCCCGGTGAAAGGCTTAGGACCATGGGCCGGCCCGTCTTCCTGATCGCGCTCGCGAGCATGCGAATCTCATCCGGCTTGTAAGGATGGTCGGCGATGCAGTCGACTTTGATGAAGTCCACATGCCAGCTGGCGTAGAGCTTGATGATCGAGTCGTAATACGCTTGCCCGGTCTCTGAGTTCTTCACGCCATAGTTGTAAGCGTTCCACGGACAAGTATCCGACTGGTCGGCGGCATCCTGCGCGTGGTATGGCGAATCGGCGATCGGCAGATTCCTGGCTACTGCTTCGCGTGGGATTCCGCGAATGATGTGAATGCCGAATTTCAGGCCCAGGGAATGAATGGAGTCGGCAAGGGACTTGAACCCGGCGTTGTTCGCGGCCGAGGGGAAGCGAGCTGGCACGGGGACGAACCGGCCATCGTCGGTAAGCAGGAACTTGTAGTCCTTCGGGTCGCTTTCGGCGTTCGGGATGTACCACCCTTCGTCGATGACAACGTACCGCCACCCGAAACGCTTCAAGTGCTTCGCCATCCAGCCGGCGTTGGCTTTGAATTGCGCTTCCGTGAGCGTGCGGCCATAGGAATCCCAACTATTCCAACCCATAGGAGGGGTGGGGGCGAGAGAGGCGTCGCCCGCGGCGGCAGGCAAACAAGCAAGCAGCACAATGCACAGGCTCGCTGCGCACAAACGAGATCGAGAGCGGATTTTCATCAGGAACCTCGGTGAGTAGTCGATTCGCGGCTGCCGGCCGCTTCTCGTCTGTAGTGCGACTACGGTCCGGCCTCGATGATACCCCAACCGAACGCAGCCCCCAACGCGGCAAAGGAATCCTCGTGATAATCTGCGTCGAGAGGACCGCTACCTTCCGGAAATAACTGTTGGCGGGCGGCGGGATTCAATCTTTCATGGCAAATTGCGTGCAATGCGGTCGTCAGCTTCCCGCCCTCACCTTCGGCAAGAAGCTTTGCCAGTGGTGCGTGCAGCACGAAGCTGCGCAGCGCGGCGAGGATTCCCCCATCCAGCGAGTCGAACCCGCGCCATGGTTGCGGCAGCAGTCCAGTTCGATGGCGGTCACTCAGGCCATTTTCGGCATCAATGTTGCGGTATTCGTCGCCATGACATTGGCTGGCGTTTCACCCATGGAGCCCACTAACGCCCAACTCGTGCACTGGGGGGCGAATTTTGGGCCTTACACCGTCGCAGGCCAGTGGTGGCGGCTGTTGACGTGCGTTTTCGTGCACATCGGGATCGTCCATATTGCGCTCAATATGTGGTGCCTGTGGAGCCTGGGCAGAATAGCCGAGGCGGTTTACGACCACTGGACATTCGGTGCGGTTTACTTGATCACCGGCGTGTCTGCGAGTGTAGCCAGCCTTGCCTGGAACCTTGATCGCGTAAGCGCGGGAGCTTCTGGAGCAATCTTTGGAATTGCCGGCGCTCTGATCGCGTCGTTTTACCTCGGCGAATTCTCTCTGCCAAAAGCGGCGGTGTCGGGCCTGCTTCGAAGTGTGGTGACGTTTGCAGGTTACAACCTTGTAATTGGAGCAATGTTGGGCATCACCGACAACGCCGCTCACGTCGGAGGGCTGGTATCAGGACTGCTCCTCGGCGCGCTCATCGCAAAGGTCGCTCCACAGCACGATGACGCGATTCGGCGCGTGGGCGTGCTTCTCGTTGGGATTGTGCTGGTCTATGGCGGTGTGGCGTGGTTGCACCATTCGCACGCATATCTCCTGCATGCGTCCACAGGGCAGAGGCTGCTGACGGAAAACAAGACCGAGCAGGCCATTGCGGAGCTGCAGACTGCGATCCGGCAACGGCCAGGTTACGTGCCGGCGCACTACGAGCTCGCGCGCGCTTATTGGATCAAGCGCGACTTCGCGAGCGCGGAAGGCGAACTGAAGCGCGTCATTGAGCTCAAACCGAAGGACGAAGGGGCGTACTTCTACCTGGGCATGACTTACTTGGAAGAGAAGCGTCCCCAACCGGCGCGAGAGACTTTTACGCAACTGCTCAGGGTGAATCCAAATAGCGCCAACGCCCATTTTGGGTTGGGAGCAGTCTCGTCGACCGAGCAGAAATATCCCGAAGCCATCGAAGAATACAAGCTGACGGCGAAGCTCGACCCGGACTACGATGGCGTTTATCAAGAGATGGGCCTTGTGCAGGCTAGGCTCGAACTCTATGACGATGCGATCGCATCCTTCCTGAAGCAGCAGAAAATTGGGGATAATCCCGAAACCGAAAGCGCCCTGGCCAGCGTTTACGAAGCGAAAGGAATGCATCGCGAAGCGGAGGAAGCCCGCCAGAAAGCGAAGCAGTTTCAGGACCAGCATTAGCAACTGCTCCAAATCGCAGCGCCTACTGAATTCTCTGAAGGGCTCGCTCAATTCTCGCCAGAGTAGTTTCCCGCCCCAACACTTCCAGCGTCTCGAACAGCGGCGGGGCATTCTTTCGCCCGCAGACGGCTACTCGGATTGGTTGGAACATTTGTCCGGCTTTTACGCCCATCTCCTGGGCGGCGGCGCGGAGGGTTTGGTCCAAGGGGTCGTGTTTGAATTCAGTTTGCGCCAGCACTTCTCGAGCGCGGGTTAAAACCTTGAGCGCCATGGCGGCGTCGCCCTTCTGCGGGATGAGATCGGCTGGGTCGTAGGGCGGAAGCTGGTCCACAAAGAAAAAGTCGGCGGCGGTGAGGACGTCGCGCAGGAGTTTGATGCGCTCGCGGATGAGCGGTGTGATGGCGTGCATTTTTTCCGGTGCAATTGGAAGTCCAGCGGCGTGGACGATGGGTAGCAGACGCGCGCTGAGGTCGTCGACGGAGAGGGCGCGGATGTGCTCGGCGTTTAGCCAGAGAGCTTTGGGGTCGAAGGTTTCGTCCGGCGTCGCGGCCGGCTCCTTGAAATTCTCCTTGAAGTTAATGACGGCGTTAGCGCGGTTGATGCCTTCGAGGGAGAAAGCGTCGATCAGTTCCTGGCGGGTCATCTTTTCGCGATCGTCTTTTGGCGACCAGCCCAGCAGGCATAGAAAATTGATGAAGGCTTCCGGAAGGAACCCGGCGTCGCGGTAGGTGGTAACGCTGACCACCGGACCGTGGCGGCGCTTAGAGAGCTTCGATCCGTCGGGGGCGACGAGCAGCGGAAGATGCGCGAACTGCGGCGGCTTCGCGCCGGCGCCTTCGAAAATGAGCACGTGTTTGTAGGTATTCGACAGATGGTCCTGGCCGCGGATGATGTGGCTGATGCGGAGGTCGATGTCGTCGGCACAGGAGGCGAGGTGGTAGGTGGGCATGCCGTCGGAACGGAGGAGCGCGAAGTCTTCGATGTCGTCGGCGGATTTGATTTGCTCGCCGTAGACCGCGTCAGTGAAGCGGACTTGTTCGCCTGTGCCGCGGGGCACCCGGAAGCGGAGGGCGAAGGACTCTCCGGCCGCGGCTCGGCGGTCGCTCTCGGCGCGGGAAAGTTCGCGCATACCGGGGTTGAAGAGCCAGGTTTGATTAGCGCCGGATTTTTCGCTGTCGCCGGCGTGAGCGGGGGTGAAGTCGCGGTAAGCTAGGCCTTTCTGAAAGATGGCGTCGGCAATCTGGCGATGCAAGGCCAGGCGCTCGGATTGCTTGTATTCCTCGTCCCAACCGAGGTCGAGCCAGCGCAGACCGTCGAAGATGGAGTTGACGGAGGCGTCGGTGTTGCGCTCGACATCGGTGTCATCGAGCCGCAGGACCATGGTTCCTCCGTTGCGACGGGCATAGAGCCAGTTGAAGATGAAAGTGCGAGCACTGCCGACGTGCAAAAAACCGGTGGGAGACGGCGCGAATCGAACGCGAAGCATAACTTTTGAGTATAACGAGATTGCGGTTTTGCCTCTAGCAGCCCGAGGTACCGCGATTATTCCACCTGTAGAGACGGGGCTTGCCCCGTCTCTCGCCGCAGGAGACGCGGCAAGCCGCGTCCCTACGGAAACCAAATACAGGTTACCAGCGGGTTACGAAGGTAACTCTCCGCGGTAAAATCGCGCTAGCGGCATCGCATCTTATAAGAAGATACTCTTGGAAACGCCGTGCCCAGGGCGGAACCTGCCGGAAGACACCTGTTGTTTCGGGCTGTCTGGTGTGACAGGATTAGGCCGACCACAGTTCCATCTGGGCCACAATTTGGGCCACAATTACGAGTGATGAGGATACAGTAATCAATGCATAGCGTTGCCACAGGTCTGGTGCTGATTCCTGGGGCTGTGGCCCTGCTGGTGCTTCTGGTCTTCACCTACCTGTACGAGCAGAACCGTCACAACTATTTTCGCGCGTGGCAATTCGCCTGGGCAGCATACACGCTGCACTACGCGGTGAAGGCTGTGGAATATTTTCAGGGCCCTTCCGCGTTATTGTTTCTGCTGAGCTCGCTGCTGCTGGTGGGCATGGCGATTTGCATCTTCGTTTCGACCCGGCTGATGAAGGAACCGTTCCAGCTGAAGTGGTATGACGTTGCGCTGGCGGTGACCGGAGTTCTGCTGGCGTATGTGAGCTTGCGGGCGCAAATGGCGAGTGGGGTATTCAGCGAGAGAGCGACTCCCCTGCCCATCTATCTGCGGCTGGAAGTGGGGCTGGCGGCGACGCTGCTCTATTGCTCGTTCCATTTTTACCGTTATGCTTTTCGTAGGAATTCCGTGGCGTTCCGGACGCTCGCGTTTTCGCTGGCGCTGTGGGCGGCGCTGATGTACGCGGGGCAGATGCGTCAGCCTTTCCTCGATATTGTTGGCCAGCTGGGAGGTTTCCTGGGACCGATCCCGCAGATGCTGCTGGCCATCGCGATGGTCATGGTGCTGTTTGAAAACGAGCGCAATGCGGTGCAGGAAAACGCGTTGGCGTTCTCGACCCTGGGCATCGATCCGCGCCGATTGTTCTCGGCATCGGACCTGGAACCCAGCTTGCAGACTTTCGTGGAGCGGTTAGTGGCGCCTCTGCCTTCGCGCCGCGCGGTCTTTTTTGTCTCCCAGCAGTGGCGTGGCACCTTGCCCTCGGTACAAAAAGGCTTTTCCGCGGAGTTTCTCGAAAAGCTGCAAAAGACGCAAGCCGGCGATTACATCGCCGAGCTTGCCTACCGACGTGGTGGAGTGGTCACCTTCAGAGGTCTCGCGGAACTGGAAGAGCCTTTGCCGGCGCTTTCGGGAGGAAAGTTCGAGGCCTGCAAGCAGACGCTGCTGGCGGAGGGAATCACCGACCTGATGGCGGTGAGCCTGCAGACGCGGGAGCACAACTTCGGCGTCCTTCTGTTTCCGCACGCGGAACGGCGGATGTTCGGCTCTTCGAATTTGCGGTTGCTGATCGGGCTGGCACTGCAGATCGCGCTCACCCTGGAAAACTATGTCGTAATGCACGAAGCGCAGCGGCGAACCAAGGAATATGAGCTGCTCACCGAGATCGGGCAGGCCATCAGTTCTCATCTCAACCAGGACGAGGTGCTGCGCACCGTGCAGGTGGAGCTGGGCCAGATTTTCGACACCAGCAATTTCTACATCGCGTTTCAGGAAGAAGATGAGATTCTCTTCGAGCTGGAGATCGAAGGCGGCATCATTCTTCCCAAGCGCTCGCGGATGCTCGGCAATGGATTTACCGAGTACATCATCAGAACGGGGGAGCCGCTGCTGATCGAGTCCGAGCTTGAACAGGTGCGGTCAAAACTGGGAGTCGATTTCGTGCCTCCGCGGCCGGCCCGGTCGTTCTGCGCCGTGCCTATTTTTCTGGGCGGCAAACCGGTGGGAGTGATGGCGGCAATGAGTACGGAGCGGGAATCGCAGTTCCTGGCAAGGGATCTCGAGGTCATGCAGACCGTAGCTGGTCAACTGGGAGTGGCGGTCGAGAATGCCCGTCTGTTTACCGAGGAGCAGCGCCGCGCCCGGCATCTCGCGTTTCTTAACAGCATTTCGAAAATGGCGATCTCCAGCCAAGACGCCGAGCAGATGATGGCCGACATCGTGCGCGAAATCCAGAAGAACTTCCGCTACGATCACATCGGCATCGGCATCATGGACTATGCCACCAAGGATCTCGAGATCAAAGCCGAGGCGGGAACGACGTCGCAAACGCTGGGCCGCCGGATCGCGGTGGGCAGCGGAGTTCTGGGAAAGGTCGCGCGCACCGGCGTGAGCGCACTGGTGCAAAACGCCGGCCCGGGACAGCTCGCCGGGGTGCTCCCGGAATCGCGGGCGGTGCTCTGCCTCCCGATCAGTTACGGCGAGACGCTGCTGGGCGTGCTCAACGTGGAGAGCCGGGATGAGAATGCGTTCGCGCCCCAGGATGTTCTGATCCTGAATACCCTGGCCGATCTTCTGGCGACGGCGTTGCACAACTCCTTCGTCTTCCAGAAGCTGCAGCAGCAATCGATCACCGATGGGTTGACCGGCATCAAGACGAGACGCTTTTTCTGGGAGGCGCTAAGTTCGGAGTGGAAGCGCGCGTCCCGTTCGGGCCGGCCATTCTCGGTGGTGCTGATCGATTTGGATAAATTCAAAGAGGTCAACGATTTGCTCGGCCATCTGGAAGGGGATCTGGTGCTGGCTCGCGTTGGACGGCTGCTCGAACAGAAGTGCCGCCAGTCGAACGTGGTTGCCCGCTACGGCGGAGACGAATTCATCATCCTCATGCCCGAGACCGGCATCGAGCAGGCGCAGGTGCTGGCGGAGAGATTGCGGCTGTGGCTGGCCACTGATCCGATGCTGGAAGAGCACCATATCACCGGCAGTTTCGGCGTCGCCAGTTTCCCCCTTCACGGATTTTCCCTGGAGGACCTGATTCGCGTGGCGGATGCGGGGATGTACGTGGCCAAGCACGCGGGCGGTAACCAGGTTTCCACCTCCGATGCGTTCGGCGAAGGTTCCGCAGTGCAGCGACATCTTGTCTCCGGTTATATCGAAGGATTTCTGCAGCGCGAGCATAACGGGCCGGAGCACCTGGAAGAACTGGTCAGCACGCTCCGCAAGCTGTGCGCAGGCGAGGATGGTGCGGATCAAAGGGCGATGAAGGAGGCCGTCGAAGCCTTGTCGCGCGCGACCGAACTGAGGGAGCACAATGCTGCGGGACATGGCGAGCAATGCGGGCACTATGCCGGGATTATCGCGCGCGGACTCAACCTCTCTGCGCAGGAAGTGGAAGACGCCACTTTCGCGGGGCGGGTGCATGACGTCGGCAAGCTGTTCATCCCCGATCGAATCCTGAACAAGCCGGGCGCACTTACGGAAGATGAATTCGCGGTGATCAAAACCCACCCGCACCTAGGGGCGGAGGTGGTACGGGCGCTTCCTGAAATCGAGCGCGTGGCCCAAGCCGTCGAATCCCATCACGAAGCCTTCGACGGCAGCGGCTATCCTGTCGGACTGAAGGGCGAGAATATCCCGCTGTATGGCCGCATCGTCGCCGTCGCCGACGCCTACGTGAACATGACGTGCGATCGCTCTTTCGCTCCTCCCAAAACCGACGAGCAAGCGATGGCGGAACTGGGAAAGCTGAGCGGCACCCGCTTCGATGGCATGATCGTCCGTTTATTTGCACGCCTGCTCAAGATGGAAAGAGCCCCCACCTAGGCTAGCAGGCTGCGGAAGAACTCCGGTTTCGTATCAGGGCATCCTCTTCCTGTAGAGACGCAGTTTGCTGCGTCTCTACGGGAAATCAGCTACCCCTTTAGGGGCGGGGCATCGCAGTCCTCTAGGTCAGGGTTAGCACGAGCGTTGCGTCTTTGGGTAGGTAGCTCTTGCGGCGGAACCAGTCTTCCATCGCATCTCGGAGTTGATCGAGCGGGACATGCGTTCCAATTTCCAGGCACCCGTCGGCCACCGGCAGCGTATCGTCAAAAACGGACGCGTTGGTGAAGTTGCGCATGCTGAAATTGTCGAGCCATTTCAACGGACAAGGATGAAGCCTCCCTTCGTGCTCGTATTCCACGCGGAGTTTCCGGGCGAACATGCCTTAGATTTAAGCACAGAGACCCGTTCACCGCCGAGACGCAGAGGCCACCGAGTTCCTAGCGGGTAGCAGCAAGCGGCGGCTCGACCTCCGCCACGACGCCTTCCAGGTGCTGGAGAGTCTCATCGATGGTAAGCGAATACATTTCGCGACCTAAGCCTTCGCCCGATTCCAGCGCCGTTTTCAGAAAATGGCCGGCGATTTCCTTCGCCAACGAATCGGTGATTAGCTTCCCGGTGCGGTTCTTGTATTCGACCCAGGCTGGGTGTGGCAGGGCGACCCAGACCGGGCGCCCGTCGACCAGGAACTTGATGTCCACCGCATCGGCGTGGCGGGTGGCGATAGCCACCATCAGGGCCTGGTAGAGGCAGTGTACTTGTTTCTTGGTCCAGCGGTCGATGGCGGTGAAGTCAGTGAACATAAGAAACTCAAGACACAAATATCCCGCAGATATGTACCCGGCCAATATATCGCCCGCCGGGGGTGGGGAGCAAACGGTTGGGGGTCACGGTCCTCGAGGGTTCCTCCAGGATTCAACTGCAGAGAACGCAGAGTTTTGTAAATGGTTTCCCCTGTGCCCCGGAGCCTGCCCTTGAGCGTAGTCGAAGGGTGCCCCGGTGGTGAAAAGGCTTAAGCTGAAATGCGCCGAAACAAGAAATTCGAAAAGGTTTTTAACTATTTTTTCTCAGCGTCCTCTGCGCCCTCTGCGGTTTAAGCTTTTGATCTTAATGTCCTGCAGGAAAAAAGGCCGCCAGCCTGAACCCAGCGGCCCGCAAATTCCATCCTCGCCCTAATCACGTTCCGGCGGGCGTTTCCCCGAAATCGGAATCATGTGCTCTTGGTCCAGGTATTCCATCGTCCCGTGATCGGAGTGCGCATTGAAACTTCGGTATCGTGCTGGCTTGGAGTATCGGTAAAGGCGTCCTCACTCAGCTGGGTAAGACTCACTTGGGCCTGGCCAAAAGCCGTGAACACAATGCCAGCCGCCAAAACCGCGCGGCACAGGGCACGGCTACAGAAAAACGAGTGCGTGGGAGCGCTCATTTTGATCAACCTCGGAGAGTATTTGATTGAGGATCCAGTGTAGGTGCAGACGTGTGGCCCGCACAAAGCAACCAATGTTTCGGGTAAGATCCGCCGCCCGGCGTAGCCGGCTCCGGCCTCAGTTCCCGAGACTAGCCGCCCCCACCGGCCCTGTCAACAACGTTGAAAAACAACTTGACCAAGGTGTGAAATGCTCTGCTAGCCTATCCATATGCCGGTGTCCGTCAAAGAGCGCGTTGGAAAGTTGCGAGAAGAGATCGCGGAAATCAGTGAAGCAAACCGCCAGTACCTGCAAGGTGGAAAAAAGATGATCGGAGCTTCCGATCAGGAACGGCGACTGCAAAGATTGCAGGAAATCATGGACGAGCTAATGTCCTTGACTGACTGGAAAAAAACCTGACTCGCGCGGTTGCCAAGAATTCAGCCCCAGGGGGGCAAACCAGCTTTCACTTTCAGTCTGACGCTTGCACTTGCATGGTTTCGGTAATCCAGAGGTGTGCCGGGGCGCCTTTCGTGGTGCGAGTGGCAGTCGCGCGAAAGCTGCTGGAAGTGGTTTCGACATCGTAAATGTATGGAGGGCGCTCGCCCTTAATGCTGATGTAGTTGCCCGAAATCAGCTCGTCAAGCGAAGCATACTTCCCTTGCGACGCCACGTACCCGCGCTCGGCGTTGGCGATACCGATCAGATCATTTTTCACGCCCGTGATGGTGGCAACTTCTTCAGGATTGCCGCTCCCCGCGCCCGGAGTCAGCGTCTTAACCTGCAGAGAGTAGATGTACATGCCGATCGCCATCGTGACGACCGTGCCCAAAAACCCAAGAACACGTAACATAATTCGCTCCGGAAGAACCTATCTCACAAATCGTTTTGGGAAGGGCACGGCTTCAGCCCCTGAAGGCCCTGGCAGCTTACTCCTTCGGTTGATTATGAAATGCTTCAAGTGCCATTGCACCGCGAAACGGCACCGGCGGCAAGTAACCAGAGTGCAGGTGCTGGGGACGATCTGGAGCTGTCGTCTAAAGGAATATTTGCAGGAATGGCAAACCGGCTTTCGAAATGGCGACCCCGGAGGGAGTCGAACCCCCAACCCTCAGCTCCGAAGGCTGATGCTCTATCCAGTTGAGCTACGGGGCCGTCCGCCGGAACTCAGATCGCCGTGAACCGGCGCTGTCGATTCTACACCGCAGCCAGCCCCGAATGCCCACGGAAATCCACCCCACGTTGTAACATCAACACGCATGCCGTTCGTGCCCAATCCCGTCACCCACGCCAGTTCGCGCCTGCTCGAGTTCGAGACCTTGCGCGACTTGCTCGCCGGCTACGCCTCTTCGCCTTTGGGCCAACGCCGCATCGCGGAACTTCTGCCTTCGCTCGACCACGCATGGATTGAAAACCAGCAGCAGCTCACCACGGAGATTCGCGAGTATCGCCGTGTCGGCGGACGTTTCGAATTCGCCGGGCTGCCCGAAGTCAAGAAGCTGATCGAGAAATCCCGCATCGCCGGAGCCGCTCTTGAAACCAGCGAGATCCGCGACGTTGTCCTCGTCGCCGACCGCGGAGCCGAGTGGCGCGAAATCGTCCGTCAACCTCCAGCCGCGATGCGTTCCGAGTGGACCGCCGTGGCCGCGCTTTCCGCCGGCATCCTGGACTTCACCACCTTTCTGCGCTCGTTCCGCAACAAGATTCTGCCCGACGGCACTCTCGACGATCGCGCTTCCCCCGAACTGAGCCGCATTCGCCGTGAGATCGAGAGGCAGAAGCGTCAGATCCAGGAATCGCTGCGCGGCTACCTGCGGAAACTCGCCGAAGGCGGCACCGTGCAGGACGAACTGATCACCATCCGCGGCGAGCGTTTTGTGATCCCAATCAAAGTCGAGCAGAAACGCCGCGTGCAGGGCGTGGTGCACGGCGCCAGTTCCAGCGGACAAACCGTCTTTGTCGAGCCGCTAGAAACCATCGAGCAGAACAACGAACTGGTGCGCCTGCTGGATGAAGAACAAGCCGAGGTTCATCGCGTCCTCCTCGAGATGACGCGCCAAATCGGCGAGAACGCCGACGCGATCCTAACCGCCGCCGACACACTGGCCGAACTAGAACTCCAGTTCGCCAAAGCCCGTTTCGCCGAAGACTACAACTGCGTAGCGGTTAGCTTGTGTGGGGACGGGCGCCCTCGTCCGTCCGAGGCGAGCGAAGCTCGCCTGCTTCTCCACCGCGCCCGCCATCCGCTCCTTGAGCGCAACTTGAAGCTGAAGAACGCGGAGATTGTTCCTATCACCATCGAGCTCGAAGGCGACCACCGCCAACTCGTAATAACCGGCCCCAACACCGGCGGCAAAACCGTCTCCCTGAAAACGCTAGGCCTGCTAGCTCTGATGGCGCAATCCGGCATCCCCGTTCCCGCGGATCGCGCCGACATGCCGGTTTTCGACGCCATTCTCGCCGACATCGGCGACTATCAATCGATTGAGCAGAATCTCTCGACGTTTTCGGCGCACGTCACGAACATCGATTTCATCTCGCGCACTGCCACTGCGAATTCGCTGGTGCTGCTCGACGAACTCGGTTCCGCGACCGATCCCGAAGAAGGCGCGGCGCTGGCGGTTGCGATCGCCGAGCATTTTCGTAAAGCCGGATGCATGATCGCGATCGCGACGCACCACACTTCGCTCAAAGTTTATGGCGCGAATACCGCCGGAGTAGTCAACGCCTCCGTCGGCTTCGACGAGGCCACGCTGCAGCCGACTTACGAACTGAAGATTGGCGTCCCCGGAGCATCCGCCGGAATCAACATCGCGCAACGGCTCGGACTGAATCCGGCAATCATCACTTCCGCGCGCTCGCGCCTGGGCTCGCAAACTCAAGATGTCGCGCGCTTCCTCGACCGCCTGCACGCCGATCTTCGCGAACTAGAAACCGAGCGCTCCCGCATGCAAGCCCGCGAGCAGGAACTCGAGCGCGAGAAGTCGCATCTTGCCAACGAAGGCCGCAAGGAACAGCAAGCCAGAATTCGCGAGATGGAGACGAAGCTCGAAGCTCTGTTCCGCGACTTCGAATATCACGCGCGAGAGACCGTGAATGCCGTGCAGGACCGCGCCGCCGCGCAGAAATTATCGAAAGACGCCGAACGCCGCATCGCCAAAATGCGCCGCGAATTTCGCGAGCAGTTCGATTCCACCGTAGTCGCGCACGCGACCGGCGCCGACCGCGGTGACCCAAACGCCCAGCCCAGCCTGGTCAAGCACGTCTCCGAAGGCGACACGGTCAAGCTCAAGTCGATGGGCCGCGCCGCCGTAGTCAAAAAGAAAATTGGCGACAATCACTTCGATGTCGAGATCGGCTCGATGAAGATGCGCATCGCCCGCGAAGACATTGCCGAAGTGCAAGCCCGCGCCTCCGACTCGCCCGTGCAGGCCGCGCGCGCCCGGGGCATCACCGTCTCGCTCCAAAGCGAAATCAGCAACCAGAACATGCCCACCGAAATCAACGTCATCGGCCGCACCGTCGACGAAGCCACCAGCGAAGTCGAAAAATTCGTGGACCGAGCGTTTCTAGCCGGCATGACGCGGGTGCGCATCGTCCACGGCAGCGGCATGGGCATCCTGCGTAAGGCCCTGCGCCAGTACCTCCAGAAGCACCCGCACGTAGAGTCAGTAACAGAACCCCCATCCAACGAGGGCGGCGGCGGAGCCACGGTGGTGGAGTTAAAGGTCTAGCCGCGAAGCGGCGGAACAGGAAAGCCCGGCACGTCAGTGCCGGGTAGGCGAGAGTGGGGAAGGCCGAGTCCCGTAAGGGACGGTACACCTCTTCGCCTCTACGCCCCGGCCCAAATCTATCTCTTGGCTTCCGGCGGCTGCACCAACTCCGGGATGCGCGCAATGGCTGCAGGATCGGGGCTCTTGAGATTGAGCTCCTTGACCAGGAATGCGATCCGGTCACGGCGGGCTTCCGCGTTCAGCGCGTGCGGCGCCTCATAAAACTTCAGAGTCTTCGGCTCGCTCACGATCGCGAAATACTCGCGCGCCCGCTCCGGTGTGAGGAAGTCCTCTTTCGTTGCGTATTGCAGAAAGACCGAGGCCGGCGCTGCATGCGCGACGTACCTGCCTTGATCGAGCCATGTGTACTTAGCGATGAATGCGTCAAACTTCTCCGGGCCTACTTGTTTTCGGAAGTCCTGGAACTCTTTGGACTTAATGTCCACCTGGTCGGAGAGGTTGCCGGCCATCAGCACAAACGCCTTGAAGCGCTTGTCGATTCCCGCCAGAAACGCGCCCGTCGCCGCGTTGTAGCTGTGGCCGACGTAGGCAAGCCGTTTCGGATCCACATCGCTGCGCGCCAGCAGCAGATCGACGCCTCGCCGCATGTCGAGAATCTGCTGGACCCGATAGTTGATCTGGGCGTCGCCCAGCGGATCGGGGTCGCGCACAAATCCCGCCCGCGCCATCGGTCCATCGGTGAGCAGCGAGACTACGCCTGAGGCCGCCAGCGCTACCGCTTCGTCGAGAAACTCCTTCCGGTTCAGAAAGGGCGAGCCGTCCTGATACCAGTGCCCCCAGATCACGGCGGCAAAAGGTCCTTTACCCTTGGGGACGATCAGATACGCCGGTACGCGTCCGCCCTTGGGACTGGCGTAGGAAATGTCGTGGATGGCGACGTCGCTGCGCTGCTCGACACCGGCTTCCTGCACGTCGAGCGGAGCTTCCTGGTCGTAATCAAAGTGGCGCAGCAGTTCGGCATCCTGGGCAAAGAGAGTCGAGACAAACAAAAAGACGGCAACCACAACGCGGCTCATGAGGACCTCCGGCAAGCGCTGATATCTTACCGCGCAATGATAACGAACACGCGCTATCGAGGGAGCCGCGACCGCAGGCTTTGCAGACCAGACAGTGTGCATTGTTGGTGTAATCGCCTGTGGGTGTTGAAAAACTCCCTCGCGAGAAAATCGCCAAAATAAAATCGCGTCAGGATGACCTATAAACGATTCTCTCGGGTCGCCTGGACATTTTCTATCCCACAAATTTTGGCAGTTTGGGGCGAAAAGCGAGTTTTTCAACACCCACGCCTGTTTACATCAATCATCTGGAACTGCTCCACGTTTCAGCGTAAAGTGCCGAATTGGTAATCCATGGAAAAGTTTTCATCTGCCTTAACGCCGGAGAGGGATGTATCGGTGGAGCCTCGTTCGCTCCGGGTTTGGTGGATGCGATGCTGCTGTCTCTTGCTGTTGGTTTTGCCTCTGGGGGGCTGCAATCGAGATAGTTACCTTAAGCTCTTTGGGTATGATCGTGCCAGTCTCCTGAAGAAGTATACGCCGTAAGACGACGAAGCTTTGGCAAGACGTTACGTTGATTTGCTTCGACAAAGCCAATTTGAGCAGATCGAAGACCGTCTCGATCCCAGCATTAAGAATGCCGAAACACGCGACACGCTGACCGGGATGTATTACACAATTCCTACTGGTGAACCAACCTCGATAAAAACTGTCGATTCGCGTGTCATCTATGGCAGAAATTCCTCTACCAGTAGTATCACTCTGGAATACGAGTTTGCGCCGCAAGCAATGCCGACAAGCGGAAGTACGGAGCTAATATCTGGGAGTTGGCTTATAGCTCAGGTTGCTATTCAGACGAAAGGCAGTGTCAAAACTATCGTTGGACTTCACGTTTCACCAAGTTCGAGATCCTTTGAGGAGATCAATGAGTTTACCCTTGCAGACAAAGGTATCTCCCAATACGCGGGTCTGTGTCTTGCCATCGGAGCTGCAGCGTTCAGTTTGTATGTTTTTGTTTTGTGCGTTCGGACGAAGATGGGCAAGAAAAAGTGGTTTTGGCTGATCCTGATACTAATCGGTGTGTTCCGGCTTACCTTGAACTGGACGACTGGAGAGTGGTCGTTCACGCCGTTGGCTGTTCAAGCACCACCCGTCATAACAGTTTGTTCGCTGTATGGCCCTTGTTTGATCCAAATAGTGGTTCCACTGGGGGCTATCGCCTTTCTGCTACTGCGAAAACACCGCACGTCTCAAGTCCCTTCCTCGCCTATCCAATCGTCAGCTTTAGGCCAATAAACAAGGGGAGCGTAGATAGTTGTTGCAAAATCCCCATTACACCAACAATCCTCCAGACTCACCCGAAATATTTGCTTTTCATTCGCCCTATGGCATACTCGTTGCAAGGGCTGCCGAGCTTTGCTCGGCTGGACAGCCGGGGGCGGCTGTCCCTACGTGTGACGTGGAACTGCACGGGAGCTGAGCCGGCCGAAAATAATTCATTTCGACCCGGTTTTCCTGCGGTGCTCCTCATACGTCCACAGGGGGACTCAGATTACGATGCAGCGTACTCGCTTAAACATCGTGGCGACTCTGGAAACTACCATCGGCCGTATGCCGGCTAACATTGAAGCCGAGCGCTCCATCCTGGGCGCCGTCCTGCTTGACAATCACGCCTTCAACGACGCCGCCGAGCACCTTAAGCCCGAAGACTTTTCCATCGATTCGCACCGGCGCATCTATTCGCGCATGATGGATCTGGCCGAATCTTCGCGGCCGATTGACATCATTACGCTGGTCGAAGAACTGGAGCAAAAGAAGGATCTGCAAGCCGTCGGCGATGTCGGCTACATCTCCGGCCTGCTTGACGGCGTGCCTGACCGGCCTTCCATCGAGCATTACGTCAGAATCGTCCGCGACAAGGCCATCCTGCGCGGGCTGATCAATGTGGCCAACACCGCTATCGCCAAGGCCAGCGAGCAGGCCGAGCCTGCCGACGAGATTCTTAACGACGCCGAGGCCGCCGTCTTCCAGCTCTCCGAGAAGCGCATCGGCAAGGGCTTTCAGGGAATCAAGGAGATCGTCCGCAACTCGTTCGGCTCGGTCGATGCCCTGCTCCAACGCGGGCAGCGCATCACCGGCCTCGCGACCCACTATACCGATCTCGACGAGAAGACCAGCGGCCTCCAGAAGTCCGACTTGGTCATTCTCGCGGCCCGGCCTTCCATGGGCAAGACCGCTCTCGCCATGAACATCGCCGAGAACGCCGCCATCGACGACGGCAAGGTGGTCGGCATCTTCTCGCTCGAAATGTCGAGCGAGGCGCTGCTGCAGCGCCTGCTCTGTTCTCGCGCTATTGTCGACGCGCACAAGATGCGTACCGGCTCGCTCTGGGGCGACGACATGAAAAAAATTGTCCGCGCCATGGAGGAACTCTCGAACGCGCTCCTCTTCATCGACGACTCGCCCGGCATTTCCCTGAGCGAAATGCGCGCCAAAGCCCGCCGCCTCAAACAGTCGCAAGGACGCCTCGACCTGCTGGTCGTCGACTACCTCCAGCTCATGTCCGGCGGCAGCAAGCGCTTCGAAAACCGCACCCAGGAAGTCTCTTCCATCTCGCGCGGACTGAAAGCCATCGCCAAAGAACTCCAGGTCCCCGTCCTCGCCTTGTCGCAGCTCAGCCGCGCTCCCGAAAGCCGGGGCGGCGACCACCGGCCGCAGCTCTCCGATCTGCGCGAATCCGGGTCGATTGAGCAGGACGCCGACGTGGTCATGTTCATCTTCCGCGAAGAGCTCTACAAGCAGGACGACCCCGACCTCAAAGGCCGCGCCGAAATCATCATTGCCAAGCAGCGGAACGGCCCCATCGGCAAGTTCAATCTCGCCTTTTTGCACAATTCCACGCGCTTCGCGAACCTGATGGAAGGCAACAATGAACCCGGCGAGTAGCGCGGCCTCCCGAAAGGCCGATGATCGGTTAAGGACCGATAAAGACCGGAAAGCTCAACCCTGAGACACCTCTACCCTGTGGAAAAGTTTGTGGATGACAAGAACGGACTCCGGAATCCAGCGACCCCGGCTTGGCTGGTGCGGATATTTCGCCACCATCTCGGCCTTCCTAAAGCTATGTTTCTAAGTTGGTTAACTCTCGTTTCGGCGCCCATCGGCACAACCGCTTGCGAATCAGCACTTTCGTCACAAAATCTGAGATTTGCACATAATCCGAAAGGCTGTAGCCCGCATCCCCAGCGGCTGGCGCGCGTAAACCGTCCCGCAGGGCCTGCCAGGATGCGGAAAAACGGGGGTTTATCAGACCGTACTCATTCCGCGAGTAGCGGTTGGCGTCACAACCAACCGTGACGTGCCTCATGGCGTGGGTGCTCGCCAAAACATAAGCTCTTACGGGAAGGAGGAACTGGCGGGTCCTCATAGTCTGGGTCAGCGTGCCGCCGGAGAGCGCTGGCGTTTTCTTCACTTCCAGCCCGGCAGCACACGCGAGTTCCTCGTCTTCACGTTTTCTAGTGGTCATCAAAGAATGCTGGACAGGTCTGGCCATTCGCGCCGCATCGACCTGTGAAGTTGCGGAAGGATGTGGTTGCTTGATTCGAACCGCAGACTCTCTTATGCCTTCTAATCTTTTCTCCTGGAGAACCCTCTATGCTGCATCTCGATACTGGTAATACAGGTTTCATGATTCTATGCACCAGCCTGGTCATGCTGATGACACCCGGCCTCGCATTTTTTTATGGCGGTCTGGTCGGGCGCAAGAACGTGCTCGCCATCATGATTCAGAGCTTTGTCTCGATGGGCTGGACGACGGTGATCTGGTACTTATACGGCTATTCGCTGTGTTTCAGCGGCGACTGGCACGGGGTCATCGGCAATTTCCACAACGCATTTCTGCGCGGGGTCGATCTCACGACTCCGTCGCCGAATGACACGATCCCGGCATTTGTGTTCATCGCCTATCAGATGATGTTCGCCATCATCACTCCCGCCCTCATCTCGGGCGCGTTCACCAACCGGGTCACCTTCAAGGCCTACATGCTGTTCCTGACCGGTTGGCTCACCTTCGTTTATTTCCCGTTTGTGCACATGGTCTGGGGCGGAGGCTTTCTGCAGCAGTGGGGTGTAAAGGACTTTGCCGGCGGCATCGTCGTTCACAACATTGCGGGCTTTGCCGCCCTGGCGTCCGTTTTGTATGTGGGCAAACGCCGCGTCCTGGACCGCGGACCGCACAGCATCCCGCTGGTGGCGCTGGGCACGGGACTGCTGTGGTTCGGATGGTACGGCTTTAACGCCGGCAGTGAAATGCGAGTCGATTCGGTGACCGCCACCGCATTTCTCAATACCGATGTGGCCGCCTCGTTCGCGGCTATCGCCTGGATGCTGGTGGCATGGCTCAACGAAAAAAAGCCTAAGTTCCTCGGCTTGCTCACTGGAGCCGTTGCTGGACTGGCAACGGTGACTCCGGCCGCGGGTTTCGTCTCCCCGACCACTGCCGTGATCATCGGCATAGTTTCGGGAGTGGTTTGCTATTACGCGGTCGAGATGAAAAACAAACTGCACTGGGATGACGCGTTGGATGTGTGGGGAGTTCACGGAGTCGGCGGATTTCTTGGGATCGTGATGCTCGGCATTTTTGCCACCAAGCAGTTCAATCCCGAGGGCGCGAATGGCTTGTTGTATGGCGATCCGACGTTCCTCCTGAAACAAGTCGTGGCAGTGACTTTCTCGTCGGTATGGGCCTTCGTGTTTACCTACGCGATGTTACGAGTCATCGATGGGTTCACGACGGTGAAAGTCGACGAGATGAGCGAGGAAATCGGCCTCGATGAGTCCCTCCTTGGCGAACATGCCTACGAGGAGGCTCCCGAGCACGATCTCATTCATGCAGGTATACGCTAGGAAACTCTAATTAAGCAGCTTTGAAAGGGCATGGCTTCATCTGAGGCCATGCCCTTAAAACCCGCTACACAAGCGGCTTCACAAGTTGCGGAAAAACCGGGGCTTCTATCGCAGGCGGGATTCTCATTGGCACGATACGGTGAAGCGATTCACCGATGCTCCGGTCCACCCAGCTCCGGTTGTCGGGTAGCGAGTGTAGAAGATATAAAACTGCTTACCTAGAATGCGGGGGTCGCCTCCCATGCCGACGGGCGCGACGTAAGTTGTGGGTTGATCCTTTTCCTTGCGGAAGTCGTAGAGCAGAGTGGGGAGCGACCAGCTCATCCCGTCGGGGGACTCCGAGTAGGCCACAACCACTCCTTCGCCGATGATCATCTGGTAGCGCTGCAGGTCGGCGTTATAAGCGACCTGAAGTTCGCCGCTATACTGCGCGTTGGGATTCAAATCCTGGGAATACCCTCCGAGACCCTGTTCCAGATGCCAGCCGTCGTAATATTTCTGGAACGCAACCGTGTGCGGCTTGCTGCCGAAGGCAGCTTCGAGCACCTCGGCGATGGGCGCGCGGCCGACGGAAACCTGGGTGATGGTTGGCGGGTTGCCCCAGTGCGTGGTGCCGTTGGCCAGCCAGTCGCGAAAATAGATGTAGAAGTATTTGCCGTCGGGAGAGACGACGAGCGGCGCATCGCCGATATCAAAGCCGTCCAGGTCCGTTCGGTAGCCCTGATTGACGCGAATGATCTCGCCGAGGTCGGTCCAGCTCATACCCTGATCGGTCGATGCCGCCAATCCTAAGACGGAGAGGAAGCTCTGCGTTGTGATGGTCGGAATCTCAGCGTGGTAGACCATCAGCAGATTGCCGGCTCCGGCCATGCCGGCTGGAACTTTGTAAACCGGCCCGCCGCCCATATAGTCATAACTCTGGTAGAAGGGGTTGACTGCGGGATCGGGATTGGGATTGATCGTCACATCGACCGGAGGAGCGGAGCCGAGCGGGTTGTCGAGGGTGCCGAGCGAGCGGGTGGCTGATCCGTACTTGTTGTTTCCGTACCAGCGTCCCTGCCAGAGCTGGCGGGAGTGCTTGCCGCCATCGCTACCGAAAAACGCGTAGCCGCTGTCGGTTTTGATGACGCCCATGGGCGTGTCCGGCCAAGCGAAGCCGTCAGGGATGTCAGTGAGCGGCGGCTGCGCGATATCCCCGGCAGCTTCGCGTTGCGCGGGAGTAACTAATTCCTTGTTAGCCACAATCTTGGGGTTACAAAGTGGAGTGACGCTTTGCGCGCTAGCCGCGCCAGACAAACCAATCAGAACCCCGTAAACAGTGATGAGGGTTGAGGCGAGAAATACTCGGCGGCCAGTCCGCATAAAATCCTCCAGTCGAAAAGATAGAACACCAGCCGCGGTGGGATGTTGCGGTAGGGTTGCATGACTCACGTAGGGACGGCCGCCCCTCGGCCGTCCAGCCGAGCGAAGCTCGGCAGCTGGCTCGCGGCCCGTTAAGTTTTTCGGAGCCCTTAGCTGCTGTCCTCGCCCACCATCAGCACCACGAATCGACCTGGAACTTGCCTCAGTGCCGGGGCCCAAAATGATAGCTGGCTCGAGTAGTCGAAACCGAAGGCTTCCCGTCAACCAACTGGGGCTCATAAACGTCCTGCTTCACAGCCGCAACGACGGGGCTAATGAACGGTTCATCGCCACCTACAACCTTGACATCCTGAACTTTGCCGTCCGCACCAATGGTAATGGTCAGATACACCGATCCCGACTTACCCGCCAACTCCGGCGGCAACTGCGGCTCAACGCCAGACACCTTGCGAGGCTCGATCACCAACACGTCCTTGTCGTTCACGACACCAGTCCGAAACTCCGGCCGATCGGGAATCGATGACATGCAGTCCACCTGCCCCTTAGTCCCGCCGCCTTTTTTTTCCAGTGAGAAGTGAAACCCCAATTGGCTCTCGACCACTCCGACCGGAGATCCATTGAGCAGGTAGGGCCGGAAGCGGAAGCCTCGAAGCGCATCCACACTGGCCGCTACAAGCAGAGGGTCCCCTTCGACAGGCACACTCAGCACGATCTTTCCGGTTTCATCGACGGCGATCTTGAAAATCACGTCGCCTTGGATCCCCTTCGTCATGGCCTCTTCGGGGTATTCTGGCATCGCCTTGTGTTCGACCAGTCCAAGCATTACTCCACCAGAAACGCGAATCCTTGACGGCCGAGCGGGTTGAGCTTGTGATTGAGCGTCAGCGCTATTTTGAGCGAACGCAGCTGTGGTGCAGCACGCGAGTAATGCAACCATCGTCCTGATTCGTGACATGCAACCTCCCACCGGTGGCCTTTTTGCGAGATAAGTGTTGCTGAGTTCCAGGTTTTCGGAGGCGGCTTAGCTGCTGCCCTCGCCCACCTTCAGCACTGCCAGAAACGCTTCCTGCGGAATATCCACCCGCCCGATGCGCTTCATCCGCTTCTTCCCTGCCTTCTGTTTTTCCAGCAGCTTGCGTTTGCGCGAAATGTCGCCGCCGTAACACTTGGCGATCACGTTCTTGCGAATCGCCGGCACGGTTTCGCGGGCAATGACCTTGGCCCCAATCGCCGCCTGGATCGCGACCTCAAACATCTGCCGCGGGATCAGCTCTTTCATCTTTGCCGCCAGCGCCCGCCCGCGATCGTAGGCAAAGTCGCGATGAATGATGGTCGACAGCGCATCGACCGGCTCGCCCGCGACCATAATGTCGAGCTTGGCCATCGGCGAAACCCAGTTGCCCGACAGATGATAGTCGAGCGAAGCGTAGCCCCGCGACACCGACTTCAGCCGGTCGTAAAAATCGAGCACGATTTCATTCAGCGGCAGCTCGTACTGCAGCATCACTCGCGATGAGCTGACATATTCAAAACTTTTCTGCTTCCCGCGCTTTTCCTCGACCAGCTTCAGAATGCCGCCCACATATTCCTCGTTGGTCAAAATCACCGCCAGAATCACCGGCTCTTCCACCTTCGCGATCTCGCTCACATCGGGCCAGCGCGAAGGATTATCCACCTCGATCACCTCTCCATCCGTCTTGGTGATCTGGTAGCGCACGCCCGGCGCCGTCGTAATCAGGTCGAGATTGTACTCGCGCTCCAGCCGTTCTTGGATGATCTCCATGTGCAGCAGGCCCAGAAAGCCGCAGCGGAAGCCGAATCCGAGCGCCACCGAACTTTCCGGCTCGAAGAAAAACGACGAATCGTTCAGCTTCAATTTTTCCAGGGCCTCACGGAGCTGGGTGTGTTCGTGCGCGTCCACCGTGTACAGTCCCGCAAAAACCATCGGCTTGATTTCTTCAAACCCCGGCAAGGGATAGAGCGCGGGCCGGTCATCGTCCGTGATGGTGTCGCCGATCTTCGTATCGGCCACGTTCTTGATGCCCGCGATCACGAATCCAACTTCGCCCGCCACCAGTTCGTCGACCTCCACCGGCTTCGGCGTCAGCACGCCCAGAGTTTCCACCTGAAAAACGTGCCCGTTCGACCACAGCCGGACGTTCTGTCCCTTGCGCAACCGGCCCTCGAAGACACGCGCCAGCACCACCACCCCACGATACGGATCGAACCACGAATCAAAGAGCAGCGCCTGAAGGTGCCGCTCCGGCGCGCCTTTCGGCGGCGGAATCCGCTTCACGATCGCCTCCAGCACATCCGGCACGCCCTGCCCGGTCTTCGCGCTGATGAGCAAAGCATCGGAAGCATCCAGCCCCACCGCGCTCTCGATCATCTCCTTGGTGCGCGCAACATCGGCGCTCTGCAAGTCGATCTTGTTGATCACCGGGATAATTTCCAGGCCGTGATTGATCGCCAGGTAAGAGTTCGCCAGCGTCTGCGCTTCCACCCCCTGCGACGCGTCCACCACCAGCAGCGCGCCTTCGCAGGCGGCCAGCGAGCGCGAGACCTCGTAAGAAAAATCCACGTGCCCCGGCGTATCGATCAGGTTGAGCTGGTAAATCTCTCCGTCCTGCGCGGGGTACAACATGCGGACGGCATGAGCCTTGATCGTAATGCCGCGCTCCCGCTCCAGGTCCATCGAGTCGAGGACCTGCTCCTGCATTTCGCGCATGGCGAGCGACCCGGTCAACTCCAGCAGCCGGTCGGCCAGCGTGGATTTCCCGTGATCAATATGCGCAATGATCGCAAAATTACGGATGCGAGCGGCTTCCATGGAGATAGGTCGATTCTAGCAGGCAGTGCGGCGGGTGAGACGTTGCGTGATGAATGTTTCAGGCGAAGTTCTCGGTGTAACATTAAACAAGGATTGAACAAGGAAAGAATCCTTGCTATACTTCTGGTCATGGCTAAGGTTACGAGCAAGCTCCAGCTTACGCTTCCGAAGGCGATCGCCGACCAGTACAGAATTCGTCCGGGAGACGATCTGGATTGGCTCCCTGCCGGTGAGGCGATTCGCGTCGTGAAGCGGTCGCGGTCCGCATCCCGCAAAGCGGACGCTGCCACGCTCCAGCAACGCCTCCGACTTTTTGAGCAGGCGACGGCCCGCCAGGAAAAGCGAAACGCTGCATTCCGCAAGAAGCACGCGCTCGGAGCCCAACCCTCAAACCGCGGTTGGACGAGAGAGGACCTTTACGATCGTGGCCTTCCTCGTTGATACAAATGTGCTTGTCTACCGTTTTGATGCCCGTTATCCGGAGAAGCAGCGAATTGCTCGTGATGTTCTGCATCGGGGACTCCGAGATGACTCCGCCAGAATTCCCCACCAGGCGCTGATCGAGTTTGTGTCTGTAGTAACACGCACAAGAGTCGGCTCTGATTCCCTCCTATCCTTGGACGAAGCGCGCCACGAAGTCGGAGAGCTCATGACGCAATTCCCCATCCTTTATCCGAACGCGGCGGTTGTTCATTCAGCGCTCTTAGGCGCGGCGGCATATCGGATTTCCTGGTTCGATGCGCACCTTTGGGCCTACGCCGAACACTACGGTCTGGAGGAGATCGTCTCCGAGGACTTCGAACATGGGCGTTTGTATGGCAGCGTCCGGATTCGGAATCCATTTCGGCGGCCGTGACTCTGCCCCGCGCCCAGGTTTCGAACAGGTTCAAAAGGCAGCGGCGGGGCTACCAGACGAGGATCAATCGGGCGCTGCGGAAGTTCATGACGGAAGAGAAGAACACATCGGGGGAGTGAGCCGGGTGCATTATCCGCGTAGTGGTCAAAAGACAAGGGAAGCACGCCGCCCCTCACGCTGATGTGTGACATGCGTTACAGCAAGTTGTAACAATGCAGGGGACCATATTCGTAGGCGTCCGAGCGCGCTGGAGGTTCCAAAATGCTCGGCAAGTGTACCAACCCTTCGTGTTCCGCCTCCTTTCGCTATCTGGAAGAGGGGACACTCTTTCGACTGGAAACTGGCCCAGCTCTCAGATTGTCCAACCCCAAGAACCCGGAATATTACTGGCTGTGCCGTAGCTGCTCAGCAGCGATGACGCTGCATATCAGTAAAGAGGGAAAAGTGATACCGGTTGCGCTACCAGCACCGGTCCATGGTGGCTCCCAGGGGAGTGCTGTCATCTCGTCAAAGCGGGAGGATGGGCTAAGGCTCAGGGACGTTAGATCCTCGACAGAAAAAAAACGCAGAGGTAAGGGAGCCGGTGGCCGATAGAGAAGACACCATGCCGCGTGCTCCATTCCTGACTTTCTTCGTCAAGGGTGGGATTCCACGGACGTGTCCCGCTTGGGATTCTCTTTGCCGCCGTTGGAAGGCTACTTCTTGGACCGTCCCCTCGTGGTGCACCCCAATAAAAAGGGCGCGATCGCTCGCGCCCCAAGGTACTTCTATCTGATTTTCTCCGTGTCTCAGTGCCTCCGTGGTGGGTGTTGACTCAGTCCCGAACACCATCCATGAACGCCCGCAGCTTCCGCGAGCGCGATGGATGCCGCAGCTTTCTCAGCGCCTTGGCCTCAATCTGCCGGATGCGTTCGCGCGTTACTGCAAACGACTGTCCGACTTCCTCAAGCGTGTGCTCCGAACCGTCTTCCAGACCGAAGCGCATCTTGATGACCTTCTCCTCGCGCGGGGTCAGCGTGCGCAGCACCTGCGAAGTCTGGTCTTTGAGGTTGACGTTGATCACTGCCTCGGCCGGCGAAACTACCGCACGGTCTTCGATGAAGTCGCCCAGGTGCGAATCTTCCTCTTCGCCAATCGGCGTTTCGAGTGAGATCGGCTCCTGCGCAATCTTCAGGACTTTGCGGACCTTCGCCACCGGAATGTCCATCCGCTTGGCGATTTCTTCCGACGTAGGTTCGCGTCCCAGTTCCTGCACCAGTTGCCGCGAAGTGCGGATCAGCTTGTTGATCGTTTCGATCATGTGCACCGGGATGCGAATCGTACGCGCCTGATCCGCGATGGCGCGAGTAATCGCCTGCCGAATCCACCACGTGGCATAAGTCGAGAACTTATACCCGCGGCGGTATTCGAACTTATCCACGGCTTTCATCAGGCCGATGTTGCCTTCCTGAATCAGGTCGAGGAACTGCAAGCCGCGATTCGTGTACTTCTTCGCGATTGAGACCACCAGGCGCAAGTTCGCTTCGATCAGCTCGCGCTTGGCGTGCTCGGCGTCCATGTCGCCCTGGATGATCTCGCGCTGCGTGCGCTTGAGCTCCTGGAACAACAGGCCCGCTTCCACTTCGAGCTTTTCCAGCTCTCCGCGGACCGCGCGCGACTGCTTCTTATATTCCTTGCGCTGTTCTTCGCTGCGCGTCGCCTCGGCCCTCTTCTCCAGGTTCTGGATCTGGCGGTCGAGCGAGCGCATCCCGTCGACCGTGCGGTTCACGCGGTCAATCAGGCGCTTGCGTTCGTTGTTGGTGAAGCCCAGCTTCCGTACCGCGATCGACGTGCGCACAATCGCGTGCGCCAGGTGGAAGCGGTACCGGCGATGGTCGCGCGGCCGCTTCTTCAGATTCACCGCCGCCAGCTTTTCCTGGAGCGGCGCCACCTTTTTGTAAAGCTTGTCGAGCGTGTTGATCTTGGCGAGAAATTCTTTCAGGCGGTTGTCGACGATCTCTTCCGTGATTTCCTCTTCGTCAAACGTCACCAGCTCTTTGATCGAGCGGACGCCCTTCTCGAGGTCCTCGCCCAAAGCGAGGAGTTCACGAATCACAATCGGCGACCGTGATAGCGCCTTCAGAACACGGTTTTGTCCCCGCTCGATGCGCTTAGCGATTTCAACTTCGCCTTCGCGGGTGAGCAGGGGAACAGTACCCATCTCGCGCAGATACATGCGGACGGGGTCGTTGGTTTTTTCCAGGGCTCCGGGGGTTAGGTCGAGTTCGACGTCCTCGGAAGCCTCATCCACTTCTTCGAATTTTTTTTCCAGATCGGTCGTCGGCCCTTTCGAGCTTTCGAGTACATCGATTCCTTGTGTCCCGATCGTGGTTAGCAGATCTTCCAGGTCCTCAGGAGAGTGCACATCGTGCGGGATAAGGTCGTTGACCTGATCATAGGTCAGATATCCCTTCTCTTTGCCTGCGTCGATCAGCTTTTTTATGTCGTCGTACTTGTCTTCAAGTGCCAAGCCAGATTATCCTCAAGACGCCGCCGGTTCGCGGACGCCAAATTATTCAGCGGTGGGAGTCGTTACGGAGTTGTGCGCGAGGCGCACAAACTTCAGAAGTATAGCACGCCGACTAGTGTTCGTGTCGGCGCCAGTCGAAGTTCGCGCCAGTTTGCCAGTTGCCCTCAGCCGCCCGTATCTCTTTTTCCGCTAGTTCTTTAGATGGCGTTCGACCCAGTTTCGTTCCAAACTTAAGACGCCCGGCTGGCCGCCTCGCCCAGTCCCGGATCCATCAGGGCCCGCTTGAAACGAACCTTTTCCTGCAAAAGCGCTTGCCTTTCCTCCAAAGGGAGCCCCGGGCGCTGCAATCCGAGCTGCACTTCCTCCAGCCGCCGCCGCAGATAAATCCTCCGCAAAGCCCGCACCGCGCCTTCCACGGTTTCGGGCGTCAGCTCTTCCTCCTCGTGCATCAGGATCGAGGCCAACAGCCGCCGGTCTTCTTCCGTCTTCGGCAGAGCCATAATGTCCGCCGTCTCGGTCCCAGCCTCCAGCAAAGCCTCCATCAACGACTGCGAAGCCAGCCCCTCATACAGCTGTTCCGATTGCAGCGCATATTGCGCCTGCCGCGCCGGATCGAATTCCTCCTCCGCTCCGTCGCGGGCCGAACTCCGCGTTCCGCTGGCTTGCATCTCGGTAGCCGAAGCCAGCGCCCGGATCAGGACGCGTTCCGCACCGGTGACCTGCGCCTCCGCCGTGGCTTTCACCTGCGTCGCTGAGCGGGTGGTGGCGGCATGCTTCAATTCCTGGCGCAGCACCGCCGAATCAATTCCCAGCTTCTGCGAAATCTCCAGCGCCAGTTCATCGCGCACGATCCGGCTCGGCACCCGCTGAATGTGCGGGAGAAGATGGTTGACGGCCTTGACCTTGCTCTCCGAGTTCCGCATCGGAAACATTGCGCGCGCCCGATCGATCAGATAGTCAAAATATTTCTGCGAGTTCTTGAGCGCCGCGCCATAAGCGTCCTTGCCCTTGCGCCGGATAAACAGATCGGGGTCGAATCCAGTCTCCAGCGTGAGGACCCTGATGTTGAATTCTTCTTCCACCAGCAACCCGAGCGTCCGCTCCGTGGCGCGGGCCCCGGCCGTGTCGGGATCGAAGTTGACCACCACATTCTTCGAGAATCGCCCCAGCAGTTTCGCCTGCAGCTCGGTAAACGCCGTGCCCGAGCTCGCAATCACATTGTGGAAGCCAGCCGCGTACACCGAAATGCAATCCATCTGCCCTTCGACCAGGATGGAGTACTCGAGCTTGCGAATCGCTTCTTTCGCGTTGTCCAGATTGAACAGTACCCGCGACTTCGAGTAAATCGGAGTCTCCGGAGAATTCAGATATTTCGGCCCTGCCTTCTCATCGGTCGAAAGCGTGCGTCCCGTGAACGCAATCACTTTGCCCTGGTCGTTGCAGATCGGGAACATCACGCGATTGCGGAATTTAGAATAGATGGCGGGAGCGGCTTTTGGCTCTTGGCTCTTGGCTTTTGGCTCGAAACCCGCGCTGTCCGCTGTTCGCTGTTCGTCGTTCGCGTCCGAGTCCTCCACCACATTGTCATCCTGAGCGGAGCGAAGGACCTGCTTTCCCTGAGAGCTGACGGCTGACGGCTGAGAGCTTTCCTTCCACGAGAAGAGCCCACTCGCCCGCAACAACTCCTCATCGAATTCCCGCCGCAGCGCGTCGCGCAGCAGGAAGCCGGAGTCGGGAGCGTAGCCGATGCGAAAGCGGGCAATCATCTCCGCATCGAGGCCGCGACTCTTCAGGTATTCGCGGGCGTTGGCGCCTTCAGGACGCCGCAGACATTCCTGGAAAAACGCGGCAGCGCGCACATGCACGTCGAGCAGCGCCATGCGAACCTGAGCGTCGCGAGCCTCCGCCGGACTGGAAAAGCTGACCTTGGGCATCGGCACGCCGAGCTTCTGAGCAATCAGCCGGACGGCTTCCGGGAAGGTAATGTTCTCGACCTTTTGGATAAAGGTGAAGACATCCCCCGACTCTCCGCAGCCAAAGCAGTGATAAAACTGCCGCGTGGCATGCACCGAAAACGAAGCTGTCTTCTCGGCATGAAACGGACACAGCCCCGAAAAGTTCTGCGCCCCAGCCTTCTTCAGCTTGACGTAGTCGCCAATGATGCGGACGATATCCGCCTGCTGCTTGAGGGATTCTTTGAAGTTGTCGGAGGAAGTCGAAGTCATTGAGGGCGCACACTGGTCCCGTAGTGATTATGAGGGTGGAAGGAACTGCGGGGAATATGGCAATGGTGTTCACGATCCGGAAAAGCTGTGGATATCAGCCCATAGGCGTTGATGGGTGAGGAAAAGCGAGGGATCAAATCCATAT
>CZKY01000155.1_pt2 | contig 121985 bp, 111 predicted proteins | sample 2454881 | NCBI WGS metagenome assembly CZKY01 (sample SAMEA3539301, study PRJEB10725) | soil metagenome | biome: tundra; feature: field; material: soil | place: USA | collected 2010-05 | depth 0.15 m | reverse complement strand
CGCGGCGAACCTCAGCGGGGCGGACCTCACTGGGGCGATGATTACCCAAACGACCTTTGCAGCCAACGACCTGAGCAACGTGAAGGGCCTTGAGAAGGTGCGGCACTACGGCCCGTCGACGATCGGCATCGACACCCTCTACCGCTCCCGAGGCAAAATTCCGCTGGCATTCCTGCGCGGGGCCGGTGTTCCCGACAACTTTATCGAGTACATGGGTTCCCTCACCGGGAAGGCCCTTGAGTTCTATTCCTGCTTCATCAGCTATTCCACCAAAGATCAGGAATTCGCCGACCGCCTGTATGCGGATTTGCAGAACAAAGGCGTCCGCTGCTGGTTCGCGCCGCACGATATACAAGCCGGAAAGAAGATCCATGAGCAGATCGACGAAGCGATACGAAGGTATGAGCGGCTGCTCCTGATCCTTTCGACCAACAGCATGAACAGCCCGTGGGTAAAGACCGAAATCCGCAAAGCCCGGAAACGGGAGATCGAGGAGAAAGGACGGATACTATTCCCGGTCAGCATTGTCCCCTTCACCGACATACGGATGTGGGAGTCTTTCTACGCGGACGAAGGAATAGACTTGGCCGAGGAGATTCGCGAATACTACATACCCGATTTCAGTGACTGGAAGAACCACGACCGTTATGCGGAAGGACTCAAGAAATTGCTCGGCGGTTTGAAGGCAGAAGGCTGGAACGCAGCATAGGCGCTGCGTGCCCCACGTCTCGCCGCGAGACGTGGGACGTAAGGCGGAGTCGAAGGGTCTCGGCGGTTCGGTAGGCCACTTCTCGAAAAGCACGAGAAGTGGCGCACCCCCAGTTATTTCGGTCAATGTTTAAGAGACAAACCCGCGTCTTGCTTCCCCGTTAAAGTGGCCCACCCGCCGAATTTTCTTGATAATTCATTAATAAGGACTTAGCTCATAAAATTGCGCTGAAAATGGGTTTGGGGCAGCTTCGGGGAACTGCCCCAATCAGAAACTCTATTTTCGTGTTTGGCGGGGCTTAAGTCTGTGATGGTGGTCACGGAGCGGTTGTGATGATATGCGACCTTGGCACATCAAACTCGCAATTACGCGCCAGCACATCAGGGATGAGTCGGTGGACCTCATCTACCTCGACCCGCCTTTAACAGCCGTCGGGATTGCAACGTGCTGTTCGCCGGAAAGGACGGCACCCGTTCCAGTTCGCAGATCATGGCGTTTGAGGACACATGGGAGTGGAACGAGGACGCCACGAGGACGTGTGAGGAGCCGGTGCAACCGCGTAGGGCGGCGATGTACAATTCTTTTGCTCCTGTCGCGGTGAGCGCCCCATGACCGCTGAGATTGCGATTCTCAATAGAAACGCTGTCGCCATGGCTGCCGACAGTGCCGTCACCCTACAGCTTTCCGGCGGTCAGAAAATATACAACACAGTTAACAAGCTTTTCACTCTTTCAAAGTACAGGCCCGTGGGTGTGATGGTGTACGGCTCAGCGGATTTCATGCAGATCCCATGGGAAACGATTATCAAGATGTACCGCGCCGAACTTTATGACAGGAAGTACGACAGTCTGGAAGACTATGCCTCGGACTTCGTCAACTTCTTCGAACGCGAGAACATCCTTTTCCCGGAGGAACTGCAAGGTGAAAGCGCACGCAACTACCTGCGTCTCGGCTTCTACCAGCTAAGACGGCGGATCGACACCGAAGTTGAGCGGACGATCAAGACGATTGGCTCGATCGATGAAGAGCAATTGAGGACGTTGATTCGCGAGAAGGCCGCAGATTTTCTGGCCGAACTCGAAAAGTGCGGAGACCTTCCCGGCTTCACTCAGGACGATGTCACTAAATGCGGGGCCAAATGTGAGAAGGATATCCAGGATGCGATCGAGGAGGTTTTCGAGAAGTTGCCAGTTCGGGAGTGCAATGAGCAACTGCAGCACGCTGGGTCACTTATCCTTTGCAAGAGGTTCGCTCGCCGCGATTACTCGGGTGTTGTCATTGCTGGTTACGGCGAGAGGGACGTATTCCCAATGTTGTTGGCCTATGAGTGCGAGTGTGTGATAAACAACAAACTGCGTTACATCGAAACCAACCGCGTAAAGATTGGGACGACCAAGGACACTTTGGTTGCGTCTGTTGTGCCATTCGCGCAACGAGAGATGGTCAATCGTTTTATGGAGGGCGTGGATCCGAAATACCGAGAAAACGTTGAGGGGTATGTCTCAACGCTCCTTGGCCAAGGATATCCAAACAGGATTGCTGAGGCCCTCGCAGGTAAGATCAGTTCAGAGCTGCAAGAATCTGTGCGAAAGGAGCTCGTCGAACTGGGTGGCAAGCTCGCGCAGGACTTTGCGCAGGGACTAGAGCGCTACCGGCAGGCGCAGTTCATTGACCCGGTCATCGACAGCGTGGCAACTCTTCCAAAAGAGGACCTAGCGGCCATGGCCGAATCGCTTGTGAACTTGACTGCATTCAAGCGTAGAATGACTTCAGTGGAGACGGACACAGTGGCTCTGCCAATTGATGTCGCGGTAATCTCCAAGGGTGACGGTTTCATTTGGATCAAGAGAAAACATTACTTTGAGCCCCCTTTGAATCCACATTTCTTCTCTAACTATTACCGCAAAGATGAGGCAAAGTGATATGGCGGACCCAGCGATTGACCAACTAGAGCAGAAAATCGCAAAGCGCTTTACGAGTTACGAAGAATTTCTTAAGGAATTCTATCCGAAGTCAACCGAGCGTGAGGCCCAAGAGAAGACCGAGGAGAACGGAGACTTTGGAATGGAACTGGCCCTCGATTCGCTGAACAAGCACGCGAACGCACTGAGGTTCAGCGACGAATAAGCCCGGAGTGCCTCCTCGCCTTCTGGGTAGATCATGCCCTCGTGCGTCGTTGAGCGGGAAGATGCGCAGCTGCCGTTCGAGCAGATCGAGGAGGACTGAGGCTTCGCAGGGGCGGAGAGCAGTGTGGAATTCCTCTCCGTTGGGCGGGCGGGACGCCCGCCACCACACGGGCAATTCCTATCGCATAGAGTCTTGACTCAGGACAATCGGGCTTGCGCTTACTGCATGTCTCCGCCCATGGGCACGTAGCGGAACTTCCTGCCGTCGAAGAACACAGCAGAGCTATCTCCCATTTCGCCCGCTTCTTCAACGTAGATTGCCTCGACGGTTTTCTTTTTCAGCTTGAATTTTCTAACGGAGAGCGTCCGATACGGCAAATTCACAATCACGTACTTCGCTTTCGGAGTTGCTGAGCGCCAGCCCTCCGGCCCCGCGTCGCCATGAATGATCAGCACCACCAGACCCCGCCGCGCCGGATCGCCCTCACTGAATGTGGTCGTTATCCTGGGGTCGCCATAGCCAAAAAAATCGTAATAGGGATCCATCACCGTGTAATTGTGCTGTGCTTGATCCAGCATCGGATTCTTGCAGCGCGCCGCAATCGCCACGTCTTCCACGCCGTCGCCGTCCAGGTCGCCGAACACGGGCGCAACATCGGGCAGCAGCGTGAACTGGTTGCCAAACTGCTGTTGCACGAATTCGTTATCGATCTTTTGCGCCGCACGCTGCCCCTGCCCGAAAGCTGGAATCAACATCGCAACACTGAACGCACTGAACGCCAGGAGCAAAGATACTTTTCTCATGGGCCTACTCTAGTCCCCCGATGTCACCATCGGCAGGTAACGAAAGTCACCTGCTGGCGTGGTTGCGGAAGGATTCGGCTGTCGAGTGCCCGGCCCCTAAAGGGGCATTTGATTTTGCAGACTTTCGGCATCGCTAAAGCGATGCCCTGATACGAAACCTGAAATTACCAAATTACAAATTACCAAGTTACAGATTACGAAATTACAAATTCCCCCTGAAGTGCTCCCATCCCCCAGCCTTGAGCGGCCGCGCTTTCCCATCCGCCCCGATCAGCCGCATCCCCGCGGATTGCGTAGCCCGCCCGATCCGCGTCACTCGAACTCCCGCCACCTCGGAGGGGACCGCCGCCGCGGACGTAAACAGCAATTCATAATCGTCGCCGCCGTGCAACGCGAACTCGAGCGCGACCCGTTTTTTCCCCAGTCCAACCTGCGCCCGCGGAATTGCTTCGGCCTCGATCTCCGCGCCCACATGGCTTTCCTGGCAGATGTGTTCGAGGTCAGTGGAAAGCCCGTCACTCAAATCAATCATGGCCGAAGCCACTCCGCGCTGTCGCAGCCACTGACCCACCGCAACCCGCGCCAGCGGACGAAAGTGCCGGAAATACTCCGCTCCCACGGGCTTCGATTCCGCCAGACGCGCCAGCGCCGCCGCCGACCCGCCCAGCTCCCCGGTCACATAAATCTGCTCGCCCGCCTTCGCCCCCGAGCGCAGCACCGCCTTCCCCTTCGGCACCGAGCCCACCACCACGATGTCCGCTTGAATGCCGACCCCGCCTGGCGACTCTGCCGTGTCCCCACCTGCCAGCGGAACCTTGAATTCGTCCGCCAGATCCAGCAGTCCCTTCAGGAAGCGGTCCACCCACTTCTGCGGAACGTCGCTCGAGACGGCCAGCGATAAAAATGCCGCTCGCGGCTCGCCTCCCATCGCCGCGATGTCGCTCAGCCCGCGCGTCAAGCAGCGCCGCCCCACCAGCTCTGGACGGTGCCAATCTCGCCGGAAATGCACCTTCTCGATGGTGAAGTCGGTGGTCACCAGCAACTCGTGTCCGGGAGGAACGCGCAGCACCGCGCAGTCATCCCCGATGCCCGTTACCACCGACTCCCCTCCGTGGGCAGAGCGGCGGATCTTCTGAATCAGTTTCTTTTCGCTAAGGGGCATGCCGATCACTATACCTCGGCTTCCCGTGCCATCGGACCCGCTCAGGCATCGGTAGTGGGCACCTGCCCCCCTTACCGCAGTAATCTGTCCGGTTGGGCAGCGACAATTACCCTGCCTTGGTAACCGTCCAAAAGGGCGCAGTGAGGTTGACAGGGGGAATCAAGTTTGTTACCTTTTAACTCGCCGTTCACAGTATTTTGCCGGACCAACTACTGCAACGTGAATCAGTTGCAGCGAAATTGGATTTCGGCTTGCCTGGTTCCGTGGTTTTGGAAAGAGCCAGCCTGCTCCTGACGCAGCTGGTGGAATCAGGATTCCGAGCCCGAGCATGACAGTTCCGCTCTGGCAGGATTCCGAAGCAAAATTCGTTCCCGGAAGCAAGGATATTGCGTAAACGTTTCTACATATTTTTCGTAGCTCGCGACGAAGCGGGACAGCTTCGCAAAATCTCCATTCCCGTCCAATATCTCTACGTTCTTGTGGCCGGTTTGGCGATCGGCGCGCTTTGCCTCACGGGAATCGCCAGTTCTTATACCCGGATGCTGCAAAAGGTCGCCCACTATAACCAGCTCCGTACCGAGCAAGCCCAGCTCAAGGACCGCTATTCGCGTCTGGAACAGGTCGCCAAGGAACGGGACATCCAGGTAGCTTCTCTCGGCTCACTGGCCAGCGAGGTTTCCGCGCTTTATGGCCTCAAGTCCGATCCGGCGATGGTGGCCGCCTCGACCGAGCAGATTCAAGAGGCGCAGGTTCACTCTTCGCTCGACCAGCTTTACGCGTTGAAGCACACCGCGCTGAGCGGGGCAGCCAGCGTGGGTATCTCACTTGGCCTTACCAAGAACTCCACCACGGCTGACTGGGTCCGGGCGAACTCGGCTCCGAACCTCTGGCCGGTCGAAGGCCAGGTCACCGGCTCCTTCGGCGAGCGCATCGATCCGTTTAACGGAGAAGGCGCCTTCCATTCCGGTGTCGATATCTCCGCCAATGTCGGCTCGCCCGTGATCGCTCCTGCCGACGGCGTCATTACCTTCGCCGACTTCCTGGGCGGCTACGGACGCGCCATCATGGTCGACCACGGACACGGCATCTCCACCCGCTACGGCCACCTTTCCAGCTTCGCCGTTGCCGCCGGACAGTACATCCATCGTGGCGACACCATCGGCTACGTCGGCTTGAGCGGGCGCTCCACCGGCCCTCATCTCCACTACGAAGTCCGTATCAACGAAACCCCGGTAAATCCCTACAAATACCTGCGCCTCACCGTGGCACACCTCGGCGGATTTGCGGCGGGCTCGTAATCTCGAAAGTCTTTACAGGAAAATGTGGCGCGGACACTCTTGTCCGCGTGAGCTGTTGCTTGGCCTGGGCGGGCGTCTAGTTATAGTTGGCAGGCCGGCGAGAAACTCTATTCCTGCCCTGCAGAGCCGGAAGGCACGATTTGTTCTGCGGCACGCACGGCATGACAGAATGCTGCAGGAAAAGTCGTTCGCCATGCCCAGCCCCTAAAGGGGCCGTTTGACCTCGAAGAACTTTCGGCATCGCTGAAGCGATGCCCTGATACGAAACTCTGAAACCCTGAAACTTTGAAACCTGCCTTTTACCCCTTCGCCTTCTTAATTTCCTCAATCAGCGGCGGCACGATGTCGAACAAGTTGCCGACGACGGCATAGTCCGCAATCTCGAAAATCGGCGCCTCGGAATCTTTGTTAATCGCCACGATGCTCCGGGAGCCCTTCATGCCGACAATGTGCTGGATCGCCCCCGAGATTCCCAGCGCCAGATACAGCTTCGGGGCGACCGTCTGTCCCGACGATCCGATCTGCCGGTCCATCGGCAACCATCCGTTATCGCAGATCGGACGCGACGCCGCCAGTTCACCGCCCAGCGCATCCGCCAACTGCTTTGCCAGTTCGATATTTTTCTGCTCCTTGATCCCGCGCCCCACCGACACAATAATCTCAGCCTGCGTCAGATCCACCGCCTGCTTGGCTTCCTTGAAAACTTCCTGCGGCTTATTGCGCACGATGCCATCCGGAACCTCGACATTTACCGTCTCAACCGGCGCCGCCGCTGCACCCGCTTCAACTTTATCCGCGCGGAACGAGCCATTCTGAAAGGTCACAAAGCATGGCCCCGAGCCCGCAAAACTCACGTCGGCCACAAACTTTCCCTGAAACATTTGCCGCGTGAACAGCAGCTTCCCGCCTTCATACCTGTACCCGATCACGTCGCTTATCGCCGTGGTTTGCAAGGCCGTCGCCAGCTTCGGCACAAAATCCCGCACCTGGTACGTATGCGGCATCAACACCAGCTTCGCCGGATGCTTTCCCAAAAACTCCTGCAACGCATGCGCAAACGCATCTGGAGTGTAGGGCTCGAGCTTGGCCGACTCGATGTCATACACCTTGGCGACCTTCTTCGCCGCCACTTCGCCCGCGATCGCAGCTATGCCTGAGCCCACCACCGCGGCCTCCAGCGTCCATCCAGTCTGAGCGGCAATCGCCTGCCCAGCCGTAAGTGTTTCCCACGAGACGCGGTTCAGCTTTCCTTCGCGCTGTTCAACGACTACAAGAATAGTGTCCATAAAGTCCGTTCTCGGTTCTCAGTTCCCAGTATGCGGAGACGGGGCAAGCCCCGTCTCTACGGAAATGTGTGGTAGAGACGCGGCTTGCCGCGTCTCGCTCCTTCTCCGCCAATCTCAAATTACCCGCATCTCATTCTTCAGCTTTTCCACCAGCTTCTTCGCCACTTCCGCCGGAGGCCCTTCCAGAAACTCTGTATTCTTCGTCTTCTGCGGTACGTACAGCTTCTCGATCTTCTGCAGATTCCCGCCCATTGCCGACTGCACCTCGGCCATCGCTACCTTACGCATGGGTTTCATCTTGGCCTGCTTGATCCCGATCAGCGTCGCATAGCGCAGCTTGTTAATCCCCGACTGGATCGTCAGCACCGCCGGCAAAGGCATGTCGACAAACTGAAAGAACCCTGCTTCCAGTTCCCGCTTCACCCGGATGCCGCCGTCGTTTTTTTCAATCTGCATAATGATGGTCGCGTGCGGCAATCCAAGAATCTCCGCCAGAATCACGCCCGTCTGCGCATATCCGTAATCATCCGATTGCAAGCCGGTAAAGATCAGGTCAAACTTCTCATCCTTGACGGCCGCCGCGATCGCTCGCGCCGTGTTGTAGGCATCGAGCCCGACAAAAGCATCGCCCTCGAGATGGATCGCCCGGTCCGCGCCTTTCGCCAGCGCCTCGCGCAACACCTGCGACGCCCGCGCCGGGCCCGCCGTGACCACCACCACCTCACCGGTGTGCTTTTCCTTCTGCCGCAACGCTTCTTCGAGCGCAAATGCGTCCGGCTCATTCACTTCGTAGGAAACATCTTCGCGGATCCACGTCCCCGCATCATTCAGCTTCAGCGGAGCGTCTTTCTGCGGCACCTGCTTCATGCAAACCAGAATCTTCACGGATCGACTCCCTTGCAGCGTCAACTGGTACGGACGAAACTCACTAGTATAAACGAATGGATGGGGCAACGACTGGGGGAAGCGCGGACATTTCTGTCCGCGCCTGGGAGAGCCTGCTCAACTGGATGCGCCCACTCACGGCGATCAATGATCAACGGCCGGCAGGCCATCCTGAAGAAACGCGACGGTCTGCACGCCCGTAATCTCAAATCGCTTGCGGCAGCGCATATTCTTGCACATCATCATGTCGTCCCGGCGCAGCATGTAAGACTGCGCCTTGGCGAACTTCGCGCGGTCGCGATCGTCCGCCCGCGGCGGCAGACTCTTCTTCTTCATGCGCACCAGCCACTGGATCTCATACTCCGCCGACTGATGGCAATGAGGACAACTTAAGTTTGCCGGCTTCTTGTCGGACTTTTCGTCAAAAAATTCGCGTTCATCCATAAATATTAGGCCCTCGGCTTTAGGCTCACGCGGCGCGTTGTCCTGGCCCTTCGCTTTCTTTTTCTGTGCGAAAGGTTGGGACTCCACGCCAACTTCAGATTATTGCACTTTTGCACATCGAATGTGCGAAGATGCGGGTGCCCTTCGGTCAGAGAGCGTGCCGAGTTTTCTTGGCGAAGGCTTGGAGATTCCGGAAGCCAGCATTACGACCATGCCGCGCAAGCGCAAGAAAAAAGTCTTCTCCGCCGCCAAGATCGTCCGCGAGATGGCCCGCGAACGCGTCGGGAGTCCGAAACCCTCCCGGCTCGTGCCCGCCAAGAAGACCAAGCCCGAGAGACACAAGACCACGCTCGGCAAGCTGCTAACGGAGGAGTAGCGTTACAGTACTCCGGGTTTACAGGGGGAAAGTTGCAGTCACAGCCGCGCCGCCAGTAGGTATGGTGACTGCGCAAGTATTGCCCGTCGAGCCGGGACAATTCCCCCAGACTACATTGGCCGCGCTGGCCGTAAGCAAGACCGAGGCTCCCACGCTATAAGTTGCAACGCACGTTCCCCCGGTTGCCGTGCAACTGATCGCGACTGGAAGACTCGTCACTGTCCCGGGCCCGACGACTCCGACGGATAATGTCGCCAGCTTGCCGCCGCCCGGACAGAGTATGTTGGTGGGATCGTCCACTATAGCGGTCGCAGTGGCGATCAGGATATTGCCCGCGCCGCCCGTTCCCTCCGGAGCGGTGGCTGTAATGTCTATTCCGCCGCAACCCCCTTTTCCAACGGGAGACACCAAGCCCTGATTCATGGTGACCACATCGGCAAAATCCACCGCCCACTTCACTTGGCTGGTAATGTCCTTGGTCGCCGGGGGATGGATATAGGTGCCGATGGCGGTGAACTGTTCCGTGGCCGAGGTGTCGGGTGTCAAGAAAGTAAAGGTCTGGGGCAGGATCTGAAGTTCAACCAGCTTTTGGTCGTGTCCGCAACTCGGCAGGCTCAGCACCGCTCCCACCGCCACCAGCGCGCCCAAGGCGAGCCCAATATAGCTCCGCTTCATATCGACTACTCCTGGAGGCAAGTTTCGGCCTGCCCACTCGTCAGATCAATGCTCGTCAAATCAAGGAAAGATGAAATCTAGCGGAAGAACCCCAAAAAAGCAAGAAACGGAAGCGCCGTCATTTCCGCCCGCTACGGACCTTGGGTTACCTGCAAAGGCTGAGGTGTCTGGAGTCTCTGGCGAAGGATGGCTTTCCGGGCGGGGATTTCAGCAATGGCATCGGCATGGATCACGTAGGCGCCATTAGGTAGCGTGTTGCCAAAAGAAATTTGAACGTTGGTGTAGCCGGCTTTCAGCGGGAAATGCTCGTAGCCGATCGCCGTCGCTCGCCCGTTGTCGGCCACGGCCACGATGATGACGGTCAGATCGAAGTCGTCCTTGGAACCGTTGGAGAGCTGGACGACGCCGTCAATCCGGTTGTCGCGGACCTTGGGGGATTGAAGCCATTCGATCAACAGAGAAGCGGCGACCACAACCTTGAACTCCTTGTTAATAGTGTGCGCGGGATGGCCGGAATCTTCGACCTTCAAGGTAAATGTGGAAGCCCCAGGCTGGGTGGGGCGTCCAGCCAGCAGACCTTCCGGGGTGAGCGTGATTCCTTCGGGAAGATCGCCACTGGCCACGCTCCAGACGTAGGGCGGAGCGCCGCCGCTGGCGTGCAGAAGAATGTGGAATTCCACGCCTGCGTCGAGTGGGGGCAGAGCTTCGTCCACCACGGCGAGTGGAGGAGCCTGCGCGGCCAGCAGACTGCAGAAACAAATCAGGATCGCAAGGAGCAGGCTGACTTTCGCTTTTTTACTGAATTCTCTTTCCCACAACATCATTCACCTTCGGTGTGCAATCAATAAGCATCAACCTCTTTAAACAGCAGGGTGGTGGATATTCTTTCATTGCCATCAGCGTCAAAAAATGGTTGCCGATGTGAAAAGCTATTCTTTGAAACAAGATAGTAAAGGCCGCTTTCGGTAAAAACTTTTGAGTAACCTGCTTGAACGAGAACACCCCGGCTTTGTGATGATAGGGACGTTTATGCCTGTGTATGGGGTCGAAATCAGTAATCGCGAGGAATCCGCCAAACTTCAGAACCCTGTCACCTTCAGCCAGTGCGGCGAATAAGTCCTGACGGTCGAGAAGATAAAGGCAAAATCCAAAATAGACAAAATCGAAGGACAGTCCATCAAAAGGCAAACGTGAGGCTGTTCCAACTTGAAGTTGTGCTCCTCTCCCTGAGAGTCTGCGGTTCCCCTCATCGACAGCTTGCTTTGAGGGGTCAATACCTTGACCTTTCGCGTCAAGTAAGCCACAAATCTGTTCAAGCTTGGCACCATTGCTGCAGCCGATTTCCAGGACACTGTTTATTTTGTCTTTGAATGGAGACAACGATTGGCCAAGCCATGTGATCTCACTCGCGCCGGTCCTGACTTCAAGCGCCGCCTTGTTTCTAAGAAAATAGTTGTCGCCTTCCCCTTCAAGGAATATCGCAGACTGATTCATGGTTTCACCTGTCAAACTTGAGAGTCAAAGCAATTTGCTGTCGATTCTACCGTCATCCAGTCCATCATTTTGATGAAATCCATCCCGGTTCGTTTGATTTTACGCTGGGCACGGCGTAAAAGAACTGCAATATGTCTTATCGCGTGTCGCAAGTTCTGGTTGGCCTTTTACTCGTCTGCTCGCTTGTCTGCGCAATGAGCGCGGATGCTCTGGCGCAGGCTTCAGCTTCGTCTTCTTCCAAGCAGAAAACGAAAAACGCTGAAGAGGCGGCGGTCTTCGAACGAATCTTAAATCGTGTCCACTTTGAAAGCGACGGAACGGAAGTGACCGAGACCGAGGCCGTGGTTCGGATTCAGAGCCAGGCGGGCGTGGAAGAATTCGGCCAACTGGTTTTCGGATACTCATCGGCGACCGAGAAGTTGGAGGTCGAATATGTCCGGGTGCGCAAGCCGGATGGGCAGGTGGTGGTGACGCCGGAGTCGACGGCGCAGGATTTCGCTCCCGATGTGCTGAAAGAAGCTCCGATGTACAGCGATTACCGGCAGCGGCATATTTCCGTGGCGGCGCTGCAGCCCGGGGACACGCTGGAATACCGCACGGTGACGCGGGTTCTCACGCCGCTGGCCGCAGGAAACTTCTGGTACGAATACACATTTCCAAAGGGCGTGGTGGTCAACGAAGATCGGCTGGAAATCGACATCCCGAAGTCACGAGAAGTGAAGCTCAAGACGCCGACGCGAAAGCCGGAGATTCAGGAGACTGGAGACCGGCGCGTTTACACCTGGGTGGTGAAGGACATCCAACCGGAACGTGACAAAGATAAAGACGAGACGGACGAGGAGACCGGTCCGGATGTGCAGCTGACGACTTTCACCGACTGGAAGCAGGTGGCGCAATGGTATGCGAAGCTGCAGGGCGAGCGCATGACGGTTGACGACAGCGTGCGGAAGAAAGCTCAGGAGCTCACCAAGGGAGCGGACACGCCCACCGAGAAGGCGCGACGGCTCTACGATTTCGTGGCGCGGAATGTGCGTTACGTGAGCATCTCGCTCGGAGTCGGGCGATATCAGCCGCACTCGGCCTCGGACGTGCTGCAGAATGGCTACGGCGACTGCAAGGACAAACACACGTTGCTTTCCGCGCTGCTGCGAGCGGACGGAATTCAGAGTTATCCGGTGCTGATCGGCAGCACGCGCAAACTGGATGCGGACGTTCCCTCGCCGGCGCAGTTCGATCACGTGATCACGGCGGCACGACTGGGGACGGGAACGGGGCTGACCTGGCTGGATACGACTCCGGAAGTGACGCCCTTTGGGTTGATTCTTTACCAGCTGCGAAACAAACAGGCAGTATTGGCGTCGGAGGATAGCGAGGGAGGCTTGCAGCGGACGCCGGCGGATTCGCCGATCAAGACCTTCATGCACTTCACGCTCGACGGCAAGTTCAGCGAGTTCGGCGCGCTCGATGCAACGCTTGAGGTCACGGCCCAGGGAGATCGCGATTGGCCGATGCGCGCAAGCTTTCGACGATTCTCGCAGGCGCAGTGGAAGGACTTTGTGAAAGCCCTCTCCGCGAATTGGGGCTTGCCGGGTGACATCGATGACGTTCAACTCGATCCCATCGAGGACACGAGCAAGCCTTTTCATCTGAAGTATCGCTTGCGCCAGGACCGGTACTTTGTAGTGCCATCGACGAGCGTGAATTTTCGTCCGATCCCGCCGCTGGGGATGCCTGCGATTCGAGCATCGGAAAGAAGCACGGAACCGATGAATATCGGTCCCGCGGGTGAAATGGACTACCGGGTCCGCTTGCAGTTCCCCTCCAACTACACGGTGCACACGCCGACCACGGTGAAAATGTCGCGCGACTATGGCGACTATTCATCGACTTACTCGCTGAACAAGGGAATTCTGGATGGCGAGCGCAAGCTGAACGTAAAGATAAACGAGTTGGCGGCGGCGCGGCGTGCGGACTACGAATCGTTCCGCAACGCAACGCAAAGCGATCAAGACCAGCTGTTGTCGTGCACGATTCTGACGCCGTCGGGGCAAGGGGCGCAGACGGCTTCGAAGATGGAAGGAACTCCCACGGAGCTGCATAAAGCGGGAGTAAAAGCTCTGCAGAGCAAGGATTATCGCACCGCGATTGACCTGCTGAAGCGCGCGGTGGACGCGGATGCGGGCCCGAGTCCGAGCCTAAAAGACGGCTGGTATGACCTGGGAATGGCATACGCCGGAGCCAATAATCATGCGGAAGCCATCGGCGCGTTCCGCAAGCAGATCGAACTGGATCCGAATCACAAGCACGCGAATGGCGACCTGGCGATGGAGCTGCAGCAAACGGGGAAGACCGACGAGGCGATCGCGGCTTATCGCAAGCAACTGGAGACGGCTCCGTACGAGAAAACGGCGCATAAGAATCTCGGCTTGCTGCTGGCGCAGTTGGGACGGGACGCCGCCGCGCGCACTGAGCTGGAAGCTGCCGCCGCGATTCCTCCCGATGATCCGGAAACGAAGATGGCGCTGGCGCAGGTGTACGGGCGGTTGGGAGAGAAAGCGCTGGCGCAAGAGTTGATGAAGGGATTGACCGGCAGTGCGGGCGGGGATTCGGGTCAGGATATTTTCGCGTCGGCATTGAAGATGAAGAACGATATTGATCCGACCGAGACCGAGAACGATGCGCAGCAGGTTCTGTACGACATTGGAGGCCAGTTCGACTCGGGCGAGTTCGACCGGCTGGGTCCGTCCGCGTTTTCGTCGATGCGACTGGTGGCGCTGGCATGGTCGCGGATGGGATGGGCGAAATTTCAGCGCGGCGAGAATCTGGCGGCGATGCAGTTTCTGCAGTCGGCGTGGCTGTTGAGCCAATCGGGGACGGTCGGCAACCGGCTGGGGCAGGTGCTCGAAAAACAAGGGCAGCCGGAGAAGGCGCGTCATATGTATGCGCTGGCCGTGGCGGCGGGCGGTAGCGACGTGCAGGATTCGCGGGCGCGTTTGGCGAAACTGGCTGGCGACCCCGGTGCGGCGGAGAAAGAGGCCGCACAGGCGCCGGTGGAGTTAGTGCAGGCACGCACGGTGAAGCTCGGGCCGATCTCAAGCAAGCCAGTTTCGGCGCGGTTCAACCTCGTGTTCGACAGCTCGCCGCGTCCGGAGCGTGCCGAGTTTGTTGACGGCGACGAAAGCCTGCGGCCAGCAGGCGAACAGCTTCGCGAGAAGGATTTCCCCGTGCGGTTTCCAGATGTGTCGTCGGTGAAAATCGTTCGTCGGGGTCTGTTGAATTGCGGCGGTTCGGGGTGCAGCATTGAGCTGCTGCCCATCGAGAAAGAACCTTCTTCGGGAACTGCGGCGGATTCGAAAAAGTGAGGCGGCGTCCCCTCGACGCATCCGCGTCGACTCCGATAATCTAGTGGGTCTTGTAAGGAGGTCCTGCCCATGCGGGAGGCCGTCGAACGACTGTGGCCGGAAATTCATTGGATCAGCGATTCCAAGCTTCGGGAGCAGGTGACGCAAGCCTGGATCAAGGCGCTTGAGCGCAGCCCGCTGAAGCCCGATGACCTGAATCAGATCCCTTTTACTCTGCTCGTTCCGAATTGTCCGATTACATTCATGGAGCACAAACGTTGCGTGGTGCACATTGCGCGAGACAGTGCGAAGGCAATGACGGATTTCATGGGACGCGCGTTGCCCATCGACGCGGACGTGGTGATTGCAGGTGCGATTCTGGCGGACGTCGGCAAGTTGCTGGAGTATGAGATCGGTCCGGACGGGAAGAGCCGGCAGAGTGAGCGCGGAGAAGCATTGCGCCATCCGTTTACCGGAGTCGCGCTGGCGATGGAGTGCGGCGTGCCGGACGCAGTGTGCCACATCATCGCCGCGCACGCCGCCGAAGGCGATCTGGTGAAGCGCACGACCGAAGCGTTCATTGTGCATCATGCCGATTTCATGGCGTTTCTGCCGTTCAAGAATCCGAAGAATGTGAAAGTCAAGTAAGGTCTCACGTGTCAGGTCTCAGGATTATTCACTGATGGCTGAAAGCTGACGGCTGACAGCCTGCAATTCATAGAGGAGATGTCCTTGTCGACACCACAAGCTACCACCAAAGAAACCATCACCGCGACCATGTCCCGCTGGGCCGCGGGGCTTGAGTACAAGCAGCTCTCGCAAGACGCGGTGCACCAGGCCAAACGCTTTCTGCTCGATTCGGTGGGCTGCGCGCTGGGTGGATATCAGCAACATGACGTGATCATTGCGCTTGAAGTGCTGAAGGAAATTGCCGGGCGGGGGCCGGCGACCGTGATCGGCACGGGTCAAAAGATGGACGCAGTTTCAGCGTCGCTGGCGAATGCCCTGATGATCCGCTGCATGGATTACAACGACATTTACTGGAAGCAAGATCCGTCGCATCCCTCCGATATTTTTCCGGCCGCGATGGCGTGTTGTGAGCGCGCCAAGAGCGATGGCAAGGAACTGATCGTTGGATTTGTGTTGGGCCATGAGTTCGAAATGCGCTTGTGCGAAGCAGCTTTTCCGGGGATCCGCGAGCGCGGCTGGCATCATGCGACACTGACGGCGTTTGTCTCGCCGATTGTGGCGGGACGCGCGCTGCATTTGAGTTGGGAACAGATTCAGCATGCGATCGGAATCTCGGCCTCGCGGCATTGCACGCTGGGCGCGGTGACCGCGGGGAAGTTGACGATGATGAAGAATACCGTCGATCCGATGGCCACGCAGAGCGGCGTTCTGGCGGCGCTACTGGCCGAGCGGGGATACAGCGGCCCCGAGCACGTGATCGACGGCAAGGAAGGATTGGTGCACTGCTTCGGTCCGCAGTGGAAACAGAACCTGCTGACCGACGGACTTGGCGAGTCGTGGCGCATCACGCAGTGCGGGATGAAATTTTTCCCGACTGAGGCGCTGACGCACGCTCCAATTTCGGCGGTGCTTGACCTGGTCAAGAACAACGACCTGCGTCCAGAGCAAGTTGAGAAGATTCAGATACGGTCGCTGGCGCGCGCGGCCGACATTCTTTCGGACCCGAGCAAATACGATCCGCACACCAAGGAGACGGCGGACCATTCCCTGCCCTACGTGATTGCGGCGGCGCTGGTGGACCGGCAAGTGACGCCGGCGCAATTCGAGATGAAGAAGATCATGGACCCGACGATTCGCGCGCAACTGAAAAAAGTGGAAGTCGTGGCGGATCCCGAAATCGAGAAGGTTTTCCCGGCGCTGCAGCGGGTGATTGCAAAGATCACGACCACCGACGGGCGGACATTCTCGAAGCAGCTCGATTATCCGAAGGGTGATCCGCGAAATCCGCTGAGCGATACGGAGATCGAAGAGAAATTCCGGGCGCTGGCGGAGGGCGTGCTTTCGGCGAAGGCGCAGGCCAAGCTGATTGACGCGATTTGGAATCTGGAGAAGTGCGCGTCGGTCACAAAGTTGATGGCGCTGATGAAGGCGGATGTGAAAAAACCGAAAGCGAAAGCAGTCAAGAAGGCCAGCAAGAAACATCGCTAGCCGACAACCACGTAGGGACGGACGCCCTCGTCCGTCCAGCCGGACGAAGTCCGGCAGCGTTCGGCAGTGGAGTCGAATCCGACGAGCAGGAGTAGCCTATGACTGATCTGAAACAGACGATTGCGTCAGACCTAACGGCCCGTTACACAAAACTGGCGGGCATGGTTCGCGAGCTGGCGGCGCCGCTGATCGACGAGCAGTTTTGGGCCAAGCCCTTCGCCTTCGGCAACAGCTTTGGCCACCTCGTGCTGCATCTCACGGGTAACTTGAATTACTACATCGGGGCGCAGATTGCGGGGACGGGCTACGTGCGGGATCGTCCGCTGGAGTTTTCGGATGTGACGCGGCCATCCAAGGCAGCAGTGTTGAAGAAATTTGATCATGCGATTGAGATGGTGCTCGCCACGATCAACAGCCAGTCGGCGGACGACTGGTCAAAAGAATATGCGGCGGTCGGTGCGGACGCCCGCGACAGGTTCGGCATGGTCTTGTCGTGTGCGACTCACTTGCATCACCACGTAGGACAGATGATGTATTTGGGATTTGAACTGCAGCGGAAAGACTGAGCTATCGGAGTTCGCCATGGGTCAAACCATCGTTGAGAAAATCGCGCAGAAACACATGACCGAAGGACCATCGCGGCCGCTTTGCGCTGGGGATTTCCTGTCGATCCGTCCGCATCGTTGCATGACGCATGACAACACGTCGGCGGTGATGAGCAAGTTCAAGGGCATCGGCGCGAAGAGAGTGAAAGATCCGCACCAGCTCACTTTCGCACTCGATCATGACATCCAAAACCAGGATGACGCGAACCTGAAGAAATACCGCGCCATTGAAACCTTCGCCAAAGAGCAGGGAGTGGATTTCTATCCTGCCGGATCGGGCATCGGACACCAGATCATGGTCGAGCGTGGGTATGTGGTCCCCGGTTCGTTCGTGGTCGCATCGGATTCGCATTCCAATATGTATGGCGCGCTGGGCGCGATCGGAACGCCGATTGTTCGCACGGATGCAGCCGCGGTTTGGGCCACGGGCGAATTCTGGTGGCAGATTCCGCGGTCGATTCAGGTTGTGCTGGAAGGCAAGTTGCCGGACGGCGTCACGGGCAAGGACGTCATCATCACTTTGTGCGGGCTCTATAACCACGACGAATGTCTGAACGCAGCGGTCGAGTTTACGGGGCCGGGAGTGGCGTCGCTCTCGATGGACGCCCGGCTTTCGATTTCGAATATGACAACGGAGTGGGGTCCGCTGGTGGGCTGGTTCCCGGTGGACGAGGTCACGATCCAGTATTTGCGCGGTGTTCACCAGCGGCTCAAAGCGATGGGAGTGGAACGGTTTTCAGAAAAGGACATCGACGGCTGGGAGAAGAATCCTGCGGCGCCCGATGCGGATGCCGTCTATGCGGCGCGGATCACGCTGGATCTCGGGCAAGTAACACCCCATGTGTCGGGGCCCGACACTGTGCAGACGATGCAGTCGCTGGCTGAGATGGAGAAGAACAAGGTTGCGATCCAGAAGGCGTATCTGATTTCGTGCGTGAATTCGCGATTGGAAGACTTGGCGGCGGCGGCGAAGGTGCTCAAAGGTCAGAAAGTGGCGCCCGGCGTGAAGTTCTACTTGAGTGCAGCCAGCAAGTGGGTGCAGGAAGAAGCTGAGAAGCGCGGCATCTGGCAGACGCTGATGGATGCGGGCGCGAAGCCGCTGCCGTCGGGTTGCGGGCCGTGCATTGGGCTGGGCGTGGGATTACTTGAGGCGGGCGAGGTCGGAATCTCCTCGACGAATCGAAACTTCAAGGGCCGCATGGGATCGCGCGATGCGAAGTGCTACCTGGCGAGTCCGGAGGTAGTGGCGGCGTCGGCGGTTGCCGGTTACATTCGCGGGCCGCACGAGTTCGCGAATCGCGCGCCGCAGCGCGCCTACACCGAACTGGCATCGGCGTCCGGCGGGGCGGAGAAGGTTGAAATCCTGCCGGGCTTTCCGCAGCGCGTGAAGGGGCGACTCGTGTTCATGCCGCAGGATAATGTCAACACCGACGCGATTTACGGCAAGGACTACACCTATCGCGACGACATGACTCCGGAAATGATGGCGGAGGTGGTGATGGAGAATTACGATCCCCGGTTTGTCACGCGCACGACTGCGGACGACGTAATCGTTAGCCAGTTCAACTTCGGCACCGGGTCGAGCCGCGAACAGGCGGTCACATGCCTGAAGGCGAAGGGCTTTCCACTGGTGATTGCGGCCAGCTTCTCGCAAACCTATCTGCGCAACGCGTTCAACAATGGCTTCTTGTGCATCGCAGTGCCGGCATTTGTAGCGTGTCTGCGCGAGCAGTTTGCAGCGGAGATCGCGGTGAAGGACAAGACGATCATTCCAGGGGACGAGATTGATATCGATTTCACTTCGAGCACGATCAGTTGGCGCGGAGAGAAGTTCGCGTTCCCGGCGCTGGGCAGCGTGCCGCAGTCGTTGGTGATTGCCGGGGGAGTGGAGAATCTAGTCGCGAAGCGGTTGGGTGTGGCTTGAAGACTTAACCGCTAAGATCGCAGAGTGCGCGGAGGAATACAGAGGTCCTTCGCTTCGCTCAGGATGACAATCTTATTTAGCTTTGCTTGTTCGGCGTCTTCGGCGTCTCGGCGGTTGATATTCCGCGGTTGATATTCCAAGGAGCAATTATGGCGAAATACACAGTCATTACCATGCCGGGAGATGGTATCGGAAACCAGGTTCTGCCGGAGTCATTGCGGGTTTTGAAGGCGGTTGGCTTTGACGCTGAGTACATTCATGCCGATATCGGGTGGGACTGCTGGTGCGCTCAGGGCAATGCGTTGCCGGATCGGACGATCGAGTTACTAACCAAGCATAAGTTGGGCTTGTTTGGAGCGATTACTTCGAAGCCGAACAAGGCGGCGCAGGCGGAGCTTAAACCCGAGCTGCAGGGGAAGGGTTACGTTTATTATTCGCCGATCGTGACCATGCGGCAGAAATTCAATCTCGATATCTGCATGCGGCCGTGCACCGGGTTTACCGGCAATCCGTTGAATTACATTCGCAAGAAGACGGAGGGCGGCTACGAAGAGCCGCAGATCGACACGACCGTGTTTCGGCAGGGCACAGAGGGCATGTACGCAGGCGTGGAGTGGACGAACCCTCCGGAGAACGTGCGCGCCGCGTTGAACGGCCATCCCCGGTTCAAGGCATTTGCCAACGTGCCCGGGCCGGAGATCGCGGTGAGTTGCCGCATCATCACCCGCCAGGCGGCGCAGCGCATCGTGACCGCGGCGTTCGAATATGCGAAGAAGCGCGGGTTCAAGGGCGTGACCATTTGTGAGAAGCCGAATGTGGTGCGCGAAACTTCGGGGATGATGGAAGAAGTGGCAAAAGAAGTGGCGAAGAACTATCCGGGGATTGCGCTTTGGTCGACGAACATAGACGCGCAACTGATGTGGCTGAACAAGAATCCGGAGGAGTACAACGTAGTCGTGTCCTCAAATCTGTTCGGCGACATTCTTTCTGACGCGTTCGCGGGGCTGGTGGGTGGGCTGGGATTCGCGGCGTCCGGCAATATAGGGGATGACGTGGCAGTATTCGAGCCGACGCACGGATCGGCGCCAAAGTATGCGGAGCTGAATCCGCCCATCGTAAATCCGATTGCGATGATTCTTTCGGCGGCGATGATGCTCGATCATGTTGGCGAAGACCGGAAGGCGAATCGCATCCGCCAGGCGGTTGCGGATGTAGTGCGCGAGGGCAAGGTCCGGACATACGATATGATGCGGTTTACGGGTGGTCCAAAGGCGATCAGTCAGGGTGCGGCTTCGACGGTGCAGATGACGGACGCGATTTTGGAGAAACTGAAATAAGAGTCAGTTGCGAATCGTGAGCTTGAGGATCTCGGAGTTGAGGAAATTATGACCAGCGCTGTCGAGACTACGTCCCCGCGTTCTGCCGAGGCAGGCCATTGGGGTGAGGAAGTTCGGTCGGACGTGCACGTCGCTTTTGAAGCGCGTGACAGCGGCGGGGTCGAGATCTCACTGGAGTCGCGCGTTGCACCCTATTACGGCTCGGCGATCCTGGAACAGACGCGAGAGGTTCTGGCTGAACTCGGAGTGAGGCACGCGCGGGTTGCGATTCATGATGAAGGCGCGCTGCCCTTTGTTATCGCGGCTCGCATCGAGGCCGCGGCAAGGCGAGCAGGAATCGCGCTGGGCAAACGGTCGTTGCCTGCGCAGCATCCGCTGCCGGCTCCGTCGCAAAAGGACCGGCTGCGTCGATCGCGTCTGTATCTGCCGGGCTCTGAACCGAAGTACTACATCAATGCCTCGTTGCACGCCCCCGATGCCGTGATTCTCGATTTGGAAGATTCGGTGCATCGCGGAGAGAAAGATGCGGCTCGTATCCTAGTGCGAAACACCTTGCGGGCGGTCGATTTCGGATTGTGCGAGCGCATGGTGCGCATTAACCAGCTGCCGCTGGGGCTCGAAGATCTGGCGGAAACGGTCGGCGAGAGTCCGGATCTGATTCTGATTCCGAAGGTCGAGGAGCCCGAGCAGGTGCGGGAAGTGGATCGCATGATCGGCGAGATCAAGTCGCGCCACGGAATTATCCGGCCGATCTGGATCATGCCGATCCTGGAGTCGGCGCTGGGAATCGAGAACGCATTTGCCGTCGCGACGGCGAGCGAAAACGTGGCAGCGCTGACGATTGGGCTCGAGGATTACACGGCCGATCTGGGCGTGGTCAAGACCACGGAAGGGCGCGAGTCGCAATATGCGCGATCGCGCGTGGTGAATGCGGCGCGCGCGGCGGGGGTGCAGGCGATTGACTCGGTCTTCAGCGATGTCGCGGACATGGGTGGTCTGCGACGATGGGGAGAGGCCTCACGGGCTGCGGGATTCGAGGGCATGGGATGCATTCATCCCGGGCAGATTCGCGTGATCCACGAAGCATTTCAACCGACCGCAATCGAGATCGAAAAGGCGCGGAAGGTGGTTGCCGCTTTTGAGGAAGCGCAGAAGAAGGGATTGGCGGTGGTGAGTCTGGGCTCGAAAATGATCGATCCGCCGGTGGTGCATCGGGCGCTGAAACTGGTGGAGCGGGCGAAGGCGATGGGAGTGATTTTGTGAGCGATATTTTGAGCGAACGCGTAGAACTGGCGCATAACGCGGCCGGGCGTGCGGTGCCGACGATGGTGAACGGCAAGCCGCAGATTCCGTTTCTGGGCGTGGGAAAATATCAGCCGCGCGCCCGGAAGGCGGCGCCGGCAATCTGCTCGAATAAAGATTATCCGGATAGTGGCGATAAGCGCGTGGCCGATCTGGAGACGGCGCTTCGCAAATGCGGACTGCGCGACCGAATGGTGATCTCGAACCATCATCATCTGCGCGACGGCGATAAAGTGGCGCTGATGGCGCTGGAGGCGGCGGCTCGGATTGGCGTCAAAGATCTGATGTGGTTCCCGAGCGCGTCGTTCCCTTCCCAGATGAGTGCGATCGAACTGATGGAAAAAGGCGTGATCCATCACATCGAAGGCTCGATGAACGGGCCGCTGGGCGACTACTGCACGCAGGGGAAGATGCGCGGCATGGGTGTGCTGCGTTCGCATGGCGGCCGCTACCAAGCCATCCAGGATGGGGAGGTTCACGTTGACGTCGCGGTGATTGCGGCGCCGAGCGCCGATTTTTTCGGGAACGCGGATGGCTCACATGGCAAGTCGGCGTGTGGCTCGCTGGGTTTTGCGCTGGCGGATTCAACCTATGCCGACCGGGTCATCGTGGTCACCGATAACCTGGTGCCGTTTCCTTGTGTGCCCTGGCAGATTCAGGGCAACAACGTGGATTTTGTAGTGGAAGTGGAATCGATTGGCGATCCGGCGAAGATTGTTTCCGGCACGACGCAGATCACGCGTTCGCCGGACCGTTTGCGGATCGCGGAGCTGGTTGCGCGGTTTCTGCGGGAAGCGGGAATCATGAAGAACGGATTTTCGTTCCAGGCGGGAGCGGGCGGGATCGCGCTGGCATTCGTCGAGTATCTGAAACAGATGATGAGAGAAGATGGCGTCAAGGCGCGCTTCGTTCGCGGTGGCTCGACGAAATTCCTGGTTGAGTTGCTGCAAGAAGGCCTGACGGATTACATCCTGGATGGGCAGACGTTCGATCTCGACGGCGTGAAGTCGATGGCGAACGATCCGCGGCACGTGGCCACTTCGCCGTTCACTTCGTACAACTACCACGGTAAGGGGAACTTCGCTTCGCTGGTCGATGCCGTGGTATTGGGCGCGACGGAAGTTGACGTGAACTTCAACGCCAACGTGGTGACGCACTCCGATGGGCGGCTGCTGCACGGCATTGGCGGATGGCAGAACTGCCTGTTTGCGGGCTGCACCATTCTCGCGCTGCCTTCGTTTCGCGATCGCATTCCCGTGATCGTGGACGAGGTCACGACGATGACGGGGCCGGGCGAGATGATTGACGTGGTGGTGACCGAGCGCGGAATTGCGATCAATCCGCGACGGACTGACCTGCTGCATGCGGTGATGGAATCGAAGCTGCCAGTTCGTCCGATTCAGGACATCAAGGCGGAAGTCGAGAAAATTTGCGGCAAGCCGGCGCGGCCGAAGTTGGGCGATCGTCCGTGCGCGGTGGTGAAGTGGGTGGATGGGACGGTGCTGGATACAGTGTGGCAGGTTGGCTGAGGGTAGTTTCCGCATGCGGCAACCGGTTTAACCGCAGAGATCGCGGAGTGCGCGGAGAAGCAGCTTGAGCCCGAACTTGAGATGTCCTCCAATCTTCGAACCCTCCTTTTCAATCTTCCATTCGTTCAATTTCCCGGGCTGCAATCAGAAATAAATCTTCAGCGCGAAGTGGATCTCGCAAGGATGGCGGGATCGCGGGCAGACAGGTATCCTGATCTGCCCGATTTTCTTTTGTGGAGGTGCGAGTGCGCGGGCTGAAAGCGAAGCGAGTCCTGATCACCGGCGGAGCCAGCGGCATAGGAGCGGCCACAGCAGCGCGATTTCTTGAAGAAGGGTCCGTGGTATGCGTGCTTGATCGCGACGCAGAGGCGCGGCGGAAGATCCTGCACGATCTTCCCAATCTGGCCGCAGCGCTCGATGCCGATGTTTCGAACCTGACACAGGTGCAGGCCGCCTTCGCCGAAGCGATTCGCCTGATGGGCGGCGTGGATGTGCTTGTGAATAACGCCGGCATCAGCATCCGTCATAACTTTCTCGACATCACGCCGGAAGAGTGGGACAAAGTGATGGCCGTGAATCTGACCGGAGTGTTCTACGTCGGGCAGACGGCGGCACGGCACATGATGGAGCGCGGCGGCGGCGTGATTCTGCAAACCGCGTCGACCAATGGCGTCATGGGATATCCGTCTTATGCGGATTACAACGCCACCAAGGCGGGCGTGATCGAGCTGACCAGGTCGATGGCGCTGGAACTTGCGCCGAAAGTCAGAGTGTGCGCGGTGGCTCCGGGATATGTGATGACGCCGATGCAGCGCGCCGAGTATACGGATGAAATGCTCGAAGAGGTCAACCGGAAGATTCCTTTGCGCCGCCATGCTCAGCCGGAAGAGATTGCGGCGTTGTTCGCATTCCTCGCCTCGGACGATGCGCAAAATATCACCGGCCACGTTTATACGTGCGACGGCGGAGAAACCGCGGGAGGGCTGGCCAGCGGCTAAGCCATGCAGCTTGCAGGGAGAGTTGCGGGGAAAGTTGCGCTGATTACGGGCGGGGCATCGGGTATAGGACGCGCGACGGCACGGCTGTTCGCGCGCGAAGGAGCAGCGATTGCCCTGGCGGATGTCAATGCGGATGCGGGCCAGCGTGTCGCTGACGAGATTACCGAATCTGGCGGGCGTGCCTTCTTTGAGCCGGTGGATGTGACGCGAGCCGTAGATTGCCAGCGACTGGTCGAGCATGCGATTCGCGAGTTGGGCCGAATCGATATTCTGTTCAACAACGCCGGCATCATTCGGCGGGCGACGGTACTTGACCTCACAGAAGACGACTGGGACCGGGTGATGGCGGTGAACGTCAAGTCGATTTACCTGCTGTCGCGCGAAGTGATTCCGCATATGCAGAAAGCGGGCGGCGGGACGATCATCAACACGGCTTCAGGATGGGGACTGGCTGGTGGCGCGAAGGCTGCGGTTTACTGTGCTTCGAAAGGCGCCGTCGTGCTGTTGACAAAAGCGATGGCCATCGACCACGGACCGCAGAAGATTCGCGTGAATTGCATCTGCCCAGGCGACACCGATACCGGCATGCTGCGCCAAGAAGCGCAGCAACTCGGAGAAGAGAGCAGCCGCTTTCTTGCCGAATCGGCCAAGCGTCCGCTGGGCCGGGCGGGGACGCCGGAAGAAATCGCGCAGGCGGTGTTGTATCTGGCGAGCGATGCGTCTTCGTTTGTCACGGGCGCTGCGCTGGTCGTCGATGGTGGAGGGCTGGCGGGATCGGTTTGATTCATGGGTCTCGATAACAAAGTTGCTTTGATCACGGGCGGCACGTCAGGCATCGGCGAGGCCGTGGCCGAAGTGTTTGCGCGCGAGGGCGCGAGGGTCGCCATCACCGGTCGCAATGAGTCTCGCGGCCACGCGGTCACGGCACGCATTCTTGAATCTGGCGGGAAGGCGATTTTTCTGCGTACCGACGTTCGCAAGGCCGCCGAATGCCAACGGGCGGTGGATGAGACGCTGCGCTCGTTCGGACGGCTCGACATTCTGTTCAACAACGCGGGAGTCTTTTTTCCGCAGACGGCGCTCGAGTGCTCCGAAGAAGAATGGGACCTGCAGATTGACATCAACCTGAAGGGAACGTTCCTGATGTCGAAGTACGCGCTGGGGCCGATGATCGCCCAGGGTGGCGGAGTGATCATTAACAACAGTTCTGGCTGGGGCCTCGTCGGCGGTGACAAAGCGGTGGCGTATTGCGCCTCGAAGGGCGGAGTCGTTCTGCTCACCAAAGCGATGGCCGTCGATCACGGGCGGCAGGGCATCCGCGTGAACTGCATTTGCCCGGGCGGCGTGGACACTCCGATGCTGCCGGAAGATGCGCGACTGCGCGGCCTCGACTGGAAGACCTATGTGGCGGGTTGCGAGAACCGGCCATTGGGCCGGATTGGGACCGTCGATGAAATTGCGAAAGCCGTGCTGTTCCTGGCATCGGACGATTCGTCGTTTATGACCGGAGCGGCGCTGGTCGTGGATGGCGGCGGTACGGCAGATTAGCGATCGACTTCAATTTTTTTAATGACCACGAAAATGACGACGAAGACGAATAAGCGTGAGCGGTCCCGCGATTGGTATGAGCGCGCGCAGCAATCGCTGATCGAAGGCGTAAACTCGCCGTCGCGCGGCGCGGCCGTGTACTTGCCCGGGCCGGTGGTGCTGGAGCGTGGCCGCGGATCGCGCGTCTGGGACCTCGACGGGAACGAGTACATCGATTTCATGATGTCGTTCGGCGCGCTGATTCAGGGGCATGCGCATCCGAAAATTGTTGAGGTGGTTTCGCAGACGATGGCCGGCGGTTCGCATTTCGCAGCCGCCACTCCGGCGGAATCGGAAGCGGCCGAGCGCTTCCAGCGTATGGTTCCGACCGCGGAGGCGGTGCGCTTCACCAATAGCGGCAGTGAAGCCACGATGCTCGCCTTGCGCCTGGCGCGCGCGCACACTAAACGAACAAAATTCCTCAAATTCGAAGGCCACTATCATGGCTGGTATGACGCGTACTGTTTGAACGGGCATAGCCATCCGGCGGAGCAACTGGGGCCGAGAGAAAATCCCACTCGATTCCCGGATTCGGAGGGCATTCCGGCGTCGGTGTTCGACGATGTGGTGCTTGCGCCGTGGAACGATCTGGAAGCGCTGGAAAGTATTCTGCGCCGGCACGGGCGAGAACTGGCCGCCGTGATCACCGAGCCGATTATGGCGAACATGGGTTGCATCCTGCCGCGCGATGGATATTTGCAGAAGGTCTGCGATCTGACGCATCAGTTTGGCGCACTGTTTATTCTGGATGAAGTGGTGACCGGATTTCGATACGCGCCCGGTGGATGCCAGCAGCATTACGGCCTGAGGCCGGACCTCAGCACGTTCGGCAAGGCTTTGGGAGCGGGTTTTCCCGTTGGCGCCGTGGCGGGGCCGCGCGCAATCCTCGACCGCATGCGCTGGGGCAGCAACATGGTGCTGCACTACGGAACCTTCAACGGCCACCGGCTCACCATGCGTGTGATCGCGGCAAATCTGGATCTGCTCACGGCGAATGAAGGCGCGGTTTACAAGCAGATATATGCGGTCGGCGATGCCGCCGTCGCCGGTCTGCGTGATATTTTTCGTCGCGGAAAGATTGACGCCGTCGTTCAAGGTTTCGGCCCGATGTTTCAGATCTACTTCACCGGCCGCGACGCGATCCATGATTATCGCGACTACTGCCAATATGCCGATACGGCAAAGTACTCGCGATTTGTACACGGACTGCTCGATCGCGGCATCTACATGACGCCTTCGAACGGATTGCACTGGATTATTTCGACCGCACATACCCTGCAGGACGTGGAGATGCTCTTATCAGCCGCTGACGAAGTCTCTGCGGAGATGGCATGATCACGGTCGTCTTCCTCGGCGGAGGCCGGATCACATCGGCGATGCTGGCGGGTCTGCGCCTGGCCAAGACCAGACACCGCCTAATCGTGCATGACCGCAATCCGGACAAGCTGCGTGATCTGAAAAAAAATTACGCGGTTGCTGTCGAGCCAGACCTGAATAGAGCAGTCAAGCAAGCGGACGTGTTGATCGTCGCAGTGCGCCCGAGTTCGGTTGGCGAGCTTCTTCAGATGGTCGGGCAAGCGCACGAAAAAGTGAACCGGGCATTGCTCGCGGTCAGCGTGGCCGCAGGTGTGCCGCTGCGCGTACTGAGCAAGGGGGCCGGTCCGCCCGTGCGATGGGCCCGTGCCATGCCGAGTCCGGTTTGCCGCAGCGGGCGCGGCCTGACGGCGGTGACGTTTCCTCGGAGTTTGCCGCGCGTGGATCGCAGACGCGTTCAGGATCTTTTTGCCAGCTTCGGCCAGGTCGTCGAAATCTCGGAAAGCAAGTTCGATGCGTTCACCGTGACCTACTCATGCAGCCATGGCTATCACGGGCTCGCGACTCTGGCGAGAGCTGCGCAAGAGGCGGGTCTTGATCGAAACACGGCGCTTCTGGCGAGCGCCCATGCATTGGCGGATGGGATCATCGCCTGGCGGGAGGGAGAACATTCACTGGAGTCGCTGCTCGAGGAGGCGGCCACTCCTGGTGGCATTGCGGCGGCAACTGCGACCGCAATGGACGCTGCCGGATACGGGCGCGCAGTGCGCCAAGGCATTGCTGCCGGGCTGCAGCGTGCCCGTGCGAACGCGGCCAAGTGATTTCTTGGGAACTGATAACCATCCGCTTGCGTATTCGTCTAACAACACAGACCTGTCTGTGGGGTTGCCTCAACGCCAATAGAATTTTCTTCTGGAGTTCCGATGCGATTTTTGATCTGCCTGCTCGCCGTTGCCATGCTGATTCCGGCCACCGTGGCCGCCGCGAATCCACCTGCTGATCTCGAAGCCCGGCGCAAAGCGCTGAACGACCTGCTGCACGAGCGGTGGGAATACACGATGCGCACCAGCCCAATCTACGCCTCCATCCTGGGCGACAAGCGCTACAACGACAAACTCGACGACTTCTCCCAGCAAGCCATTGGCGACGATCTGGAACAGACACGCCGCTTCCTCGACCGCTTCGAAGCGATCGACACATCCGGCTTTCCCGAGCAGGAAGCGCTGAACAAACAGCTCATGGTTCGAGACCTGAAAATGGGTCTGGAAGGCGCGCACTTCAAACCGTGGGAGATGCCGGTGAACCAGTCGAGCGGAATTCACATTGACGCGCCACAACTGGTCAGCATTCTTTCGTTCGAGAATGTGAAGGATTACGAAGACTACACTGCGCGGCTGAAGCTGCTTCCGCGTCTGTTTGACCAGACCATCGAGCAGATGCGCAAAGGCATGGCCGAGGGGTTGATGCCGCCAAAGATTCTGCTGGAAAAGGTGGTGACGCAAGCGAACGGAATCGCCACGACGGCCCCCGATCAAAGCCCGTTCACTCACCCTTTTGATAAATTTCCCGATGCAGTCTCCGAAGCCGATCGCAAGCGGCTGCGCGAGGCGGGGTTGGCTGCCGTCCGCGCTTCCGTGATTCCGGCCTACGTCAAGTTCACGGCGTTCGTTCGGGACGAGTATGCGCCGAAAGGGAGAGCCGAGCCTGGAGCCTGGGCTCTGCCGGACGGCGACGCCTGGTACGCGTTTCGCGTAAAAGAAAGCACGACGACGAATTTGTCACCCGAAGAGATCCATCAGCTCGGGCTGGAGCAGGTGAAAGAGATCGAAGGCCGCATGCTCGCGGTGGTGAACCAACTCGGCTACAAGGACATGAAAAGCTTCAAAGCGGCCGTCGATGCGGATCCCAAACTGCACGCACATTCGCGACAGGAAATCCTCGACTTGTACCGCAAGTACGTAGATCAGATGTACACGCGGCTGCCGCAAATGTTCGGACGGCTGCCCAAGGCCAAGCTCGAGGTGATGCCGGTCGAGGAATTCCGCGAGAAAGAAGCGTCGGACGCTTCCTACGTGGACGGCACTCCTGACGGTTCGCGGCCGGGCCACATCATGGTAAACACGGGGGACTTCGCCAAGCGCACCCTGTTGGATATCGAGACAACCGCGTATCACGAAGGCGTGCCCGGACATCACCTGCAGATTACGATCGCGCAAGAATTGCCCGAACTACCCCTCTTCCGTCAGCACGAAGAATATACGGCCTTCACTGAAGGATGGGCGCTCTACTCGGAGAGGCTGGGCAAGGAAGCCGGGTTTTTTCAGGATCCCTATAGCTACTATGGCCACCTGCAGGATGACATGCTGCGGGCGATTCGCCTGGTCGTCGACACCGGCTTCCACTCCAAGCACTGGACGCGGCAACAGGTGGTCGACTATTTCCACGAGCACTCCTCCATTGACGAAGTCTCGGTGCAGAGCGAGACAGACCGTTACATGGCGTGGCCGGCGCAGGCGCTCGGCTACAAGATCGGACAGCTCGAAATTCTGAAGCTCCGCCAGTACTCGAAAGATCAACTGGGCGGCAAATTCGACCTGCGTGCCTTCCACGACGAGGTGCTCGCGGGCGGCGCGCTTCCGATGGACGTGCTGAGCACGCGGATTCACGAATGGGTCGGACAACAGAAGGCGCAAGCAGCACTATCACTGTCGAGCCCGAAGTCGAGCCCGAATCAAAACCAGTAGCGAGCCCATTTCCGGCGTATCATGTCCGGCTATGACGATGACGACGCCTGAACAAGAACGTCTACGCATAGCTGGCGTGTACTCCGCGATGAGCGACGAAGAACTTGGTCAGATCGCTGAAAGCGGCGATGAGTTGAGCGCCGCTGCCCAGGAAGCGTTCCAGGCCGAGGTGGCGAGGCGTGGTCTCAAGATGGAGATTGCCCCGCCCCGCGGCAAAGACGTCTTCGAGTTCAACGACACCGTCACACTACGCAAGTTCCGCGATCTTCCCGAAGCGCTGCTGGCGAAGGGTAGTCTCGAGTCGGCCGGGATTCAGGCCTACCTCGTGGATGACAACATGATCCGCATGGATTGGTTCATTTCCAATCTTCTCGGCGGAATCAAATTGAAAGTTCGCGTCGAGGATGCGGAAGCGGCCAGCGAAATCCTGAACCAGCCCATCCCCGAAATGCTGGATGTTGAAGGCGTCGGAAATTTCGAGCAGCCGAAGTGTCCCCGTTGCCAGTCGCTCGATGTCAGTTACGAAGAACTGAATAAAGAGTTCTCTTACTGGACGGCATACGCTGGTGTTCCAATCCCGGTGTACAGAAAGGGGTGGACCTGCCATGCGTGCGGCAATGAATGGGAAGAGCAGGGTCGTGCGCTGCCGTAGATTCTTCCGCCTGTAGAGACGGGGGCTTGCCCGTCTCCGCAGACGCGGCAAGCCGCGTCTCTACGGGAGCGCCGAGAAGCTATAATCGGCAGCAATGCGACAGTTTTTTCGCATGTTGCTTTTGGCTCTGGTCCTGATGACGGTGGCGCTGGTTTCGGCGCTCACGGCCATGCGGCTAGCTATCCACGGGCGCGAGGTGGCCATACCGAAGCTGGTGGGCATGAGCCCGTTCGAAGCCGAGCGCGCGGGCGCGGCTTCGGGTCTGCTAGTGGTGGTCGAGCGGCAGTTCTACAGTCCTGACATTCCCGAAGGAAAAATCATGACCCAGATGCCGCCGCCGGGAACGAAAGTGCGGCGAGGGTGGTCAATCCGTGTGGCGCAAAGTCTGGGGCCGCAGCGGGTGGCGATTCCCGACGTGACGGGAGGAAGCGAGCGGATCGCGGAGTTGAACATACGACGCCGCGGGCTTAGTCTGGGCTCGGTCGCGCACGTCAATTTGCCGGACGTTCCCCTGGACCAGGTAATATCGCAAAGCCCGCCGGCGAATGCCAGCGGTGTGTCCGCACCAAAGATCAGTCTGCTGGTCAGCGACGGTCCCGAGCCGCTAATCTATGTGATGCCGAACCTTACCGGACAACCTCTCGGCAGCGCGATGCTTGCGCTACAGGACGCCGGCATCAAGGTCGGCAAAGTTAGCGTGCTTCCGCCGCCGTCGCCCTTAGAGCCGCAAACCGCGCCAGTTGCGCCGTCTGCTGTCTCCGAGCCCAGCGCGGCGAGCATGATCGTGACCCAGACTCCGGCGCCAGGACAGAAAATCGTGGCGGGCAGCGCGGTGAATTTCGAAGTCCGCTAGCTGCGCTTTCGTTCGATCAGCGCAGCGAAGAAACCGTCGCAAGGGTGCATGCCGGGAATTGTTCTCAGATAGGGTCCAGCGAGAAGCGACGCGATATCTTTCCAGCACATTTCGCCAGACTGCCGCAGCAACTCCAACTCTCCCTTGAAATCTACAACCTTGAATCCTGCCGCGCCATCGAGGGCAGCTTCCACCACCTCTTCGTTTTCCTCGTGCTCCAGCGAACACGTGGAATAGACGAGCCGCCCGCCATTCGCAAGCTGGGCAAGCACGGACTTCAGAATGGCGACCTGCCGCGACTGAAGATCGTGCAGGTCTTCGGCTTTGAGCCGCCACTTGATCTCCGGGTTGCGGGCCAGAGTGCCGGTACCGGAACAAGGAACGTCGGCGAGGATACGGTCGAAGGTGAAGGAGAAAGGCAAATGGCAGGCGTCAGCAGCAACTACGTACACGTTCGGCAAGCGATTGAGGCTTTGCAGCAAGCGCGCGCGGTGAGGATGCAACTCCGTCGCCAACACTTTGGCGCGCGGGTTGCGGCGGGCGAGCAAAGCGGTCTTGCTGCCGGGAGCGGCACAACAATCAAGGATCGCACAATCAACGATCGTTTCTCCACGACCAGCCAGCAACGCAACCAGCTGCGAAGCTTCATCCTGAATGGAGACGCGGCCTTCCTGGTAGGCGCGCGTTCCCGTCACGTCGCCCGAGAGAACGCGTCGTGCCGCCGAGAACAATCGACCCGGCGAGAGCTGCACGCCGACCGCGGCAAGTTCGGCATCAGATGGATCATCGTGAATGTGAATCGCCGTGCCGGGCACGGTCTGATCATGGGCGCAGATCTGTCGCGCTGCCTCAAGTCCATAGTGCTCGGTCCAGCGCGCCACCAGCCACGGGGGATGAGCGGCACTCTGAGCCAGCGTGATCGCGTCGGGCGATTTGCCGATTTCCGCGAAGATGTCTTCCGCGCCAGCCCCGGCAATCTTCCGGAGAACCGCATTCACGAATGAAGCCGCCGAGCGCTTTCGCGCAGCTTTGACGAGTTCCACGCTTTCGAAAATTGCCGCGCGTGCCGGAACTCTGGAGAGAAACTGCAATTGATACACGCCGAGGCGCAGTGCGGCCAGGACCTCGCCATCCAGCCGATCGAGTTTCTGCGACGATGCGGCGGCCAGTCGCTGATCGAGCAGCGACTGCCAGCGGAGAACTCCCATCACAAGCTCGGTGACAAGCCCATGATCGCGTGAGGAAAGCTTCGCCAGGGGAGCGGAATGGAGGAGTTCGGCCGCGTAGGATTCTTCGCGTTCGACTCGCAGAAGAATCTCGAAAGCCACGGCGCGAGCAGGAGAAACGGCCATCGCAGCCTATTGTCCCAGATGGTCGCCGGATTTAGGCCGGTAGCCGTTGATGAATTCTTGCGCGGTCATGCGGCGCTTGCCCTCGAGTTGAATTTCGATCAGCTCCAGCGTCGAGTCAGCGTCTTTGTCTTTATCCTTGCCGCAGCCGACGAACAGGCGCGTTCCCTCGACTGCGACGTCTCCGGGCGTCAACTTAACCGCATGTGGCAAGCGTCGAGCGCGGTGCACTTGCAGCGTTTTGCCCTTAAACATCGTGAACGCCCCCGGCCACGGCTGAAACCCGCGCAGGCGGTTGAACAGATCGTTTGCTGTGCGAGCGAAGTCCATGCGGCCATCTTCTTTTTTCAAAATCGGCGCAAGCGTGGCTTGCGAATGATCCTGCGGAGTCGGGCGAACTTGCCCATCATTGAGTTGGCGCAGGGTCTCGTCCATTAGATCCGCACCGATGGCCGCCAGTTTCGGGCCTAACGTCTCGGCGGTATCTTCCGCGCCAATCAGAATTTCGCGCTGCATGAGTATGTCGCCGGTGTCGAGACCCGCGTCAATGCGCATGGTTGTAACCCCGGTGACGCATTCGCCATTGGCAATCGCCCACTGGATCGGCGCCGCGCCGCGATACTTCGGTAACAGAGACGCATGCAGGTTCAAATTCCCGAGCCGGGGAAGATCGATCATCCATTGAGGAATGATGCGGCCATAGCCGACGACGATGATCGCGTCCGGGCCAATCGCCGCAAGCTGGTCGCGAAATTCGGCGTTGTTCTTGATGGCGCCGGGTTGCAGCACCTCAATGCCCAAGCGGATTGCCGCATCTTTCACCGGAGAAACAGCCACTTCCATGCCGCGCCCGCGAGGCCGATCGGGTTGCGTCACCACCAGCGGGACGGAATGACCGGCCTCGACCAATCTCTCCAAGGTCGGGACAGCGAAACTAGGAGTGCCACTGAAAACCAGAATCATAGATGTCAGGTCGCAGGTCTCAAGTCTCAGATCTTCGCAAAAGGCATCACTACTTTCTAGCAAGGGCGCTGGGGAACTGAAAGGCATTTCGGGTAGTGGGCCCGGTTTGGATTTCCACAGCCTCGCTTTAGCGTCCGCATTTATGGCATAGTAGTTCAGTCTTGCGAGGTGCTTCAATGATAGATCAGGAAAAGCTCCAAAAAGGACGGGGCTGGGCTTACGCGGTGGGAGTAGTTGTTTTTGTTGCCGTTGTGGTGTGGAAATTCGTCATCCGCTAAGGGGTCAGACGGCGGGAAGCCGCCTCAAGGCCGTGACCCCATTTCACAGTACATGTTTTTCCTAAGACCTAAGACCTGACCCCTGAGACCTGCCCTTCTACCAATCTCCCGCCTTCACCAGTTTTTTGATCTTGCGTTTGATGAGGTCGCGCTTCAGCGCGCTGACGTGTGAGATGTAGAGCTTGCCGTTCAAGTGATCGGTCTCATGCAGGAAGGCCCGCGCCAGCAGCTCTTCTCCGGTGTGCTCGAAAAACTTGCCGCTCAGGTCCTGCGCGCGTATCGTCACGGTTTTGGCGCGCGTGACCTCCTCGCGAAATTCGGGAATGCTCAGGCAGCCTTCAGTACCGCGCTGACGGCCTTCTTTGCCAATGATTACCGGGTTGATCAGAACCAGCTTGGCGCCGGGGTCTTCCTTGAAGGTTACATCCACGACGGCGATTCGTTGCGAAATGCCGATCTGCGGAGCCGCCAGGCCGACGCCGCGAGCCGCGTACATCGACTCGAACATATCTTCCACCAGTTTCTTGAGCCCGTCGTCAAAGCTGGTCACCTCTGCTGCAGATTTCTCCAGGACCGGATCGCCAAATTTTACAATTGGATAAATCATTTTCGGATTAATAGTTCTTCAGTTGTTCCAGATAGCCTTGAAAATTTCGCTTCGTTTCTTTCATCGAGTCGCCGCCGAATTTCTCGAGCGCACAGCGCGCCAGCGTGAGGGCGACCATCGCCTCGGCAGCAACGCCGGCGGCGGGTACCACGCATACATCCGAGCGCTCGTACGCCGCTTTCACTGGCTCGCGCGTTGCGAAATCCACCGACTGCAATGGACGCCGCAGCGTGGAGATCGGTTTCAGATAGCCGCGAACCCGGATTTCCTGCCCATTGGAGACGCCGCCCTCCAGACCTCCGGCATTGTTGCGCGTGCGCGTGAAGCCCGCAAATCCCGTGTCGCTCTGATAACCGATTTCGTCATGCACGGCCGACCCCGGCGAATGCGCTGCCTGAATCCCGCTTCCAATTTCGACCGCTTTCACCGCCTGCAACGACATGACCGCCGCGGCCAACAACCCATCCAGTCGCTCATCCCATTGCACGTAGCTGCCGAGGCCGGGCGGAACGTTGTGCGCCACCACCTCGAACACTCCACCCACCGAATCGCCCGTGCGCAGAACCTTATCGACTTCTTCCTTCATGCGCTGTTCGGCGTTGGCGTCGGCGCAAGCCAGTAGCACCTCGTTCTTGCGCGACAGTAGCTCGATTTGCTCCCACGCGATTTCCCGATCCGCAATCGAAACCGAGCCAACCGCAATCACATGGCTCAGAACTTCAACACCCAACTCGCGCAGCAGGAGCTTGGCGAGCGCGCCAATCGCAACCCGCGCCGCCGATTCCCGGGCCGACGCGCGCTCCAGCACATAGCGCGCTTCGGTGAAATCGTACTTCAAAGCTCCAGCAAGATCGGCATGGCCCGGGCGCGGCGACGCCACGCGCTTGTGTTTCGCCGGATCGCCCGTTTCCACCGGCAGCGATTCTTTCCAATTTTGCCAGTCGCGATTTTCGAGCATCACCGCGATAGGCGAGCCGATCGTCTTGCCGTGATGCACGCCAGCGAGAAAGTGCGCCCTGTCAGTTTCGATCTTCATGCGCCCGCCGCGTCCAAAGCCCTGCTGGCGGCGCCAGAGCTCGCGGTCCACAAATGCCTGATCCACCGCCAGCCCGGCAGGCAACCCGGAAAGAAACGCAACCAGGGCCTCGCCGTGGGACTCTCCGGAAGTGAAGTAGCGCAGCATGTGGAAAAGGCATTGTAAATGAAGAAGAAAAGTTCAGCTCTCGTTGATTCCCCCCCAGTGATTTTCGCCCAATGATTTTCCCGCTAATCCGTTTTTTGCGCCGAAGGCGTGGCATGTGCAGGTACAATTAAGCCTCACCTGTACGGCAAGTCGCCGGACGACCCGGGGTTCCAGACTCATCGCGCCGCTTCGTCAAAGTACGCGAGGATTTTTCCATGTTGACCACCAAGGCTGATCCGATTCATCCGGAAGTTGCTGAGCCCATTCGCTGCGTGATCGCCGACGATCACGAGATGCTGCGCTACGGTGTGCGCCGCCTGCTGGAAGACGCTCCCGACTTTGCCGTGGTGGGCGAAGCGAGCGATGCCGCTGAGGCCCTCAAGCTGGTCCTGGAGCACCGCCCCGACCTGGTGCTGCTCGATATCAGCATGCCCGGTATGTCGTCTTTCGAAGCCGGACGCCTCATCGAGGAACACTGCACCGGCACGCGCATCGTGTATCTGACCATGCATGAGGATCAGGCGTATGTGCAGCAAGCCCTGCGCTCGGGCGCCAGCGGTTACCTGCTGAAAGACACTCCCGCACCGCTTTTGTTGCGCGCGCTGCGCGAAGTGCATCGCGGCGAACAGTCGTTGAGTCCGCAAATCCAGACGAAATTGAAAGACGACGCGAGCCAGCGGAACCAGGCGGCGCGGGTGCCGCTGCGGAGAAGTACCCTGACTCTGCGCGAGCGCGAAGTGATGAAGTTGCTCGCCGAGGGCAATACCGTGAAGAAAGCGGCGGCAGTTCTGGGAGTCAGCGTCAAGACGGTAGAAGCGCACAAGTTCAACTTGATGCGCAAACTCGACATTCACAACAAGGCCCAACTGGTCACGGTCGCCATACAAAAGAAGATTCTTCCGCTGCCGCTCCCCCTGTAAGGACAGATGTAGGGACCGATGTAGAGACGAGTTGCCTGCCAAAGCATTAGTGTTGTGCACGTGTTATAACTGCCGCGGCGAGGCTGGCAAGATCGGGAACCTCGAGGTCCGGCTGTCCCGCGGAGGCTCGAACCGCGCCAATCCCGGGACGAGCCGATTTCCGGTTCACCCACACCGTCGAGATCCCCAGCGACCGCGCTGGCGCCACGTCATGATAGATGCTCTGCGCGGCGTGCAGCAGTCGATCTGGAGAAATCGCAAGCGTGCGTAAGGCCATCTGAAAATTACTGAGGGAAGGTTTGTAGCTTCTCGCCTGTTCCGCGGTGATCACGCCATCGAATTCCACGTCCAGATGCTTCCGCGTCTCCGCAAATAGATCGTCGTCAATGTTTGAAATCACCACGAGCTTGTAGCGCTTCTGAAGCTCGCGCAGCGCAGGCACCGTATCCGGAAAAGGCGGCCAGGCACGGACGGATTCGTGCAGCGAGCGGATTTCGGCGGAACTGGCCTCGAAATGGAAGCGATCGGCAAACGCCCGTACCACCGATTGCAGCACATCCCGGTAGCTTTGATACGGGCCGCTTTCCGCCTCCGCCTCAAAGTCCGCGTAGAGTTCAAGAACAGCAGCGTCGTGCAGGCTCTGACCGTGGTTTGCGAGCACGGTCCGCAGGGCAGGCAGAATCCCCGACTCCCAATCAATCAGAGTGCCATAGCAGTCAAAGCTGATGGTGGTAAAACGTGAGAAATCCATAGGCAACGCAATGGGACGATTCGACAGTCAGGCGCGGACTCTGTGCTCTTTGCTCTAGGCTTTCTGTTCGCTGAACAGGTCAAGCGCTGGCGCTGCTGAAGTTGGGCGCTCCGGCGCTGCGGACGTGGCCGGTTGCGCGCTGGATTCTTCCGCACTGGTTTTCGCAGCCGGCGCTTTGTCCCCTTGCATGAATTTCCTGGAATCGAGCAGCGGCCGCCCCAGCGACGCGTTATAGCTGGTCCACGGTCCCTCGAGTTCAGCCTCGCGCTCGAAGTGGGCGCGCATCGCCTCCATCTTGGAATCCAGATCGTCGAGATAGTGCAGCATGAGCGCTTCGGGAAACATCGGCAGCTTGGGCGATCCGAAGTCGTACTGCCCGTGATGGCTGATGATCATGTGTTCGAGCAGAGTTTTCAATTCCTCGGGAAACCCAGGCAGTTTTGCGAGCTTTGCCTGCAGCATCTCCAGTTCGATGATCATGTGCCCGAGCAACTGGCCGCGCGTGGTGTAGGAAAACGCACGGTTGTAGGTCAGTTCCTGAATCTTGCCGATGTCATGCAGGAACGCTCCCGCCAGCAGCAGGTCGCGGTTGACCTGTGGATAGTTCTGGCAGATCAGATCGCAGGAGCGGAACAGTGACACGACGTGATCGAGCAGTCCGCCGATGTAGGCATGGTGAAGGGTCTTGGCCGCGGGGGCATTGCGGTAGCGCTCGGCAATCTCCGCGTCCGCCATGAACAGTTCCACCAGCGACTTCAGGTGTGGATTCTGGAACGTAGCCACAAACTCCGTCAGCGTTCGCCAGAGTTCGCCGATATCCTTCGTGGTCTTGGGCAGGTAGTCGGTGAAATCAATCTCGCCTTCTTCCATGCGCCGCAGCTTGTGAATCGTGAGCTGGAAACGATTCTTATACTTGTTGATGAGGCCCTTGATCTTGAGAAAGTCGTCCTGCTCGAAGGCGAGGATGAACTCGTCGACGTTGTCCCACATCTTGGCTTCGATCTGACCGGTGCGATCCGCCAAAACCAACGCCAGGTAAGGCTCGCCATTCTTTTTGGCTTTCACCTGCTTCGATGCCACCACGAAGCTGGAGGTGATGACCTTGTTTTCCTGCTGGGAACACTCGGAGATAAAAAACTCTTTCATGAGCCTCCGCGAAATCGGCTTGCCGTAAATGATCCTTAGAGCGTGATGTCTGGCCCTCAGAGGCTAAAGCCCGCATTGTCTTGCGGTTCCAATCGGCACGGCTGAAGCCGTACCCTTCCTAAAACCTACTCACAACCATTTATGAGACCAGTTCTAGCCTAAAACACGCCGAGCTTCTTCTTCTTTTTCAGTTTCTTCGCGTTGGTTTCTTTGGCCGTGGTCTCGACGGGCTTGGTTTGCTTTGCGCTCGCGCCCGAGTCGATGTAACCAGCCTTGATGTCAATGAAAGCTTCTTCACGCAGCGTGGTCAGAAAAGCGCGCAGCGCCGGCTGCAGTTTCTGCATGTACAACGCATCCTGGATGCGCGGCTCCACTTCCTTCAGCGTGGGAATGCCCGCCATCTGATGCTCCGTCGACTGCAGGATCACGTAACCCTGCTTGGTGCGAATCACATCTGTGACTTCACCGGTCTTCAGTGCAAAGACTTTATCTTCCAGTTCTTTCGAGAGCGTGCCGCGCTTGAAATAACTGAGGTCGCCGCCATCTTTCGCCGACGGTCCATCGGAGTACTTTTTCGCCAAGTCTGAAAACTGCGCTCCCTTATGAATCTGCTCGAGCAGATCCTGCGTTTTGGCCTGGGCCGCGGCCAGCGCTGCCTCCGTGTCAGCCTCCGAAGGCGGCTCGGGCTTCGCGTCTGCGCTGGTCGGCGGTTTGGCGGGCGTTTTGGGCGCGATCAAAATTTCACTCAGGCGAACCTGCTCGGGCTGCTCCATCTCCGCGCGGTGCTGCTCATAGAATTTCTTCTCGTCTTCCTTGTTCATGGCCAGGTGCGAACCCACTTCCTGCCCAATCACGCGCTGCGTAACGATCTGGTTGCGCAGGTTCTGCTTGAAGTCTTCATACGAAGCTCCCTGCGCCTCCGCGGCCTTCTCCAATTCTTCCATGCTTCCGAGGTTCATCTGCTTGCGCATTTCATCAAGGCGCTTGATGAGTTCGGTGTCGCCAGTGATGCCGAGGTCTTTGCCTTTTTGCAGCAGGAGTTGCTGGTCAATCAGATCGCGAAGCACGTCGCGTTGTTTTTCGGCAAAAGCGCGGTCGGCGTTGGCCGGATCCTGCTGCTGAACTTCCTGCTTGAGCTGATCGCGGCTGCGGATGAATTCCGAGCGTGTGACGATTTCGTTGTTCACCCGGGCGATGATCTCTTCGACCACGGTATCGGCCGGCGAAAGAGATGGGAGCAACAGCGCGTATCCAACCGCCAACAGCAGGGGAAGTCTGGTCTTCTTCATTTGGGCTCTCTTGAAACCTGGGTAACACCCGAGGCAAAATTGTCTTTCTATCTTACGCCGCGAGCGGCATGGAGGCCAATTGAGCGGGCGGCTTGGTGCGGGTCGGCTTGCTAATTTCCGCGTGTGAGCGTCAGTGCGGTCACGTCGTTGTGCTTCGGAGCCATGTGCATGAAGTCCTGCACGCGCTGCAGGATGCGCTGGGAAAGATCTTTGGCCGAAGAAGGTCCCGCCTGCATGACGCCCTTGACTCCGTCCAGACCAAATTCCGCGTTCTTCGACTCGGCCTCCACCACGCCGCGTGAGACCACCGCCAGCGAGCCCTTTGGCCCCAGGCCGACGATGCGGGCGTCGGTCGGAGCCAGCGAGAACAGCCCGAGCGGCAGGCCGGTCGCGGGCAACTCGACGACGCTTGCGTCATCGCGCAGCAGGCCGGGTGTGTGGCCCGCATTCACGTAGCAGACTGTGCCCAGCTCTTCGTTGTAGCAGCCGGCGAAGGCCGGACAACTCCGCACGCCTCCGGCAGCGCGCATGATCTCGAGATTCAGACGGCGCGAGAGTTCGATCATGGCCTCCGATTCGTTCAGTTCGGTGGCCGAGAAGAGCTGCTCGCCCGACGCGCGGAAACAAGCCTGCGCGGCTTGCAGCACGGGGCCGCTGGTTGCGCGTTTGCCGGCCACGTCGAGCAATCCGAAAAGGAAACGGTGTGGGCTGACCCGCAGAAAATCATGGAGATCGCCTCCGGCGCGAGAGGAAAAATAGGCGACCGCCAGGTCAGCGCCCTGGAGCGTGGGGCTTTCCCCCTGGACGATCTCGGGAACTTCCTCCACCGTCGAGCCGAACCCAAGTTTTGAAAGGAGCACTTTCATGAGGGGCGAAATTAACACAAACCTTGGGGCGGGGCAATGAGCAGGAAGTGGTAGCTGCCCGCGGCACACTTGGCTGGAAAGAGCGTTTCTTTCCGCTAGGCTTTCGCTGCTTGTGGATTCGGGAGTTGTTTTTCCTTTTTGCCGTTTACTTACCGGCAAGATATAGACAACAAATAACTTAGCATGTATCCGGCTAGGGAATTGGAAGGTTTGTCTTTGAGAATACCGCGCGCTGAAGGAACAGGCTTTGTTCTTCAGAAGGACATTTCTTGCTGGATACTCGTCGCTCATCGTTTCATTGTCCGAGGGATGGGCTTCTTGAGTATGCGTGATTCTCCTGTGTTTCGTTCCACCGGGTTGCCCGAAAACGCATTCTCACGCACACACTTAGCCCTCCAGTCCCCATAACCGGGGCATTCCTCCGAGCATTTCCCGCTTGACACGGCCCTCGCTGCACATGGATACTTATGCATTCGATTGCATTTTTATTCATGTCGAAAACAGCGCGCCATAAAGCGATCCTCGACCTGCTCGACGACGGTCCTGTCGAAAGCCAGGACTCCCTCCAGCACCGGCTTGAGCGCAAGGGCTACGACGTAGGCCAGGCGACCCTCTCGCGCGACATCCACGAACTGAAACTCGTCAAAGGTCCCGAGGGCTATCGCCGCGCTGGCGAGAGCCTGGGAGCGGGAAACGTTTTGCCCTCGGTGATGCATCTCGCTCGCCAGTTTGTGGTCGAAATCCGCCAGGCCCAGAACCTGCTGGTGGTGAAGACCACGGTCGGCAGCGCGCAGCCGGTCGCTGCCGCACTCGACGCCTCGCACTGGCCTGAGGTGGTCGGCACGCTCGCTGGCGACGACACCGTGCTGGTCATCGCCGCCGACAAAAAGAAAGCGCACGCACTCGCCCGACGTATTCGCGAGCTGTCGTAGGCGGTTTGCAGGGGCCACCCCCTCGAACCGCGTCAGAATTTTCCGGAAATGGAGTGTTACGAAACGCAAATGAGAACCGAGCCTATGGCACCGATGAACCTACCGAAGATGAACCCGCCGCACCTGCTGCCGGAACCGGCCGCGCCGCGCGATCTCGTCTCGATCCACGACCTGGCCCCCGCCGAGATCCTTGCGCTCTTTAACCTCACCTCCATGCTCAAGCAGCGTCCCGCGGACTACCGCGGCGTTCTCGCCGGCAAGCAGATGGTCATGTTCTTCGAGAAGCCTTCTCTGCGCACCCGCCTTACGTTCGAAGCCGGCATGGACAGCCTGGGCGGCAGCACTTTCTTTGTCGACCAGACGGCCAGCCGCCTCAATGCCCGCGAGTCTCTTTACGACATTGCCCACAACCTCGAACGCTGGATCGACATCATCGTGCTGCGCACCTTCAGCCATGCCGTCGTCGAAGAGATGGCCACCTACGCCAGCGTTCCGGTGATCAACGCCCTCAGCGAACTCGAACATCCCTGCCAGGCGCTCGCCGACTTCTTCACCCTGCACGAACATTTCGGCGATCTTTCGAAAATTCATTTCGCCTACGTTGGCGATGGCAACAACATGGCGCACTCGCTGCTTCTGGCGGGCGCCGCGGTAGGCGCGAAAGTTTCCATTGCGACCCCGGAGCGTTACGGGCTCAATCCCGTCATCGTGACCATGGCGAAGGCCATTGCGGACGAGACCAAGGCTTCGCTCCGCATCCTGACCGACCCGCGCAAAGCCGTCGCCGGAGCCGATGCCGTTTACACCGATGCCTGGGCCAGCATGGGACACGAACAGGAAGCGCAAGAACGCGCCGCCATCTTCGCCCCCTTCCAGGTGAATGCTGCGCTCATGCAGCTCGCCAAGCCCAATGCGCTATTTATGCACTGTCTGCCCGCGCATCGCGGCTGCGAGGTGACCGACCAGGTCATCGACTCGGTGAACTCGGTTGTTTTCGATCAGGCGGAAAATCGCCTGCACATTCAGAAAGCCATTCTCGTATGGCTATTGGGCGGCGGCGTGAGCCGCTTCCCGGCTAGGAGCGCTCATGCCTGACAAAATTGTTCTCGCCTACTCCGGTGGGCTCGATACCTCGATCATCATTCCCTGGCTCAAGGAAAACTACGCCTATGAAGTGATCGCCATGGTCGCCGACGTAGGCCAGGGAGATGACGTCGAGGCCGTGGTGGACAAGGCCTACAAAACCGGCGCCAGCAAGGTGGTGGTCGAAGATCTGCGCGAAGAGTTCCTGACCGGCTACGTCTGGCCCGCGCTGAAAGCGGGCGCGGTCTACGAAAACAAGTATCTGCTCGGCACCTCGCTCGCCCGCCCCGTGATCGCGAAACATCAGGTCGAAGTCGCGCTGCGCGAAGGAGCTTCGGCCGTCAGCCATGGATGCACCGGCAAAGGCAACGACCAAGTCCGCTTCGAGATGGCCTACCAGGCGCTCGCTCCCGAGCTGAAAGTCGTGGCGCCGTGGCGCGAGTGGGATCTCAAATCGCGCGAAGATTGTCTCGACTACGCCGAGAAGCGCGGCATTCCCGTGACCGCGAGCCGCGAGAAAATCCACAGCCGCGATCGCAATCTCTGGCACCTCAGCCACGAGGGCGGGGAGCTCGAAGACGCCGCCAACGCGCCGTTCCCGAGTACCTGGCAAATGACGAAGTCGCCGCAAGAGGCTCCCGACAAAGAAGAGCAGGTTGAGATCGGATTCGAAAAAGGAGTGCCTGTTTCGGTGGACGGCCAAACTCTCGATCCCGTATCGCTCGTCGAGTTGCTGAACGAAATCGGCGGACGCAACGCAGTCGGACGCATCGACCTGGTCGAGAACCGCTTTGTCGGCATCAAGTCGCGCGGCTGCTACGAAACTCCCGGAGGCACGCTGCTGCTCGCCGCTCACGGCGAACTCGAAGCCCTCTGCCTCGATCGCGATCTGCTGCACTTCAAGCAGCACGTCGCGCTCAAGTATGCCGAACTGGTTTACTTCGGCCTGTGGTTTACGCCGCTGCGCGAAGCGCTTGACGCCTTCGTCGAAACCACGCAACAGAATCTGACCGGCGCGGTCATGCTGTCGCTCTACAAAGGCAACGTCAGCATCATCAGCCGCAAGTCGGATTACTCGCTCTACCGCACCGACCTCTCCTCATTCACCATGGACGCGAGCTATGATCAGAAAGACGCGGAAGGCTTCATCCGCATCCTGGGATTGCCCTCGCGATGCCGTGCCCAGACGCAAAATGGTCGCGCTGACGTAGGCACCTTACATGAATTTTCGTCTTGAGCATGAATTGTCATCTTGAAAATGAATTGTCATCCTGAGCGAAGCGAAGGACCTGCTGTTTTCGCCGTACCACGGTCGCTGACGAGCGTCCCCCCAGAGGTCGCACAATGAAGATGTGGTCCGGCCGCTTCCGGCAGCCGCTTGACCCCGAATTTGAAAGATGGCAGCGGTCGTTCCCCTACGATCAACGGCTGCTGCCCTTCGAACTCGCCGCCAGCCGCGCCCACGCCAACACTCTCAAACACGCCGGAGTGCTTTCCTCCGAAGAGCTTTCCGAGATCGTGAAAGCACTGGAAGAAATCGGCCAGCGCGCCGAATCCTCGCCAGAGTTTCTGAACGACCCGGAAGCCGAAGACGTCCACCACTTCGTGGAAAAGCAACTCGCCGCGCTGATCGGCGCAACCGGCTACAAGTTACACACCGGCCGCAGCCGCAACGAACAGATCGCGACCGATCTCCGCCTCTTCGTGCGCCAAAGCATCGACACCCTGCAAAACCTGATCGCCGATTGGATCGAGGCGATCCTCGCGCGCGCCGAGGCCGCGGGCAGCGCCGCCATGCCCTCGTACACGCACCTGCAGCCAGCAGAGCCCGTCTTAGTAGCGCATTGGTTGCTGGCGTATGTAGAAATGTTTCTCCGCGACGCCTCGCGCCTCGCCGACTGCCGCAAGCGCGCGAACCTTTGTCCGCTGGGCTCAGGCGCGGTAGCCGGAGCCACGCTCACACTCAATCGTCAAGCCATGGCCGCGGAACTGGGGTTTGACGGCCTGACCTCTAACAGCATGGACGCTACGAGCGACCGCGACTTCGCCATCGAATTCGTCGACGCGCTCTCGTTGCTCGCTCTCCACCTCAGCCGCTGGGCCGAAGAGATGATCTTGTTCTCCACACCCGCCTACGGCTTCGTCGAGTTACCCGAGCCTTACTCAACCGGCAGCAGCGCCATGCCGCAGAAGAAAAATCCCGACTTGCTGGAGTTGGTGCGCGGCAAAGCGGCGCGCCTCATGGGTTGCGCCACCACGCTGCAAACCTTGGTGAAGGGACTGCCGCTCGCCTACAACAAAGACCTGCAGGAAACGCAGGAGCCCGTGTTCATCGCCTCCGACACGGTCATCGGCATGTTGCCGCTTGTAACCGGATTTATGAACACCGTCGAATTCAACGACGCAAAGATGAATCAGGCCGCGCAATCGGGCTTCCTGAACGCCTGGGCCGCGGCCGCTTACCTGGTTGAACGGGGAGTGCCCTCGCGCCTCGCCCACGAAGCGGTCGGCAAGGCCGTCCAGTTAGCCGTGGAACGCGGATGCGAACTGCAAAAACTGCCTCTCGCCGACCTGCAAGCGATCCACTCGAGCTTTGACGCGGGTTTCCACTCCTGCCTCGGACTTACTGAGGTGCTCGGACTGCACGACGTGCCCGGAGGCACCGCGCCTCGTCACGTCAAGCGCGCGCTGCAGAATGCCCGTGAGCGCACCGCCGCGCTACGCTCCCAGGAACCGCTCGCCGCCCGCTAGCCCAGAGTAACCAGATTCGCTCTTTCGTAGGGCCGGCCTAGAACTGAAGCACATCGACTTCCGCGCTGTAAGTCGGAGAAGGCCCCCATGGGCTTCCCGTTGAGTTATATGTTCTGAATTGCAACGGACTATTGCTGCCGACGAAAACCGGAGAAACGCAGCTGGCTGGGATCCCAGAGGGGCCAGCAGTTAAAGCCGCCGCGCAGGGAACTGCCGTCTGCTTTGTCCAATAGACCTGTAAACCTTCGCCGACCGTTCCGTCGTTTGCTTGTTGTGTCACATCGCTTAACAGAAGAACATTTGAGCCAGCGTCGCCAGCAGTGAACAGTGTTTGCCAGTTCGGGTAGGTGGCGTTGCTCCAATCGAGTAAATTTGCTTCATAGTCGCCGAACGGACCCGAGCCTTTGGCCGGTGCCCCAAAGATAATGAGCGCATACCACGTAGTGTCTCCTGGGTAAGTGTGAATCCAGACTTTGGTGCCTCCGGCGATTCTCACCGGAATAACCGCTGATGTTCCGACCGGCACTTCCAGGGAGTTGCTGCCGTACTCATCCGCCCAACTCACGTAGGGCACGTCTTTGCCCGCGTAGCCGGTTGAATACGCAACCAGCAGCGCACTGGTGCTTCCCGAAGGCTGGTAAACGGGAAGAGCATAAACGAGGTCTTTGTTAGGCAGCGAACCAGTTACCTCAGACAGACCGCCTTGCCCTTGTGCTCCGCTTGGCCAAAAACCCAGTCCTGAGACGTAAAGAGAGTAATCGAAACCGCCGTCATCGCCACCAGTTTCAATCGTGGGTTTCGTTTTTGCATGGACTCTAATGTTCACAAGGAGAGATAGGTAGCAGTTTCCCCCTCCTGGTCCGACGCTGCCTTGCTGGGAACGTGCGACTCCATTTTCGTCAGTCCAGCGCAATATGGGCACGACCGCACAACTTTTTGTTGATTCGTAGACGCTGATCAGGTAGCTGGCATCGCCCGTCGGAGCCGTCATGATGGCAGTGGCAGGTAGGTTGGTAGTTCGATTGAAAAAATTCTTTCGTATTTCAGTAACCGATGCGCTCCCGCTACCCCAAACCGCCAGCAAGAATACTGTCAGCAACAGCCCGCGATGCTTCATGGATAAATCCCTTCCGGGGATTAGTGTCATCCCATGAAACGACAATAGCCATATGACCCGATCTCGCACAGACCACGAAAATGGGTCAGCCGTTGGTAGCTATCACGGAACCGAGGTTTCAGCCGTCAGCCATTAGCTATCAGCCACAGCAAACCAGTTCGACACCCAAGTCTGGAGACGCGCGCCGATAACGGCTTGCGCCTGCTTTGAGGTGTCTCTATTCTCGCCTGTTAACTTTGAAGGCAATAACCAGTTAGTATGGTGGGTACCCCCCTCCCCCCCGGTCTATTGGAATCATAGGGTTAGGGGTTGTCGAGCCGCCAAAGTCTAGAGCCTAAATGACTTATTTGCAAAGTATTCCGGAATAAGGACTTAGGTTGTCAAAGAGCGCTGAAATGGGTTTGGGGCAGCTTCGAGGGCCGTCTTGGGAGACGGGCACACTTTGGGCTGCCCCAATCAGATCTCCATTGTCGCGCACGGCGGGTTGGATGTCTGTGACGGGTGGACTGGATGTTTGTGATGAAAGAGGGCAGAAGTTGGGCGCAGAAGTTAGGGGCTAGAAGTCAGAATGCGGTGTCGAAGGCCCTGTGTCGGGGCGCAGTCGATCGGAGTCGGAACTCGACGGATACTGTGGGCTAGAATACACAAGCGTTTCCAAATGGCAAGACTCATTTCATGTTAACCAAGAGTTTAAAAGCCGAGTGGTGGTCTTGGCTCGGCCGCCGGAAATTGAAAAAGCGCGATTATCAGTCGGCGTTGCTCTATTTCCAACGAATTCTTTCTCTGTTCCCCAGCAGCGTGTATGCCCTCTGCTACATAGGGTATTGCCATGCGCATTAGAGCAGTACGAGGAGGCAGTCAGAGCTTACGACCATGCTCTGCAAATAAAACCCGGTTCGGCTTACGCACATGCCCAACTCGGACGAATATTCGGCTACTTAGGGAAGTTCCAAGAGGCCGTAGAGGAGTTGAACCGAACTTTTCGCATTGAGCCACAACTGAGAAATGATGCCGCTTGTCAAATATCGTTTGCCAGCGCTTTAGCGCAACTTAGTCAGATCGACAAGGCACTGGACGCCTATAGGGAGGCAGCAAAGCTCGATCCGAAATCAGCAGAGGCGCAGTTCGGACTGGGCTGGGCACTGTTTAATCAGGAGAAGTGCAACGAAGCTGAACAACCTCTCCGAGCGGCAATAAAGCTGAAACCTGATCACGTTGACGCGCACCACAACCTCGGGCTGGTCTTGCACGAACTCGGACAGGAAATCGCAGTGAGAGAGCAATTTGAAAAATGTGTCAGATTGAAGCCCGATTTTCCCGAGGCCCAATACTGTTTAGGATTGGCGTACTACAACGAGAAACGCTTCGACGAAGCCGCTGCTGCGTACCTCGAAGGCATCAAGCTGCGGCCCGACTATGCCGACGCTTACTACAATCTCGCTCTCGCCTATGAGGAGTTGCACCGAGATGACGATGCCCTCGGAGCGTATCGCCAAGCCGTGAGTTTCAGCGCGGATAAGCCTAGCGCATTGCAAAATCTAGGTGTCTTGCTGTCGAGGACAGGAAAATACGAAGATGCGATCCCGGTTTGGAAGCGAGCGATCGAATTAAAGCAGGACGATCCAACCTTTCGCGTGAGCCTCGGTTGGGCTCTTGGTCAGACTGGCCAATTTCGCGAGGCACTTCATGCATACGAGTCCGTGCTTGAATTGACGCCAGACTTCGCGGCAGCCTACTACAATATCGGGCTGTTTCACTGGCATCTTCACGAGTACCAAGAGTCAATAGAGTCCGAAGAAAAGGCGCTGGCGATTGAACCAGAAAGCGCAGAGGCCTATTGTGTGCTCGGGTTATCGCTTGCCGCTCAGGGCGAAAGTGACCGTGCTCTGGCATCGTACGAGCACGCGCTGAAGCTGAGACCCGACATTCCAGAGACTTGGCACAACTTGGGAGAACTCTATCTCGAGATGGGCCGATGCGATGATGCTCTCACTAGCTTTCAGAAGGCACTTGAGTTGCGACCCGGCGTCCCAGACACACACCATTCGATTGGTCTTACACATTTGAAGCTGGGAAACGCCGTTGCTGCCCTTGAGCAGTGTGAACTGCTACGTGTGCTCGACAGTAGCAAGGAACGTGATCTTCGAGAGCAAATCACCCAGTCCAAGCTGTCGTAGTGCCAACGCTTTGGCCGAGCCTTCTGCGGGCCGCCACGCATCTAACCAAAAGAGTTTCTTAACGGAGTATTGCCCTGATTCTTAGCCGAGTTCTTTTCTTCGCGCTGTTTCTTTTGGCGGTCTACGCCGTCCAGCGATTCTGGTTTGTGCGGGCGTGGACGTGGATTGGTTCGTTCTCGAATACCCAGTGGCGCTTCGGGCTTCATGCCGGACTGATCGCGCTTGCCGCTGTACTTCTCGCAACGCTTCTCGATCCGCTGATTGGCCACGGAATCTCGCGCCTCAGCTTTGGCAGCTTCAACTTCGGTAAATCGCTCTCCACCTTTGTCCGTTTGTGGATGGTCGCTTCGTTCTTTGGATTCCTGGCGGTCGAATCGGTGGGAGCGATCGAGTGGGTCACGAATGCCGCGGCACGGCTTCGTCCCGGAGCGGTCGCCGGCGACTTCAGTCCCTCGCGCCGGACTTTCTTTCAATACGCCGCCTGTCTCGCTGGAAGCGCTCCATTCCTCGCCGCGACCTATGGATTTGCCGCCGGACGTTTGCGCTATACGATCGAGCGCGTCGATGTGCCGGTCGCCAATCTTCCGCCGGAGCTGGACGGGCTGCGCATCGCTCAGCTCAGCGACATCCACATTGGCGACTACATGCCGCCGCACGAAATCGCGCGCGCCGTCGACATGGCGAACGACCTGCAGCCTGACATTTCTTTTGTTACGGGAGACTTTGTCTCGAGCGAAGGCGATCCGCTCGACGCCTGCATCACCGAGTTGAGCCGGCTGCGTGCGCCGCTCGGAGTCTGGGGATGCAATGGCAACCACGAAATCTATGCGGGAGTGGAAGACGATGCGGAGCGCCTCTTCCGCGAAAAGGGAATGCGGTTGCTGCGCGCCTCGAACGCGGTCGTCGAGCACAATGGAGCCCGCTTCAATCTCCTGGGCGTCGATTATCAACGCGACCACATGACGAGTGGCGAGCGCACCGGACCGATGTTGCAGGAGATCGAGCCGCTGATTCGCCGCGACATGCCGAACGTCCTGCTATCCCACAACCCGAACTCGTTCCACCGCGCTGCCGAGCTCGGCATTGAACTCAGCCTTGCCGGTCACACTCACGGCGGCCAGATAAAGTTTGAGATCGTGGATCACAGCGTCAGCCCGGCTCGGTTGATCACGCCGTTTGTCGCCGGACTTTATCACCTGCCGATGAGCAGTCATGCTGGCACCGCGTCCGGGAACGGTTTGCAGAAAGCTGGCTTGCAGAAGGCTGCACTCTACGTGAACCGGGGCCTCGGAACCCTCGGCTTCCCGGTGCGGATCGGCGTCCCGCCAGAGATCACGCTGCTGACGTTGCGCAGAGCTTAAAAGAAGAGCCAACGTTCGCCCGAGTCTGTGTCGCAACTAAGTGTGCCGTCCCTTGCGGGACTCGGACTTTCCCACTCTCGCCTACCCGGCACTGACACGTGCCGGGCTTTCCTATGCCGCCGCTTCGCGGCTGGAGCGATCGCGGATTCCATTTTCTTGCGACGCTCGGAGTTGTGACCCAAACTCGCCCACCCCTCGGCGGCCCTGAACGTGGTATAATTCTCAAGTAGATCCGTGCGGATAATGCCTGTAGATGCAAGAACTTAGCGACATTTTTGCTGGGACAGAGCTGGCGGAGCTTCGCTCCGCTTGGACGGGCGAGGCGCCCGTCCCCACACAAGCCCACACGAGCTCACGCGAGCCTTTACTGAGAGCTGACAACTGAGAGCTGAGAGCTAACTTCATGGCTGACGATCAGAATCCTGAGCTTCCCCTTACTCCTCCTCCCGGAGGCGACGGACAAGGTCCGGGCGCCCTCAACATGCAGCCCGTCAACATTGAAGACGAGATGAAGCGGTCGTATCTCGACTATTCGTTGTCGGTGATTATCGGCCGCGCGCTGCCCGACGTCCGGGACGGACTGAAGCCCGTGCATCGCCGCATTCTTTACACCATGCAGCAGATGGGCCTTCGCCCCGGCGGCGCCACGCGCAAGTGCGCCCGCATCGTTGGCGAAGTCATGGGTAAGTATCATCCCCACGGGAACCTCGCCGTCTACGACGCTTTGGTGCGTCTGGCGCAACCGTTCGCCATGCGCGCGCCGCTGGTCGATGGTCAAGGCAACTTCGGCTCGGTCGATGGCGACCCGCCGGCAGCGGATCGATACACCGAAGCTCGTTTGACGCGCGTCTCCACCGCACTGCTCGAGGATCTCGACAAGGAAGCGGTCGATTTTTACCCGAACTACGACGGCACGGAAACGCAGCCCGCGGTTCTGCCCGCGCGTTTTCCCAACTTGCTGGTCAACGGCTCTGATGGCATCGCCGTGGGCATGGCCACCAAGATTCCGCCGCACAACCTGACCGAGATTGTCGATGCCACCATCACGCTGGTGAATAATCCCAACGCGCAGTTGGCGGAAATCCTGAAGTTCGTGCAGGGACCGGACTTTCCGACGGCGGCCATCATTCACGGCCGTGCCGGAATCTTTGAGGCTTACCGAACTGGCCGCGGCCGTTTCATGATGCGCGCCCGCGCCGCCATCGAGAACGTCACCAAGGACAAGCAGGCGATCATCGTCACCGAGATTCCCTATCAGGTGAATAAGGCTCGACTGATCGAGCGCATTGCCGATCTGGTTAACCAGAAGACCATCGACGACATCTCCGACGTACGCGACGAAAGCGACCGTGACGGCATGCGCATCGTGATCGAGCTCAAGCGCGGGGCCGAACCGCAGATCGTGCTCAACCAGCTCTTCAAGCACACCTCGATGCAGGAAGGCTACAGCATGATTCTGCTGGCGGTCGTCAACGCTCAGCCCAAGGAAATGGGGCTGATCCAGGCGATCAAACACTTCATCGACCATCGCGTCGATGTCGTGCGCCGCCGCACTTCGTATTTGCTCAACAAAGCGCGCGATCGCGAGCACATTTTGGAAGGCTACCTGACCGCGCTCGACCACCTCGACAACGTGATCGTCATCATCCGGGGCAGCGCCCACCGCGCCGACGCGAGAGAAAATTTGGTTGCGTACTTTGGCGGCAAGAAGATCGATATCAACACCACTGGACGCGCTCCGAAGCTCGCCGCCGACAAGCCGTTCACCGCGAAACAGGCCGACGCCATCCTCGAACTGCAACTGCACCGCCTGACCAAACTCTCGATCGACGAAATTTCGAACGAGTTGAAGCAGGTGCGCGAAGCGATCGCCGAATTCGAATCGATTCTTGCTTCCGAGAAGAAGCTGCGCAACGTCATTATCAAGGAACTGGAAGAGGTCAAGAAGCTATACGGCGACGCGCGACGCACGGTGATCGAAGACGAAGCCGCGGAAATCATGCTGGAAGACCTGATCGCCGACGAGCAGGTCGCGGTCACGGTCAGCCACTCCGGCTACATGAAGCGCACGCCGATCTCGACCTACCGCATGCAGCGGCGCGGCGGCACCGGGCGCACGGGCATGAAGACGCGCGACGAGGATTTCGTCGAGCATCTGTTCATCGCTTCGACTCACGCCTACATCTTGATTTTCACCAACACCGGGCGCGTCTACTGGCTGAAGGTGTATGAGATTCCCGACATCGCCGCTGCCGGCAAGGGAAAGCACGTGGGCAACCTGGTGGGCCTGCAGCCGGGCGAAACCGTGCGCACCATGCTCGCCGTGCGCGACCTGGAAGAAGAAGGCAGGTACGTTTTCTTTGTCACGCACAATGGCACGGTGAAGAAGACCGAGGTGAAAGACTTCTCGCACGTGATGTCGCGCGGCATCATCGCCATCAATATCGAAGAGGGCGATGAGCTGGTCGCGGCCTCGCTGACCGACGGCAACCAGATCGTCTTCCTCGCTTCGCACGACGGACAAGCAATTCGCTTCGACGAAAACGACGTCCGCTCCATGGGACGCAACGCCACCGGCGTGCGCGGCATGAACCTGGCCGAGAAAGATTACATCGTCGGCATGGCCACCACGCTCAAGCCGGAGGCGAAAGCAGTAGCGAAAGAGGGCGATGTCGCTCCCGAAATCGCGGACTTGATCCCGGAAAAGGGCTCGCTCATTCTTTCCGTCACCGAAAACGGATACGGCAAGCGCACTCCCGCCGACGAGTATCGCCTTACCAATCGCGGCGGCAAGGGCGTGATCAACGTCAAGACCACGGCACGCAACGGCAAAGTCGTCGGCATCTCGCAGGTGAGTGAGAAGTCCGAGGTGATGCTGATCAGCCAGTACGGCAAGATTATCCGCATCGAGTCGAAGTTCATCCGCGAGTCGGGGCGGTCGGCGCAAGGCGTAAGGCTGATAAACGTTGAGCCGGGGGATCGGGTGGCGGCGGCGGTGGTGATCCCGCCGGAAGAGCCTAATGGGAATGGGACGCTGCTTCCAGTAAACTAGGGGCGGGTCTCAGTTGTACGTACAATGTTCCACGTGGAACATTTTGTGCAGGTAAAAATGTATGTACACTGGCATACGTACAATGGCCGTTGTGTATGACCTGTAGTCATGCGTTTCGTCGTCGGATGGTCTGCAAGTCATTGATAACGCTCATGGCCGGTTGTGGCTAAAGAGACACAACAGGGTACTATTTACGCTGTAATTATTACAAAACCCGTTATTGGGGTGGGCTGGCGTCCCGGTCGAGTGTCCGGTGCGACGGGGTAAGCGCTTTTTGGAGCTTGCCTAGCGTGGGCTGGTTTAGTCTCCAGTGGAGGCCAGCAGACGTTCTGTACTCAGGGCATCAAGTGCGTTCTGAATCTCGTCGTCAATCGCTGACTCTTCGACTCTGGTCTCCAGGATCACCGGCACGTTCACAGGCACAAGATGAGACACTTTTTGGAACGCGAAAATTGACTCAACACTTAAGCAATCATGCTGGCTCTGGGAATTTACCTCGCTTACATGAAGTTGCCTGATTCTACCGCCGAACCGGTACAGAATTGAAGACGCTTCGCTCATAGTCGGGTCTACTTGCCGAGCATGGCCGATGTCGAAACATAGCGATGCGCGAGGCAGCATGTCAAAAATTTCGGCCAAGTCCTTAGCTGTCTGCCCAATCGGCTTTCGCTTGTCCATGTTCTCAATGCAGAGACAACTCCCAAGGCGTGCCCACTCTGACGGCGTAAACATCGCATCGGGATGCACAATTATCGGCCACTCGCGTGAGGCAACCCGCTCAAGAAGACTCAAGGCCGTCTGCTCAAACGACCGTTCCATGGCGCTGGGGGCGTGAAATGAAACATAGTCAAAAGTGCTCAAATCCAAACGCTCCAGTGCTTCAACCAAGGGAACCAGTTCCTCCTGTCGGAGCGCGGACAATTCCACAGCGCATAGGTTCTTGTCGGCCAACATTTGCAAGGCCCGCCGGAAATCACCCCTTGCCAAAGCACCTGTCGAAAACCCAACGCACCTCATTATTAAAAAACCCCGTACTTTCTCGTGAGTGGTGCTATTTGTTTATTTTCAAAAAAGATGTGGTCGAGAGCATTTTCAAAAGATCTGCTGATCTCTCGGACCCGCTGAAACGTTTTGTCGCTTCTTGAGTCTTCGGACCGAAGGCTGTCAAGCGATTTACGAGAGCTCTCATCGTCTAGTATTGTTAGGAACTCTGAGTAAGCGCCAAACAATTCTCTTGCAGTCGAGTCCGGAACCCCATAGCGCTCCACCGATCTCGCCACAATTTCAAGCGGTGTCATTCGAACGTGATCTAACGTGATTCACCAGCTTGAGCTTTATATCATTCTTGTCGGCGGAAATCTGAGCTTGCAAATCCGGATCCAAGTTTGAACTGAAGCATACCAGCAAACCCGAGGCAAAGATCAGTTTTCTCGACATCCTTAACTTGGCGTTACGCAAACCCCATCCCTTGCCAGCCCTGTCGCGCTGCTTGCTGGCGAAATCCACTGCCATCGTTCTCCAGAATCGAACGATATCATTCAGAAGAAATCGAGGAACCCGATACCTCTTGCCATCATGAGTCAGAAGATGGTTGTCTTCTTCGAGGTAGCGGTTGATGACTCCACGAATCACTCGTTCGTACGCGTCACTCCTCTCGCCGATCGCACACGATTCGAGCAGTAGCAGAATTCTCTGAGTCGTGTTCTTGTTCGTGTCGTCCTGGCCTCCAATCTGGTGAATGATATCGTGGCTAAAAGCCATATTCCCGAAGGTTCCAGTCGGGCCAGGCTTTTGAAAGTTTGCTTTTTCGAGAACTTTCTGTATGTCCTGGGCGATCAGCAAGTGATCTGAGTTGGCTCCGCCATCTATCAGAAACGTCCAATCCAGATCACTGCTGGAAGTCCACTCGTCCCTGCCCAGCGAGCCAAACACGACAAGACTTGTGTCGTCGGACGTATACCTTCGAATTTGGGATGAGAGGAGGTTGTCCAGATCTTCGCGTGTCTTCGAAGAAGCCTCACGAGATTTTGGCAAGAGATCCGAGCTGAGAAGCTCTGCGGCAAGTCCTTGCTTCATGTCTCGTTCCACGCGTTGAACATTATTCTAGCAAGGTTTCGAAAGTCTAGACTTTGCTTGCGCATCTATTCAGGCACCCCAAGATTTACAACTCAGATTTCTACTAAAACTCGCCATCTATTGGCCATCGAGGCAGGGGTCGGATCAAGTCCCCAATTTCGTTTCCGCCGCCGCATTACCGCAGTCACTTCTAAAGAGTCCTGCTTTCCATTACTGTTAACGATAGTGATACTGCCTCTCCCCGTGTGTGCCCGCGCGGTTGCAGACTGTTTGTGAGCTTGCGTTTGTGCATGACATCGTAAACGCGAAACCTGAACCCGCGTACCAGGAACTTCTGAGCCGGCCGATTCGCGAGCTCGGGCTTACGCTTGCTGGGTCTCCGGTGGAACGCTTTGTGGAACAGCTTTATCGCGAACTGGAGGCCAAGGGGCTGAGTAAATTTCGTCCGGCCTGTTATTTGACCGATGAGTGGGGATGCCCGTCGGGCGAGCCGATCATCGGGATTCCGTTTTATTTGGCTCATGCGGCTTTGGCGCAGTTGGAGAAAGAGACCCATGATCTTGAGGATGCTCGGGAAATCATGATGTATCTGCGGCATGAAGCGGGACACGCTTTCACCTATGCTTACAAGCTGCACAATAAGCCGGAGTGGAAACAGATCTTTGGGCCGTTTCGCCGGCCGTATCGCGACAACTACCGGCCCGCGCCGTTTTCGCGCGACTATGTGCGGCATTTGCCGGGATGGTATGCGCAGAAGCATCCGGATGAAGATTTTGCCGAGACGTTTGCGGTGTGGCTGACGCCGCGCTCGAACTGGCGTAAGCGGTATCGCGGCTGGGGCGCGATGGAGAAGCTGCGTTACCTGAACCGGCTGGCGCGCAAGTTGGGGAAGAGCGACCCACCGCGGCGGCGCGGACAGACCGACGTCACGGTCGATGAGATGGAAACCACGGTGGCGGAGTTCTACCACCAGGCTACGCGCGAAGAAGTTGCGGTCACCGAGCTTACTCCGGATACGGATTTGCGGGACATCTTTCCCGTATCCAAGCGACGGAAGTCGGCGCTGCCGGCGCATGAATTTCTGCATCAGCACCGCAAAGCGGTGATCGACAAAGTTGCGCAGTGGACCGGCGCGCAGCGTCCGCTGATCAAGACTTTGATGGACACGATCGAAAAGCGCGCCGGTGAACTCGACTTGCGCGCCGACAAAACGCGCAGCGCGGAACATCTGGCGGAAGTCACGGCTTATGTCACCGCGCTCGTGATGACCTATGTGACGAAAGGAAAATTCATTCAGCCGTAAGAAAGAGATGGAGTGACGGGCGCCCTCGCCCGTCCCCCGGCAGCGAGGTGGCCGGGCGGGGCGCCCGGCGCTCCACTACAAGCTCAGGGAGAGACAATGATCGGAGCAAAACTGAAAATCGCGCTGCTGTATGACGTGTGGAACGAAGATCCGGTCGCGGCGGCGAAGGAAGAGGCGATTCCTGCGCGCAAGCCTCGCAAGAAAGTGAAGAAGGTAAAAAAAGAGAAGACCGATCGCGAGGAGATTTTCGAAGCGCTACAGAAGCTGGGGCACGAGCCTTCCTATTTCGAGCTGGATGGGCGCCCGCAGTCGCTGCACTCGCTCTCGCGCTGCGATGCCGACCTCATTTTCAACCTGACCGAGTCTTTCGACGGCGACGACACCAAGGAAATGAACGTGGTCGCGTATGTCGACCTGCTGGGATTGCGCTACACCGGCGCCGGTCCACATGCCATTATTCTCGCCCAGGACAAAGCGATCGCCAAGAAAATCTTCGCGTTTCACGGCATAAAGACTCCGTTCTTTGCGACTGCCTATCGCGGGCGCATCGAACATGCCCACGACATTTCTTTTCCGCTCATCGTCAAACCGTCGTGGGAGGATGGATCGATCGGCATCGATGCCGGCGCTGTCGTGAAGAACGTCAAGGAGATGATGGAGCGCGTCGAGTACATCCAGGATGAATTCGACTCGCCGGCCCTGATTGAGGAATACATCGAGGGGCGCGAAATTTACGCCGGAATTCTCGGCAGCTACGAACGGTCGCAGGTTTTGCCGCTGATAGAGCTCGATCTGTCGCGCTTGCCCGAAGGCACGCCAAAAATCGCCAGCTACGACGTGAAATTTGAGAAGAATACCGAAGCCTACAAGCTGACCAAATCGCAAATCGCGGAGAATCTGGACGAAGATACGAGGAAGCGGCTGGAGGATACGGCGCTAGCCGCGTACCGCGCGCTAAAGCTGCGCGACTACGGACGCATCGACATGCGACTGGCTCCCAACGGCGATGTCTATGTCATCGAAGCGAATCCGAATCCGTGGCTGGCAAGCCGGCAGGAATTTGCCATGGCCGCGAAGGCCTCCGGACTTTCCTACACGGAGATGATCGGCACAATTATCGACTTGGCGATAAGCCGCTACCTGAATGCCAACCTCACGAATGTGGCGGCGATGCGCTAGCGCCGTCTCTCACAAGTTCGCGGCCCTCGCGTGGATATTCAGCGCCGCCCGCAAACCGCCCACGCACGGGCGGGCAGCTCAATTACACCCTCTGTGTCGGTGGGCAGCGAATCACGCAGCCGCTTGCGAATTGCGTTTTGGGTAAGTTCATCGCGGGTCGCAAGATAGTTGGGAGCAGAACCTTGTCCCATCAGGAATGGTTGCCAGTAGTCATCGAAACTCGTGAACCGTGTGGTGACGTCAAGCGCACGAACCCTCACTTGCTCCACGCCAGCACGCTCAAAGAGCTTCCGTAGCGCCTCCGGATTGCAGAGCGGGAAGCGGTGGCCCTGATCGTATGCCAACGCTTCGCGGTCGTTAGCTGCGGCCGCATCCCAGAACTCGCGCAGGAACCGTACTCCCTCCGCGTAGTCCCAAACGTAGATTGCGATGACGCCCCCCGGAACCGCAATGCGGCGCATTTCTTGCAGCGCACGTTCAGGCTCCGGAACGTAATTCAACCCCAGACCGCAGACGATAGCATCGAAGCTGGCTTCATCGAAAGGAAGAGCCATCGCGTCCCCGGTTGCGAAGCTGACAGCGGGACGATTGCGATGCGCGCGGGCAAATCCAATTTGCTGGGGAGATGCATCCACACCCGCAACCCGAGCGGGCGCGAAGCGGTCGACAATGGCCTCTGTGAGCACACCGCTTCCGCAGCACACATCCAGCCAGCGCAAATTCGAGGGCAAACTCAGCCAGTTCAAGAACTCATGCGCCAGCAGGCGGCTCCAGCGCCCCATCCACTGGTCGTAGGCGGCGCCAGACGTCCATTTTTCCATACTCACTTAATCAGAGTTTCTCTAAAACAGATTCCACAGGAACTGGTTGTACACCTCGTGGTGGAACTGCACTTCGGCTGCCTTGACGAGCGTGCCCAGCAGGCGCGGGCAGCGGTCGGCCGATGCCTGCTTCAGGTCGGCGTAGCGGCCTTTCACGTCTTCCCCGAGCAGTTTGGTTGTCCATTCGGCTTTGCGGAAGTTGTCCATCGCCGTGTAGATGTTGTCGGGCAGGTAGCGTTCGGCCTGGCGGAGGTTCTTGATCTTGGCCGTCTCGCCTTCCAATCCGGTCTTGAAAATGGAGTACATCACCAGGTAGGGGTTGGCGTCGGGAGCGACGGCGCGCACCTCGGTGCGCATGCTGCGCTCGTTGCCGATCGGGATGCGGACCATGGCGCCCCGGTCCACGGCTGACGCTGTGAGTTTGTTGGGCGCCTCGAAGTGCGGATCGAGGCGGCGATAGGCGTTGACGCTGGAATTGAACACCAGGCAGAGGTCGTTGCCGTGCGTGAGAATGCGGTCGAGGAACTCATAGCCGAACTTGCTGAGCTTCTCCTCGCCCTTGGGATCCCAGAAGAGGTTCTTGCCGTTCTGGCTGACGGAGACATTGGTGTGCATGCCGCTGCCGTTGACGCCCACCACCGGCTTCGGCAGGAAGCAGGCGGTCAAGCCCATATTCCGAGCCACCTGCCGGCAGATCAGCTTGTAGAGCTGGATATGGTCGGCGGCGGCCACCACTTCAGCGTAGCCGTAGTTGATTTCGAACTGCGAGGGCGCGACCTCCGGGTGATCCTTTTCGTTCTGGAATCCCATCGATCGCTGCACTTCCGCGGTCGTATCAATGAAGGTGCGCAGCGGATCGCCCGGCAACGAGTGGTAATAGCCGCCCGTGTTCACGTATTCGAACTTGCCGGTCTCGTGGTAGGTGCGCTCGGCATCCGCCCCATTGAACAGGAAGCCCTCGATCTCATTGGCGGCGTTGAGTGTGTAGCTGTGCTTCTTGTGCATTCCGTTGGCAAACAGCTTCAGCATGCTGCGGATGTCCGCGGTGTAGGGCTCGCCGTCTTTATCAATGACCTCGCCAAAGACGAGCACCTTGCCCGGCCCGAACACATCCGCCGGTCCCCAGTAGAAGGCAGCCCAGTCAATGCCTAAACGCAGATCGCTTTCCCGCTGCGCCGTGAAGCCGCGAATCGACGAACCGTCAAAAGTCAGGTTGTCGTAGCTCTTCAGCAGGAATTTCTTGTCGTAGTCCAACATGTGCAGACGGCCTTCCAAGTCGCTGAACATCACGGTCACGGCCTTGATGCGCGACTCTTCAGCCAGGTACTTCAGCCGCTCTTCCTGAATTTTGTGAGGTGCGACGCGGTCCAGGCGCTGCTTCTTCGCCTTCAGATTCATCTCTTCCAGTTCGTCGTAGGGGATCGCTAGAAAATTCCGCAGTTCAGTTGACATGCCTCTCCTTTATTCGGGCTCTGCCCAGGAATCAGATTGAATGACCGGGGACTAGACAGGCTATCGCGTCAGGCGCAACCAGACAAATAGAATTCCGTTATAGCAACGATTAACGGCCGTTTATCTTATCCACTTTTCCAATTTGCATCAGGAACGGTGCAGAAGTTGGCTGCGAGCTTCGAGCTGCGAGCATCGAGCAACGTAGAACCTGATCGCTCGAAGCTCTGGGCTCGGCGCTCGCAGCTCGATTTATTTCGAAGCGTCTCGGCGGTAGAACCTGGCGTCTTCCGTGAAATAATCAAATCCGAGGAACCGCAATTGAGCTGCGCGATCTGCGAAGAACGAAAAGAAAAGCGGTTTTGCCCGGCCGTGCACGGGAAAATCTGCCCGCAGTGCTGCGGCGAGCAGCGCGAGGTAACGCTCGACCGCCCCAGCGACTGTCCTTATCTCCAGCAGGCGCGTGAGCACGCGAAAGCGCACAACGAGCGGCCGGGCGAACGGGATCGCGAGGCTTTGTTTCCCGAGGTTGAGATTCCCGAGCAGTTTCTCTACGAACGCGAGGAGCTGATCCTGGGACTCAGCTTCGCACTGGCGAAGGGCGCCCGCGCCGATCGCTCGCTCACAGACCGTGATCTGATCGCGGCGGTCAGTGCGCTCGCGAAGAGCTACCAGACGCTGGTGAACTCCAGCCTCATCTACGAACCACAGACCGCCAACGTGGCGCACCAAGCCATCGCTCGAGACATCGCTCGCGAAGTCGAGACCATGGTCAGGGAGTTTCGCGAGGCCGAGCAGCAAGAGATCGGCTACACGCGGCTGCGCGATTCTGACGTGCTGAAGGCGCTGGTATTCCTCGTGCGCATGGGCTTGGGACGCACATCCGGAAGGCCGAAGTCGCGGGCGTTCGTCGATTTCCTCTTTGCGCAGTTCCCCGAGAAGCACTCGGCCATCGTCGGGCCAGAAGAGGCAGGCAGACGGATCGTGATCCCGTAAGATCAGATTTCGCAGGATCTGATTCCGTAAGATCCCTCCACCGCTCACGTAGCGACGGCCGCCCCCGGCTGTCCGGCGGAGCCAAGGTCCGCAGCCGGGAGTACGGCTTTCAGAGTCGGCGGACCGTCTGCCCGCCAGGCAACGCCGCCAGAAGTTCTCGCGCCGTTTTCCCGAGTTCGGGATGGCGCGCCTCGGGAGCGATCTCGACCAGCGGTTCCAGCACAAACCGCCGCTGGTGCATTGCCGGATGCGGAATCTTCAAGCCCGGCTCATCCACCATGCGATCCCCAAACAGCACCACGTCGATATCAATGTTGCGCGCACCTTTCTCGCGGATGCGGAGACGCCCCATCATCGCCTCGACCCGCAACGCAAGCTGGAGCAATTCTCTCGGCGCCTTATCAGTTTCAATCGCGGCCACGCAGTTCAGAAACCACGGCTGGTCCGGGACGTCCAGCGGCTGGGTCTCATACAACCCGGAGACCGCCAGCAACCGGCCCGCTGCGTCCAATTGTGCGACCGCCGCGCGCAGGTTGACCGCACGATCTCCCAGGTTCGATCCCAGCGACAGATAAGCGGTTTCGCCCACCAAACCAGTTTCGCGGTGAAAGGCGCGAGAATCCAGCAAAAACTGACCAACGCCGCGAATTTTCCGCGGTGACGGAGGAACCCTCTTCGCCCATGTACCTTTGACCGGTACCTTAGGTTACTTTCTTAACTTCTCGGCTGTCGCTAGTATCGAAAGTGCCATGAATCTGGACTCTCTCCTCATCAGCCAGGACGCCGCTTTGCTCGGCGTGCTGCGTCCGGCACTGGAGAAGATCTCGGTTAATGTCCAGGTTTGCGTAGGGTCCCAGCCCGGCAACAACCTGCTGGCGAAGCGCAAGTTCGATGCGGTCATCATCGACTGCGACGACCTCGAAAATGGCTTTGATCTCCTGAGGGCGCTCCGCCAGACGCAAAGCAATGCCAAGTCCGTATCCTTCGCGGTGGTGAATGGGAAGACGACCACCCAGGAGGCCTTCCAGTCCGGAGCCAACTTCGTTCTGCAGAAGCCGCTGACCCCGCTGCACGCCTCGCGCTGTTTTAATGCGGCTCTCAATTTTATGGTGCGGGAACGGCGCCGGTACTTCCGCCATCCGGTGGAGATGCCGTTGCGAATCAGCCTCCCGCACAATCAGGAATTGACCGCCACTTCGACCAACGTGAGCGAGGGAGGCATGGCCATCCGCATCCTCGGCAAGTTGCCCAAGGATGCGCAGGCGCAGTTTCGCTTCACGCTTCCCGAGGCTAACATTTCGCTCGAACTAAAAGGCGAGGTCGCCTGGGCCGACGGAACCGGCCACGCCGGTGTCCGCTTCATTGAGGTTCCGCAGAGCTCACAGTATCAGCTCGACAAATGGTTGACCGACCGCTTGCAAGAAGAAATGCCCGAGCGACTAAAAGGCTACGCGGCGCTTTCCTGACCGATCGCCCGGTAATGCTTGTGTGGGGACAGGCGCCTCGCCCGTTCGCTCTTTCCCGAAAACTCCCGCGCACCCGGCATCCAGCTTGCAACTTGCGCCCGGCCAATGCTGTGGCACTGTAGAGTCTCGGTTCCCAACGAGCTCAACGATGATCACCTTGGAAGAAAGAATCGCCAGAACCCAGCGGTTGCTGCGCCGCCTGGAAGAGGACCAGCCCTACTTGCATGTGCGCTTGTCCGCGCTCGGCGCCGAGCACCGGCAGAGCGCGAATGCTTTCGCCGACCGCGTGCGCGCCGAAGCAGAAGCCGAACTGCAGCGCCTGCTGGCCGAACGCGCATTGCCCTACGAGTGGAACGTGCCCCAGCCGGCCGACTGAATCCAGAAGCTACGAGCTTCGAGCAAGCCAAAGCTTCTGTTCGCTCGAAGCTCGCGGCCCGTAACTCGCAGCCGCCGGAATTTTTAACCACAGGGAGCACAGGGGACACGGCCCTAGGCGCTGAGACTAAACGCCGACGCGAGCGCCGGGACCGCAGGTTCATCTTCCAGCGCGGTTTCTTCCCAGTACGACCGGTCGCGCAAAATGCGCGACACCAGCGCGGTATGCATGGCATGGCCCGCGCGGTCGGCCACCACCGAACCCAGTATCTGTTTCCCGATCAGCGCCAGGTCACCGATGAGGTCCAGAACTTTGTGGCGCACGAACTCGTCGTGAAAACGCAACGGCGGGTTCAGCACTTCGTCGCGGTTCAGCACGATGGCATTCTCCATCGACGCCCCCCGAATCAGTCCCTGCTGTCGCATGGCATCGGCTTCATGCAGAAATCCGAAAGTCCGCGCCGGCGCAATCTCCTTCAGATAACTGCCATTCGTCAGCCGCACGCAGAAGCTCTGCTTGCCAATGAGTGGGTGAGGAAAGTTGATCGAATACGAAACCGAATAGGAGTCTGCCGGATACACGGCAATGAATTTATCGCCCTCGCGCAGTTCGATCTCCCGCACGATCCGGAGATAAGTGCGCGCTTTGCGCTGTCGCCGAATCCCCGCCTTCTGAATCATTTCTACAAACGGACGGGCGCTGCCATCCAGAATGGGCAACTCAAGATTGTCCAACTCGACGATGGCATTGTCGATGCCGACGCCGGTAAACGCCGAGAGCAGGTGCTCGGTAGTGGAGATGAGCACGCCCTTCTTCATCAAGCTGGTGGCGTAACTGACGCGGGCCACGTTGCGTCCGCTGGCTTCGATCGGGAAGCCTTCCAAGTCGGTGCGATGGAACACGATTCCCGTTCCCGCAGGCGCGGGCAGAATCCGCAAGCTGACCGGGGCGCCGCTGTGCAGACCCACTCCGGTGCAGGTCACCGCAGCACGAATTGTCTGTTCGTGTGTCAAGGGGGAGGTGTAAGTCTTTTGCTATGTATCAGCTTACAGTGATGGGCCGACTTCCGCATGTGGCAAAACAGACACATTCCGTGGCTCGTTCCACCATGGCAAACGCTAACTTGTTCAGGCAGTTATAGATCTTTGGGGGTATCCAAGGAAGAACTTTCCCCTGTTTTGCCTGCTGGCGGCGGCTTTCGTTCCTAACTTCCGGGTGAATAACGTGTGGTTTGGGCGCTGCGGCCCTTCTACATTGACAAGTGTTAAGCTACGGGCTACAGTCTGTCAGGTGAAAATACGAAGCTTCGTCCACAAGGGTCTGAAGGCACTCTACGCGGGCGATATCGCGAAAGGCGTGCCGCCCGATTCGGTAGACATGCTCCGCAAAATGCTGGCGTTTCTCGACGACATGCAAGACCGCCGTTTGACATTCAGCATCGACGTCGAAGGGCGCGAACTCTACGACGTAAACTTGGAAGACTACCATTAGGACAGAAGGAGTAAACGCCATGCCCATGAAAAACCCGTGCCATCCCGGAGATTTCATTCGGACGGAAATCATTCAACCTGCGGGCCTGTCGGTAACGGCGGCGGCGGCGGCGCTTCGGGTTTCCCGGCCCGCTTTGTCCAGCCTCCTGAACGGCAAGGCTGCCCTCTCCGGGGACATGGCGCTCCGCATCGAGAAAGCCTTTGGAATGAATATGGACACGCTCATGCGTATGCAAGCGGCCTACGACATCGCCCAGACCCGCAAGCGCGAGAATAAAATCCACGTTCGGCGCATTCCCCAGCCAGTCGATGCTCACGTATGAAGCAGTGCACCGCGTTAAGAGGCAGTCTTACCGTTTCTTCAGCGGCACTTTCGGGTCGTACGTCACCGCCGCTTCGAACAGCGAATCCGGCAGCTTCAGGTTGTAGCTCGCCACGTTGATGAAACGCTGTTGCGAAGTCTCTCCGTTGTAATAGCGGGTAATGGAGTGGGCTGTCCAGATTCCCTGCACCAGCTTGTAATTGTCGTAAATCTCATCTTCCACATTTTTCTGCTTGTCCTTCAGATCGCGCCACGAATAACTGATCTTGACCGGATAGTGCGAATTCTGGTCGAGGTACACGCTCACCGAATCGTTCTGGCTATTGAGCAGCGTGACGCCTTCGCATTCCTTCCCGTCGACGACCGACTGCCCCGCGTAGAACAGGGCCACGTTCGGATCGCGTATCCATTTGCGGAACACCCACTCGAGCGAATGCTGGCGCCGCCGAAGATAGTTCTCCAAATCCTCCGGTTCCTGCGCTGCCGTTCCTTTGTACGTCGTCTCGTATCCCTTGTCGCCGTTGTGAATCAGGACAATATCGAACTTGTTCTTGACCTTGACGTTGCCCACCTGTCCCTCGATCAAGAAAATGTCTTTCGTGTGGATGACTTCGAAACGGTCCCGATTCGGATACTCCACGTAGTAGTTGTAGGGAATCCCGGTGCTCTCGGTGCGCCCGTGATAGAGCGGGTAGTAACGGCCGGTTTCACTCTTGTTTTCGTAAGTGAGGTACGGTTGTCCCCCCAGTGCCTGGATCGTCTGATCGAGAACCGTCCGCGCCTTGCGAGCATTGTCGGAGTCGTTCAGGTTGACGGCGGGCACAGGGGGAGCGGGCGTTGGAGCGGTTTGAGCACCGCCCAGCGCGCACAGCAGCAAAATGGCAACAAAGCGGTACATGGCTATCTGCTTAGAAGCGGTCAAGCTGATTTTAGCTGTACCATTTTAGCCGCAGCAACGAACACGTGGGGACAGCCGCCCGCTCCCTACCCCACCAGCACGGCTCCGCCATTCACGTTGAAAACCTCGCCCGTGATAAATCCAGCATAGGGCGTGCACAGGAACAGAATCGGCCCCGCGATTTCTTCCGGCGTTCCGACGCGCCCCAGCGGGATGCCGCGAAAAATCTTTTCGCGCGTTGGCGGATCATTCAGCGCCGCCGCCGCCATATCCGTATCTACCCACCCCGGCGCCACCGAATTGATGTAGATGTGGTCGCGCGCCAGTTCCGTCGAGAGTCCTTTCACCATGCTGATCAGCGCGCCTTTGGTGGCCGCATAGTCACAGTGGAAAGCTTCGCCGCGCTGGCCGGCCGTCGAACTGACCAGCACGATGTGCCCGGCTGCCGATCCGGATGACGCTGCGCCCTGTTTCTTCATCTGTCCCACCGCGTGCTTGACCAGTGCAAACACGCTGTCCAGATTCACTGCGATGGTGCGATGCCATTGTTCATCGGACATGCGCTCAATGGGCGCATCCTCAGGCGGCCAGATGCCGTGATTCGCGACCAGAATGTCGAGACGCCCGAAGGCCGCGATCGCGGACGAGACCAGTTGCTGCGCCGCCTCCGTGGTCGAAAGATCGCTCTGCACTGCGCGACAGTTTTCCGCGCCACATGCACGCACCAGATCCTCAGCCGGCGCCTTCGCCGCCTGATAATTGAAGACAACTTTCGCGCCCGCGGCCACAAACATCCGCACCGCCGCCGCGCCAATGCCACGAGATCCGCCGGTGATAAGAGCAACCTTAGAATTGAGAGTCAGATTCATAACGCATATAAGTATTGCACGCCGAAAAGAAAGGCGGCCAAATCGGCCGCCTTCTGAGAACTGGGAACTGAGAACTGTCCCTACGCCGTAGCTGGCCGCTCGCCGCCCTTGGCAGGAGCCCGTTCCGGCTTGATCACCTGCTGCACGCCGTCGTCGGTCTTCGCCGGCAGCGGCTTGATCGGCGGCAGGTCCAGCCCCTCGACCAGCATCTTGATCTCGGAGGCGTCCAGCACTTCGCGTTCGATCAGCGCCTTCGCGATCCGGATCAGCGTTTCGCGATTCTCCGAGAGGATCCCCTTCGCCCTCGTGTACCCCGCGCTCACCATCTTCCTGACTTCTTCGTCAATCTGGATGGCGGTGGCTTCGCTGTAGTCGCGGTGTTGCGCGATCTCCCGTCCCAGGAAAATCTGCTCTTCTTTCTTGCCGAAGGTCACCGGCCCCAGGTCGCTCATACCCCACTCGCAAACCATCTTGCGCGCCAGTTCCGTGGCCCGCTCGATGTCGTTGCCCGCGCCCGTTGACATCTGGTTCAGAAAAAGCTCTTCCGCAATACGCCCACCCATCAGGATGGCGATCTGCGTATCGAGATAATTCTTGTAGTAGTTGTGGCGATCGTCGGTCGGCAACTGCATGGTCAAACCGAGTGCCATGCCGCGCGGAATGATCGTGACCTTGTGCACCGGATCGGAGTGCGGCAGCATGGCCGCCACCAGCGCGTGTCCGGCCTCGTGGTACGCGGTGTTCTTCTTCTCTTCATCGGAGAGCAGAAGCGATTTGCGTTCCACGCCCATCAGCACTTTATCTTTCGCCACTTCGAAGTCGTACATCAGCACGGCCTTGCGGTTCTGCCGAGCAGCCGCCAATGCCGCTTCGTTGACCATGTTGGCCAGATCGGCGCCGGAGAATCCCGGTGTACCGCGGGCGAGGACATTCAGTTCCACATCGTCGGCCAGAGGAATCTTGCGGGTGTGTACGCGGAGAATCTCTTCCCGTCCGCGAACGTCGGGACGATTCACCACCACGCGCCGGTCGAAACGCCCGGGCCGCAGCAGCGCCGGATCGAGCACATCGGGACGGTTGGTCGCGGCCATCAGGATCACGCCTTCGTTCGATTCGAAGCCGTCCATTTCCACCAGCAGTTGATTCAGAGTCTGCTCGCGCTCGTCGTGTCCACCGCCGAGCCCAGCGCCGCGGTGACGTCCGACGGCGTCAATTTCGTCGATGAAGATGATGCAGGGAGCGTTTTTCTTGCCCTGTTCGAACAGGTCGCGCACGCGGCTCGCGCCCACGCCCACGAACATTTCCACGAAGTCCGAGCCGGAGATGGAGAAGAACGGAACATTCGCCTCGCCCGCGACCGCGCGCGCCAGCAGAGTCTTGCCCGTTCCCGGAGGTCCAACCAGCAGCACGCCCTTCGGAATGCGTCCGCCAAGTTTTTGGAACTTCTGCGCTTCGCGCAGAAACTCGATAATTTCGTGAAGTTCTTCCTTGGCCTCATCCACGCCCGCCACGTCTTTGAACGTGATCTTTTTCTGCTGCATGGAGAGCAGCCGCGCCCGGCTCTTGCCGAACGACAGCGCCTTGTTTCCACCCGTCTGCATCTGCCGGATCATGAAGAACCAGAGCGCGCCCAGCAGAACCAGCGGCGCCAGATTCAGAATCCAGCTTGGCCAAGTGCCGTTGCTGATGTCCTTGAAGCCGTACGGAACACCCTTCTCCGTTAGCTTCTTGTACATATCCGGATAGTTCGCCGGCACTATGGTGTGAAAGGGCCCGTCGGGGTTCTTAAGCTTCCCTCGCACTTCCTGGCCGATAAACATCACGTCGTGAACGTTGCCCTGGTCCACGTCCGACAGGAACTCAGAAAAGCCAATTTCTTTATCTTTCTGGGTGTTGCTCCCGGTTTTCACCACCTGCCAGAGCAGGAAGGCCGAGACCACAATGACCGCCCAGAAAAGTACCGTCTTGATCGTCGAATTCACCTAAAACTCCTCTAAGTGCAGCTAAGTGCAGCCCAATCCCCACCAAAGAAAAGACGCCGCCTCTTGCTCAGATTAGATGCCGCAGGCGAAAATTCGACTGGGAAAAGACCGCTGCTCCATTTTAGACCTTTTCCAAAGAAAACGGGGAACCCGAAGGAAGTAACAGAAGTCACCGGATGGCAGAGCCGGCTTGAAGACGGGCTTGGCGGCTACGACTTCGAGCCGCGAGCTTCGAGCAACCCACGCTCTCGCTTTGGCTCATAGCTCGCAGCCCTATATCGTCGCCGCCAGATACGGCAAATTCCGCCCCGTCTGCTCCGGACTCCCCAATCCATAGCCGCAAAGAAACGCGTCATCCACCAGAAATCCGAAATAGTCGGGCTGCAGTGGCACGCGGCGCGCCGACTGCCGATCCAGCAGCGTCACCAGCTTCACCGAAGCCGCGCCCCGCGCCCGCAGGTCGCTCATCAGGAATTCGCTGGTCACCCCCGAGTGCACCAGCCCCTCGACCAGCAGCACATGCTTGCCTACAATCGCCAGTTCGTGGCTGAAAAGAATCTCCAACACCGCGGATTCACCCTGCTTGGTCTGCTTGTAGCGCGGCTTGATAAAGGTGCAGATGATGGGTACATCGATCGCCCGCACCAGGTCGGCCATGAACAGGAAGCTGTTTTCCAGAATCCCTAGCGCGATCACGGTCTGGCCGCGATAGTCGTCGGAAATCTGCCGTCCCAGTTCGCGGACTCTTTTCTGAATCTGGTCGGCCGAGATCACTTGGCGCAACCCGGCATTTGGCGAAGCATTCATAGCGGAAGTGGCGCCTCCGGCCTGGTATCTAAACTTGTAACTGTGAAGCTGTAACTCTGAGCAGCAACTCCAACGATGGCATGTTACATCATGCCCGCTGTCTCCCGAACCCAAATCGCTCGCGAAGCTCCCTCAGGCGCCCGAAAAGCGGCCGGAACCGCAAACCCCCGCATCCAGATCAGCCCGCAGCCCTCCGCGACCGCAACCGGCCAGAGCTTTTTCTCCGCTCCGGTCGCATGCCGGTCACTCAACAGCTCCTTCACTTTTTTTGCCGCCGCGGTGTGCGCCGGCCAAAAACGATCGCCCGCCCGCCAGTTGCGGATCAGAACTTCCTTCGGCACGCTCCCCAGATCCAGCAACTGCCCACGCTCCTCCTCCGGAACGCCGGCTGCATCCACCACCTGAGCTTCGATGCGACCGCCCAGTTCAGGAACCTCCACCGTCCCTGGCACCGCTAAAACGTACTCATAATCCGCCGCTTCTCCTCGGCCGCCGAAAGGTTCCCGTTCCAACAAGAGCTCCTGCCGTCCGCGTCGGAGATTTCTCCCGCCCGGTAGCTCCAGTCTCCTGCCCACCGATCTTTTGTCCGCCGGTCCTCTGTCCGCCGGTCCTCGCGCCAGCTCCAGCGCCTCCTCGATCAGCCGGAACGAGACACTCAAATCGGGCGCATTCGTTTCCATCCATCCGCGCACCAGTCGGCGCTGTGCCGCCAGCGGAAGCGCCAGCAGCGGCGCCACCAGTAGAGACGCGGCTTGCCGCGTCTCGCCGCCAGGGCCGCCGCTCTGCCTTTGAACCTCCGGATGCACACGCTCCCAATGCTCCTCTTCGGCCCGCGCGATTTCCGCCAGCTCACCCATGTGTTCGATCGCGGCCCCGCCAAATTCTTCCCCGATCATCGGCAGCAGCCGGTGCCGCACGCGATTACGAAGGAAGGCAATATCCCGATTCGACGAATCCTCCCGCCAGCTCTGGCCCCGCTCGCGCAGAAAGTCCTGCAATGCAGAACGCCGAAAGCCCAGCAGCGGCCGTACCAACTCGCCAAACGCGTGCCCCTGCTCCTCGAACACGATCCGCGGATGAATGCCCGAAAGTCCGCGAATGCCGGTACCGCGAAAGATGCGCAGCAGCACCGTCTCCGCCTGATCGTCGAGAGTGTGCGCCGTCGCAATCTTCGCAACCCGACCCTCCCGCGCGAGCTGCCGAAAAAAGCCGTAGCGCAGTTCACGCGCGGCCGCCTCAATGCCGGAACCTTGGCCGGAACTCTGGCTCCCGTCAACCGGCGCCTCGCAGACATGCAGTTCGAGCGCGTGCTGCCGCGCCAACTTCGCGACAAACCGCTCGTCCTCATCCGACTCTTCTCCGCGCAGCTTGTGATTGACGTGCGCAACCGACAGCACGATCCCCAACTCGGCCCGCAACTCCAGCAGCAGGCAAAGCAACGCAACAGAATCCGCCCCGCCGGAAACCGCCGCCGCCAGGCGGTCCCCCGCCCGAATCGACTCCTGCTTTCGAATTGTCTTCAACAGCCGCTCAGTCAGCCCCTGCACGAAGAAATGGTACCGGAAACCAGTTCTCAGTTCCCAGTTCTCAGTTCTCAGCGACAGCGGTTTGCTGAGAACTGAGGACTGGGAACTGGCATCAACCACCAGCAACTGCTATGCTTTCCGCAAATGTGGGGAGTTTCTCGCTGGACTGCCAGATTCTTGCTGCTGGTCATGCTCGCCCCGGCCTTCGGGCCGCTGGCGATGGCCTGTGTTGATATATGCGAATAGTCAGCCGATTTTAGACGCTCTGCAACAATGCCGTGCGCAGTTCTTTCCACAATGAAAATCATGCGCCATATTGGCCTGCGACTGGATAGCGAAGAGGAGAGAACAAAATTTCTCGATATGGGAGTCAACTTTACGTCTGATACAAAGATGCCGGGCGGGGGTATTCTCGCGAACATCGACCTCGCCGAAGATGACCCACGCTGGCGAGGTATCGAACTACTGCTCGGTGGGCGCAGAACACTTGACTGCGTAGCCTCGACGTTTTCTTCCGCTGACCTATATGCCGCAAAGTTTCTGCGAATCGTAGCCAAATCGGGCGGCTATCCTCAGCCTGAGAATAAGAACGGTTATTTGTCTGCTACGTACGATCTGGCCGACTATTGCCCCCGCTGCGGTATTGGTAGGAAACAAGCCGGGCCATTCCGGTTCAAGGGCCCACCTGCGCTTAGAGACAATTCCATCCTGCAGTTGAACTGGATTTTCGATGAATGTTTCGTTACACACACTACGTGGGAAGCGGTTTTCAAGCGGCTGGGAATTGAGAAACGGCCCGCCGTGATGCATAGGAGTGGGGTTGAGATAGGATCGTTAGTTCAGCTTGATATTCCGCAAGTCTGTGATTTGAAACTTGAAGGTGCGAGTCACGTGGAATGTCCCTTCTGTAGGCGCAAGAAATATTCGCCTGTTTTCAGGGGATTCCTTCCGGCACCTGTGGCCCCGAATACCCCGATCTTTAAGTCGAGCCAATCTTTTGGCGCTGGTGCGCTTGCATTCAAGCTGATTATCGTATCGGCAGATCTGTATAGAAGATTCAAAGAAGTCGGTCTTAAGGGTGCTGAATTCTATGCATGTGCGAAATGAACGGCGTGAGGTAGATAGCGCGTCCGCGCCGGCGACCGCCTTGTGAGTTGTACCGCCGCCGGAGGTGTGCGCTTCTTGGGACGGGAACCAGTGGATCGAAGGGAAGTAACAAACGTGATAGAGAATCTGGAAGCCGAGGTTAACAATGGCGGCTTTGACCAGTTCTTTTACAATTCCGCCGGAGACAAAACGGCGGAAACTATTCAGGCTCTTGAAACAATTGGGGCAGTTGCCATGGCCGACATCCTCAAGAGAGCCGCCGCTAAATTTCCGGGCAATATGCCACCCAGGGACCGCTTTGCGCGCCAAGAGGTCCTTCTGCAGATTTCCCCCGACGCAGAAGCGTTTGAAGAGTTGGATGGAGAGTTTTACGGGTATCCGGACGACCTGGCTGACCTACTCGCCAACTACAATATCCTCTAACGAACACCTATGACTTCGAGAACCCCATGCTCACGTACGGAGCGGTGAGTATGGTCTACGACGGCGACGGCAACCGGGTCAGCGAAACGGCGGGCGCTGCCCAGCCGGAAGCCATGCACTGCATGCGCCATTCGGTGCCCGCGCATGCGGCGCAGCCTGCGATGCCATGCCATCATGCGATGGCACAGTCAAAGCCGCCCCAGCCCGAATCATCGCAAGTCGAATCATCCGAAGCCTCGTTTCATGCCCTCGATAACTGCTGCCAGAACCACCATTGCTGCTGCGGCGCTACCACCTCCGAGTGGGCACAGACCGCTTCCAGTCTGCTCTCCTTTCTTAGTCTCCTGATCGAACCCGCGCGCCCGTCACAAAGCGCGGTCCTTCGGTCAAGCGATATCTCCGGACACGATTCCGCCCGCGCCCCTCCTCGTGGCTGACCCTTTTACCGAACCCTGAAAATAGCAACTCTGCCTCGAGCTTCGAGCTACGAGCGAACACGAATCGGTTGCTCGTAGCTCGTAGCCCGCAGCTCGCAGCCCGGCAACCACCTCCTAAGGACACTAAGACATGACTCGCCCCAAGCTGCTAGCATTCGCCGCCTTGCTGTTGATGACCCCCGCGGCTTTCGCCAACGTCTACGGCGCCATCCGCGGCGTCGTGCACGACCCGCAGCATCGTCCCATTCAGGACACCATGGTGATGCTCAAAGCGAAAACGTCGGACTGGGCCAAGAGCGTCACCACCAATGCCACCGGCGAATTCCAGTTCAACGCCGTGCCCCTCGGCGATTATTCCGTCAGCGTCGCCAGTCAGGGCTTCGCGCAAACTTCACAGGATGTCACGGTCATCTCGGGATCTGTGCCAGTCGTTCACTTTCAATTGCAAGTGGCCTCGGCAAATGAAAAGGTCAGCGTCTCTGCCTCGCCCGCAGTCGTCGCCACCGACACCGCTACTCCCATCACCCTCGTCAGCCGCCTCGACATCGAGCGCACACCCGGCGCCGACCGCACCAACAGCCTGGCCATGATCACCGACTACGTGCCCGGCGCCTATGTCACGCACGACCAACTCCACATCCGCGGCGGACATCAGACCACATGGCTCGTGGACGGCATACCCGTTCCCAACACCAACATCGCCACCAACATCGGCCCGCAATTCGACCCCAAAGACATCGACTACATGGAAGTGAATCGCGGCAGCTACGGCGCTGAGTTCGGCGATCGCACCTATGGCGTGTTCAACGTCGTGCCGCGCACCGGTTTCGAGCGCAATAACCAGGCCGAACTCGTCCTCAGCGCCGGCAACTTCTACCAGACCAATGACTCCTTCAGCTTCGGCAGCCACACCGAGCGCTTCGCCTACTACATCGGACTGAACGGGAACCGCAGCAATCTCGGCATCCAACCGCCCATTTCACGAGTCGTGCATGACGCCGCCAACGGCTACGGAGGTTTCGGCTCCTTCATCTTCAATGTCAATCCTTCCAATCAGCTTCGCTTGGTCACCGCGCTGCGCAAGGATTTCTACCAGGTTCCCTACGACCCGAACTTTAACGATCTGGAGAGTTCGCTCTTCGACAGCAGCGGCCTGCGCGACGCCGACCGCGAAGCCGATGCCCTGATCAATGCTTCATGGGTCCACACCTTCAACTCGAAACTTATGCTCACGGTCTCGCCCCTATTTCATCGCAACAGCGCAGACTACGAGAGCGCACCAAACGACTATCCCACCGCCACCACCGATCACCACACCTCGACATATGCCGGAGGCCAAGTGAGCTTTGGCGCGAACTTCGTCCGGAACGATTTGCAGGTTGGCTTTTTTGGATTCCACCAGAACGACGATCACCACCTGGGCATTCTCTTCAACTGCGCGACCAACGGTGACCCCTATTATTCTTGTCCGCAACCGCTGCCTTCCCCGTTCGCCGATTCTGAGCCCGCTTCCGGCGGCCTCGCGGCTTTCTTCCTCGACGAAAAATTCAAACCTTTCCCGTGGCTCACTCTCTCCGCCGGCCTGCGCCCGACGCACTTCTCCGGCGTCCAATCCGAGAACGCCATCAGCCCGCGATTCGGCGCAACCGTCACCGTACCGCGTCTGCGCTGGACCTTCCGTGCTTTCTACGGACACTACTATCAAGCGCCTCCCTTGCTTACGGCCTCTGGAACATTGCTGCAGTTCTGCACGGCAAATGGTTGCACCTTCATCCCGCTCAACGGCGAGCGCGACGAAGAACATCAGTTCGGCGTGACCATCCCTTACCGCGGGTGGACGCTCGACGCCGACACCTTCCGCACCCGCGCCCGGAATTTCTTCGACCACGACGTGATCGGAAACTCCAACCTCTTCTTCCCACTCACGATCGAGAAGGCGCTCATCCGCGGCTGGGAACTGACGCTGCGATCACCACGCATCGCCCATCGCGCACAGCTTCATCTTGCCTATTCCAATCAGGTCGCCTACGGCGGCGGCGCCATCACCGGAGGACTGACGGATTTCACGACGAATCTCTGCGATCCAAGCCCTGGCCTCTGTGCCCTCGACCACGACCAGCGCAACACTTTGAACGTCGGCGCCGACGTCTCGTTGCCGCGGCGCTCTTACGCCTCCACCAACATTTACTACGGCTCGGGCTTCAGCAACGCATTCCAAGACCAGCCTTATCCGGGCGGCTATCTACCCGGACATACCACCTTTGATCTGTCGCTAGGTAAGGACTTCGGCGAGCGCGTTTCCGCCTCGCTGAATGCATTGAACGTCGCCAACCGCCGCATCGAACTCGACAACAGCATCACCTTCGGAGGCTTCCACTGGAATAACCCGCGCGAAATCTTTGTCGAACTGCGGTTCCGGTTCCATTATTGAGCGTATTCTTTGCCAGTTCGCTGATGGGTTTGCCGGATCAGAGATCTGGAGGAGCGACTCGACACAAGACTCACTTTGTTGCTGGAGGCGAGGAAAGGATGAGACTCACGAAATCCCAATTCGTACGCATATCAGTCATGGTGTTTCTGACCCTATCCGTGGGCTGCAACCGTACCAGGAAGTATCCGCTGCAAGGCGAGGTAGTCGGCAAGAACGTGGCCACCAGCGAGATTACGGTGAAGCATGGCGACATTCCAGGTTTCATGCCAGCCATGGCAATGCCTTACCGCGTCAAGAATCCGGCAGTGGTTCAGGAACTTCAGCCCGGCGACAAAATCGCCGCGGAGGTAGTCATCGGCAAGGATCCGAGCGACTATTGGCTGGAAGATGTTCGCATCACCGATGAATCGGCGCGTGTCCCAGCAAACCCGCCGGCTGCGCCGCGTATGCTCATGCCTGGAGACCGCGCTCCCGACCTCGCTCTCATCAATCAGGACGGCCGGAAGATTCATCTCTCGAATTTTGCGGGAAAGGCATTGCTGGTGACGTTCATCTACACGCGATGCCCCATGCCGAATTTCTGCCCGCGCCTGAGCAGCCAATTTGCCCGCATTCACGACGAACTCAAAAAGAACTCCGGCGACTACGCTAATACCCACTTGCTTACCGTCAGCTTCGATCCGAAATACGACACTCCCGCCGTGCTGCGTAAGTACGGCCTCGCATACCTGGATGGCGACGAGAGCGGCTTTTCTCATTGGGATTTCGCTTCCACCAAGCCCGGAGACTTGGCCCGCGTGGCTCAGGCCTTCGGACTTCAGTACGAGGAGGAAGACAACCAGATAACCCACAACATGAGCATCGTGCTGATTGCTCCCGATGGCACAGTGGCCAAGTTCTGGTCCACCGATTGGACATGGACGGAACTGATGGAGAACATGCAGAAAGCTGCCCATGCCACGGGGCAGAGCAGGAAAAACTGACGATCCGAGATCGCTGATTCTTGTTGGGGCGCCCCGCGATACTAAACAGTAAACAGGGATTGGAACATCTCTCGATATCTGACGGCTGACAACTGACTGCTTCACCGCATCGAACCAAATAAGAGCCGCGCTGATCGTTTGACGCTGTTCCGGTACGCTCCGTATAATGCAGAGCGTCCACACCCTGATCACCACGCTTGCGGTTTGGCGGGAAGAGAGCCGGGCGTCGTACGCGCCTTGCGCGCTCGCTGCGCCGGCTTCAGGTCTATGTTTCAGGTCATGTGACTGATAGGCTCGGGTTGCGATCAGTTTCGTTGAGCCCAATGAGCTGGAAGCTTCCAGCATTTCCGAAAAATCCGAAGGAGTTCAAAGGATCCAATGATTAAGAAGTTTGCGCGCGTCACCGTGGCCGTAGTGTTCGGCCTCTCCCTCTTCGCTCTGGCCCAAGCCGAACCGGCTGCCGGCGCTCCCGCAGCTGCCGCACCCAACGCTCCCTCCGCTGCTGCGGCGGCGGCGGCCAAGGCTACGGGCACCAGAGTCGGCACCATCAACATCGAACAGGCGATCTTCGCCTCCAACGAAGGACGGCGCGATTTCGACACGCTCGCCAAGAAGTTTGAGCCCAAGCAGAACGAACTGAAGGGCTTTGCCGACGAAATCGACAGCCTCAAGAAGCAGCTCAATGCGCAGCAGGACAAGTTGAATGACGAATCGCGCGACAAGCTGGTGAAGCAGGTCGAGATCAAGCAGAAGAGTTTCGATCGCGCTACGCAGGACGCGCAGGAAGATTTCCAGAACCAGCAGGGCGAGATCGGAAACAAAATTCTCACCAAGATGGCTCCCCTCATCGTGAAGTATGCCAGCGAAAACGGCTATGGCATGATCCTGGATACTTCCCAACAGTGGCCGCGTGGCCCGGTGATCTGGTACGGACCGGCCGTGGACATCACGCAACCAATCGTCGAAAACTACAACGTTCAATCTGGCGTACCGGCGCCCGCTGCGGGTAGCACGCCTACCAAGCCTGTGAGACCGACGACCCCCAAACCCTCTGCGCCCGCTAGCAAGACGCCGGCAACAACTCCGCCGAAACAGTAGCGACACCGCTCGGATAGTTTCAGTTCCAATTTATTTCTTAAGACCGCGTGCAGACGCGGTCTTTTTTTTCGGGTCAGTTGTTCGCGTCCGTAACTAACTTCGTTTTCGCTTCCCCTCATCGCGCAGGATCAAATCGCCACCCGCAGGTGTCTGTACGGATTAACGGGCCCGTTCCGGAGGACACACGATGTCTGGAAATATGTTCACCACACTCGAAAGCACCTGGGACCAGTCCGCCCGCCGCGGATGGACTACGCTCGCATCCTTCACCATGCAAGCCTTTGGCCTGAGCTTGCTGCTCGCGATCCCGTTGATGTGGGTTGGGCGGCCACCTCAGGTGCGTTGGCTGCAGATCACGGCGCCCGCAGCATTCGCGCCACCCGCAGCAGAGCAGCCTGCGCGCGGCCATCATGCGGCCGCTGCGGTCAGCAACACGCGCCAGGGAGAGATCATCGCGCCGCGGTCGATCCCTCGCCAAATCGCGGCCAACGACGACGGCGACTCTATTCCGACCGCGCCAGACTTCCCATCCATCGACACTGGATCGGGTCGCGGACCAGGCAATGGCGTTCCCCGCAGCATCGGAGACAACATCCCTGTCGTGATTCCGGTGCGCCCTGCCGTGGTTAAGCCCCTGCTTGTATCGCACTTGGCGGAGGCCAACCTCCTCCACAAGGTGCAGCCGAGCTATCCGCCGATCGCGCGCCAGGCGCGCGTTCAGGGCACGGTCGAGTTGCGGGCGATCATCAGCAAGGCAGGGACGATCGAGCATCTGGTCGTGGTCCGCGGACACCCGATGCTGGTCACAGCCGCAGTTGAAGCGGTCCGGCAATGGCGCTACCGGCCGTACCTGCTGAACAACGAGCCCATCGAAGTGGAGACCGAAATCACAGTGAACTTTGTGTTATCGGGCAGTTAACATCAAAGGTCAACATAAGCAGTTAACCGCGCGGCGCGGTCGCTATAATCGGCTACGTGAACGCGCCGCGTCCCGATTTGTCGAAAATACCCGACCGCCGCTCGCTGATTCTCGACGGCCGGACTTGGGCGGAAGTTTCTCTGGCAGCGCTGGGAGAAAATTTTCACGCCGTGCAGAAGCACGTCGGTGAAGGCGTCACCATTTGTGCGGTGGTCAAAGCCGATGGTTACGGCCACGGCGCGGTGGAGTGCGCGCTCGCGCTCGAATCCGAGGGCGCGCAGTGGCTGGGAGTAACCGATGCCGCGGAGGGCCTGGCTCTGCGCGGCGCCGGCACCAAGGCCCGCATCCTGCTGATGACCGGAATCTGGAAGGGCGAGGAGGATGGGATCGTCGCCCAGAATCTCACTCCCACCATCTGGGAACCATGGCACGTCGAGCTGCTCGAACGAGCTGCGCGGAAACGGCAGAGGGTTTTGCCCGTGCATCTGAAGCTCGACACGGGCATGAACCGTCTTGGCGCATCGAAGGAAGCGCTGCCGCATTTGTGCGAGATGTTATCCGCGTGCGAGCACTTGAGTCTGGAAGGAGTAGGCACGCACTTCGCTTCGGCGGAAGTGCTGGACGCCGAAGACGCTGTGCGCCAGATGAAGTGCTTTGAAGAGGGACTAGCGGCCCTGCGGAATTACGGGCTCCAGCCTCTGCTGGTTCACATGGGTAATTCCGCCGCCATGAGCGCGCGGCCCGAGACATGGAAGACCATGGTGCGTCCGGGCATCGCGCTCTACGGATACTCGCTTGCCTTCACGCGGGCTGGGGAGCCCGCGGTGGTGGCTCCGCTGCCGCTGCGTCCTGTGCTTTCGTGGAAGACGCGAGTGCTGACGGTGAAGGAAGTCGCAGCGGGACAAGCGGTCGGCTACATGGGCACCTTTGTGACAAAGGCGCGGAGCCGCATCGCGGTGCTGCCCGTCGGTTACGCGGACGGGTATCCGCGGCTGCTTTCGAATCGCGCGCGGGTGATCGTAGGCGGCGAATACGCGCCGGTTGTAGGACGCGTCTCGATGGACCTGACGATCGTGGACGTCAGCCACATTCGCGCGGTCGCGGTGGGAGATGAAGTCATCCTGATCGGACGAGGCGCCGGCAAGAGCGTCGACGCTGTAGAACTGGCGCGCTGGTGCGAAAGCGTGCCCTACGAAATTCTGTGCGGCTTGTCGCAGAGGGTACCGAGAGTGTACCTCTGAGCCGTCGGCATTCAGCACTCAGCTGTCAGCCAGCATGCTTGGTTGGCACTTCGCACTTGGCATGTGGCCGTCAAGGTTGGCTCCGATGCCCGAGAGAGCATCGGGTTAGCGAAGTGCCAAATGCTAAGTGCCAAGCTAACTGCTGAATGCTGAGTGATGACTGCTGAGTGCTGAAATCCTGCCGTTGAACTGACCGGGGTCGCCAATCTGGCCCCATTGTTGTATTTCTAGAATAGAGATGCCCTCACGCTACGCTCAATGGATGTACGACTGGGAGACCCGGCTCACGTCGGTGGACAATAACCGCGTGGTGCGTCCGCTGGACTGGGGGCTGGATTGGACACACGACTGGCCGGGCCGCAACGGCGGTCCTCCTGGACAGGGCTCACGCGAGCTGCTGGAATATTTCTCGCGGTTCAACGATCGCATCATTCGTGCCAGCGACGACTTTTACTCTTACCAGAAGCCGACGGATTTCCGGTTGGAGCGCCGCGAGGTGCAGGTGTTCAGCACGCGCGAAGTGCCGGACCCGCGGCTGGAAGAAAAAGTTCGTGGGACGCTCGCCGAGTTTCTGCGCTTCACCTCGCCGGTCGTAACGCCTTTCCCCGAAAACAATCTGGTGAACGCGCGCTGGTTTTCGGCACGCGGCCGCCGCGCCGTGGTTCTGCTGCCGCACTGGAATTCCGATGCGCTTTCCTACAACAGCCTCTGCCGGGTGCTGAACTGGATGGGGATTGCGGTGCTGCGCCTGTCCATGCCGTATCACGACATTCGCCAACCGGCGGAGATCGACCGCGCCGACTATGCCGTTTCCGCCAACATAGGACGCACGCTCGATTCGGTGCGCCAGGGCGTGATCGATGTGCGCTGTTGTCTCGACTGGCTGGAATCGCAGGGTTACAACCGTCTCGGCATCGTCGGAACGAGCCTGGGATCGTGCTATGCGTTTATCGCCACCGCGCACGATCCGCGGATTCAGGTGGCTGCGTTCAATCACGCCTCGACTTATTTTGCCGACGTGGTGTGGCACGGGCAGTCCACGCGCCACATCCGCGAGGGGCTGGAAACGGAAATCGATTTGAAGAATCTGCGGCAGGTGTGGCGGGCCGTCAGTCCGATGGTGTACTTCGATAAATTTTCCCGCTGGCCGCGCCGCTCGCTGATTATCTATGCGAAGTACGACATGACGTTCCTGCCGGAATTTTCGGAGCAGGTGGTCGAGGAATTCGAGAGGCACAACCTCGATCACAAAGTCGTCGTGCTGCCCTGCGGGCATTACACCATGGGGGAGACTCCGTACAAATACATGGATGGCTGGCAGCTGGTGAGCTTTCTGCGAACGGCGTTCGAATAGTTGGTGGCGGGCCAGTGGACGAGTGGGAGACTATCTGTCATCGACAGGAGGCCCGCCCGCCTGACAGGCACAATTATTTGCGGTACCCCCCTACCCCCCCTTTTTTCTATACCATTAGAATCATAGAGTTAGCAGATGGTCCCGCTAAATACCTCAGGCGTAAGGACTTATTTGCACATAATACAGGGATAAGGACTTAGCGGCGAAATGCTTCGTTTTGGTCCCGATCGGGAGCGGGTGACGACTGCTCAGGTGTCATTTAGGTTGTCAAGGAGCGCTGACAATGGCTTCTGTGCGGCATCGAAGTCCGTCTCTGGAGACGGACACACTTCTACCCTGGCCAATCAGATCTTCATTTTCAGGCATGGCGAGTGGGATGTCTGTGATGGTGCTCACTGGCTGGATGTGATGAAAAATGGGTGGCCGATGAAGAAATTCGCCGCATGCAGTCGGCGCATCGGGCGTCCACTGCTACTATAGGCCTAGCGGGGTGAGCATGACGCAGATGACAGCGGAAGTTTGCAAGTTGTTAGAGCAGGCGTTGTCGCTCTCGGTTGAGGAACAGGAAGCGTTGGCGGATTCGCTGATTTCCAACCTCGGGGGCAAGGTCGACCAAGGCGTTCAACAGGCTTGGGAAGCGGAGATCGGAAAGCGACTGGCGGACCTGGACTCTGGCAAGGCAAGGACCAATTCATGGGCGGAAGTCCGCAGGCGCAATTTGGCAAAGCTGCCCGATGCCCACTGATTCGGCGGAGTTTCACGAAGAAGCCACTGCCGAATATGACGCCGCCTTTGACTGGTACCTGGAGCAGAGCCCCGATGCCGCTCTCAAGTTTGACGCTGAAGTGGACCGGGCACTGGCGCAAATCCTGCAAGCTCCTCAACGATGGACATCCGGCCCGCATTCCACGCGCAGGTTTTTGCTCAGGCAATTCCCTTTTATTGTGATGCTGATTTGGTAGTGGGTCGGTCTGATTTCCACAGGGGTTTACGAAGACTCCTCTAAAAGTGCCTTGAAGCGGCGGCAAAATTCGCGCAGATCGGCTGCACTTATTGTCCCATGCCATTTTGTCTTCGGGTCGTGGAAAAACAGCATCACCTTGTCGGGGTCTGCGTCGTCAGAAGAGAACGTGATCCCGCCGTGCGCAATCACATCCGCAGTTGCTCTATGAACTTTCCCAAAGTGTCAGTCTTGTGACCCGGTGGAAGTTCCCAACAAGGCCAATTCAGGTCCGCCAATTTCTTTGCTCGTATTTTCCTATCAAATTGAGTGCGGTTCTTTTCGTGCTGCAAAACGATCAATCCCAAAAGGGACAGGGCTAATTGAGTGATACGGTGAACATCCGGATCGTGCTGTGCCGCCGCCTGTTCGATGAACTCAAGATTCTTCTATGTGAGTGCTGCAAAACCAAGCGGATTGTTTCTCGTCACCTGTGACATGGCTAGCTGGCCCTTTCTCCGAGCGAGTGCGGGGGATCGATCTCGTCACCCGCACTGTAGCTTGGCTCTCATCTCTGAAATCTTCTGTGTCGCATCTCTGACAGCGGTCAGCTCCTCCGTGTGATTTCCCGTCTCAGAAGCATGAAGAGACCTTGCCACATCCACATAGGCCGCAAGCAAGCGTTCACGGGCCATTTTTCGCTTTTCCTCGTGAGGGACTCCCATTGAACTCATCTGCTTTTCCAGTAGGCGTCTAAGGCAATCGACCACGTCACTCACAATTTGTGTATCACGCTTCTCATCTACTTTGTTCATATACTCCCTTCGGTGACCCACGCGCTTACGGGTGCTGGCAGGTGTTAGGGCTCATTCTAGTCCTTTAGCGCGGTCAGACTTCAATACTGCCTTGACTTGTTCGGTAACATCTATGGGCTTGTCTTCGTTCTCAGACATGCAGCTGCTCTGAAAATCGAAAGTGTCTGAATCTATGTATGTGGTTGCATCGGTTAGGTCTTTTGATGCAACACTGAACTTCTCACCAGTAACGCCGTGGTACACACCCGCACCCTGAACGTACCCGCCCATAGAGTTTTTAGTGCGAAATTCCATGCACACGGCAAAGTATCTGTACCACGCCCGGGACACGTGAAATGAATCAGGGTCAAGCATTTGGTCGCGTGCGAATCGTGCGCCATTGATCGACAGCTCAATCTTCTGCTTGAGGGTGACATCCTTGAATACCGTCCGCCCGGGATCGATACCCGTCTTATAGGGCTTTCTGCTTTGCGCCAGCGAGACAAGGCTCGCCAGCAGAATGAACAGCACGAGTTTTGTTTTCATAGTTATCTCCCGCTGATAAATTCTAGCGACAATTGCCTGCTCTGCGTCATAATCGTGCGACGGGCGCTCATCGAAAGGCCAGCAACCATCGACACAGCGTTCACAACGCAGCTGCCGCTTGCACTCACGGTCCTGTCAATCAGTGCAAAGTAACGGCGATTCGTCGCCAGCTACCGTGCGGATCGGTCCGGAGAGGCCGCATCCTTTCGCGGACAGGAGTGTCCGCGCCGCAGTAAAATGGCCTTCGGTATCCAACTATGAAAAATTCCGCCATGTCCCGCCCGCTTTTCGAAGTTGATCCGGAGATTTCGAACGCTATCGACAACGAGGTCCGCCGCCAGCATGAGGGGCTGGAGCTGATTGCTTCGGAAAACTTTGTCAGCGAGGCTGTGCTTGAGGCTGCCGGGTCCGTATTCACCAACAAGTATGCGGAAGGCTATCCCGGCAAGCGGTATTACGGCGGATGCGAGTTTACCGACGTTGTGGAAACACTGGCGCGCGAGCGGGCCAAGAAACTTTTCGGCGCGGAACATGCCAACGTGCAGCCGCACTCGGGATCGCAGGCCAATCAAGCCGCCTACGCGGCTGTGCTGCAGCCCGGCGACACGATTCTTGGTTTGAATCTTGCTCATGGCGGGCACCTCACGCATGGACATCCTCTGAATTTCTCGGGCAAGACATACAAGATAGTCCCTTACGGCGTGACCAAGGAAACCGAGACGATTGATTACGACGACCTGGAGAGGATCGCCACGGCGGAGCGTCCGAAGCTGATTATCGGAGGCGGCAGCGCTTATCCGCGGATCATTGATTTCGCCCGCATGCGTCAGATTGCGGACAAGGTCGGCGCACTCTATCTGGTGGATATGGCGCACTTCGCGGGACTGGTGGCGGGTGGAGCGCATCCTTCGCCGGTACCGCACGCGCAGATTGTGACTTCGACCACGCACAAGACGCTGCGCGGGCCCCGCGCGGGCATGATCCTGAGCAAGCAGGAATTTGCGGCGCCGATCGATAAGACGGTCTTCCCCGGAATCCAGGGAGGGCCGCTGGTACACATCATTGCCGCCAAGGCGGTGTGCTTCCTCGAGGCATCGCAACCGAGTTTCCGCGACTACTCGCGGCAGATCGTGGCCAATGCGAAGGTGATGGCCGAGACGCTGGCGGCCGATGGCTATCGCATCGTCTCCGGTGGAACGGACACGCACCTCATGCTGGTGGACGTGTTCGCCAAGGGCATGCTGGGGAGTGAGGCGGAAAAGGCGCTCGGCGAGGCCGGCATTACGGTCAACAAGAACGCGATTCCGTTTGATACGAACCCGCCGATGAAGCCGAGCGGCATTCGCATTGGTTCGCCGGCCGTCACTACGCGCGGCATGAAAGAAGCGGAGATGCGGCAGATCTCGCACTGGATCGCCGAGGCGCTCAATCATCGGACGGATGCCGCGGTGCTGGCGAAGATCCGCAAGGAAGTACTGGGGATGGCAGAGGAGTTTCCGCTGTATGCCGAGCGGCGGGCCAAGGCGCAGGCCGAAGTCAGGGCGTAAACATTTTCTGAATTGTCATCCTGAGCGAAGCGAAGGACCTACGCATTTCAGCGCCATGAGCAAATGCATAGGTCCTTCGCTTCGCTCAGGATGACAAAGTTTGTGGCGAATTCCCTGTGTCCCTCCGTGTTCCCTGTGGTTAAATTCAGGTTGTGAAAGTAGCCATCGACATCCGTCGCATGACGGAATTCGGGGTTGGCACGTACATTCGGAACGTGGTCCGCACGCTTGCGCGTTTGGACCGCGAGAGCAAGTATTTCCTCATCGGATCGCTGGCGAAGGTGGCGGAATGTGGCGCGCTGCCGCCGAACTTCCACGCGGTGGCGCTGGACGGCGGCGATGACACGCTGAAAGGGAATCTTGATTTCCGGGCGATCGTGAAGCGCCTGGAGTGCGACGTGGTTCACATTCCGCACCTGTTCTGGATTCCGCGTGGGCTGAGTTGTCCTTATGTTCTGACCGTGCACGACCTGTTGGAGCACATGTATGGATCGCGTAACGCTTCCAGTTTGCGCCGTAGCCTGCACTTTTACCTGACGCGGCGCGTGTTGCGCAAGGCGGCGCGCGTGATCGCGGTGTCGCAATTCACCAAGAACGAAATCCAAAAGCTCCTGGCCATTCCGGACGAGCGCATTGAGGTGGTGTACAACGCGATTGACGAGCGTTTTCTGCACGGCCATGCCACCGAATCGGATCGCGAACTGATTGCCCAGCGCTATCTGGTGAACTATCCGTTCATTCTGTATGCGGGTGCGATTCGGCCACACAAGAATGTGGTGCGCATCATCGAAGCGTTTTCGGCGCTGAAGAGCGAACTTCAGAAGGAGCAGCAGTTCCCGGATCTGAAGCTCATCATCATCGGGGACGATCTTTCGAGCCATCCGCGGCTGCGACGCACGGTGGTGCGGAGCGGCGTGCAGAACGACGTGCGTTTCCTGGGATTCGTGCCCATCGAAGTGCTGCGCATTTTTTATGATGTAGCCAAGATTTTTGTGTTTCCATCGCTCTACGAGGGATTCGGATTGCCACCACTCGAAGCGATGGCCCACGGAACTCCGGTCGTCACTTCGAACACTTCGAGCCTGCCGGAAGTGGCGGGGAACGCGGCGTTGCTGGTGAATCCAGAAAACGTGTTTGAGATCCGGCGAGCGCTGCAGCGAGCGCTGCTGGATCCGGCACTCCGCGAGCGGATGAAACAACGCGGCTATGAGCAAGCGCAGCGATTTTCCTGGACGAATTCGGTGTCGAGAATCCTTGAGATTTACCGCGAGGTCGCCGGAAACTCCGCCAGAACCGACGTCGCAGCCGACTAGAAAAACACTTCCGGAGAAGAAGCACGCGTGGACGAAGTCTCATCCTTTTTGCTCTCGAAGTGGTATCTGGACTGCATCGCCGAAAACGGGGATGGGGCGATCGTGTATGTTGCCGAGCTTCGCTGGAAATCATGGCAGATGCGGTATGCCAGCACTCTGCGATTCTTCCAAGATAAGGTCGGAAGTGCGGTCTCGATTCGGAAATGCTCGTTGCCCGAATCCGCCCCGGGGCAAATCAGACTGAGTCTTCCACACCTGGGTATTGAGGGAACGTGGAAAGGGTTTGCCGATCCTGTCGAGCGCACGATCTTCGAAGACAGAAACGGAACTATCGTCTGGACATGCTTGCAACCTGCCTCGCATGTGGAGTTGTCCGTGGATGGATCGAAGAAGGTGGCTGGCCTGGGTTACGCTGAGCTGGTAAAGATTTCGATCCCACCCTGGGACTTGCCGTTGAGCGAACTGCATTGGGGCCGGTTCATCTCCGAGAGCGATTCTCTGGTCTGGATCGACTGGCGAGGCAATCACTCCTACCGTCTCGTCGTACACAATGGCACAGAACGGGAAACCGCTCTGATCTCTCCAGAGGAAATCAGGAGCGCGGATTCACGACTGAAGCTCACCCTCGATCGCGGTCTGGTGCTGCGCAGCGGAATTTTGGGTGACACCGTATTCCCGGCAATCGCTAGTCTGGCAGGAACTCTCCCCGCGAAAATGCTCGGAGTTCATGAAAGCAAGTGGCGGAGCAAAGGCGTCTTCCGCGACGCGGAGCGCTCTGCCGATGCGTGGGCGATTCATGAAGTGGTGAAGTGGGGAAGGCAATGAAGCAGAGCCTGGGGAAGCTGCTTTACGGCGCTCTATTCGCCATCGTCGTTCCAGGATTGATGGTTCTTTGGACGGTGAGAACGGCTCCGGCAGTAAGGTTGCCGGCAATCCATTCCGTCTCCTGCGGCATCGGTACTGCACTCATTGGACTCCTGCTGTTGCTGCTGGGAATGGCCGCCCTTTGGCGAATTGGCGGAGGACTTCCCATGAACGCCTTCCCTCCACCACGTTATGTTTCGACCGGAATCTACCGCCTTCTCTCACATCCAATCTACGTTGGTTTCGTTTTCATTTGCGCCGGCCTTGCGATTGCGACTGGCTCTAGCAGCGGACTATGGTTGACGACTCCAGTTGTGGCGATGGCGAGCGCAGCTCTGGTGCTCGGGTACGAACTGCAGGATATGCGCAAGCGCTTCGGCGAGACCGTGGTGCGTAACCGATTTCTGCCCGCCGATCAAACCACACCCCCATCGAACTTGGACCGTATCCGTTGCTTTCTGACTGTGTTCTTGCCCTGGCTGATTCTTTACGAAGCGGTCGTGCATCTCGGAGTGCCCAGGGACGCAGTCGCTGCCTATCTACCCTTCGAGCCTCATCTGCGTGTTCTGGAGTGGACCGAAGTCTTCTACGTTAGCGTTTATCCGGTCGTATTGCTCGTCCCGTTTGTGGTATCGGATCGATCCACGCTTCGGAGGTTTTGTCTCCGGGCTCTCGTTTCGATGGCGATCGTCTTTCCAATCTTCCTGTGCATACCAGTGATCTCTCCGCCCCGTCCTTTTGTTGCCACCTCTTTTTTGGGACATCTCCTCAATTTCGAGCGAGCATTCGACAGCGCGGTGGGGGCTTTCCCCTCCTATCACGTGATTTGGGCCTTTCTCGCGGCGGACGCACTGGGAAGCAGCGGTCGCCGTCAAAAACTACTTTGGCTCATTTGGGCATTTCTGCTGAGCGCAAGCTGCGTAACAACCGGAATGCATGCGCTGCTCGATGTCGTAGCAGGGTTGATGCTCGCCTTCGTCCTGCTTCACGTGGGAAAGGTCTGGCTGGGACTGCGCAATACCACAGAGTGGATCGCCAACTCCTGGAAAGAATGGCGCATCGGTCCCGTTCGTATCATCAATCACGGCGGCTTCGCCGCGGCTGGCGTGTTTGCCGGAATCCTGCTCATCGAATCGTGTTTGGGCCCGGGCAAGATCGCCATACCCGTCGCGATTTATGTTGGCGGCACGGTCGGGGCTGCCCTTTGGGCTCAATGGATCGAAGGCTCCCCAGCTCTCCTGAGGCCGCTCGGATTCTACGGCGGCCTGCTGGGCACAATTCTCGGGGCCCTCCTGGCGGCGCGCTGGACTGACACCAATATCTGGCTCGCTCTTGCCGCCCTCTGCCTTGCCGCTCCTTGGATCCAGGGTCTTGGCCGCCTGCGATGCCTGGTCCAGGGATGCTGCCACGGACGGCCTACCACACCAGAGATCGGAATTCGCTACTCCCATCCCCGATCTCGTGTTTGCCGCGTTCCCGGACTTCGTGACATTCCGATTCACGCCACGCCTCTCTATTCGCTTCTTTGGAATGTCTTCATTGCGCTGCTCCTGACCCGCCTCTATTTTCTGCAAGTGAACGCCGCCATGATTGGTGGCATCTATCTCATCCTTTCTGGAATCGGGAGGTTCGTCGAGGAGGCCTACCGCGGCGAGCCACAAACTCCGGTGATCTCAGGGTTGCGCCTCTACCAATGGATCGCGATCGCAACCGTTGTAGCTGGAGCCATGGTCACGACGTTTACGAATGCTCCTTCGCCACCGAGGCCGAGATTCGATGCCTCTTCGCTTCCCGTCGCCCTACTCTGCGCTTTGGCTGCCTGGTTCGTCACGGGAGTCGATTTCCCCGAATCGAATCGGCGCTTGGCCCGCCTGACCTGATGCTTCGCCGATTCCCCGTACCTATATAATCGGAATTCCCGCCATGGATCCTACCTTGGCTTCTGGCACTAAGCCGTCAGGAACTGAAACGCTGAATCGTCCTGCCAGTGTTTTTTCGGACGGGCGCGTCGCCCTGCTGATTCTCGCCGCGCTGTGGTTTGTCATCTACATGGTCGGCCTTTCCACGCCTGCGCTGCTCGATGACGCCGACACGGTGCACGCCGAAGCCGCCCGCGAAATGGTGCTGCGGCACGACTGGGTCACGCTTTACGCCAATGGTGTCCGCTATTTGGAAAAAGCTCCGCTGATGTATTGGGGCGTGGCTACGAGCTACACGCTGTTCGGCGTCAGCGAGTGGAGTACGCGCTTTCCGCTCGTGCTGGGCGTGCTGGCGATGATTCTCTCCACCTACGGTTTGGGACGTTGGGCTTTGGGCAGCGAAGGCGGATTCGATTCCGGACTGGTGCTGGCAACCGCGCTGGGACCGTATCTTTTTACGCGCTTTCTGATTCCGGACGTGGCGGTGGGTCTTTGGCTGACGCTGACGTTCTGGCTTTTTCTGGTATCGCTGGAGCAAGCGAAACCTGCGCGCTGGACTTGCTGGGGACTGGCCGCCGTGTGCGCGCTCAACGTGCTTACCAAGGGGCTGATCGGACTGGTGTTTCCGGCAGGAGCGATCGGGCTTTATCTGCTGCTGACGGGGAATTTGCGGCACTTGCTTAAGCTGCGTCTCGTTTCGAGCACGCTCGTTTTTTTAGCGATTGCCGCGCCATGGCACATTCTGGCGGAGCTGCGAAATCCGGCGCAAGGCCACGTCCGCGGATTTCTCTGGTTCTACTTCGTCAATGAGCACTTCCTGCGTTTCCTGAACAAGCGCGTGCCGCGCGACTACGACACGGTTCCGCTGGTGCTGTTCTGGGCGTTGCTGGTCTTATGGCTGCTTCCCTGGACTGTGTTTCTTCCGCAGTCGCTGCAGGAAGTGCCACGGCGGTGGCGCGAGTTCCGCGCGCAAATGTCGCGGCGCCAGCGCGCGTATCTATTGTTTTTCTTGTGGAACCTGGTGATCGTGGGCTTCTTCAGCCTCTCGACGCGTCAGGAATACTACACGATCCCGGCGATTCCGGGCTTGGCCTTGCTGGTCGGGGGATGGCTGCAGCGGGAGCGAGCCTCGGCTATGGATAGTCGCGAGCGGCACAATGGACGGATTTCGTCGGCGGTGTTGCTGGCGATCGGCGTCATCATTGCGGTGGCTGGGTTTGCCTTGCTCTTCTTCTCGAAGGCACCGGCTCCGGGCACGGAGCTATCGGACCTGCTGCGGAAAAATCCGCAGGACTACGCGCTTTCATTCGGGCACTTTCTGGATTTAACCCCGCAGGCGATGGGGGCATTCCGTGTGCCGTTGTTCGGCTTTTCGCTCGCATTTTTGCTGGGAACGCTCGCCAACTGGATTCTGCGCCGTCGCGGGCGGGCGGGGGCGGGCAACGTTGCGCTAGTGGCGATGATGGTGGTTCTGCTGGCATGCGTGCGCATTGCGTTCGGCATTTTTTCTCCGATTCTTTCGTCGAAGGACTTGGCGATGGCGATTCGCGAGCAGTACCGGCCGGGCGATCAGATCGTGGTGATAGGGCTGTATGAAAATGCATCCTCGTTGAATTTCTACACCGGGATCCCGTTGCACAGTCTGCGCGCGCCGGGCGGAAACATGTGGTACGGGACGCAGTTTCCGGGAGCGCCGCGGGTCTTCGAGACGCAGGCTTCGTTTGTCGAGATGTGGAACGGGCCGCAGCGCGTCTTTTTGTGGGCCGAAGAGGATGAACCGCCGGCGTTGCGGGGATTGGCGAGCTATGTAGTCGCGCGCCGTGGTGGCAAGATTATTTTTTCCAACCGGCCGATGGCGCCGACTTCACGATAGTCAGGCGGCCGTTTCTAAGATCGAACACATCGCCTCGCCAGTGGATGCGGTTGCCAAAAAAACTTGCGGCCCAGACGAACGGCGCAATCAGGTCTCGCAAGGGCAGCAAGAGAATATTGCGGAATACTTCGTTGCGGAACACCTGGCGGTCGTGGAGCACGACCACCGCAGCAACGAACCCGACGGCCAGCCGCGCGGCGAACGTCATCCCAAGCAGTATCCACGCCCACGCAGTCCCGTGCGCCGCTAGCAGCGTCAACAATGCCCAGGGCAGGCCGAAGGTGAAAAGCAGTCCTGTGTATCCCCAGCGGCGGGCGTCCCGAATGGTCCGCGACCAGCGCAGTTGATGGCGGAAAAACTGCCGCAGTGTGTAGGCCGGCAGAAATGTGGTGACGGTCGCGGCGCTGAGTTCGACTCGCTTTCCGGTTGCGGCGATGCGACGGCCGAGTTCATAGTCGTCGGCCAGATAGTCCAGTAATACTTCGAAGCCGCCGATGGCTTCGAGTTCGCGGCGGCGAAACGCCAGCGTTGAGCCCAATCCGAAGTGCAATCCATTCTCGAGAAACCTGGCGCTTAGAACGCCGGGCACAAAGTCGGTGCTGATGCCCAATGCCTCCAGCCGCGAGCCGAGGGTCGGGCTGGCGACCCCGCGGTAGAGGCAGGTCACCAGTCCCACAGAATCGTCGGCGAACGGCATGATCACCTTCCGCAAATAATCCGGAGGAACACGGATGTCGCTGTCATTCACCAGGAGGAGTTCGTGATGTGCCGCGGGCAACATCTGCGCCAGATTGCTGACTTTGATATTTGCTCCCAGAACTCGATCGCACACGATCAGCTCAATCGGAAGGCTGGGATATTTTGCCTGGAGCTTACGCACCACCTCGATGGCGGGATCGCCGGGATCGCTGACACCGAAGATCAATTGAAATTCGGGATAGTCCTGTTCGCAGTGACTGCAGAACGTCTCCCATATCTCGGGATCGACACCTTTCAAGGGCTTGAGGATGGAAACGGGGGGGAGTTGGCCTCCTGGCAGCAGAGCCTGACTGAGTTTCTCGCGCGTGTATTTCTTGCGTTTATCAATGAGGAAACTGGCCAGCGAGAGCGCAGAGAGGAAATAGAAGAACAAACTGCAGACAGTTCCAATCGCGGCCACAGCTTCGAGCAAGACCCTTGCTGTCAATGGTGGCATCAGCAATATGTTACTCGTAGCGCAGCGACTCAATCGGATCGAGGTTGGCCGCTTTCCATGCGGGATAGATGCCAAAGACCAGTCCCACTGCGGCTGAGGCGACGAAGGCGAACATCGACCAATACAAAGACATGGTAGCCGGAAGCGATGGAAACGCAACCGGGACGATCGCGGTAATGAGGGCGCCCAGCAAGAGTCCGATCACTCCGCCCACAGCCGTGAGCATGACGGCTTCGAGAGTGAATTGCACGAGAATGTCGCGCTTGCGGGCTCCCATGGCTTTGCGCACTCCGATTTCGCGCGTGCGCTCGGTCACCGAAACCAGCATGATGTTCATCACGCCCACGCCGCCCACGATCAAGCCGACACTCGAGACCGCAAACATGAAGATGAAGATCATACCCGTGATCTGATTCCACACGTCGGAAATCGAGTCTTGCGTGAAGACGGCGAAATTATCCGGCTTCTCGGTCGGGACCTTCCGGCGGCGGCGCAGCAACTCGCGCATTTCGTCGATTGCCTTGGGCATGTCAGCGTGCGAGGTGGCCTTGACGCTGATCCAGTACTGCTTCAGTTCGGGGTGCAACTTCCGGAACGTACTCAGCGGGAAGAAAACGATGTTGTCATCGGGATTTTTTCCTCCGCCGAACACACTCTTGCGGACCTTTGCCACACCGATCACGGTAAACAGCTGCCCCTCAATGTCCAGCTCTTTGCCCAGCGGCTGTTCACTCGGGAAAAGTTCTTCCGCAGTATCGTGGCCGATGATAATGACCGAGGCGCGGCGCTCTTCATCGATATCGCTGAACCAGCGGCCGTAGTCCAGGTCAACATCAATGACATCTTTGTAGGAGCTGGTGTCGCCTTCCAGAATCGTCTGCTTGGCCTTGCGGTCTTTGTATTTGACCGAGTAGGTTCCGGTGCCGAGTTCCGGCCGGAAATAGCGCACGCCGACAGTGACCGCTTTCACGTGCGGCAGATCCTGCATCGCCATGGCGTCGTCGAAGGTCAGTTCCTTGCGGGTGCGCATCTCTTCCGTCGGACGCCCGAAGGTAAAAGGCTCCAGGTGGAAAGCGAAAATGATGTTTGAACCCAGGCTGCTGATGGCCTGGCTCACGTTGTCGTTCAGGCCGCGCACGATCGACGAAATTCCGATGACGACGGCAACCCCAATCACGATGCCGAGCACGGTCAGCGACGAACGCATTTTGTTGCTGCGGATCGTGTCGACCGCCATGTTCAGGCCTTCGCCGAGTTCGCCTTTGACCAGCATGACTTCAGCACCTATTCACCGCCGAGACGCAGAGTGCGCCGAGCAAACTTCAGATCCCTCGCTTCGCTCGGGATGACAAATCAAGTAACTCCTTACGTCTCAAAGCGCAGCGCCGCGATTGGGTCCAGCACGGCCGCGCGGCGCGCGGGATACACGCCGAAAAAAATACCAACGCTCGCTGCCACCGACACTCCAGCCACGACCGCCCAGAGTTTGATCTCTGAGGGCATGCCGATGGCTAGCGTAACGATCTTGGCGATGGAAATGCCGAACAGCACGCCGATCGCGCCGCCGAGCAGGGCCAAGGCGACGGACTCGATCAAAAACTGCAGCAGGATGTCACCGCGGCGCGCGCCCATGGCCTTGCGGATGCCGATTTCCCGAGTCCGTTCCGTCACCGAAACCAGCATGATGTTCATGATCACGATGCCGCCGACCACTAGCGAGATGGCCGCGATTCCGATCATGGCGTAAAAGAATGTGCCGCTGAAGTTCGACCAGATACTCAGCAGGCTGTCGTTGGTCTCGATGTCGAAATTGTCGTCGTCACCGGGGTGGACGTGGCGGCGGGCGCGCAGGACGGCACGCGTTTCGTCCATCGCTTCTTCGAATCCGGCGCCGCTGGCAGCGGCCTTGCCCGAGATGCGGATACTGCTGTGGGAACCATTCTGTTTCTGAAACGAGCTGATCGGCATGATCGCATAGTTATCCATGCTCTGGCCGAGCGTCTTGCCTTTGCGTTTGCCGACGCCGATCACACGGTAGACCCAGCCATCGACACGGAGCTCCTTGTTAATGGGATCCGTGCCGGGCATCAGGTTATCCACGATGTCCGGTCCCACGACGACGACGTCGGAATTGTTCCTCACATCCACATCGTTGATCATGCGCCCGGCGGTGAGGTCGATATCAAGAATTGGCACCATGGAGGGCGTCATGCCGCGCACGATGGTATCGCTGATGGACTGCTCGCCGTACTTAACGTGGCCGCTATCGTTACGGAGCGCGGCGCCCACCCATTCGCAGTGTTTGCAGGCTTCGAGGACGGCCTCGTAGTCCTCCATGGTCAGATCCTTGCGCTTTTCGCCCTCGAGAAATTTATCGATGTTGGTGACGGCGGGTGAATTTTTGAAGACGATGAAAACGTCGGCGCCAAGATTGAAAATCTTCGTCGCCACGTAGCCATTGATGCCGTTGACGAACGTGACCACGGCAATTACGGCCGCAACTCCGATCACCACACCGAGCAAGGTGAGCGCGGAGCGCAGTTTGTTCGCCCACAACGACAGGAACGCGATCTTGATCGCCTCGGAAATGTTCATGGGCTTGCGCTTCTCGCCGCAATTCCTGGGACTGCGGGAGCGGGCCTTCTCCAAATGAGTTTAGCAGGACAAGGCGAGCAGACCCGCGCTGGAAGCATGTACAGGGCGAGGGTGTTATGTGGGGAATTAGTGGAGGGACGCCCGGCGCTCCACGAACAAGTCTCATACCCTGCCGGAAGCAAGGCGCATCGAGAGTTTCACCGACACAAACGTCACCAACAGCGCCAGCACAGTCCAGATCGCCGCAGACTCGATGCCCCCATGGAAAAAGGGCGGCATCCCGGACGGCAAGGACATGGAAAACTGTGGAGCTGTTGCTTTACCCGCCTGCAGAATGGCTACAACCACCGCAATCAGAACCAATACGAGCGCCAAGCCCCCACACACCAGGCCGGGCAGAGCGCGCTTCCAGGGGAACGGGATCGGCGGCGGTGCTGCAGCCTCGCGCCGTACCGCATCCATGACGGAGACGGTGAAGCCCGATGACGGGAGGATTTCATCCTCTCGGGAAAGAATGCGATTAATTTCGCCCTCGTCGTGTCCAATCAAGCGTCTCATCAAGCCTCCTTCAGGCGCGGCACCGCCAACAGCTGCGGAAGTTTACTGCGCAGGATTTCCCGGCCGCGAAACAATCTCGCCTTGATCGTGCCCTCGGGCAGGCCGAGGCTCCGCGCCGCAGTGGTCACGTCCATGTCGTGAAAGTAAAAAAGGATCAATGCCTCGCGATACTTCGCCGGCAGAGCACCGACCGCGCGCCGCACCGCCAGATCCCGGTCATGGTCTTCGAGGCCTCCGTCCGAGGCGCGCGGGTCCGGAGGTTCGGCAATGTCTTCGAGCGACACGGTTCGCGCCGGGATGCGACGCAGTTCCGAACGATAGAGGTTCGTCGCGAGCGCGAAGAGCCAGGTGGAAAAGACCGCATCCTTGCGCCACTGGCCGAGCGCGCGGTAGGCGCGCAGAAAGGCCTCTTGGGCCATCTCCTCGGCGCGACCACGATCATGGCAGAAGCGGTAGGCCAAGTTGATCAGCGGCCCCTGCCAGCGGCGGACGATCCCTTCAAAGGCGGCAATGTCGCCAGCCAGGACTCTCTCGACATCGCTCTGATCGTCGCTCGCGCTCACTCTGGACTCTGCCTCAATAGGTACGACACGATACCGTTGCAGACGGTTGCATTATTTTAAAAATGGCACCAGGACGAAAAAAGTGCAACCGGAACTGCGGAAGGCCGGTCCTACTCGACGAAAGCAGAAGAACTTAAAGGAGCTGACAATGGCATTCGATATTGGCGACAACGTCGGGGTCGTAGCCGTGTTTATACCCGTTGTGGGAAGTATTGCCCTGTTCTCTTTTCTGGCGGTGGCGTCCTGGTCCGATGCCCGGCGCAGGGAGAGAGAAGCGTACTACAAGAATGAAACGCTGAAAAAGATCGCGGAAAGCTCAGGAGAGGGAGCTAGGGCCGCGATCGAACTGCTGCGCGAGCAGGAGAAGAGCACTGTAAAACGCCGTCTGGAAGGCATGAAGCTGGGCGGTTTGATCACGGCCGTCGTCGGCATCGGTGTCATGGTGCTTCTGCATGGGCTTGAGCACGACGAGCCGGTTTATCTCGCCGGACTGATTCCCTTGTTGATCGGCGTGGCCCTGCTGACCTACGCGTTCCTCCTTGCACCCAAAGCGGTGGAATGAGAGAACGGGTGGTAGTGTCTCAGTTCAAACTGAGATATTACCCATCGGCAGTATCTGTCCGCGCTACTCGCATGCACTATAATGAACTGGTTGGCAGCCGGACCGGACGGTCGCTGTCGCAAGACAGAGGAAAGTCCGAACTCCGCAGAGCAGTGTGCCGGATAACGTCCGGGAGGGCACCCGCGCTTGTACGGGCGGGATCGTTCGACGGAAAGTGCCACAGAAAACATACCGCCCGGGCCGCAAGGCTCAGGTAAGGGTGAAAAGGTGCGGTAAGAGCGCACCGCCGCCGCAGTAATGCGGCGGGCAGGGCAAACCCCACACGGAGCAAGACCAAATAGGGAGGGATTTCCTGGTAAAGCTTCGGCTTCGCCGGGGACGCGTGCCGGCTCGGTGCGCCACAACCTCCGGGTAGGTCGCTTGAGCCGCGCAGTAATGCGCGGCCCAGAGGAATGACCGTCCTGCCGGAAACGGCAGACAGAATTCGGCTTACAGGTCCGGCTGCCACAAGCCTCTCTCAGTTCCGTCGCGTGCTTGGACGCAATTTTTGATTGGGAACTTGGCCCAGCATGTCCTCTGAAACCGATCACACGCTGATCCACTCCGACCCCGGTCTCTGCGGGAACTGCCCGGATCGAGTCGGATCGCAGATCGACTTTCTTTATGTGCAAACTTTCGTTTGAGGACGCGCGGTTTGCAAAATATCCGCGCCTGCCAGTATTGGTTTGCACCGGCTATCGGCCGAAGTAGTCGCCATGTCTTTGCCAGCAGTGCCGATCAAACCTATAATTGAAATTCAAGACGAGTCCACGGCGCTGACCGTATCTCTGACTCGTGATTTCACCGATCACTTAAGGAGAACTTTATGTCCGCACCCAGCCGTCGTCCGGAAATTCGCCGGCGCCGCACCCGCGCAGAAAAAATCACAAAGCTGCGCAAGCGCCTCGCCGCTGCTTCTGCTTCCAATGATAAAGACCGCCTCACCGCTAAACTGCATCGTGTCGGGCTGGTTTCTCCGGGTAACCCGTTGGTCAAGAGCGCGTAGCGGAGAAGACGTTGGTGACCACAAGCAGCTGCCGAGCTGCGCTCGGCTTGGACCCTTCGACTTCGCTCAGGGCAGGCTCGCGAGGGCGCCCGTCCCTCACGAGCGTTCTAGAATTCCACCGTCACGAATCTCGCCGGGCTCTTTCCCACATTCGTCAACGTGTGGGTGTAGCTTCCGGGCAACCATTTGACGTCGCCGGACTTGAATTTTCCGGGCATCGGTCCCATTCCTTCGACGTCGCTGCGTACGTCGAGATCGCTGATCGCGACCAGTAGATACGGGCCGTCGTGGTGGCTGGGCACGATCGCGCCCGGTTCGAGGTTGACTTCCGACACGCGCACTCCATCTTTCACGAAAAGAATTTTGCTGCGACCGCCCGGGAAAGTTTTTTCGCCATTTTCCTCCGGCCAATGGGATGGCGTCTGCCGCAATTTTTCATCCTGCATCAACTCGATGGTCACATTGCGAAAGGGTTGGTCCGAAAGATTCTTGGCGATGTGGGCAAAGTTTCCCGCCGCAAACCGGGTATCGCCGTCGGTGAACTTGACGTCCACGGGCGGCTTGCCCTCGACTTCGTTAGAGATGTGAGCATCGCCGAGCGTGACGAAGACGTAGTCGTGGCGATGGCGATGCATGAGCGTCGAAGCATGGGGCGCGACCTCGACATTGAAGACGCGTACGTATTCGTTTTCAAGGGTGAGGTGATGCGAGGCTTCAGCGGTGATCTCAACGTCAGTCGTTGTCTGCGCCGCCAGGAACGGAATCAGCAGGAAGAGGAACAGTGTGCGCTTCATGGCAGGGAATTGTAGCACTGGAGGAGTCGGGCGGCGCGAGCTATATCCGAGCTGCGCTCGGATGGGCAGCCGAGGCGGCTGTCCCCACGCGAATTCAAGCGGAGTATACAATCTTCCCTCCGACAATTGTCGCCACCACTTTTCCCGTCAGCTGCCATCCATCGAAGGGCGTGTTCTTCGATTTCGAGCGTGACTTGGCGGCGTCGAAGGTCCACTTCTTCTTCGGATCGAAAACGGTAACGTCGGCAATCGACCCGCGGACAAGCGAACCGCGGCCGCGAAGATCGAAACAGCGCGCCGGACCGGCGGTAAAGAGTTCCACGATGCGGGCAAGAGGGATTCGTTTCTCGCGGTGCAGCCTGGTAATCGCGAGCGCGAGCGCGGTTTCAAGTCCGGTGATGCCGAACGCGGCGCGCTCGAATTCCATCTCCTTTTCGTGGGCGGCGTGGGGAGCGTGATCGGTGGCGATGGCGTCCACCGTACCGTCGGCGAGCGCGGCCAGGATGGCTTCGCGATCGGAGGGTGAGCGCAGCGGGGGATTCATCTTGTAGTTGCTGTCGTAGTCACGCATGTCCTCGTCGGTCAGCGTGAAATGGTGCGGCGTAACTTCAAACGTGACGCGCGCTTTAGCGCGCTTGCCACGGCGCACACTCTTCAGCGCGTCCGCCGTGGAAAGATGTGCGACGTGCAGGCGGGCATTGGGAATGTGCATCGCGAGCTGCACGTCACGCTCGACGATTGAGGCCTCGGCAGCCGCCGTCATGCCGCGCAACCCGAGACGGAACGAACGCGCGCCCGCGTGCATGGAGCAATTTTCGGTCATCCGAGTATCTTCGGCATGTTGCACGACCGGAAAATTCAGCTCCCCGCCTAGAACCAGGGCCTCGCGCATAATGCTGTCTTCGAGGATGGGCTTGCCATCGTCGGTAACCGCGATTGCTCCGGCGGTGTGCAGCGCACGGAAGTCGGTGAGCGTCGCTCCCTTGCTTGCTCGAGTCGCGGCAGCGATGGCAAACACATTGACGACCGCGCCGCGTTCGGGCTGACGAAGCCACTCGATCCACTCGACCGAATCGACGATAGGAACCGTGTTGGGCATGGTGCAGACAGAAGTGAAGCCGCCAGCCGCGGCGGCATCCGTTCCCGTCGCGATCGTCTCTTTGTACGCCTGGCCGGGCTCGCGCAGGTGCACGTGCAGATCGATGAAGCCGGGCGCGACGATGAGTCCGCGGGCATCGAACCTTTCGTCAGCGCCCTTGATCTTGTTGGGAGGAGCAACTTCGGCAACGCGGCCATCTTTCAGCAGCACGTCCATGGGCGCGTCGATGCGAGCCGCCGGGTCGATGAGGTGGCCGCCCTTGATCAGCAGACTGGTGATCAGCAGGCTGCTTCGATTTCTTTCCGGGTTTGTCATCGCATCTTTCCCATCGCCCGCGCCAGAATCGCCATGCGCGTGGGCACGCCGTTGCGCACTTCCTCCAGGATGCGCGCCTGAGCGCCGTCGGCGACTTCGCTGGTCAGTTCCAGACCACGAATGATCGGACCGGGATGCATCACGATGGCATTTTTCTTCGCCATCTTCAACCGCGCCGGGTTCATCTGGTAGCGCGCGATGTATTCCGGGAGATCGATCTTCATCCCGGAAAGGCGCTCCTTCTGCACGCGCAGCAGCATGACCACATCGGTGCCGCGCAAGGCGTCTTCAATGTGGCGGGTCACGCGCACGCCGGGCGCCAGGGTCGTCGCAATGTCGGGCACCAGTTCCGGCGGACCGCAAAGAATAATCTTCACCCCGAATTTGCTTAACAGGTGGCACGCCGACCGCGCCACACGACTGTGAAAGATGTCGCCGACAATCGCGATCTGCAGACCCTTGAAAGTTTTCTTGTTGCGCAGAATTGTGAAAGCATCGAGCAGCGCTTGCGAGGGATGCTCGTGCAGTCCATCTCCGGCATTAATGACGGGCACGTCGATGTGCTGCGCCATCACGTAGGGCGCGCCGGCGTTAGGGTGGCGGATGACGATGATGTCGGCGCCGACGGCGCGCACGGTGTATCCCGTGTCGAGCAGCGACTCGCCTTTCTCGATACTGGAACCGATCGCCTGGAGGAGGACGGTGTGAGCGCCCAGCGATTTGGCCGCGATTTCAAACGAGCTCCGCGTGCGGGTGGAGGCCTCGTAGAAAAGAAGAAGCACCCGCTTGCCCTTGAGCAGGGGCCGCGGCTTGTCCGGATTCATGCGCCGGGCAAACTTCAAAAGTCTCAAGATCTCGGCTGCTTCCAGGTGCTCGATACCGAGCAGGGAACCGCGCGCTGGATTCATAGTTGTCTAGGCTATAGTTGTCTGCCGCTTTTCCATCAGCAAGACTTTCTCCGCGTCATCGACCTCGCGAAGTTGGACCTCAATAATCTGATTTTCCGTCGTCTGCACCGTTCGTCCAATGAACGCGGCCTCAATCGGCAACTCGCGATGGCCGCGATCAATCAATACGCACAACTGCAAGCGCCTGGGACGGCCCGAGCGGAACAGCGCGTCCATGGCGGCGCGGGTGGTGCGGCCGGTATAGAGCACGTCGTCAACCAGCACCACCGACTTACCCGTGATGGGAATTTCCATCTCGGTTTTCTGCACCACGGGCTTGGAGTCGAGGGTGGAAAGATCGTCGCGATAGAGGGTAATGTCGAGCGTGCCGAGCAGTACCGGTTTCTTTTCGATGCGCTGAATAATTTTCGCCAGCCGTTCCGCCAGCGGAACTCCACGACGCCGGATGCCGACCAGCGCCAGATCTTCGACGCCATTATTCTTCTCGAGAATCTCATGCGCCAGCCGGATCAAGGTGCGCTCCACCTCGGATGCCGACATGAGCTGCGCTTTCTGATGGACCTCGACGGGACGTCCTGGCACGCGTGAATTCATAAACGCTGCATCATACGCGCGCCGAAAGATGAGAGCAAGCGCGGGTCTGAAACCCGCGTCGCTTGTGATTGAAATTACACGCGGGTGTTGCGGGGCCGTAGAAACAGCGAAGCCAGCGCACCGCCAACGGAGGCGAGCACCACGGTAACAATCATCCCAAAAAAGAAGGTGAGCGCCAGCCCCGACGGAGTAAACAGGTTGTGGATGCTGGCTTGAAGGTCAGGGTCCGCCGCGTTTGCCCCGAACCTTTGAACGACTTTCAGGATGGCCTCGGTGTATTCCTGCGCGGCATGAAAAACAAAAATCCGGATGGTGATCAACAGCGCGTTGATGGCGAAGGCGACGACTCCCGCCGCTCCTCCAAGACGCGATCCGAGAGCGGTAGGAAGTGCGAATCCATTTTCGCGGCGGTAGAAAAAGACGGCCAGCGCCCCAGTCAGCACAATGCCGAGGAATGGGATCATTCCGATGAACACGCCGAGCACGCCGGCCTTGAGCGCGGCACGAACGGCAACGCCCCTGTCCATCGTGCTTCCGTACACGGCTTGCCGCGTCTGAGACGAGGCAAGCCTCGTCTCTACGGGAATCTCCGGAGAAAACTCGTCCGGCGCGGGATTCAACCCCGCGGCAATTTCAGCATCCGGAACCGCAACCTGCACATGGATTTGAGGAGCGCGGCATTGCGGACAAAACGGCCGACCGTCCTCGACCGTGATCCCACATTGTTGGCAAGGGTGCTCCACGTCTTTGAAGCTAGCGCACAACGAACCCGGAGAGCAAGTTATCGGGTGATCGGATCATTGAATCATTGAATCATTGAGTCATTGGAACGTCTTCCCTGCCCGATCGCCCAATGACTCAATCACTCAATGACTCAATGCCCCGATCAGATCGTGTCGTCCTTGCCAGTGTGCATGCGCACGTAAACCAAGGCAAAACGGGTTCCCTGGCTGTTGTGCTTGACGGCAACAATGTGCTGGTTCCCCTCGGTTCCAACCTTCAACTCCACCGAGTCTCCGCTGCCGCTATTCCCACACGAGACAGGCTTGGAAAGTTCATCCTTGCCGTGTGAGGTCTCGACGTTACCGCCGCTCCAGTCGCCGTGGCACTGGATGGGCTTGCCATATTTCTGCAGCTCTTTGTCGTAGTAGGCGATGACTTTGTCGGGTGCGTCGTCGGAAGTGAACTCCGCAGCCACCACTTTCAACGAGAATCCTGGGATCGAAAGGTTTACATTGGCGCTCTTCTTGTCGTCGCTGTCGTCTTTCGGAGCGGGCTTGGCGCCGGGATAGAGCGTGAGGCCGGCGTCGCGGATATCGGCTTGCTCGCTGACGTGTAAATCACCCACGGGAGACTTGATGTCAACGTGCGTCTCGCCATCTTTGCTATTGTGCTTGTCGTTCGCATTGATGCTGCAAGCGGGAAGAACGCAGAGGGCGGCGAACAAAGCACCAAGGGAAAGTCTTGCGATAACGGCATGGCTGAACGTTTTACGGTTGAACATGGGAGGAACCTCCTGAACTCGGTCGAGCTGAGATTGGCCGGACGGGGCGTTCGATCCCCTCGCCTCGGGACGCGATGCCCGGAATCGTGACGGGCAGACGACCGCCGATCGGGATCTCGCCGAAGATCGCCTTGACGGCAGCGGTTTCCGACACGGTTGCATTGGAGAACGCGCACACATAATTCTGGATCGCGGGGAAATCCTGCACCACATAGGGATTGCCCATGGCGAGTACGACGGTGCGACTAGCGGCGTGGTCGAGGATCGCGGTGAGTAAAGATCCTGTGGCGTCGTCCATAGCAACCGTATTCGTCAAACCTCCTCCGGCAGCACGCATGGCCTTCCCTGCGGTCGGAACCACATACACCGCAGCGATCACGTGCTCCGCCGCTTCCACTGCTTCGACAACGGGCGGCTTCATGCCGGCGGCCGAGCGAGCGTCGACGTAGATCATGCGGGCGTCAGGCACACGGGCTAGAATTTGGCGTTCGAGCATACGTCCGGAGTCGGTGCGCAGGTCGTCGGAAAAAATCACCGCTACCAGACGGTTGCTCACCTCTGTCAGTGATTGATACGGAAGCGCGGCCTGCGGAGTTCCAAAAGACTGCAGCGGGATCACTTTACCGTTGTCGCGGATGAGGGTGATGGCTTCGTCGGCAATGCGCTGGCCGACCGCCAGATTCTCCGGTTTCGCAATCACGCTGGAGAGTTGCCCGGGGTCCACCAGTCGCGCCTTGTTCAAACCGAGAGAAGCCTTTAGTTCCAGAATCTTACGCACGGATTGATCGAGCCGCGAAGCGCTGATTTCGCCGCTGCGCACCGCTTGCAGCACCGAGCGGTAGCTGGCGTCAAGATCGGCCGGAATGATCAGCATGTCATTGCCGGCTTTGAAAGATTCGACCGCTGCACGGCCGATATCCTTCGCGTACAGGCGAGTCAACCCCGCCATGTCGAGAGCGTCGGTCACGACGATCCCTTTGAATCCCATGTCTTCTTTGAGGAGTCCGGTAACGATCGCCCGTGAAGTTGTGGCCACGCGGTTGGGTTCGCGATCGAGAGCGGGCACCGTTACATGCGCAACCATCACGGCATCCACGCCCGCCTTGATCGCGCGCTGGAACGGCGGCAGTTCAACCGCCTCGAGCCGCGCCCGGTCGCCAGTAACTTGAGCGAGGCCGAGATGAGAATCGGCAGCGGTGTCGCCGTGTCCGGGAAAATGTTTGGCCGTGGTCAGCATGCTGCCTTCGTGAGCGCCCCGGATGTACGCCGCCACGAAATCGCCCACCTGCTTCGGGTCTTCTCCGAACGAGCGCGTGTTGATGATGGGATTCGCAGGGTTGGAATTCACGTCCGCAACGGGAAAGAAATTCCAATGCACTCCGATGGCCCTCGCCTCCAGCGCGGTGATGCGTCCAAAGGCCTCGGCATTTTCCGTTTTGCCGGTAGCTCCAAAGGCCATCGCATGGGGGAAAACAGTGGTGCCATTCAGCCGCATGGACACGCCGCGCTCGAAATCCGCCGCGACAATGAGAGGCAGCTTCGATGACCTTTGCAGCCGGTTGAGCAGCTCGGCGGCAACATCGGGATCGCTCTTGAGCAGGACAGCGCCGTCCACTGGGACGGTCATAACCAGCGATCCGATGTGATATTTGCGGACGTTGTCGCGCAGTTGAATCCAGATGGGGTCGGCGTCATTCAGAAACTGCGCTTTCACCCAGATCGAAAAGAGTTGGCCAACTTTGTCTTCGGGCGACATCTTGCGCAACGTCTTGTCGACCCACTTCTTGCCGGCTCTGTCGAGGTGGATCGGGCCAGGCTGCAGAAAGCGGACTTTGCTCTTGTCTTTAGCAAAGCAGAGCGCCGTGCCGAGCAGGAGCGTGATTAGCAGCAGATGCCGGAGCATGCAATTGACAATAGCAAAAACGGGCGGGGACGTCGTGCATCCGTCGCACAGGAACCGACATCGGTCGACGCCATTCGACTTTGCGGCGGATATCCTGATGGCCATCTCGCCGGCTGCGAGCATCGCTGTGAAGAACCGGGTGCTGCCTTATTTAATTCATTTTGAGGAATGTAACTTTTCGGCGGTTCGTGGATACCTATTACGAGAGCGTACTTTCCAGAGGGGAAATCCAGCGTTTTCCCTATCTGCCTGGATCTGGACGTTCCGTAATTTTAAGGAGGACTTATGGCAGCGATTGCTGCGCCAAGAATCGAATCTCCAAGCCCAAAGCTCATCGCGCCGTGGTGGCATACCGCGCTGCTCGTCGCATTATTTCTGGGGTTAGCACTCAGCGGAGCGTTTTTTCAGCGGCAAGCTCGCTCGGAGGCCGGAGGGTTGCAGCAGCACCCGCATCTCGTGCCACTCTACCTTTCGCTCATCGCGATGGAGTGGGGTCTCGTCTACTACGTATGGAAGGGCCTGCAAAGGACCGGAACGAAACTGAGCGAACTGATCGGAGGGAAATGGGCAAGCATCAAAGACGTGCTGGCGGACGCCGGTCTCGCGCTCGGTTTATGGAGCACGTGGAAGCTCGCCGAAACCGCCTGGGATCGCTGGCTTGGGATCGGTCATGCTGCTTCCATCCAAACCTTGCTGCCGCAACGAGCGCTGGAAATTCTTCTGTGGATCGGCGTATCGATGAGCGCGGGAGTCTGCGAAGAGCTGGTCTTTCGCGGCTACTTCCAGAGACAATTCCATGCCTATAGCCACAGCCTTTGGGTGGCGTGGCTGCTGCAGGCCTTGCTCTTCGGGATTTCCCACGGCTATCAGGGAATCGAAGCGTGCGTGAGAATCGCGGTCTATGGCGCTCTGTTTGGCTTGCTCGCGCTCTGGCGAGGGAGTCTGCGGCCCGGCATGATGGCGCATGCTTGGTCGGACACGCTTAGCGGCATTTTTGGAATCTGATTGCGCCTTTCGCCAGAGGCTTTACTGTTATAACTTTTTCGATGGATGTCGATGGATCGCTCTAGTGAAACGGCCGAATGACCGACTTCAGCTCACTCTACAAGAAGTATGCGCCCGACGTGTACCGCTTTGCGTTGTACTTGTCCGGCGAGCGCGGCGATGCCGAGGACATCACTTCCGAAACGTTCGTGCGCGCGTGGACTGCGCCCGAGCCCATCGAGATGGCTACGGCGAAGGGCTACCTTTTCACGATTGCGCGCAACCTGTTTCTGCAAGGGCTCCGGAGAAAATTGCGCCACGTCGCGCTGGACGAGGACCTGCGCGAGCCAGGGGCCAGCCCTTACGCGCAGGCCGAGGGGAAAGAAGAGTTGCACTCCGTGCTCGCGCAACTCCAGGGGCTGCCAGAAGTAAGCCGCGCCGCGCTGCTGATGCGCGCGGTGGACGGAATGGCGTACGAAGAGATCGCGCGGGCGCTGGGCATTTCGCTCGCGGCCGTGAAAGTGAAAATTCACCGGGCACGTCTCGCGCTGGCTGGGATCCGAAATGCCTAACCGGGGCCGGGTAGGATGCGAATGACGGAGGGAACAAAAATGAGGTATCAGAAATGAACGTTACGCGGGAAGTGATTCTCGATCTGCTGCCGGTCTATCTCGCGGGCGAGGCAAGCCCCGCCACGCGTGCGCTGATTGAAGAATACATGAAACAGGACCCGGAGCTGGCAGAGCGCATTCGACTGCAATGGGCGGACAGCTTGGCCACGGCTGTGCCCTCCGCGCTGCCGCCGGATCTCGAGTTGCGATCGCTCCGCCGGACGCGCAGCCTGCTCGGCTGGCAGAAGTGGCTTTTCGGCTTCGGAATCTGCTTCACCGCCCTGTCATTCACCAGCGAAATTTCTTTCCATGACGGCCGCTTCAAGGAATTTCATTTCCTGATCCGCGATTTTCCGGCTCAGTTCGGAACCTTTGCGGCCTTGGCCGTCGTCTGCTGGATCGGCTATTACGCCATCCGCCGCCGTCTCCGCACGACCTAAGCCGCATAGCGACGGCGGCTGGTGGAACTCAAATTTCCCGTTCGATGGTTGCAATGCCTTCCGCCTGGATCGCTGGGTCGTCGCCAAGCCCGGCCAGCCAATGCACATCCGGTTCTCGCCGGAACCATGTGATCTGGCGCTTGGCATAGTTACGATGCGCCTGTTGCGCCGCCGCCAGAGCCGACTCTCGATCTATTTCGCCGCGCAAAAACTGCATCGCCTGCTTGTATCCCAACGACGCGAGCGGGCGCCCTTGTTCGCCATATTTTGCGAGAAGCTTTTCCGTCTCGGCGATCAGGCCTTCGTCAAACATCTTCGCGGCCCGCTGGTTGATGCGGGCATAAAGAGCTTCGCGCTCGGGATTGAGTCCGAGACGCAGAATGCGAAAGCCGTGCAGCGGTTCGCGTCCCTGCCGCCAAAGCTCGGTCATAGTCCGGTGCGAGGTCCGGCGAGATGGCCGGCGCGAAGCGAGACACACCTCGATCGCCCGGATCACCTTGGGAACGTCGTTGGCGTGAATGCGATTCGCAGCCGAAGAGTCGAGCCGCCGCAGGATGCGATGCAAGTGCTCGGTCCCGCGCTCCTCCGCGCGGCCGCGCAGTTTGTTGCGTAGCTCTTCGGAGCGCTGCGGGCCAGGAAAAAGTCCTTCGACAAGAGCGCGAAGATAGAGACCGGTGCCTCCGCTGACGATGGGCAAGTGTCTGCGCTGCTCGCTCTCTCGCAAAACGATCTCGCGCAGAACCTGCCGCGCCTGGCGCGCATATTCTCCCGCGCTAACGTCGGCGAGCGGATCCACGCAATCCAGCAGATGATGCGGAACTTCCGCGCGCTCAGCCGCGTTGGGCTTGGCCGTGCCGATTTCAAATTCGCGGTACATCGCAACCGAGTCGCAGTTGACGATTTCTCCGCGGAAGCGGCGCGCGATCGCCAGCGCCAGAGCTGTCTTTCCGCTCGCCGTGGGACCAAGCACCACTACGACCAGCGGCTCGCGATCCGTCAACCTCGGCAACTCCGGCAACTTCAGCGCGCGCTCCAAGGAATGTACCGCCAGTAGCGGATGACGGTCAGAATGAGCAGCAGAACCGCCATGAGAAGCAATCCGGTGGCTTCGGCGGCATAGATGGAATGATAGTGCTGATGCTTGTTGTCAGCGACCGGCTTCGGCGGAACGGGGGCGTTCACGCGGCTATTGTAGCCCTTTTCAGTCGTCGGTCGTTGGTCGTCAGTCGTTAGCAAACAGTTCATCGCGAACGACTAACGACCAACGACCGCCGACTGACTCGCGGTGTACACTACGGGCGCGCTGTCATACCGATGTCTCCCTCCAATCGCGAAGCCAGGCTTCTGCGATTTGGCGTTTTTGAAGTCGACCTGACCGCCGGAGAGCTGCGCAAGAACGGCGCTCGCATCCGGCTTCAGGAACAGCCGTTTCAAGTCCTCGCTGCCCTGCTGCAGAATGCCGGTCAAGTGGTCACGCGCGACGAGTTGCGTGAAACCATCTGGCCCGCCGATACCTTCGTCGATTTCGATCACAGCCTGAATACCGCGGTGAATAAGATTCGCGAGTCGCTGGGCGATTCCGCATCGAGCCCGCGCTTCGTCGAAACCCTCGCGCGCCGCGGGTACCGCTTCATCGCCTCCGTCGACAGCGTCGCGGCCGCAGCGACAGTATCCGCGCCCGTCCACGCGCAGGAGAATGTTTCGGCAACTGCGGCCGAGGTCGCGCTGCACCCCGAACTGCACGTGCCCTTTCCCCGGCGCGGATTGGTGCGCGCGCTTTTCGCGCTGATTCAGGTGATGTATCTCATCTTCTACGTGAGCGGTCTCGCTCACCTGCACGATGTGGACCGGGTTGCCAGCAGCTTTCTCCCAGGCTGGAGAGCTCTGTTCATCGTGGGCGCAGTCTTGGTGACCGGAGCGGTGGGGATCCCGCTGCGGTTCTATCTGCTGTCCGCGGTCGCCTTCGATTTTCGCAAACTGGCCGGGACATTCGGCCGGCTCTTCCCATTCGTTCTGGCGCTGGATCAGCTCTGGGCCATCGCGCCGTTCCTGCTGTTGCCGCAGATCGGCGTTGGCTTGGCCTTCGCCGCGACTGCGGCTTTGCTGTACGTTCCCTTCTCGGAGAGGACGCTGGTGCGCATGGCCTATCCGCTGGAGAGCTGAGATTTCGGGATGCCGACAGCAGCGTGCCGGAGCTAAGTCCTTTGTTTGCGATCAAAAGTGTTTCACGTGAAACATTAGTGCGAGATTTTCCTTTTGGTAGTATCTAAGAGCTATAGTCGGACAATAAATGATTTCTTCGCATGACGCAGGTGCCTGTTTAGCTTGGGCCTTGTCATTCAGAGCGTGCGAGGTGCCGGCGAGGGCTCCGCCCCCACAACACGGTTCTCCAGTTCAGGGGATTGTCCCAGTCAGCGTTCGCCAACCGGGAACAAAAGGTTTGCCGTGTGCGGGGTCGACTTGCTTTCCGCGAGGTGTAGGCGAACTTTATCACAAAACGAACGAGGCGGAAAATAGTTTTTCTTTCCCGCCCTGAATGCAAGAGAGACTCTAGGGGGTGGTCGTGAGGAACAGAATCGCGTCCTTGCAAGCGGCCCCCTGCGCATGAAAGAGGTACATGGAAGCGGCGAGGTAGTGCGCCATCGGGTCCGTCCCGTCAATGGTTGCGAGGATTTCTGAATGACCCAGTATGATCTTTCTGCTAGCTACACTCGCGGTCTGCGAGTCTGCGAGTTCCTCAAAAAAGAGTGGAGCCATCTGATCCAACGGGGATCTCCGACCTCCTCCCGCCTTGGTCGAACGAGGAATCTGCGGATCCGTCTTGTGGCAGTCTGCTGAGTCGTTAGGAAAGTCTACATACAAACTCAAACCCAAGAACTTCACCTTATCGCGGAAAGTCTCACGGGAGTGCGTGTGGCACCCGTCCTTCGGATCATCGAGCTGAGCTGGCTCAATCGCAAAACGAATGGTGGGGGTGTCGAGCTGGAGAAGCAGCGGGTTGAAGGTGCCGTTATCCGGAGTGCCCGCCAACGAGAAGCCGTTCAGGGTGCTGACGGTGTAGCGGAACGAGACAGAGGTCGCGTAATTCTGTTCCGTCGAAGAATCGGGAGGATAGGTAGAGCCGACGCGGCTACGGAACCTCTTGGCGGCTAGGTACTCCTCGGGCTTGGGCAGGCGAATTACGTAACGCCCCGACTTGTCATCGAGCGCGTGTTGCAAGCTCTTGGCGTCGATCTTCGCCTGGGCAAAGGCGGGATCAAGTGCCCCTGAAATAGCAGCGCCATGGGCCGGGACGGAAAGATCGTAAGTTCCCGCCGCCAGCATCGAGTCGTTAGAGGCTGCCACGTAAAGGTCGCGGTGCAGCTTCGTCTTTGGCGCGAGAGCCAGGACACTGTTGGCGTCTTTCGGGTCATCAACAATGGCCCACGGACCCTCGAAAACCACGAAAACTTTCTCCGTGCTGGCGGCCTTGGACTCGACCGCAGCTGGAGCCGGTTGTTGGGATTGTTGGCACGCGCTGAGGAAAAACGTAAATATGACAACACTGGCCAGCGCAACCATGCTGGTGCGGTAGCGGCGGGTTTTCATTGCTTTCTCCTGCTTACTGGACTTAGGGACGTCCGTAAGCTGCGAACGCGGCCCAATAGTACGGGTGAGCCGTACCCGGATTTAACAACATTTTCCGCGAGGTCAGGCGGGTTGCATTGGAGACCGGTTGGCCGGAAAGCAAGGAGCGATAAAAATCGTCCACAAATGCATTGGCCCCGACGGAATCCACCGCCCAGCGGCTGGCGACCACGTGAGGCACGCCGGAAGTCTGGAGAGCTTCGGCAACGCTGTCGAATCCGCGCGATCCTCCTTCGCCGGAGTCGGTGCTGCATGCGGCCAGGACGGCCAATTGCATATTCTGCAAATTGAGATGGCGCACGACGTTCGCATCCAGAAGAAGAGGGGCGCCGGTCCGCGCGTCTCGCCCCTCGATCAGCAATCCCGTATGGTTGGAGGTCGTGACTGCATGTCCTGCAAAATGAAACACTGCGGCCGACGGCAGCGCTTTCGTAATCGCAGCGAGGGTTGCTTCCGGGCCCGCGAGGACGCGCGGGGAATGAAAACCGCTGGCAACCGCGTCCGCCCCAGCGAGAACATTCGGGACGACAAACAGACCTGTATCCGGCGAAGAGGCCGCGCTGCCTACGACGAGAGCGGGCAGGTCGGGCGAAATTGCAATGTCGGGGTGCATGCGCGCTTCCGCGTAGGGACCCGGCGAACGGACAATGGGGCCGCGCTCGATCAGGTAGTGGCCGCTTGCGTCCATCAGCGCTTCGAAGGGCAGTCTGGCCAAAAACCCTTCCGTCTCGATCGCCAAGGTGCGCTCCGGGTCCAGTTGCGTCTCCACCGGAGAGATGAGCAGCGAATATAAGGTCTGACCGTCGCGGCGCAGCGCGCTCAGCTCGGAGCTGGGATCCGAACATTCGGCATAAAAATTAGCTGCCAGGTCCTGCAGTTCCTGAGGCGATTTCGGAACCCACTTCGCGCTTACCCCGCGGTTGTCATAGACCCAGATGGCGAGACCATCGGGCAGGACTCCATAAGCGAGTACCGTCTGGTTGGAGAGAAGAGGGAGGCGAGCGGGCAGTGGCGACTGTTCAGGAGTACGCTGCGACGTGACGCGCCTAGGCCTGCCAACACGTTGCGGCGCACCCAAGTACCACTCAAACATATCGAGCGATTCCTGTTCACGGCCCTGAACCAGTTCGGCTTCGGCTAGTCCCAGGTATACGGGAACCGCGTCTTTGCTCCAGCTCATTCGATCCGCTTCGGTAGTTAGGGACGCCAGGTTTTGCTCGGCAAGGCGCAGCGCCGGACGGAAAGCCTGCTCGGCCTCGGGTTCACGATGCCTTCCGAGCTGCAACTCGCCCAAGGTGGAATAGAACATTTGCACGAGGTAGTTGTTGGAAAGCTGGCGAATTTGGTCTTGTACGTTCGTCAGGAGTGCGATGGCTTCATCGAAACGGCCCAGTCGCTCCTCCAATTGAGCGGTTCGGATCTCGTTCTCCAAACTGCGGCTGCGGCTGGCCTCGGTGTGCGGAGCGGCCGCAAAAAGCCGGGAAGCCTCGGCGTATTGCTGTTCGGCAACCTCGGGCAGTCGGGCGGCAGTCGCCGCATCGGCCATCCAATCGTGAGCCACGGCGCGCAATAGCAGATCTTCATCGGAGTCGATCAATGCCACGGCTTCGCGCCAGATTGATAGCTGCAAGTTCGACCGGGTAGCAGCTTCAGCGGCATGAGCCAGCCCCACATAGAGGCTGTACCCGCGCAGGGCGGGGAACGGACCTGTCCAGTAACGCTCCAACCCTAGGCTGGCCAGTCTCGCTGCGCCGCTCTTGTCGCCGGTAGCAAGCCTGTCTTCTGCAGAGAAAAAAATGGCCCGTAGATAGAGGTCACCATAGGCAGCGAGCTGTGCACGATCCATGGCACGAGCGGTGGCCTCTTCGTCAGCGCCGATATCGCCCATCAGAAAGGAACAGACGCCCTTTTCCAGCCCAACCTGAATCTGCAACCAAGAATAGGAGTATTTTTCGGACTCCGCTAGCGCGGCATTTGCTAGTTGCCGGCACTCTTCGCTGCGGCGCGAGATCTGGGCCTCGAAGGACTGTTCGAATTCCGCGCGCAGCGCTCCCGCGGTGTTGCCGGAAGCGCGAAATAATTGTTCGGCAAGATCAGCCTGTTGGCGGGAGACATCATACTCGCCGGCGTCATTGGCTTTGACGGCGCCGGCGAGCGCGCTTGCGGCTTGCGGAAAATGCGGAGCCGGGGAACCGCGCAGAAGATCAGCCAGCCAGCGGTCGCCGTGTTGCTGGCTCGTCAGTTCCGCCAAAAAAAAAAGCGCCTGCGAGGCTTGCGGATCGGCAGTGGCCCTGTTTTCGGGAAAGGCCTGGGGCAACCAGGAGCGGACAGCTTCGTGCAGATATTCTTCGACACGCTGGTCGACTTCGGAAGCGAGGCTGGCGTTGGAGGCCATGGCAGTCAACTGGGCGGGAGACAGCAGCGGCGTCATCTTGCTGCCATGTTCTTTCAACCTTTCCCGCACGGCGTCGGCCCGGTTGCGGGCTTCTTCCACCCACTGCGAGTTCGCATCCACGCGCAGGTAATGCTCCCAGTCATCGAGTGCCTGTTGATACAGAAACTGATGTTCCGCGACAATGGCGCGATTGAAGAGCGCAACCGGATCGTCGGGTTGCTGCCGCAGGGCCTGGCTTAGGGACTCGTAAGCAGCGCCGAAATCTTCCTTGCGGTCTTCCTGCTGGGCGCGCTGGAAGTAAGCGGTGGCAAGATCGGTCAGAAGCGCTGGCGAATGCGGGTCCAACTGCAAGGCGTGGTGCAAAGCTTGCACGGCCGCGTCGTACTTGCCTTCCAGCACGTCCGCCTGCGCCTTGGCCTGAAGCCAGGAGGGGTCGGAGGGATGGGACTCCAGTTGGCTGGCAATCAGCGCTTCCGCTTTTAACAGCGCTGCCGGACGACTGGTAAAGGAGGCTGCCGGTCCGAGCGACACGCGCAGAGGCGCATAGTTGGCGCCTGCGATCCTGAGTTCCAGGGTGCGCTTCTCGGTGTAAGCGCGGGCAAGGAGGCGGTCGGCGGCTGCGGGCTGGTTCCGATGGACCCACTGGACTATCGTCCACGATCCCACGCCAACCACGGCTAGAAGAGATGCTCCCGCCATCGCGAGACGCGGAACAGCCAGCCACCTCTGCCACCACGGTGCAGATTCCCGATCCGTCCCCGAATGCGGGGTCCCGGTGATTCGCTGGGCCAGTCTCTGCTGCCACTCCGCGCTCGCGCTCTCGAGGGTCGCGATATGCTTCCGCTCCGCCTCGGTCGTCTCCCCGTTCAGATCGATCAATTGGGCGACCGCTCCGCGCAGCAACGGACCACAATAATCACAGCGGCTGGCATGTTCGATGTAGGCGAGCGTCTGGCCGGGTGGTGTCAGGCCACCGGCAATCTCACGCCACACCGCCGGGGCCGGACAATCGGCCTGGCGGGCGGCGGACACCGCCGGTCTCATTCTCTTCAGTTGGCGATCCAGCAACGCCAGCCCCTCAAATTGCTCCCGGCAGGCCAGACAGGCGGCAAAATGAGGGTGCACATCCGCCGCGTCCAGCACGGATTCCGCACGGCAGCGAGATTCCTCGAGCAGTCTAGCCAGTTCCGCCGTTCCGATATGTTCGCTGGGATTTTCTTCCAAAACTAACTCCCCAATCTCTTAGAACGATTTTGCCGATTTAAAACCTTCACTTCGCGGTGAGGGCTTGAACTCATGACATGACCGCGAATCATTGCCGCCAGGCGCATGAGCACGCTTTCCACCCCCTCTGTGGTCAGTCCGATCGATGGGATGGCTGCGATCTCACTGGCGGTAAGTCCTTGCCGGTGGCGAAGCCAAAAAATCGCGCGCTTTCTTTCCTGATCTTTCCCCGCCGTAACCTGTCTCAGGAGCTTGTCGATCTGCTCGAGCTGAAGACGCTGGCTCACAGCATCAAAGCTGTCGGCGCCGGACGTTTTCGGGTCCATTTGGACTGGTTCCATGATCGCTTCCGTTTGGCCTGCGCCCCGCTTTGCGGCCAGCGCAGACTTGAAATGATCGTGGACAACATTGGCCGCAACCACCTTCAAAAATCCATAAATGGAATCTTCTTGCCGCGGCTGGAACGACTGCAGTAAACGGCTATCGTTTTCGCAGAGCTTCAGGTAGGTATCCTGGATCAGGTCGTCCAATTGCGGGCGTGACGGCTCGCCCCAGTGGCGAGCGGTCCTCAGCACCGCAGCGGCGATCACCACCTGAAATCGCTGGATGAACTCCGCCCACGCTCTCTCGTCTTTCGAGCCAGCGCACGCTCTTACCAATTCTGTCGACGAGAACTTCGCGTAGCGCACCAAGGGGCAACTCCGGGTTGGGCGGATTTTACAACAGTCTTGCCAGTAGTGTCGTGAAAAGATCGGGGGCTGGCCGGTTCGTCTCCGAGTGAACCGCAGAACGACTTGCGCAGCCCCTGAAGGGGCTGATTTCGAAGAACTTACGGCATCGCTAAAGCGATGCCCTGATACAAAACCGGTGTTTTTCGGAGCGTGCTAGGCCAGCAGTTTCGCCGCTTCCTTGGCGTAGTAAGTCAGAATCATGCTCGCCCCCGCGCGGCGGATGCAGAGTAGCGATTCCATCATCACGCGCTCTCGGTCGATCCACTGGTTCCGGGCCGCGGCCTCGATCATCGCGTACTCGCCCGATACCTGATACGCCGCCAGCGGCAGGTCGAAACGGTCCCGGGCCGCGGCAATCACATCCAGGTACGGCATGGCCGGCTTCACCATGATCATGTCCGCACCCTCTTCAATGTCCAACTCGATCTCGCGCATCGCCTCGCGAATGTTCGCCGGGTCCATCTGGTAGGAACGGCGATCGCCGAACTGCGGCGCTGAGTCCGCCGCCTCGCGGAACGGCCCATAGAAACCGGAAGAGAACTTCGCCGCATAGGAGAGAATCGGCGTATTGGCGAAGCCCGCCACGTCGAGCGCCGCGCGAATCGCTCCGACCCGTCCATCCATCATGTCCGACGGCGCGATGACGTCCACGCCCGACCGCGCCAGCGAAACCGACGTGCGCGCCAGCAACTCCAGGCTCGCGTCATTCACGATCTCGTACTCCGCAGTCGCCGGTGGCGCCGCGGCAGCCGCGCCCAGCGATTGCGGTCCCGCTTTCTCTTTCACCTTAACTATGCCGCAATGCCCATGCGACATGTACTCGCACAAGCAGACGTCGCCCATCACCACCACGTCTCGGACCTCACTCTTGATAGCACGCGCCGCCCTCTGCACGATGCCATCCTCGGCCCAGGCGCCCGTGGCCACTTCATCCTTTTTCTCCGGCAGCCCGAACAAGATGATCGACAACACTCCCAACGCGCGCGTCTCACGCACTTCCTTCACGGCCTCGTCTACCGAAAGGTTGAAGACTCCCGGCATCGAGCGCACTTCTTTCCGAATCCCGGTTCCGGGGCAAACGAAGAGTGGATACACCAGAGATTCGGGCGTAAGCCGGGTCTCGCGGACCAGGGCACGCAACGTTTCAGTGCGCCGCAAACGGCGCATGCGGTTAGCGGGGAATGCCATGACACGAATTCTAGCAGCCGCCGCAGGAACCGCGACCGATTCGATCCCCGATCAGCGTGACCTCTATCACACCGCGAGCAGCCTCCTAGTTCCCGGGGTGGGGCGGCTTTCTCACGGGGGGAACTCTGCCTCGCCGATCCCAAATCACCCAGCGCACGGAGGAGTGGAATATCGGCGGACCTTCCAGTTTCGCCGCGGGCATGTGAAACTGCACGTTGATGAAAGCTTCCTGCTGAAATCCCGAAGGCGGAAATGACGTGCTCCTCACCATATCTATCGCCGCGCGGCTCAAGTCCCGATCGGAATTCTGCAGCGTTTCTGCATCCAGCACCCGCCCGTCCTGCGCGTCCAGAATCGCGTGAACGATCACCGGTTGGAAGAAAGGTGAAGTCGGCCCATCGGAAGGATCGACACGCATCGGAAACCGACTCGGCGATGCCAGCGTAAATGATTCGCCAGCGTCCGCCATTTCCGGCGACGGTTTGAAGAGAATCGGATCGCTGTCGGGCGCGTCTTTGAGGCCCTCCACTCGCGCCTGAACCGCGAGTTGGCCGTCTTCGAATATGGAAATCTGCCGCGGCAGAACGTGGCCGTGAAATTCCGCAGCTCCGCTGTAGTCGTAAACCGCGTAAATTCCCGGCGCTTCGGACCACACTTGCAAGAGGCCTGTGGCGGGATCCATGCAGTATTCCCTCTCAACCCACGAGCGCGGCGCGGGATTCGGCGGGATCGAAGCGCTGAGCAGCAGGCACGACACCGTCTTGCCGTCGCGCTCGACATCCGCGGCGCGAATCGCGGACGCGCCCGCGTTCCGAGTGATCGGCCAATGCAGAGCCGAACGGACTAACTGAACCCGCAAGGGAACCGGTTCGGAAGGATTCGTGCCGTAAACGCGGCCGTCAGCGCCGATACGAATTACCAGCAAATCCTGCAACTGCGCCATCCAGCGCCAGTGCGCGCCCCCGTCGGATATTTCCTCCATCGTCCATTCCCCCTCCATCTGTGCCGCGCCGTTGCTTTCGAACGAAACTTTGAGCGCGTAGGGAGTAGAGATGTCGTGCAGATTGAAGTTCTTTCGAGCGCGATCCAGAAGATCGAGTGCGGCGGAGCGATCCGCCGGTTTCGTCAGAGTGCGCGGCTCGCGTGTCACCATCTCGTGCGGGTCGGGCGGTGGAGGATTTGTTTGCGCGAAGACTGCGGAAATGCTCAACAGCGAACAAGCGAACGATCCAAGGAACCGGGTGGTGGTTCGCATATAGGTCTCCTCCATTCGGCTCAATTCCAGCAGGGGACCGGCCCCGATTCTAATCAAAACCAGCCGCCGGGCGCAATCCCAGATACGCCAATGCCCCATTTTTTGTGGCTGCCGCGTGTTCTGGAGTATAACCGCAGTAACCTCCAGTAACCAGTCCGTGATCTAAACATCTCGTGCCGAACGTCATATGATGCAAAGCAGTGTCTCGGCTCCAAATCTCGTCGCTCCTTTGCGGAGTTGGTCTCCTGCTGGCCTTTGCTCTGGCTCCCGCAGTGTTTCCCAGCCCCTTCTTTCGCGTGGCCATGGGAGACCTGATCCCACTGCTGTTGATCGTGGCCGCCGCCATCCTCTCCGTTAGAAACGCCTTTGACAGCCGGGGGCATACCCGCCTGTTCTGGAGTCTTATGACGGCGGGCATGGTCATGTGGTGTTTCAACCAGGCATGCTGGGCGTGGTTTGAAGTGGTCGTTCGCAAGCCGGTGCCCGACCCCTTTCAGGGGGATATCGTGTTGTTCCTGCACGTGGTCCCCATGATGGCGGCGGTGGCCATCCGCCCCCATCAGGCCGATGAGCGCGAGGGGATGTTGCCCAGTGCGCTGAATGTCTTCATGCTGCTGGTGTGGTGGGTCGTGGTCTACGCCTTCTTCGTTTTTCCGGAGGAATACATCGTCCCCAATCTGCCGGTGTACAGCTTGCGCTGGGATTTCCTGTATTTCGTGGAAGGAGTGATATTGATTACCGCGTCAGCATCGGCATTCTTCACCAGCTCCGGGTCGTGGCGAGAACTCTATCGCAACATTTTTTTGGGCGCCATTCTCTACACATTTTCCTCGGAAGCCATCAATGCCGCCATCGCGCGCGGTACCTACAAGACGGGCGGAATCTACGACCTCCCCTTCCTCGCCGCTGTGTTGGCGTTCCTCTGGGTCGCTATCGCCGGGCGGCGCGGCCTTCGCGAAACCCAGATCATGCCTTCGATCGCGCGTGCCAGGCGCCCAGTCGCTCCTCAACTTGCGCAACTCGCCCTGCTCTCTCTCCCCGTCATGGGATATTGGGCACTGTTCCTGGGCCACGACCAGCTTTATTTGCGCCAGATTCGCTTTGCGGTGGCCATGGGCGGCGTCGCCCTCCTGGCCTTTGTCGTTTTCCTCAAACAACACCTCCTGGACCAGAGGCTGCTGCAGCTGCTCGAGCATTCGCGCAAGGGTTTCGACAACCTCCAGCGGCTGCAGGGAAGAGTGATCCAACAAGCCAAACTGGCTTCGCTCGGAGAACTGGTCGCGCTCGCCGCCGGCGAACTGGAGTTCCCACTCTCGACCATCCTCAGCAGCTCCGAACGCATGGCCGCCAGCAGCAACCTCAGCCGCGAGCAACTCTCCAACGCGCAGAAAATCGGCCAGCAGGCGCGGCGCACTCGCGAACTTGTCAGCGATCTGCTCAGCTTCGCCCAGCAAACTCCGGGAGAAAAGAGTCCTCTCGAACTAAAGCCTCTTTTGCAGCGCGCCGTTCAAATGGAAGGATTCAAGCTCGAAAACAAAAGGATCAGCCTGACCGTGGAAGGCAACGATCCCTTGCCTCGCGTCCTCGGCAACCCCAACCAGCTCCTGCAGGCCTTTCTTCGGATCATCGAGAACGCCGTGGACGCATTACAGGAAATCGGCGGCGGGCGCCTCCAGGTCTCTCTCTGGCGCGAAGCCAACGAAGTGGTCGTCCAGTTCGCCGACTCCGGCCCCGGCCTGCGCGATCCCGAGCGCGTCTTCGATCCTTTCTACACCACCAAGCCGGTCGGCAAAGGCACCGGCCTCGGACTCAGCGCCACCTACGGCGTAGTCCAGGATCACAAGGGACAAATCACCTGCTACAACCGCCCCGAAGGCGGAGCCGCATTTGAAATCCGCCTCCCCGTGCTCAAAGTCACGGCCCCCCTCGCCGAAGCCGCCCGCGCCTGAGCCTGGGAAAACATTGTCTTTCTATCCTCCACTCGCCACCATCGCATCCGCCACTCGCGCCGCCTCCACCGCAAAGCGCACATCGTGGGTCCGAATGATGTGCGCCCCTTTCAAGATCAACCCTGTTTCCGCAGCCAGCGTCCCGTAAAGCCGCTCGGCAACCTCCGCATCCTTGCCACCGCGCGCCAGTATGCGCCCGATAAATGATTTCCGCGACACTCCTGCCAGCAGCGGAAATCCCATCTGCTGCAGTTCGGCGAAGTGCGCCAGCAGCGGATAATTCTCTTCGAGACGTTTCCCGAACCCAAACCCCGGATCCAGCACCAGGTGATCGCGCTTGACGCCCGCCAGGGTCGCTGACTCGGCCCACTGCCGCAAATCACGCTTCACCATCAGCACCGGATCGCCAATCGGCGGCAGCGACCGCCATTCCTCGGGCCGCCCGCGTGTGTGCATCAGCACCGCTCCCACTTTGAGTGCAGCCAGCGTTTTCGTCATCTTCGGATCCCACCGGAACCCACTGACATCGTTCACAACCTCCGCCCCGAGTTCCACCGCCGCCCGCGCCACGCTCGCCTTGTACGTATCGACGCTTACCACCGCATCCGGCCGTCGCCGCTTCAAGTCCCGGATCACGGGCAGCACCCGCCTCCGTTCTTCTTCTTCCGACACGGGTTCCGATACGCCTGGCCGCGTCGACTCCCCACCCACGTCAATGATGGTCGCGCCATCGTCCAGTAACTGCTCGGCGCGGACCACCGCCTTCTCGGCGTCGATGTAGAGCCCCCCGTCGGAAAACGAGTCGGGAGTTACATTCACGACGCCCATGATCAGAGTGCGCCGCCCCAACTCCAGGATTCGAGAGCCCACGTTCCACTGAAAAATCGCCCGCATGCTGCCGCTATTCTAGAACGAACCCATTTTTTCTGGGTGTTACAATCCACTTCATGCTTCGCCAGCGATCAGTTACGCGTCTGCTGCCCATCGTCCTTCTGCTGATCGCGCCACTGCTGGCCGCGCCCGTCAAATCTGCGCAGGATCGGCCGTTACAGGATCGCATCGCCGCTGTGCTCAGCGCCCCCGATCTCGCCCGCGGCTTCTGGGGAATCGAAGTAGTTTCTCTGTCGTCCGGCAAAACGACGGGCGAAACGTTGTACTCCCAAAACGCCGACAAGCTCTTCACGCCCGCTTCGAACACCAAGCTCTTCACCACCGCCGCCGCGCTCGCCCTGATCGGTCCCGACTACAAGTTCCGCACCACCGTCGAAACCAGCGGCACTCTCGACCGCTACGGCCGCCTGAACGGAGATCTCGTCCTTGTCGGCCACGGCGATCCCAATCTCTCCGGACGCGAACTGCCTTACGATCTCCGCACCCAGCGCAACGACGACCCCATTCAAGCCCTCGAATCGCTCGCCGACGCGCTCGTGCAAAAAGGCGTGAAATTCATCGACGGCGACATCGTGGCCGACGACTCCTACTTCGCCTTCGAGCGCTATGGCGAAGGTTGGAGCCAGGACGACCTCGTCTGGGCCGACGGCGCTCCCGTCTCCGCCCTCACCATCAACGACAACGTAGTCTTCGTCAACATCCTGCCCGCCGACCGCCCCGGCGAAAAGGCCTTCGTCAGCGTCAAGCCCTTCGCCGATTACTACCGCCTCGACAATCGCATCATCACCACTCCTGCCGGCACCGGACGCAAGTTCTTCGTCAACCGCGAGCCCGGCTCGACCGTGCTCACACTCTGGGGCAACATGCCGCTCGATGACCCCGGCGCCAACGAGGCCCTCGCCATCGAAGATCCCGCCGAGTTCGCCGCCGGGCTCTTCCGTCAGTTACTGGAGAAGCGCGGCATCGTAGTCTACGGACACCAGCGCACCCGCCACACCGAGCTCGCCACCCTTTCCACTTTCAGCGTGACCGCCATCGCGCCGTCGCATGGAGGCAGCGACAGCCAATCGCGTCCGCTGAAAAACGATCAGCCCATTACGCTCGCCAGTTACGAATCCAAGCCGCTGCTGCAAGATGTCCGCGTAGTCAACAAAGTCAGCCAGAACCTGCATGCCGAAATCCTGCTGCGCCTCTTGGGACGCGAGCGCGGCAACTCCGGAACGATTGAAGGCGGCCTTGAGGTTCTCCGCGGATTTCTGACTCAGGCCGGAATCGCCAACGACCAGTACGTTTTCTATGACGGTTCCGGACTCTCCCGCCAGAACTTAGTAACTCCCCACGCCATTGTCCAGTTACTGCGTTATTGCTCGACGCAGTCCTGGGGCGCCGCCTATAAGTCGACCTTCCCAGTCTCTGGCGTGGACGGCTCGCTCTCCGACCGCCTCAACTCTCCCCGCCTGCAAAACCGCATTGTGGCCAAAACCGGCGCGCTAGGCGGCGTGAAGGCGCTCTCCGGATACGCCACCACCGATAGCGGACAAGTGGTCGTCTTTTCCATCCTCTCCAATAACTTCAATCTCCCCGCCAAGCGAGTTACAGACGCGATCGATCAGTTAGTCCAGGCTATCCTCGACGACGCGCCGGCGGGACGCTAGAGCTTGCTCGTGTGGGGACCGGCGCCCTCGCGAGTCTGCCCTGAGCGAAGTCGAAGGGTCCAACCGAGCGCAGCTCGGCAGCTGCCTGTGGTCACAACAGCTCTGGATTCGCTATAGTTAACGCTTCTAGTTCCCTGGCCTGCGGGTGCTATCTTTCCAAGGCCAGAAACTTATGGAGGGATGCAGATGCTGGCTTCCAGCAAGGTCATTGGCTTCGTTCCGACCAAAGATTCCGCGAAAGCAAGAAGCTTTTACGAAGGCAAACTGGGGTTTCAATTCGTCAGCGATGACATGTTTGCCCTGGTAATGAGAGCCGGCGAAACCATGCTCCGTATTGCGAAGGCCAAGGATTTCACTCCCGCACCGTACACCGTGCTCGGCTGGGAAGTTTCCAATATCGAGGAAGTCGTCGCCTGGCTTCAGAAGCGAGGGGTCGAATTTGAGAAGTACCCCTTCGTCCAGGATAAAGAGCTAGGAATCTGGACTGCGCCCACCGGCGACAAAGTTGCCTGGTTCAAAGACCCCGACGGAAATGTGCTGTCCGTCAGCCAGCATAAGTAGCGCCGCGGGCTTGCACGATGCGGCTCTGGAATTCAGCCGAGA